>Ga0209343_10003497_pt1 | contig 19757 bp, 21 predicted proteins | sample RifCSPlowO2_02_FD_184026 | JGI IMG/M metagenome (GOLD analysis project Ga0209343, IMG submission 184026) | Groundwater microbial communities from Rifle, Colorado - Rifle CSP2_plank lowO2_0.2 (SPAdes) (version 2) | ecosystem: Environmental > Aquatic > Deep subsurface > Groundwater | place... | reverse complement strand
AGGCGAATTCTACAGCGTTTCAAACCGCTGTCAACCACCTCTTCAACCGCTACCGATCTACCTGATCGAAGCCACCAACAGGATCAAACCACCACCCTGCCAGCCCGGCGCATTCTACACAGCTTTCGCTGCTTTGCAACCTCTCTTTTAAAGCTAACTTATTGTTTTAGAATAAGTTTTCCGAGAGGTCTGCGCCGGAAGAGGTGCGCATTATAGGGGCAAGCGAAGCCAGGTCAACCGATTGTTATGCTTTTGTTTCAACAACCACGAAATCAAGGGCTGTAACCACACCAGCACTCGATACGCACCGCCCGCAGAAACGACAAGGCCGTTGAAGCTGACGCTTCAACGGCCTTGTCGCACAAGCACCACGCAAGTTATTCGGCCTTAAGCGTGATACGCGCGAACGCCTTCTTGCCGGCCTGACAGACGTGCACCGCACCGACCTTATATATAAAGGAGCGATCGACCACCTCGCCATCCACACGCACACTGCCGGAGCCCAGCAGATCACGCGCCATGGCGGCATTCTTCACCAGGCCGGCTTTATTAAGCAGTGCTGCAATCGGCATATCCTCGGCAGACAGCACCTCGATATCTGGCAGATCCTCGGGCAGCTCGCCTTCCCTCATGCGGTTGCCTGCCGAGCGATGGGCATTGAGCGCGGCTTCTTCACCATGAAAGCGGGCGACAATCTCTTCGGCCAACTTGATCTTGATATCACGCGGGTTGGCCCCTTGCTCGACATCCCGCTTGAACTGCTCGATCTCTTCCATGGAGCGGAAGCTAAGCAATTCGAAGTAGCGCCACATCAGGGCATCTGGCATGGATACCAGCTTGTTGTACATGACGCCCGGCGCTTCCTGGATACCGATGTAGTTGCCCAGGGATTTGGACATCTTCTTCACGCCATCCAGACCTTCCAGCAACGGCATGGTGACGATGCACTGCGACGGCTGCCCGTAGCCACGCTGCAGTTCGCGCCCCATCAGCAGATTGAATTTCTGGTCAGTGCCGCCCAACTCGACATCCGCATGCAAGGCGACCGAGTCATAACCCTGCACCAGCGGATAGAGGAACTCGTGAATAGCGATTGGCTGGTTGGTCGAATAGCGCTTGCTGAAGTCATCGCGCTCAAGCATGCGTGCGACGGTGTACTGCGAGGTCAGGCGAATGAAATCGGCCGGCCCCATCTTATCCATCCAGGTGGAGTTGAAGGCAACCTCGGTTTTCGCCGGGTCGAGAATCTTGAACACCTGGGTTTTATAGGTCTCCGCGTTCTCAAGCACCTGCTCGCGAGTCAGAGGCGGGCGCGTGGCGCTCTTGCCACTGGGATCACCGATCATTCCGGTAAAATCGCCGATCAGGAATATCACCTGATGCCCCAGCTCCTGGAACTGACGCAGCTTGTTAATAAGGACGGTATGCCCCAGGTGCAAATCCGGGGCCGTCGGATCAAAGCCTGCCTTGATACGCAGCGGCTGACCACGCTTGAGCTTCTCAACCAGTTCGGCCTCGACCAGAACCTCTTCCGCACCGCGCTTGATCAGCGCCAACTGCTCTTCAACCGACTTCATGACAGGACTCACGACCACTCAAAAACGAAAGGGAACCAACCATACAAGATCACAGACAAATCACAAGTTTTGCCAACCGCCCGCACAGTTTAAGAGCACTCAGCGACAACCGGGGTTGCCTAGCACACGATTTGGTTATATTTTATACAGTTAGTGCATATTCATCATTTTCTTTATCTATTTCTTCTCATTTTTAAAAGTCAAAAGCCACCTATGACCCATACGACCAAAGCCCCTCCGCTTTACCCCAAGAGCCATATCCTGGCCGCCAGCGGTGTCGCCGCCTTGCTCAGCCTGGCCCTGCTGGTGTTTCCCTCCCGCGAAGTAGAAGCCAAGAAAACCTTTATCAATCTCGAGCTGGAGACCGGCTCCGAGTTCAGCGAGCAGGCAGACGAGTCCCAATCCAGCGGTAGCCTGTCCCTCCAGCAGAACGCATCACCCTTCACCAGCACGGCAGACACCACCACCCGCCAGGCCGAAACGGCGCAGGAACAAGCGCAGCCGATCGAGCCCGTAGCAGAGACAGATCCGCTACAACGCAGTATTCAGGTCAGTCCGGGCGATACCCTGTCCACCATTTTTGCCAAGGTAGGCCTGCCTGCGACCACGTTGCATCAGGTATTGAGCAGCAGCAAAGAGGCCAAGCAATTCACCCGCCTGAAAGTGGGCCAGCAACTGGACTTTCAACTGGATGCCGAAGGGCAGCTTGAACGCCTCAACAGCAAGCTCAGCGACCTGGAAAGCATCGCTCTGGCGAAAACCGAGAAGGGTTACAGCTTCGAGCGCGAACTGGTCAAACCCGAGGTCCAGAGCACCTACACACACGGCGTAATCCGCAGCTCCCTGTTCCTCTCAGCCAAGCGCGCAGGCCTGTCCCACGCCCTGACCATGGAACTGGCCAACGTCTTTGGCTATGACATCGACTTTGCGATGGATATTCGCGAAGGCGACGAATTCGAGTTGATCTACGAAGAGAAAGTGGTCAACGGCAAGCGGGTCGGCACCGGCAATATTCTTTCCGCCCGCTTCACCAACCGCGGCAAGACCTACACCGCCGTGCGCTACACCAGCAAGCAAGGCACCACCAGCTACTACAGCGCCAATGGCGAGAGCATGCGCAAGGCCTTTATCCGCACCCCGGTGGACTTTGCCCGCATCAGCTCACGCTTCTCCACTGGCCGCCGCCACCCCGTACTGAACAAGATTCGCGCGCACAAGGGTGTCGACTATGCCGCACCACGCGGCACGCCAATCAAGGCCGCCGGTGATGGCCGCGTGACCCTGGCTGGCCGTCATGGCGGCTATGGCAATGCCGTGATCATTCAGCATGGCCAACGCTACCGCACCCTGTATGCGCATATGCAAGGCTTCGCCAAAGGTGTTCGCAACGGTTCGAACGTCAAGCAGGGGCAGATCATTGGTTATATCGGCACTACCGGGCTGTCCACCGGGCCGCACCTGCACTATGAGTTCCAGATCAATGGCGTTCACGTCGACCCGCTGAGCCAGAAGCTGCCGATGGCCGATCCCATTGCCAGCAGCGAGAAAGCTCGCTTTATGCAGCTGAGCAAACCCTTGATGGCCCAGATGGACAAGGAAAAATCCACAGCGCTCGCCCTCAACCAGCGCTGAACACAATGCCTCTCTACCTCGGTGTGATGTCCGGAACCAGCCTGGACGGCCTGGACATCGCCCTGATCCAACAAGACCACAGCACCACCCTGCTTGGCACCCGCTATCTGCCGATGCCGACAGCGCTACGCGGCGAACTGCTGGCCCTGTGCAGCCCCGGGCGCGACGAGCTGGCCCGCGCGGCCATTGCCGAACAGCAGTGGGCACGGCTTGCCGCACAAGGCATCGCCGACCTGCTCCTGCAGCACGAACTTACCCCGCAAGCCATACGCGCGATCGGCAGTCACGGCCAGACCGTTCGCCACGAGCCTGCCCGAGGCTTCACCATTCAGATAAGCAATGCAGCCCTGCTGGCCGAGCTGACGGGCATCTGTGTGGTCAGCGACTTCCGTCGCCGCGATCTGGCTGCCGGCGGGCAAGGCGCACCGCTGGTACCGGCCTTCCATGAGGCCCTGTTCGCCCAGGCGCAGAGTCGCCGGGCAATTCTGAATATCGGCGGCTTCAGCAACCTGAGCCTGCTCGAGATCGACAAGCCAGTGCACGGTTTCGATTGCGGCCCTGGCAATGCCCTGCTGGATGCCTGGATTCAACGCCACAAGGGCGCAGACTACGACCAGGACGGCCAATGGGCGGCAACCGGCCAGGTACAGGCGACGTTGCTGCAAGCTCTGCTCGGCGATGCCTTTTTCCAGACCCAGGGACCGAAAAGTACCGGGCGCGAGCTATTCAATCTGCCCTGGCTGGACCAGCACCTGGCAGCTCTTCCCCGCTATACCGCCGAAGACGTACAGACAACCCTGCTCGAGCTGACCGCGCAAAGCATTGTCGCGGCCCTACAAGCCGCCCAGGAGCATACCGACGAGCTTCTGGTATGCGGTGGCGGCGCACACAACCTGACGCTGATGCAGCGTCTGTCCACCCTGCTGCCGGACAGCCGCGTCAGCAGCACCGACGCCCATGGCGTACCCGCCGACTGGGTCGAAGCCATGGCCTTTGCCTGGCTGGCGCATTGCTGCCTGGAAGGCATCCCGGCCAACCGCCCCAGCGTCACGGGCGCGCAAGGCCTGCGCATTCTCGGTGCCATCTACCCCGCCTGAGGCCATAAACGACAACGCCGTGCATGGGCACGGCGTTGTGTTGAAGAGCGGTCCTGATCAGATCGAAAACGAGGAGCCGCAACCGCAGGTGGTGGCAGCATTCGGATTCTTGATCACGAAACGCGAGCCTTCCAGGCCTTCCTGATAATCGACTTCGGCACCGGCCAGATACTGGAAACTCATCGGGTCAACCACCAGGCTCACGCCTTCGCGCTCGACTATGGTGTCGTCCTCAGCCACTTCTTCATCGAAGGTAAAACCATACTGGAAACCAGAACAGCCGCCCCCCGTGACGAATACGCGCAACTTCAGGCGCGGATTGCCCTCTTCATCGACCAGGTTCTTCACCTTGTTCGCCGCGCCCTGAGTGAAGACCAAGGCCGTAGGGGTGAAGGTTTCGACGCTCATGCTGACTAACTCCCGGCGCTAAGCGCCATACTCATACTGCGTTGTGGCTGGCATTATCCGCTTACCTGAGAAAAGCGGTCAACTATTCTACCAAATCGAGGTTTTCCGGTAACTCCAGCGGTCGCACCTCGTCGCGCAGGTGGCAGAGCCGCCCTTCGATCTGCGCGCCCATGGCCATTTCCATCAGACCGTAATACAGATTGCCGCGTACCCGGGCCCGAGCCCCCAGCTCCAGATGAGCGCTGGCATGGACATCGCCGATCACCTCACCGTCAATCAGTACATGGGGGGCGCGGACCTCGCCTTCAACCTGCCCCTGCACACTGACCCGTACCATGCCTTCGCTGGCCAGCAGGTTGCCGCTGACCTTGCCATCGACCTGCACCGCGCCCTGAAAACGCAGGTTACCCTGCAACTCGGCCCCCACGGCAATCAAACTGGTCTTGCCGTTAAAGCGTTGCAGATCGGTCTTGCTCTTTTCTTTATTCCACATCAGGAAGAATTACTCCTCTTCGCCCCATTTGAATGTACGCAGCAGCGGCTTTTCACCCTGCACTTCGGCCGCCACCTTGACCTCGCGCGGCACAAAACCCTCGGGCAGCCTCAGCTCGGCAAAACGACCCGCTTCGGGAATCGCCTGAAAATGCTTGAATGCGAAAGGGATGGCCTGGCCAGGCAAGGCATCGGCCAGCCCCTCGGTCAAGGCGGCCAGTTCCAAGGCGACCTCCTTGCCGGCACGCTGCCCTGTCACGGTGACCCGCAACTGCCCTTGTAGCGGCTTGTCGCTCTTGCCGACCCGGCTCAGCAGTATCTTGTAGCGGAACAGCCCGGGGCTGTCCGTAGCCTGCACCTCAAAGGTCTTGATACGCAGCCCTTCGCGACGAGTGGCAGGGGCGAGAACGCCCTTATAGAACGCCAGATCCTGCTGTTGCTTGTAGATCTGCTCTTCCAGCAGCTTGATGGTCAGACGACTCTGCTCATTGGCTTGCTGGGCAACCTGTTCTCCGCTGCTGACGACAGCCAGGCGCTGACGCAGCGTGTCCAGCTCCTGATCCTGCTCAAGGATGCGGGCCTGCAAGGGTTGCTGACCGTCGACCAGTCCCTGGGTCGTCCGCGCCTGCCACCAGCCGCCAGCATAGAACGCCAGCGGCACGGCCAGCAGCAACAGCCACAGGGCCAGCCGCAAACGCCTGGCCTGCCCAGGATTGCTGGGGCGGACCTCCCACCCCGCCATCAGGGCAACATGGCTGCGTGGGACAGACCGAGGCGCTCATCCACGCCGAAGAGAATGTTCATATTCTGCACTGCCTGCCCCGAAGCGCCCTTGACCAAGTTATCGATCACCGACAGCACCACCACCAGATCGCCGTCCTGGGGACGGTGTACGGCAATCCGGCAAACGTTGGCACCCCGCACACTGCGGGTTTCCGGGTGGCTGCCTGCGGGCATTACATCGACGAAGGGCTCATCGGCGTAACGCTGCTCATACAGGGCCTGCAGATCCACCGAACGATCCACCACCGCCGCATAGAGGGTGGCGTGGATACCGCGGATCATCGGCGTCAGGTGCGGCACAAAGGTCAAACCCACGTCGCTGCCAGCGGCGCGACGCAAACCCTGGCGAATCTCCGGCAAATGGCGATGACCCTTGACGCCATAGGCCTTCATGCTTTCCCCGGCTTCGCTGAACAACGAGCCGACGCTGGCACCGCGACCGGCACCGCTGACCCCGGACTTGCAGTCGGCAATCAGGCTCGAGGCATCGGCCAGACCGGCTTCCAGCAACGGGATCAGGCCCAGCTGCGCAGCGGTCGGGTAGCAACCGGGCACGGCGATCAGGCGCGCCTGCTTGATCGCTTCGCGATTGACTTCCGGCAGGCCGTACACCGCTTCCGGCAGCAGGTCCGGTGCGCCGTGGGGCTGGCCGTACCAGCGGGCCCATTCGTCGGCATCCTGCAGACGGAAGTCGGCGGACAGGTCGATCACCTTGGTCCCCGCCGCCAGCAGTTCACCCGCCAGGGCATGGGCGACGCCATGGGGCGTGGCGAAGAACACCACATCGCACGCGCCCAGGGTCGCCACGTCCGGCACGCTGAAGGCCAGGCCGTCGTAATGACCGCGCAGGTTCGGGTACATCTCGTCGACGCGCATGCCCGCCTCGGAGCGCGAGGTAATCACCTGCACCTGCGCCTGCGGGTGCTGCGCCAGCAAACGCAACAGCTCGACACCGGTATAACCCGTGCCGCCGACGATTCCGACCTTGATCATCACTTGCCCCTTGCAATAACGTCATTGGAAAGCTGCCGATGATAAGGCCGCTTCGGCCAGGGGCCAACCGCCAGGATGACGGATAGTGCGGTGAGCACTACTATCGGGGCACTTTATTTCCCCAGGATCGAACAATGCTCTATCTGTGGCTCAAAGCCCTGCACATTATTGCCATGGTCTGCTGGTTCGCCGGGCTGTTCTATTTGCCACGCCTATTCGTCTACCACGCCATGAGCGAAGACTCCGCCAGCCGCGAGCGCTTCTGCATCATGGAGCGCAAGCTGTACCGCGGCATCATGTGGCCCTCGATGATCGCCACCATCGGCCTCGGCCTGTGGCTGCTCAGCCTCAATCCCGCGTATTACTTCAGCCAGGGCTGGATGCACGCCAAGCTCAGCCTGGTGCTCGTGCTGGTGGCTTATCAGCTGATGTGCGGTGCCCAGCTCAAGGCCTTCGCCCGCGGCGAGAACCGTCGCAGCCACGTGTTCTACCGCTGGTTCAACGAGGCCCCGGTCCTGGCGCTGCTGGCCATCGTGATTCTGGTGGTGGTCAAACCCTTCTGACGGCATGCCGCACGCAGCACGCCAACCACTTCCCTGTCCATAGGAAATCTCCATGTCCCTACCTGCCCTGCTCGAACAACGCCTGCGCCTGCCGGTAGTCGCCGCGCCGATGTTTCTGGTCTCCAACCCGCAACTGGTGCTTGCCTGTTGCCGCGGCGGCATAGTCGGCAGCTTCCCGGCCCTCAACCAGCGTGAAAGCAGCGGCTTCAAGGCCTGGCTGGAAGAGATCGAGGCCGGTCTGGACGCGCAGTGCGCGCCCTATGCGGTGAACCTGATCGTACATGGCAGCAATCCGCGTCTGCAGGCGGACCTGGCCATCTGCGTCGAGCATCGCGTGCCTATCGTGATTACCAGCCTGGGGGCGGCGAAGGAAGTGGTGGATGCGGTGCACAGCTATGGCGGCCTAGTGTTTCACGACGTCACCACCCGCCGCCACGCCGAGAAGGCCGCCGCCGCGGGGGTCGACGGCCTGATCGCGGTGGCCGCAGGCGCAGGCGGACATGCCGGCACCTGGAGCCCCTTCGCCCTGATCGCGGAAATTCGCCAGTTCTTCGACAAGACACTGCTGCTGGCCGGCTGCCTTAACCGGGGGCACGAAGTACTCGCCGCCCAACTGCTGGGGGCGGATCTGGCCTACCTCGGCACCCGGCTGATCGCCACCCAGGAAAATGCCGCATCAGAGGCCTACAAGCAGATGCTGCTCGACGCCCAGGCCGCCGACATCATTCATACCCCGGCCGTCTCCGGGGTACCGGCGAGCTTTATGCGCCAGAGCCTGGAGCTGGCCGGCTACGACCTCAAGCAGCTGCAGAACAAGGGCGAGATCAATTACGGCGAGAAGCTCAAGCCGATGGATGAGGAAGCCAAGGCCTGGAAAACCGTGTGGTCTGCCGGCCAGGGCGTTGGCGGGATCGGCGACCTGCCGAGCGTCGAGCAGTTGATCGCACGCCTGGACAGCGAATACCGTGCCGCCTGCCAGCAGGCCCAGCAGCTGCAGCAACGCTGGCCACGATAAGGCCCGCCGCCCCTCAGGCACCTCAGGTGCGAAAGCCGGCCGCGCGGCGGCCGGTTTGAGGCCGCAGGCAGAGTGTGATGGATGCCCATATTTACAGCTCAGGCTGCTTGTTCACCGGGCTGTGGGCCAGCTAGTCTGTAGCGAAACCCTCCCAGGCACCGACAAGGAAGCCGATATGAATCAAGCCCGTTTCAAGATTGTCTTCAGCGGCGAGCTGATGCCCGACGTGGCCCTGGAAACCGTTAAGGACAACCTCTCGCGCCTGTTCAAAAGCGACGGCGCGCGTATCAATGCGCTCTTTAGCGGCAGCGCCATCGAGATCAAGCGCAACCTGAGCGAAAGCGAGGCTGATCAGTACCTCAGCGCTCTGCAACGCGCCGGTGCCAAGGTGCGCAAGGAACAGGACCTGGTGGCGGGCCTGAGCCTGGTAGACAACGATAATCACCCGCCTACCAGCAGCAGGCCTGCGCCAGCGGCCATCCCTGCCAACGAGATGACCTGCCCCAAGTGCGGCCACCAGCAGGCCAAGTCGGCCGAATGCAGCGCCTGCGGCATCATCATTGAGAAATTTATCGCCCGTCAGGCCATGTTTGGCGACAGCACAGCGGCCGATGCCGGCCCTGCCACGACGCCCTATGCCACACCCAAGGCGGCAGTTGCCGAGAGCCTGCCGGAGTTCGGCGAGCTGAAGGTGTTTACCACCGACGGGCGAATCGGTCGCCTACGTTACCTGGCCTGGTCGATGGGCCTGCTGCTCGCCTGTATGCCCGTGTTCGCAGTGGCGGCCGGCTTCTTCGCCGTGTCGGAGATTCTGGGCGGCCTGCTGGTAGCCCTGGCGGGTATCGCCGTAATGGTGGCCGGTATCATGTTTGGCGTGCAGCGCCTGCACGATATCGGCTGGTCCGGCTGGCTGCTGCTGTTGAGCCTAGTGCCGGTGGTGGGCGGGGTGTTCTCCCTGCTGCTGTTTATCATCCCCGGCAGCACCGAGGCCAATCGCTTCGGCCCACCGCCACCGCCTAACAGCACCGCGGTCAAGGTTCTGGCGGCACTCTGGCTGGCCGTTATCCTGATCAGCATCATTGCCGCCATCGCCCTACCGGCCTATATGGGCTATGCCGACGCAGGCCTTTGATCGCCAACCGGATGGGGCCACAACGGCCCCATCGCTCCCCCCTACTACACCCGAACAATCCATCCGCCATCTGCAACGACCGCTGCCATGGCCTGCTAACCGGCACTCACCGTACGACCATCCGCCCAGGTGCGCAGGGCCGCGAGATCCTCGGCCATGATCACCGACAGCGGCGCGGTACTCTGGATGGCGTGCAGTAGCAATGCCTGATCGACCGGCTGCTGCTGCGCCTGCGCGGCATACAGGGCGCTGACCACCACCTGCTCGATCTCCGCCCCGGAAAACCCGGCGCTGGCCTGCGCCAGTAGCGCCAGGTCGAAACCGTTCGCCTCCAGCTCCCGGCGCGCCAGGTGAATGCGGAAGATCTCGGCACGCACCGCGGCATCGGGCAGGTCGACGAAAAACAGCTCGTCGAAACGGCCCTTGCGCACCAGCTCGGGCGGCAGCCGCGCGATCACGTTGGCCGTGGCCACCATGAATACCGGAGCCTTGCGCTCGGCCATCCAGGTCAACAGGGTGCCGAGCACCCGCTGGCTGACGCCACCGTCGTGATCGCCGCTGGCCAGGCCCTTCTCGATCTCGTCGATCCACAGCACACAGGGGGCCATCTGCTCGGCCAGCTTGAGGGCGTCACGCAGATTGCGCTCAGTCTCGCCGAAGAACTTGTTGTACAGACAGGCAAAGTCCAGGCGCAACAACGGCAGCCCCCAGAGCCCGGCCACGGCCTTGGCCGCCAGGCTCTTGCCGCCGCCCTGCACGCCGACCAGCAGTACGCCTTTTGGCAGATCGCTGCCCTTGCCCTCGAGGAAGATGCCCTGGCGCTCGGCCAGCCAGCGCTTGAGGTTGCCCAGCCCACCCACCTCGGCGAAGCGTGCGGTGTCGTACTCGAAGCTCAGCACGCCTTCAAGGTCGAGCAGCTGGAACTTGGTCTTGTTGAGCTCGGGAATATCTTCCTGGGTAATGGCCCCGTCATCGCAGATTACATTGCGCGCCAGGGCGCGGGCTTCGGCATGGCTGAGGCCGCGCAGGTTCTTCACCACCTGCTGCAAGGTACGGTTATCGGTACGCACCCGAGCATTGCGATTACGCGCACTCCAGGCGCTGGCCTCGTCACGGACAATCGCCAGCAACTCGTCTTCGCTGGGCAGCGCCAGGCTGAAGCGCGAGGCATAGCGCTGCACCTCCGGCGGCAACTTGCAGGCGTGGGAGACCAGCACCAGGGTCGGGCCGCCGGGCGGCTCGCGCATGGCGACCTCCTTGAGCAGGCGCACCAGCCTGGGGTTGTCCTCCAGAAAGGGATGCAGGTCGCACATGACATAGAGGGTCGGCTGCGAATCCGCCTTGATCAGGCGCAAGGCCGCTTCCGGCTCCAGGGTCTCGGCGTCGGTCTGGCTATCGCCGGCAAAGCCGAGGCGCTGCAGGCCCTCGGTCACCGACCAGACCTGCAGCCCCAGGCCGCGGCGCAGCGCCAGGCCGGTGAGGGTTTGCAACACCCGCGGCTCGTCCCAGGACTCGATCAGGATCAGCCTGGCCTTGGAATCGAGCACCAGGCCCAGATCATGGATATCGTTCTTCACACACACCCCTTGTCCACTGGTCGGGCAGCACTGGGCCCCGTTAAACTCGGGGCTCTTTCAACAGGCCAGGAGACTGTCCATGGACTGTCTGTTCTGCAGAATCGTCGCCGGGGAAATCCCCGCACGCAAGCTTTATGAAGATGACCAGGTGATCGCCTTCCACGATATCGGCCCACAGGCACCGGTGCACTTTCTGGTTATCCCGAAAAAACATATCAGCACCCTCAATGACCTGAGCGAAGCTGACAAACCGCTGGCCGGGCATATCCTCTTTACCGCCCAACGCCTGGCCAGGGAGCAAGGCTGCGAGGAAGGCTTTCGCGTGGTGATGAACTGCAATGACCTGGGCGGCCAGACCGTGCACCACATTCATATGCACGTGCTTGGTCAGCGCCAGATGACCTGGCCGCCGGGCTGATACACAACAGCGGGACGCGCGGAGCTGATCAGGGTCAAACCTTATCCAGTGGATTGGAGTAAACTGCCTGAGTTTTCAGCGCCGGAGGTCCCCATGGCCAACGAACGTCATTTCTCACCTGTCGATCGTCTACTGCTGCAGGCCGATGCCGCCCTGCGCACCCTGCTGCCGTTCAGCGGCCAGCCCGGCAGGCCATCGCCGGCCATTGTCCAGCCCGAAGCTGAACTGGATGAACTGCAGGCCCAGCATGTCGCCGGCCTGATGCGCATCAACCACACCGGCGAGGTCTGCGCCCAGGCGCTGTACCAGGGCCAGGCCCTGACCGCCAAGTTGCCCCAGGTGCGCAAGGCCATGGAACATGCCGCCGACGAGGAAATCGATCACCTGGCCTGGTGCGAGCAGCGCATCCGCCAGCTCGGCAGCCAGCCAAGCATTCTCAACCCGCTGTTCTATGGTTTGTCCTTTGGCGTGGGCGCAGCTGCCGGCCTGATCAGCGACAAGGTCAGCCTGGGTTTTGTCGCCGCCACCGAAGACCAAGTGGTCAAGCACCTCGACGAACACCTGCAGCAGATCCCCGAGGGGGACCTGAAGTCCCGCGCCATCCTCGAACAGATGCGCACGGACGAAGAGCAGCACGCCACCAGCGCCCTTGAGGCCGGCGGCCTGCGCTTCCCGGCACCGGTGAAGTTCGGCATGAGCCTGCTGGCCAAGGTGATGACCAAAAGCACCTATCGGCTCTGACCCAACAGGGGTTTGTAGACATAAAGAAGGGCACCCGCGGGTGCCCTTCTTTTTAGCGGTTTCGCGCCGGCTTAGGCTTAAGCGCCCAGTTCGACTATCTCGTAATCGTGGCTGATCTCGACGCCGGCACGGCCGAGCATGATCGAGGCCGAGCAGTATTTCTCCGCCGACAGCTCCACCGCCCGCTTGACCTGGGCTTCTTTCAGGCCGCGACCCTTGACCACGAAGTGCAGGTGGATCTTGGTAAACACCTTGGGCTCTTCAGTGGCGCGCTCGGCCTCGACAAAGGCCTCGCAGCTTTCCACCGCCTGGCGGGATTTTTTCAGGATGCTGACCACATCGAAGTTGCTGCAGCCACCCAGGCCGATCAGCAGCATCTCCATGGGGCGCACACCCAGATTGCGGCCACCGCTCTCCGGCGGGCCATCCATCACCACTGCATGGCCACTGCCCGACTCGCCGATAAACAGGGCTTCACCGGCCCACTGAATGCGCGCTTTCATTACTCAGGCTCCGCTGTTAAAAAGGGAGGCAGCTTAGCACAGCACTTTTCGCAACCCGATACCGGTAAGGGACCCAAGAGTTCCCGGCCAGATGTTAGCTACGTCGCAAAACAAGCCCTGTGCAGACAAGCTCTGTTAAGCTGACGCCGGTTTACTGGCACACTTGAATGGATAACTAAAAAAAAAATCTGCCTGTCGGACAAAGGCTTACCTTATAAATTTCGGGACTCGGGCATGGTCGCAATTACCCTTACACCAAAAATAAAGAATCTCGACAAACTCCTCGCACACTGTCACCGCCGCCGCTATACGGCAAAAAGCACCATCATCTATGCCGGCGATCGTTGCGAAACCCTGTTCTTTATCGTCAAGGGGTCGGTCACCATCCTGATCGAAGACGATGATGGCCGCGAAATGATCATCGCCTACCTCAACTCGGGGGACTTCTTCGGCGAGATGGGCCTGTTCGAAAAGGACGGCACCGAGAAGGAACGCAGCGCCTGGGTACGGGCCAAGACCGAGTGTGAAGTGGCGGAGCTGAGCTACGCCAAGTTCCGCGAACTGACCCAGCAGGATCCGGATATCCTCTACGCCCTCGGCAGCCAGATGGCCGAACGCCTGCGCAACACCACGCGCAAGGTCGGCGACCTGGCCTTCCTCGACGTCACCGGTCGCGTCGCTCGCACCCTGCTCGACCTGTGCAAGCAACCCGATGCCATGACCCACCCGGATGGCATGCAGATCAAGATCACCCGCCAGGAAATCGGCCGCATCGTCGGCTGCTCCCGCGAGATGGTCGGCCGCGTGCTCAAGGCTCTGGAAGAGCAGGGCCTGGTTAACGTCAAAGGCAAAACCATGGTGGTGTTTGGCACGCGCTAAGCAGCATGCTAGAGACATAAAAAAGCCGACGCATGCGTCGGCTTTTTTATGTCTGTTGCGTCAGTCCACGTCGGGCGAAGCGACTACCCGCTTGCGCTCTGGAAAGAACAGCCGCTCCAGCTCCGCCCCAGGGTTATCGGCGCGCATAAAGGCTTCGCCGACCAGAAAGGCATACACCTCGCTGATTTCCATCAGCTCGACATCGGCGCGATTGAGGATGCCGCTCTCGGTCACTACCAGGCGATCGCGGGGAATCCTTGGCAGCAGATCCAGGGTGGTCTCCAGATTCAGCTCGAAGGTGTGCAGGTTACGGTTGTTGATGCCCAGCAGCGGCGTGTCGAGGGTCTTCAGCGCCCGTTCCAGTTCGTCGCCATCGTGTACCTCCACCAGTACATCCAGATCGAAGGCCTTGGCGGTCGCTGCCAGCTCGGCCATCTGCCCGTCATCCAGGGCCGAGACGATCAGCAGCACGCAGTCGGCCCCCAGGGCGCGGGCTTCGACTATCTGGTAGGGGTCGATCATAAAGTCCTTGCGGATCACCGGTAGCGAGCAGGCCGCACGGGCTTCCTGCAGGTAGCTGTCAGCGCCCTGGAAGAAATCCACATCGGTCAGCACCGACAGGCAGGTAGCCCCACCGGCGGCATAACTCCGGGCAATCTCGGCGGGCACGAAGTGCTCACGCAGTACGCCTTTACTCGGCGAGGTCTTCTTGATTTCGGCGATTACCGCCGGCTGCTTGCGCTTGGCCTGGGCCAGCAGGGCATTGGCGAAGCCGCGCGGGGCATCGGCGCTACGGGCCTGCTGCTCGAGTTCGGCCAGGCTGACCGTGGCGCGGCGTGCGGCGACTTCCTCGACCTTGCGCGCCAGGATTTTTTCCAGAACCGTTGGAATACTCACCCTGCATTCTCCTGCTTGTAAACCGCGGTAAAGGACACCAGTTCCTGCAGTTTTTCCCAGGCCAGGCCGGTATGCAGGGCATCATGGGCGCGCTGCACACCCTCCTTGAGGGTAGCAGCCAGATCGGCAGCGTAGATCGCCGCACCGGCATTCAGGGCGATCAGGTCCGCCGCCTTCTGCCCCTGCTCGGTCTTGCGCTTGGTCAGGGCATCGCGGATCAGCGCCAGGGACTCGGCGGCATCCTCCACGGTCAGGCCGATCAGGCTCTGGCTCTTGATGCCGAAGTCCTCCGGCTGAATGCTGTACTCGCTCACCACACCATCCTTCAGTTCGGCAACGAAGGTCGGTGCGGCCAGGCTGATCTCATCCAGGCCGTCCTGGGCGTGCACCACCAGCACATGCTCGCTGCCCAGGCGCTGCAGCACTTCGGCCAGAGGCCGGCACAGTGCCTTGCTGAATACCCCGAGCACCTGATGTTTGACCCCAGCCGGGTTGGTCATCGGCCCGAGCATATTGAAGATGGTGCGCAGACCCAGTTCGCGGCGCGGGCCGATGGCGTACTTCATCGCACCATGGTGAGCAGGGGCGAACATAAAGCCGACGCCGACGCTTTCCACGCAGCGCGCCACCTGCTCGGGGGCCAGGTTGAGATAGACCCCGGCGGTTTCCAGCAGATCGGCGCTGCCGCTCTTGCCGGATACCGCGCGATTGCCATGCTTGGCCACCTGGCCACCGGCGGCGGCAACCACGAAGGCGGCGGCAGTGGAGACGTTGAAGATATTCATGCCATCGCCACCGGTGCCGCAGGTGTCGACCAGGTGAGCGGCGTCGATCTGCACCGGCGCGGCCAGTTCGCGCATGAGCTGCGCGGCACCGACTATCTCGTCGATGGTCTCGCTCTTCATGCGCAGGCCCATCAGAAAGGCACCGATCTGCGCGTCGGTGCACTGGCCGGTCATGATCTCGCGCATCACGTCCTGCATCTCGGCGGTGTTCAGGTCGAGCTGGTTGACCACCCGGTTAAGGGCTTCCTTGATATTCATTGGCGCACGCCTCCTTGTTGCTTGAGGAAGTTGGCAAAGAGTTCATGACCCTGTTCGGTGAGGATCGACTCGGGGTGAAACTGCACGCCCTCGATATGCAGGGTCTTGTGGCGCAGGCCCATAATTTCGTCCACCGAGCCATCCTCGTGCTGAGTCCATGCGGTGACTTCCAGGCAGTCCGGCAGGGTTTCACGCTTGACCACCAGGGAATGATAGCGGGTCACGGTCAGCGGATTATTCAGGCCGGCGAACATACCCAGGTCCTTGTGGAACACCGGGCTGGTCTTGCCGTGCATCACCTGACGGGCGCGCACCACATCGCCGCCGAAGGCCTGACCAATGCTCTGGTGGCCGAGGCACACGCCGAGAATCGGCAGCTTGCCGGCAAAGTGCAGGATGGCCTCAATGGACACCCCGGCCTCGGTCGGCGTGCAGGGGCCCGGTGACACCACGATACGTTCGGGCTGCAGAGCCTCAATCTCGGCAATCGACAGTTCGTCATTGCGGATCACATGCACGTCAGCCCCCAGTTCACCCAGGTACTGCACCACGTTGTAGGTAAAGGAGTCGTAGTTATCGATCATCAAAAGCATGGCGGGACTCCTCAGCGCTTGGACAGGTCAGGGACGGTTTGCTCGGCCAGGGCCACAGCACGGAACATGGCGCGACGCTTGTTCAGCGTTTCCTCCCATTCCAGGGCCGGCACCGAGTCGGCAACGATGCCGGCACCGGCCTGCACATGCAGTTCACCGTCCTTGATCACCGCGGTGCGGATGGCGATGGCGGTGTCCATATTGCCGTTCCAGGCCAGATAGCCCACCGCACCGCCATAGACGCCGCGCTTGACTGGCTCAAGCTCATCGATGATTTCCATGGCGCGAATCTTCGGCGCGCCCGACAGGGTGCCGGCCGGCAGAATGGCGCGCAGGGCGTCCATCGCCGTCAGGCCTTCCTTCAACTGGCCGGTGACGTTGGAGACGATATGCATGACGTTGGAATAGCGCTCGATCACCATCTTCTCGGTGAGTTTGACGCTGCCGGTGCTGGCCACCCGGCCGACGTCGTTGCGGCCCAGGTCGATCAGCATCAGGTGCTCGGCGACTTCCTTGGCATCCGACAGCAGATCCTCTTCCAGGGCCAGGTCGGCCTCCTCGGTCGCGCCGCGCGGACGGGTGCCGGCAATCGGCCGCACCGTCACCAGGCCGTCTTCCAGGCGCACCAGCACTTCCGGCGAGCTGCCGACCACGTGGAAATCGCCGAAGTTGAAGAAGTACATATAGGGTGTCGGATTGATGCAGCGCAGCGCGCGGTACAGATCGATAGGCGCGGCCTTGAACGGGATCGACATGCGCTGGGAGATCACCACCTGCATGCAGTCGCCAGCGAGGATGTACTCCTTGATCGCCCTGACCGCATCTTCGTAGTCATCGCGTTTGAAACTGGAAACGAAGTCCGGTTCGGCACCCGCCGGTGCAGCCAGGTCCACGCCCAGGCGCGGGGTAATCGGCTGACGCAGCTTGTGCAGGATCTCCTGCAGGCGCGCCTGGCCCTGTTCCAGCGCGTCGGCCTGGGCCGGGTCGGCGAGGACGATGGCGTGCATCTTGCCCGCCAGGTTGTCGAACACCACCACAGCATCGGAAACCATCAGCAGGATATCGGGCGTGCCCAGGGCATCGGGGTTAACGCCCTTGGCCAGCTTGGGCTCGACATAACGCACGCTGTCATAACCGAAGTAACCCACCAGGCCGCCGTTGAAGCGCGGCAGACCCGGCAGGGTTGGCACCTTGTAGCGCGCCTGGAACTGCTCGACAAAGGCCAGCGGGTCCTCGCACTGGTGGCGCTCGACTTCGACGCCGTCGACGCTGATCAGCACCTCATGGCCATAAGCCCGCAGCACGGTACGGGCCGGCAGACCGATGATGGAGTAACGCCCCCACTTCTCGCCGCCCTGGACGGATTCGAGCAGGTAGGTGTTGGCCTCGTCGGCCAGCTTCAGGTAGATCGACAGCGGGGTGTCGAAATCCACCAGGGTTTCGCAGGCAACAGGAATGCGGTTATAGCCGGCAGCGGCTAAACGCAGGAATTCTTCGCGGGTCATGATCAGCCTCGTGGCTTGAGGTTTAAACGGTCGTGTGCAAACGCGCCGACTATGCGGCCAAGATCAGGTCAGAGGCGCCAGCGCCAACGGGCCAGGGCCTTGATGATTTTCATACCGGTTCTTGCGGACCAGCGCGTGCAGGTAACCACCACGGAGCTCTCTTAGGCGGGAGTAAAGTCCGGCCACACTAGCGCAGGCCAGAGGCCGAATCAACCCGGCAAGCCCCGCAAAGCAGGGCTTTGCGCCAATCAACCGCCGAGGGCGGCGGCCGGCAACAACTCGCGCAGGTTATCCAGCACCCGCGCCGGGTTTTCCTCGGCAATCGGTCGGCCATGGTTGTAGCCATAGGTCAGCGCCACGCAGGCTACGCCGGCGGCTTTGGCGGCCAGCACATCGCTGCGCGAGTCGCCGATAAACAGCGCCTGTCCGGCCTCGATCCGCGCCAGTTGCAGCACATGGCGCAGCGCCGCCGGGTCGGGCTTCTGCTGCGGCAGGGTGTCGCCGCCGATAATCCAGCGAAAATAACCACCCAGGCCTTTTTCATCCAGCAGCGGTGCGACAAAACGCTCGGGTTTGTTGGTGACGATGGCCAGCTCGACCTTCTGCTCGCGCAGCCAGTCGAGGGCTTCGCGCACCCCGGGATAGACCCGGGTCAGCCCGTGGCTGGTGGCGTAGAGCTGCATAAACAGCTCCAGCGCCTGCTCGGCCCGCGCGTCATCTATATGTTCATGCTGCAGACCGCCGGCCAGGGCGCGGCGCACCAGCACTCGCGCACCATTGCCGACCCAGTCGCGCACCTGCTCGATACCCGCCGCCGGCAGACCGAGCAGCACCAGAGTCTGGTCGATGGCTGCAGCCAGATCCGGCACCGAGTCCACCAGGGTGCCGTCCAGATCGAACATCACCAGGCTTGGCAGTTCACCCTGGAACAGCTCGCGCAGCATGCTCACCCGCGAACCTGGGCCAGTTCGGCGCGCATGGCGTCGATCACGGTCTTGTAGTCCGGCTGGCCGAAGATCGCCGAGCCGGCGACAAAGGTGTCGGCACCGGCCGCGGCGATTTCACGGATGTTCTGCACATTGACCCCGCCATCGATTTCCAGGCGAATCTCGCGACCGGAAGCGTCGATCAGGGCGCGGGCTTCTTTGAGTTTTTCCAGGGTATGGGGGATAAATTTCTGCCCGCCGAAACCCGGGTTGACGCTCATCAGCAGGATCATGTCGACCTTGTCCATCACGTGCTTGAGCACATCCAGCGGCGTGGCCGGGTTGAACACCAGGCCGGCCTTGGCACCGCCCGCCTTGATCAGCTGCAGGGAGCGGTCGATATGCTCGCTGGCCTCGGGGTGGAAGGTGATATAGCTGGCACCAGCCTCGATAAAGTCGCCGATGATGCGGTCCACCGGCTTGACCATCAGATGCGCATCAATGGGCGCGGTGATGCCGTACTTGCGCAGCGCCGCGCAGACCATCGGGCCGATGGTCAGGTTGGGCACATAGTGGTTGTCCATCACATCGAAGTGGACGATGTCGGCACCCGCGGCGAGCACCTTGTCCACTTCCTCGCCCAGGCGGGCGAAATCGGCGGAGAGGATCGACGGGGCGATGGCGAAGGGTTGCATGGCGCACCTCGGTGGCGTTCACGAAAGTGGCGCATTGTACCCGAGGGCATTCTCTGTCGTCGCTGGGACGATGGTCGACGGCTGTAGGGGGCGCCGCGCGCACCGAGGCGCGCGGCGCAATCCCGGAGTCAGGCCAGCTCGTCGAAGCACTCGGCGATGATCGCCAGGCCACGGTCGAGCAGCGCATCTTCGGCGGTCAGCGGTACCAGCACGCGCAGCACGTTGCCGTAGGTGCCGCAGGACAGCAGGATCAGGCCCTTGTCGCGGGCCTTGGCGACGATCTGCCCG
>Ga0209343_10003496_pt1 | contig 19762 bp, 18 predicted proteins | sample RifCSPlowO2_02_FD_184026 | JGI IMG/M metagenome (GOLD analysis project Ga0209343, IMG submission 184026) | Groundwater microbial communities from Rifle, Colorado - Rifle CSP2_plank lowO2_0.2 (SPAdes) (version 2) | ecosystem: Environmental > Aquatic > Deep subsurface > Groundwater | place... | reverse complement strand
CACTGTAATCCAATGATCGTCCGTCGCCAGCACCAGGTCGGCCGCGATCAATACCGCGAGGCCCAGCATCAACAATCTGGAATGGCTTACGCCATCCGAGAGTTTGCCGAACGGGTAAGCCGAGGCAGCGTAGATCAGATTCATCGCCACCATCACCAGCGGCACCAGTGCGATTGGAACCCCTCCCTGCGCGGCGCGCAGGACGAGAAACGCCTCGCTGAAGCGCGCGAGTGTGAATACGGCCCCGATGCCCACCACCCACCAATATGCCGCATTGAGGCGCTTCAGATTCTCGCGGCTGATCGGGTTGGCCGGCTTGTGGGATTCATGCCTTTTCGGCTCGCGCACCCCGAACAGCAGCAGCGCGACCGACAGCACACCGGGAATCATGGCCACCCAGAATACAGCCCGGAAATCGTTGGCCCACAGCAGCATCAAACCGACCGCCAGCAACGGGCCGAGGAATGCGCCCACCGTATCCAGCGATTGGCGCAGGCCGAACGCCGCGCCGCGTATCTCTGCGGGCGCGATGTCGGCAAGCAAGGCATCGCGCGGTGCGCCGCGCACCCCTTTGCCGACCCTGTCCAGCAGTCGCGCGGTCAACACCATACCTGTCGTCGAAGCCATTGCGAACAGCGGCTTGGTCAACGCCCCCAACGCGTAGCCGAACACTGCCAGGCCTTTTCGCTTTCCGAGGTAGTCGCTCCACACGCCCGAGAACATCCTCACCAGCAATGCAGTCGATTCGGCCAGTCCTTCGATCAAGCCGACCGCCAGTGCGCTGGTGCCAAGCACGGTGACCATGAACAGCGGCAGCAGGCTGTGGATCATCTCCGAAGAGACATCCATCAGCAAACTGACGAAGCCGAGCACCCACACACTGCGGGGCATCCGGCTCAACGGATGATCGCTGGTCTTGCGCATCAAAGCTTACCTTTTCGTTTTATTGCTTCCAAAACTTACCGGCCACTTCCGCACTCGCGTAAAATTGCCACCGCACTATAACGCTGCTCCCGGCAATTAACCATATACCTCTTCCACCGATACCGTGTCCGCCGAAGTCGAACGTTTTTTCTCCGAACAAAGCCCGCTTGCCGCCGAAGTCGCGTCGTTCCGCCCGCGCGCGCAGCAGCGCGAGATGGCGCTGGCGGTCGCCGAGGCGATCCGCGACAACGCAATTCTGGTCGTGGAGGCGGGTACCGGAACCGGCAAGACGTTCGCCTATCTGGTGCCCGCGCTGCTCAACGGCGGCAAGGTGATCATCTCGACCGGCACCAAGAATTTGCAGGATCAGTTGTTTCAAAAAGACCTGCCGATGGTGCGCGATGCGCTGAAGGCGCCGGTGTCGGTGGCGTTGCTTAAGGGGCGCGCGAACTATGTGTGCCACTATCATCTGGAGCGCGCGCAATCGGATGGATTGTTCAAGACGCGCGAGGACATCAAGCATCTGGGCAAGATCAAGCAATACGCCAAGGTCAGCGATTCCGGCGACAAGAGCGGGCTGGCCGATGTGCCGGAGAACGCGCCGATCTGGATGCACGTCACCTCGACGCGCGACAACTGCCTCGGCCAGGAATGCCCGCAGCATAAGGACTGCTTCGTGCTCAAGGCGCGCAGCGATGCGATGAAAGCGGACATCGTGGTGGTGAACCATCACCTGTTCTTTGCCGACGTGATGCTGCGCGACGAGGGCGTGGCGGAACTGCTGCCTGCCTGCAACACGGTGATCTTCGACGAGGCGCACCAGTTGCCGGAAACCGCCAGCCTGTTTTTCGGCGAGAGCCTGTCCACCACGCAATTGCTCGATCTCGCCACGGATACGCGCCTCGAAGCGGCGGCTGCGGCCAAGGATTTTGCGCCACTACCGAAGGCTTGCGACGAGCTGGACAAGGCCGCGCGCGACTTGCGGCTGGTGTTCAAGAAGGAAGGGCGAATGCCCGCACTTGCGACAGAAAATTTCAATGAATTCGCACCCGCGCTGAAGGTGCTCGGCGAAAAAATCGCACAATTGAATGGCCTGCTGGAGAAGCAGGCGGAGCGCAGCGAAGGGCTGGAGAATTGCTGGCAGCGGGCGCAGGCTTTGGCGCAGCAGTTGAAGCAGTGGATGGCTGAACCACCCTCTCCCCAACCCTCTCCCGTAAACGGGAGAGGGAGTAATAGCTCCCCTCTCCCGCCTGCGGGAGAGGGGCTGGGGGAGAGGGATGATGGCGTAGTCCGCTGGCTGGAAATCTTCCACCACTCGCTGCAACTCAACACCACGCCGCTGTCCATCGCGGAAATCTTCGAGAAGCAGATCGGCGGCAGCGCGCGCGCGTGGATTTTTACTTCCGCGACGCTGGCGGTGAAACAGGATTTTTCGCTCTACCAAACCGAAATGGGTCTGCTCAAGGCGAAGACCGCATGTTGGGACAGTCCGTTCAACTATGGCGAACAGGCGCTGCTGTATGTGCCACAGAATCTGCCGGAGCCGAACAGCGAGGGCTATACCGAGGCGGTGGTGCAGGCCGCGCTGCCGCTGATCGAGGCCAGCAAGGGGCGCGCCTTCCTGCTGTTCACCAGCCTGCGCGCTATGGGGCGCGCCCACGAGATTTTACAGGCGGAGTTCGACCGGCGCGGCTGGAATTATCCGCTGATGTTGCAAGGCGAAGGCTCGCGCAACGAGATGCTGTCGCGTTTCCGCGAACACGGCAACGCGGTGCTGCTCGGCAGCCAGTCGTTCTGGGAAGGCGTGGACGTGCGCGGCGAAGCACTGTCGCTGGTCATCATCGACAAACTGCCGTTTGCGCCGCCGGACGATCCGGTACTGGCGGCACGTATCGAGCAGATGAAGAAGCAGGGGCGCAACGCGTTCATGGAATACCAGCTACCGCGCGCCATCATCACGCTGAAACAGGGCGCGGGACGGTTGATCCGCGACGAGACTGACCGGGGTGTGCTGATGATCTGCGACCCGCGCATCATCGGCAAACACTACGGCAAGCGCATCTGGCAAAGCCTGCCGCCGATGAAACGCACGAGGGATAAAGCGGTGGCGGTGGCGTTTTTCAACAAGCCTGCATCCACCGACAATTCACTATCCGAATGATTGATTGCAGGGGCGATGCACTCATGTGCCGCTCTTGTTTTTCAAAACAAAGGTATACGTAGGGTGCATTCCATGCACCATTACCATTGGTGCATGGAATGCACCCTACGATACTTACTTTTTGGATTTTTCACCCTGCTGCCCTGCATGCTCGCTTTGTTTCTTCCACTGCGAGTAACACTCCAAGCCGCAGAAATGCGCGACATAGTCGGCGGCCTCCGGGATTACCGCCTCGGACAGTGGAACCTCTTTGCGACAAACATCGCAGGAGACTGATGCGGCTTCGGATGAATCAGATGGTTTGACCATGATGCAACTCCTTTTCCGTGATTGAATCGTAAAAGTGACGCCTATCCTGAGCCTGTTTCAGCGCCCCGATACCACGCAACGATTGCGCCCTGCTTCTTTCGCTTCGTAGAGCGCACCATCGGCATCCTTCAGTATCGTTTCATAATCCGGATGGCCGTTGTAGGCGGCAATGCCGATACTGGCGGTGACGCCGGTCGTTTGCCCGTCGCCAACGCGCAACGGTTCTGCGGCAAATTTTTTGCGGATGGTTTCCGCCACCTGCAATGCCTGCGTCTTGTCGACTTCGACCAGCACTACCAGCATTTCCTCACCGCCATAGCGGAACACGAAATCCCCGGCGCGGACGCTGCCGGCTACCATGTCGGCGGCTTGCTGCAAAACCAGGTCTCCCGCCGCATGCCCATATGTGTCGTTGACTTTCTTGAAGCGATCGAGGTCGAGCAGCAACAGTGCGAACGGTACGCCACTGCGCCGCGCCAAGGCCATTTCACGCGTCAATACGGCAGGCAGGAAGCGGCGGTTCAGCAGGCGCGTCAAGGCATCGCGCCCGCTTTCCACCTCGATGAAACGGTCGAACAACCCCCCCAACATGAATTTGATCTCGCTGATTCCGGCTTCGATTTCCTTCATCAGCATGCCCGCACCGCCCGGGTTCCGGCGCGATTCGAGCAGCTTGGGGAACAGCGATTTTTCAACATCCTCGATGCGCCGCCGTATCTGCTCCAGTTCCGGCGCTGACTCGAAAATGATCGCCGCCTTGTGTTGCAGCCACATGCCGAATTCGGAATGCTTGATCTCGGGCAACTCCGTTTCATCACCGTCGACAAGCAGCTTGAGCAAAATCTGCTGCGCCCATTCCAGAATTGCCGCGCGCTGTCGTTCGCGCTCGGCCAGCATATTCTGCCCCAGGGCAAACATGCGGTAGGCCTCATCCGTGCGCGTCTGCTTTTCCATGTCGATGACGAAATAATCCGTCATCGCGTCCAGCGCCAGCTCTATGGTTTCCGCAACAAAATTGGTTGCCTTTACCAGTTCGCCGCGCTCTAGGGAAGATTCCACCAGATGGCCGTGGATCGCGTGTTTCAACATACGTGCGCCGCGCATCACCAGCGTGATGGGCACCTGGATGCGCGCATGCACCTCGCCGATATGGCACTGGTGCTTGTAAATCGTCTCGGGGTCTTGCTGCTCGCCGGAAAACAACTCGCATAACCAGCGCTGCATAGAAGTATGCAGGCGCCGGTTGACAAGTTCATTATCCAGAAACGCCCTTGCCTCATTATCGGACAGCATATTCCGGTAGAACATATCGGCCAGCCCGGCGGCTTGCTGGCAAACGATTTCCCCAACCATCTGCCGTACCGGAGCGGGTGTTTCCTCGGACAGCCTGCGCCAATCGGCGGCAAACTCTTTGCTTTGCTTCTGTTTGATCATGATTGCCTGCCAAATTTTACGGGTTAATTGTATCAGCAAACCCTCACCGGGTAGTTCAAGCATTGATGCCGTATAAAAACATACAATACCCGCGCATCCATCGGGAATTTTTTTAGCCAACTGTTAAAATAGTATTTTTTCGCAAGGAATTTTTATGAGCCTGATCCGCCCCTTTACCGGCCTGCGCCCCGCACCATCCCGTGCCGCTGAAATCGCCGCCCCGCCCTACGACGTGCTCTCCACCGACGAAGCGCGCGTGCGCGCGTCTGGCAAGCCGTGGAGTTTTTTGCACATTTCAAAACCGGAAATTGATTTGCCCGCAGGCACCGATCCCTATGCGCCTGAGGTCTATGCCAAGGCAGCGGAGAACCTCGGCAAGATGCTGTCTGAGAAAGTTCTGGTACGCGATGCGGCGCCCTGTTATTACGCCTATCGCCTGATCATGGGCAGCCACAGCCAGACCGGGCTGGTGGCAGCGGCTTCGGTGGCGAACTACGATACCAACCGCATCCGCAAGCATGAGTTCACCCGCCCAGACAAGGAGGATGACCGGGTGCGCCAGATCGATGCGCTCAACGCCCAGACCGGCCCCGTATTACTCGCCTATCCTTCCGCACCTCAGGTGGACAGGCTGCTGGAGCGCGCTTCAGAAGGAATTCCTGACGCCGACGTGACTGCGGACGACGGCATCCGCCATACCATCTGGGTAATCCGCGATGCGGCGGCGCTCGGCCAGTTGACCGCCGCATTCGATGCGATGTCTGCCCTCTACATCGCGGACGGGCACCACCGCTCGGCAGCCGCTTCGCGTATCGCCGCCGCACGGCGTGCCGCCAACCCGAAACACAGCGGCGATGAAAGCTACAACTATTTTCTGTCCGTGATCTTCCCCCACCACCAGATGAAGATCATGGATTACAACCGCGTGATGGTTGACTTGAACGGCATGGATGCGGCGAAATTCCTGCAGCGCATCGGCGAGAATTTTTCGGTGCAGGCCAGCAGCGCACCGGTCAAACCTGCCCAACCCGGTGAGTTCGGCCTGTACCTGGCGGGGCAGTGGCACCGCCTGCAAATTCGCGCGGGATTGATTCCCGCAAACGACCCGGTGGCGCGCCTCGACGTGAGCCTGCTACAAAATTATCTGCTCGCGCCGGTACTCGGCATCGGCGATCCGCGCCGCGACAAACGTATCGATTTTGTCGGCGGCATCCGCGGTTTGACGGAGCTGGAAAAGCGTGTCAACAGCGGAGAGATGGCGGCGGCCTTTTCCCTGTTCGCGACGCGCATGGAAGACCTGATGGCGGTTGCCGACGCCGATGAAGTGATGCCACCGAAATCCACCTGGTTCGAGCCCAAGCTGGCGGACGGCCTGGTGTCGCACGCGCTGGATTAGAACGTGTTTTAAAAGTGTAGCGAGCAGGCCGAAGGCAAGCCTGTCCTGAGCAAGGCCGAAGGGGCGCACGGAGCGCAGGAACCGGAATGTACTTGAGTACATGAGGATTCCGAGCACCGCGCAACGCCGCAATTCGGACGCGCAGTAACTTTTAAAACACGTTCTAGGAATTGGCGGATAATTGCGACTCTATTCAGCGCACAGGAATAACGTTATGAGAGTTTTTTGGACTTGGCCGTTTATTATCGCCATTGCATTCGCCTCAACAGCCGAAGCGCAACAGACCGTCAATGGCTGCCTTATTAAAAGGAGAGCTAATTGTCCCGGGGCAAATCTCTCCGGTGCCGACCTGACCAAGTCCAATTTGTCAAATTCCAACCTGTCGGGCGCAAACCTGTCGGGCGCAAACCTGAGCTTCGATAAAATCGTCGATACCAACCTGACCAAGGCAAATCTGTCCGGCGCAAACCTTGCGGGGACTATCCTGTCCGCAAGCTATCTGAACAATGCCAATTTGTCGCGCGCCAACCTCGAAAAGACCGACCTGTCGCAAGCCACCTTGCCGGATGCCAACCTCAGGGAAGCCAACCTCGCGGGCGCGAATTTATCCATGACCAATCTCAAGGGCACCGATCTGACCGGCGCAAATGCGAAGGGGGCGGTCTTCATCATGGCCAGCATGGCCAATGCCAACCTCACCCGCGCCGACCTGACGGAGGCAACGCTAGTCGGTGCCGACTTGCGCAACGCCATTCTGGACGGCACAAAATTCTGCAAAACCACCATGCCGGACAGAAGCGTCAACAACAGCGGTTGCCCGAAATAAACCCGGATGATTTCAGGGTTTTTACACACGTTCATTTCATCCGGTTCTGTTTCATTGACCGTTGCTCCTTTCGCGAGTAGGATTGCGCACTTTTTGCAGTTTAATGGGTCAGCACAATGCGCCGAAAGTTAGTTGCCGGAAATTGGAAAATGTACGGAGGACTGGCTCGCAATGCCGAGTTGCTGGATGCCGTGCGCGGTGGCATGGGGCAAATACAGGGTGTCGATTGCGCGGTTTGCGTGCCATTCCCCTATCTGTCGCAAGCGCAGCAAAAGCTGTCGGGCAGCAATGTCAGATGGGGTGCGCAAAATGTGCATCAACTAGATAAAGGGGCATTCACCGGCGAAGTGTCCGCGACAATGTTGCGCGACTTCGGTTGCACCTATGCAATCGTCGGGCACTCCGAACGTCGCGCTTATTATGGCGAGGATAGCCGTCTGGTTGCCGAGAAATTTCTGGCCGCACAGCAGGCGGATATTACCCCTATTTTGTGTGTGGGTGAAACGCTGGAGCAGCGCGAAAGCGGAATTACCGAAAGTGTGGTTGCCGGGCAACTGGATGCATTGATCCAACTGGGTGGCGTGCAGGCGCTGCAAAACGGGGTGGTGGCTTACGAACCGGTATGGGCTATCGGCACCGGTAAAACCGCTACTTCCGGGCAGGCGCAAGCGATCCATGCATTTATCCGTCAGCGGATCGCTTCCCTTGATGGTCAAGTTGCCGCAAAGTTATGTATACTTTACGGCGGCAGCGTGAAGGCGAATAACGCGGCGGAGTTGTTTGCGATGCCCGATATCGACGGTGGCCTAATCGGTGGTGCTTCTCTTGTGGCGGAGGATTTTCTGGCGATTTGCCGCGCGGGCCAAGTTTGATTTGTATATATTAGTCAGGTTTTTTTGTGAGGTAGCAAGTGGAAACATTGGTTTGGGCAGTACATGTTATAACGGCTGCGGTGCTAATCGGGCTGGTGCTGATGCAGCACGGCAAGGGTGCCGACATGGGAGCGGCATTTGGCACCGGTTCGGCAGGCAGCCTGTTCGGTTCCAGCGGCTCCGCAAATTTTCTCAGCCGCAGCACGGCCGTCGCTGCGACGCTCTTTTTTATCACCAGCTTGGCGCTGACATATATTTATTCCCACCCTGCACAGCAACAGGGAGTGATGGATAAAGTAAAACCTTCCGCCGTTCAAACGGCTCCTGCAGCCCCAGCTACCGCCCCTGCTGATAACTCCAAGTCCAGGGAGATCCCGAAATAATTTTGCCCAAATAAAATAATATTGCAGTAGTATTGCCGATGTGGTGAAATTGGTAGACACGCTATCTTGAGGGGGTAGTGGCGCAAGCCGTAGCAGTTCGAGTCTGCTCATCGGCACCAGAACAAGTATAAATATGTAGTCGGCACAATAGGCCGCCGACACAACAAGACAATAATAAAGTGATCCCGTAAAAACCGGCGAATCACGACAGACTCAGGGGGAAGCTCAATGTTGGAAAACTATTTTCCGGTGCTGCTGTTCATCTTTATTGGCATCGCAATGGGGGTGGCTCCCATGGTGCTGGGCAAGCTGGTCTCGCCCAATCGCCCCAACAGCAAAAAAAATTCTCCCTACGAATGCGGCTTTGAAGCATTTGAAGACGCGCGCATGAAATTCGACGTGCGTTATTACCTCGTCGCCATCCTGTTCATCCTGTTTGACCTTGAAATCGCCTTTCTCTTTCCCTGGGCGGTCGTGCTCAAGGAAATCGGCACCTTCGGTTTTATTTCCATGATGATCTTTCTGGCTATCCTTGTAGTTGGCTTTATCTATGAATGGATGAAGGGAGCACTGGAATGGGAATAGAAGGGATTCTGGAAAAGGGTGTCGTCACCACAACGCTCGATACCATCATCAATTACACCCGCACCGGATCGCTGTGGCCGATGACTTTTGGCTTGGCCTGTTGCGCCGTGGAGATGATGCATGCCGGTGCGGCGCGTTACGACCTTGACCGTTTCGGCGTGGTATTCCGCCCCAGCCCGCGCCAGTCGGACGTGATGGTGGTGGCCGGCACGCTGTGCAACAAGATGGCGCCGGCGTTGCGCAAGGTATATGAGCAGATGGCCGAGCCGCGCTGGGTGATTTCGATGGGGTCCTGCGCGAACGGCGGCGGCTATTATCACTATTCCTATTCGGTGGTACGTGGCTGCGACCGCATCGTGCCGGTAGACGTGTATGTGCCGGGTTGCCCGCCGACGGCCGAGGCGCTGCTGTATGGCGTCATCCAGTTGCAAAACAAGATCAAACGAACCAATACCATTGCGCGTTAGGGTTAACTATGGCTGCTGATTTGAGTACGTTGCGTACCAGCCTGACGGGTTTGCTTGGCGACAAGCTGGCCGGGATGGAGGAAAGACTGGGTGAGCTGACCTTGGTGGTCAAGGCTGCCGGGATGCTGGATTCGCTGACGCGCCTGCGCGATGCGGCGGGTTTCGAGCAGATGATCGACCTGTGCGGTGTCGATTATTCTGCTTATGGCGATGGAGCCTGGGAGGGCAAGCGTTTTGCGTTGATCTATCACCTCTTGTCGGTGGCGCATAACGCGCGCTTGAGGGTGCGCATCTTTGCCGAGGAAGACGACTTCCCGGTGCTGGAATCCGTAACGGACATCTGGCCATGCGCAAACTGGTATGAGCGCGAAGCCTTCGACCTTTACGGCATTGTGTTTACCGGACATCCAGACCTGCGCCGCATCCTGACCGATTATGGCTTCGTCGGCAATCCGTTCCGCAAGGATTTCCCGTTGTCCGGCCATGTAGAAATGCGCTACGACCCGGAACAGCAGCGCGTCGTGTATCAGCCGGTGTCAATCGAGCCGCGCGAAGTGACGCCGCGCATCATGCGTGAAGAAAACTACGGTTGCAACTGAGGATGCACTAAATGGCTGAAATTAAAAATTACACCATGAACTTTGGCCCGCAGCATCCCTCTGCGCATGGGGTGTTGCGCCTCGTGCTGGAACTGGACGGCGAAGTTATCCAGCGCGCCGACCCGCATATCGGATTGCTGCACCGCGCCACCGAAAAGCTGGCCGAACACAAGACTTATCTGCAATCCCTGCCCTACATGGATCGGCTCGACTACGTTTCGATGCTGTGCAACGAGCATGCCTATGTGCTGGCGGTCGAGAAGCTGGCGGGTATCGAGGTGCCGTTGCGCGCACAATATATCCGCGTGATGTACGACGAAATCACCCGCGTCCTGAACCACCTGTTATGGCTGGGCGCGCACGGGCTGGATATCGGCGCGATGACCGTGTTCCTGTATTGTTTCCGCGAACGCGAGGATTTATTTGACGCCTACGAGGCGGTATCCGGCGCGCGCATGCATGCTGCTTATTACCGGCCGGGCGGCGTATATCGCGATTTGCCGGACACCATGCCGCAATACCAGATATCGAAGATCCACAACGCCGCAGCGGTGAAGAGACTCAATGAAAACCGCCAAGGATCGCTGCTCGATTTCCTGGAAGATTTCACCAATCGCTTTCCAACCTATATCGATGAATATGAAACGCTGCTGACCGACAACCGCATCTGGAAGCAGCGCACTGTCGGTATCGGTGTGGTCACGCCAGAGCGCGCATTGGCGCTGGGCTTTACCGGCCCGATGTTGCGCGGCTCGGGAGTGGAATGGGATTTGCGCAAGAAACAGCCTTATGAGGTCTATGACCGCGTCGACTTCGATATTCCGGTCGGAACCAACGGCGACTCCTATGACCGTTACCTGGTGCGCGTCGAAGAGCTGCGCCAATCCAACCGCATCATCAAGCAATGCATCGAATGGCTGCGCAAAAATCCCGGCCCGGTAATGTCTGGCAATCTCAAGTTTTCTCCTCCCAAGCGCGAGGCGATGAAGCAAAACATGGAAGAGCTGATCCATCACTTCAAGCTATTCAGCGAAGGGATGCACATGCCGGTCGGCGAGGCCTATGCGGCGGTTGAACATCCCAAGGGCGAGTTCGGCATTTACCTGATCTCCGACGGTGCGAACAAACCCTACCGCATGAAGATACGCGCGCCCGGCTTCGCGCATATGGCCGGCCTGGACGAGATGGTGCGCGGCCACATGATCGCCGACGTAGTAACGATTATTGGCACACAGGACATCGTTTTTGGTGAGGTTGACCGCTGAGGGTATTTATAAATGCTATCTGAACAAATACAAGCCAAAATCAACCGCGAGTTGAAAAAATATCCGCCGGACCAGAAACAGTCTGCGGTGATGGCCGCACTGCGTTTCGTGCAGGACGAAAAAGGCTGGATTCCGGCCGACGATATGGCGGATGTCGCCGCCTATCTCGGGATGCCAAAAATGGCGGTATATGAAGTGGCGACTTTCTACCACATGTACAACCTCAAGCCGATGGGCAAGCATACCCTCACGGTATGTACCAACCTGCCCTGCATGCTGGGCGGATCGGAAGACACCGTGGCTTACCTGAAATCGAAGCTGGGCATCGGTCTTGGCGAAGTGACGGCGGATGGAAAATACGGCCTGCGCGAAGGCGAGTGCATGGGGGCCTGCAAGGATGCGCCGCTGTTTACCGTGGACAACAAAAAACTTTGCGGCCGTTTGGACAAAGAAAAGATCGACCAAATTTTGGCGAGATTGGACCAATCATGAATAACCCAATCATGAATAACAACGGCATGAGAGGGCGGAATATATTATGAGAGGTCCGGTCATTTATACCACGCTGGATTTCGACCAGCCTTGGACGCTTGAGAACTACCTCAAGGTCGGCGGCTATCAGGCGTTGCGCAAGGTGCTGACCGAAAAAATGTCGCCCGACGCGATCATCGCCGAGGTCAAGCTGTCCGCGTTGCGAGGGCGCGGCGGCGCGGGCTTTCCGACCGGGCTGAAATGGAGCTTCATGCCCAAGAATTACAACGGCGACAAATATATCGTCTGCAATTCGGATGAGGGCGAGCCGGGCACTTGCAAGGACTGGGACATCCTGCGCTACAACCCGCATCTGCTCATCGAGGGCATGGCGATCGGCGCCTATGCGATGGGCGTCAAGACCGGCTACAACTACATACACGGCGAAATTTTCGAGGCCTACGAGCGCATGGAAGAAGCCTGCGAAATCGCGCGCGCCGCCGGATATCTGGGCAACAATATTCTGGGCACGGATTTCTGTTTCGACCTGCACAACCATCTGGGTTACGGCGCCTACATCTGCGGCGAAGAGACCGCCCTGCTGGAATCCATCGAGGGCAAGAAAGGCCAGCCGCGTTACAAGCCACCTTTCCCCGCGACCTTCGGCCTGTATGGCAAGCCGACCACTATCAACAACACCGAAACCTTTTCCAGCATCCCTTACATCATCCGCGAGGGCGGGCAGAAATTCCTGGAATTAGGCAAACCCAACAACGGCGGCACGAAATTATTTTCCGTGTCCGGCCATGTGAACAACCCCGGCAATTTCGAATTGCCGATGGGAACGCCGTTCACCAAGCTGCTGGAATTGGCTGGCGGCGTGCGCACCGGCCACACGCTGAAGGCGGTGATCCCCGGCGGCTCGTCGATGCCGGTGCTTCCCGGCGAGGTCATGATGGGGCTGACGATGGATTACGACTCGATTCAAAAAGCGGGCTCCAGCTTGGGTAGCGGCGCGGTGATCGTGATGGATGAAACAACCTGCATGGTGCGCGCGCTGGAGCGCCTGTCTTATTTCTATCACGAGGAGTCCTGCGGCCAGTGCACACCGTGCCGCGAAGGAAGCGGCTGGCTGTATCGCATCGTACACCGCATCGAGCACGGCGAAGGCCGCAAGGAAGATCTGGATCTGCTGTTGAGCGTGTGCGACAACCTTGCCGGACGCACTATTTGCGCCCTGGGTGAGGCATCGGTTTGGCCGGTGCAGGGGATGCTCAGGCATTTCCGCAGCGAATTTGAATATCACATCGAACACAAGCGTTGCTTGGTGTAGAGCTGACGGGTCAGGTGCGTAATGATCAATATTGAAATTGACGGCAAACAGATCGAAACCGAAAACGGTTCCACCGTGATAAATGCGGCGCAAAAAGCGGGCATTCATATTCCGCATTTTTGCTACCACAAGAAACTGTCCATCGCCGCCAGTTGCCGCATGTGCCTGGTCGAAGTGGAAAAGGCGCCCAAGCCGCTGCCCGCCTGCGCGACACCGGCTACCGAGGGTATGAAAGTCCACACCCATTCAGAAAAGGTGGTCAAGGCGCAACAGGGCGTGATGGAATTCCTGCTGATCAACCACCCGCTGGATTGCCCGATCTGCGACCAGGGCGGCGAATGCATGCTGCAGGATGTGGCGATGGGTTATGGCGCGACGGCGTCGCGCTACAACGAAGAAAAACGCATCGTGATGCCAAAGGAAATCGGCCCGCTGATCTCCACGAAGGAAATGAGCCGCTGCATCCAGTGTACGCGCTGTGTGCGTTTCGGGCAGGAAATCGCAGGCATGATGGAGCTGGGCATGGCATATCGCGGCGAACATGCCCAGATCATGAGTTTTGTGGACAGCTCGGTCGATTCCGAATTGTCCGGCAACATGATCGACCTGTGCCCGGTCGGCGCATTGACCAGCAAGCCGTTCCGGTACTCGGCACGCAGTTGGGAACTGTCACGGCGCAAATCAATCAGCCCGCATGACGGCCTCGGCTCGAATCTGGCGGTACAGGTAAAGAACAACAAGGTGATGCGCGTCACGCCGATCGAAAACGAAGCGGTCAACGAATGCTGGATTTCAGACAAGGACAGATTCAGCTATGAAGGGCTGAATGTGCCGGAACGGCTGACCAAACCGATGCTCAAGCAGGACGGAAAATGGCTGGAAGTCGAATGGCAAACCGCGCTGGAATATGTGGCGAACGGCCTGCGCTGTGTCACCAAAGATAATGGAGCCGGGCAGATCGCCGCATTGGCGACACCGCACAGCACGCTGGAGGAACTCTACCTGCTGCAAAAACTGATGCGCGGCTTGGGCAGCGGCAATGTGGATTTCCGTCTGCGCCAGTCAGATTTCAGCGCGGACGGCAAGCAAGCCGGTGCGCCGTGGCTGGGTATGCCGGTCGCTGACATCGATACTCACGACCGCTTGCTGATCATTGGCAGTTTTCTGCGCAAGGATCATCCGCTGCTGGCGCACCGCGTGCGCCATGCGGTCAAAAAAGGCGCGCAGGCCAATATTCTCCATGCAGGCGATGACGATCTGCTGATGACAGTCGCCAACAAAGCCATTGTCGCGCCGGATGCGATGTTAAACATGCTGGCGCAAATCCTGAAGGCGCTGGCTGCGGAAAAACAGGCAAAGCCGGATGCATCTTTACAAGGTATCGAAGCGGGCAGCGTTGCCAACGCTATCGCCAAGAGCCTGGCAAGCGGCGAGCGCGCCGCAGTGCTGCTCGGCAATTTTGCGCAACAACATCCGCAAGCCGCTCAAATCGCCTTGCTGTCGGAACAGATCGCAACGCTGTGCGGCGCAAGTTTTGGTTTCCTCGGCGAGGCTGCAAATAGCGTCGGCGGTTATCTCGCCGGAGCTGTGCCGTTCGGCGGCGGCGTGCAGGGCATGAATGCCGCACAGATGCTGGCTTCGCCGCGCAAGGCCTATATCCTGCTGAACGCCGAACCCGAGCTGGACATGCACGACCCGCAACAGGCGATGGCCGCAATGCGCGCCGCCGATATGGTGGTGGCCTTGTCTGCCTACAAGCATCACGCGGTGGACTATGCCGATGTGCAGTTGCCTATCGCGCCGTTTACCGAAACCTCCGGTACGTTTGTGAATACAGAAGGGCGCGTGCAGAGTTTCAAGGGTGCGGTCAAACCCCTCGGTGAGGCGCGTCCGGCGTGGAAAGTGCTGCGCGTACTGGGCAATATGCTCGATGTACAGGGCTTCGATTACGACTCCAGCGAAGCGGTTCGCGATGAAGTGCTGCCCGGCCAGAATGTGGCAGGCAAACTGAACAATCACATCGAAGGAACTGCATTACAGGCTGTGGCAGGCGGCAACAGCACAGGCTTGCAACGTATCGCGGATGTGCCGATCTATTCGGCGGATGCCATAGTCAGGCGTGCCGTATCCCTGCAAAGAACGCACGATGCCGCAACCCCGCGTGTAATATTGCACAGCAATGAATTGCAAAAATTGGGCGTGCAGCCCGGCAACACCGTAAAGGTGAGCCAGGGCAAGGCAACGATACGGCTGGTAGCACAGGCGGATGACTCTATGCCAACCGGTACGGCGCGTGTGGCGGCGGGCCATCCGGCCACGACTGAACTGGGCGCGATGTTTGGGACAATCACTGTGGAACCGATAACTGGGGAACGGGCATGATGGAATTGCTGCAAACTTTGCAACAGGCCGGTCTGGAATTGCTCGGCCCTGCCTGGATGCCGATCTGGACAATAGTAAAGATCATGGTCGTCACGGTGCCGATCATGCTTACGGTCGCCTATCTGACGCTGGCAGAACGCAAAGTCATCGGCTACATGCAGATCCGCATCGGCCCGAACCGCGTCGGCCCTTACGGCCTGATCCAGCCGCTCGCCGACGGCGTGAAATTGCTGTTCAAGGAAATCATCATTCCGAGCGGCTCGAACAAGTCCCTGTTCATTTTGGCGCCTATCCTGGGTTTGGCGCCATCCCTGGCGGCCTGGGCGGTGATGCCTTTCAGCAACGGCATGGTGATTGCCAATCTCAACGCCGGGCTGCTGTACCTTCTGGCGATGACCTCGATGGCGGTGTACGGCATCATCATCGCCGGCTGGGCATCCAACTCCAAATATGCCTTCCTCGGCGCCGTGCGTTCCGCCGCGCAGATCGTGTCGTATGAAATCGCGATGGGTTTCGCGCTGGTATGCGTGTTGATGGCTTCGCAAAGCATGAATCTGGGCGACATCGTGCATGGCCAGCAAGGCAGCCACGGTTTGCTCGACTGGTATTTCATCCCGCTTTTCCCGATGTTTGTCGTGTACCTGATTTCCGGCGTGGCGGAAACCAACCGCGCGCCGTTCGACATGGCAGAAGGCGAGTCTGAAATCGTCGCGGGTTTCCATGTGGAATATTCCGGCATGGCGTTCGCGATGTTCTTCTTGGCCGAATACGCCAACATGATCCTGATCGCCTTCCTCACCTCGATCATGTTCCTGGGCGGATGGCTGTCGCCGGTGCCGTTCCTGCCGGACAGCTTCCTCTGGCTGTTGGCCAAGGCGTCCTTCTTCCTGTTCCTGTTCCTGTGGTTGCGCGCGACCTTCCCGCGCTACCGCTATGACCAACTGATGCGGCTGGGCTGGAAAATTTTCATCCCGCTCACCATCATCTGGGTCGTGGTAGTTGCCGTGTGGATGCAAACTCCGCTGTGGGTCTGGTAAGCGGAGGAAATGAATATGGAAAAAATAACCAACTTCTTCAAGACATTCCTGCTGTTTGAGCTGCTCAAGGGCATGGCGCTGACCGGCCGGTATTTCTTCGCGCGCAAGATCACCGTGCAGTACCCGGAAGAAAAAACCCCACAGGGATTCCGGTTCCGGGGCCTGCACGCGCAGCGCCGCTATCCCAACGGCGAGGAGCGCTGCATCGGCTGCAAACTGTGCGAAGCGATCTGCCCGGCTATGGCGATCAAGATCGAACTGGCAGAGCGAGAGGACGGCACGCGCCGCACCACGCAATATGACATCGATTTGACCAAGTGCATCTTCTGCGGTTTCTGCGAGGAGTCCTGCCCGGTAGACGCCATCGTGGAAACCCGTGTGTTCGAGTACCACGGTGAAAAGCGCGGCGACCTGTATTACACCAAGCCGATGCTGCTGGCGAACGGCGAAAAACATGAAGAGCAGATCGCCAAGGATCGCGCGGCGGATGCCAAGTACCGATAAGAGGACAGCCAGATGAATTTTGAAACCATCATGTTTTATGCGTTTTCCGCGATGATCGTATTCGCGGGGCTGCGCGTAATTACCGCACGCAACCCGGTGCATGCTGTGCTGTTCCTGGTGCTGACGTTCATCAGTTGCGCGGGCATCTGGATATTGCTGGAAGCGGAATTCCTCGCCATCACGCTGGTGCTGGTCTACGTCGGCGCGGTGATGGTGCTGTTCCTGTTCGTGGTAATGATGCTGGACATCAATCTGGCCCAGTTGCGCAAGGATTTCTGGCGCTGGCTGCCGTTCGGCGCGGTGTTGGCCGGGTTGATGGCATACGAGATGATCTGGGTACTGGGTTCCACCGATGCGCCAGTCGGCAAGACAGCCCTCAAGCATGCAGCCGATTACAGCAACACCAAAGAGCTGGGCCGTTTGATTTATACCGATTACGTTTATCCGTTCGAGATTGCCGCAGTGATCCTGCTGGTGGCGATGGTGGCTGCGATCGCGCTGACCTTGCGCCGCCGCAAGGATTCCAAATCGCAGGTAGTCTCCGAACAGGTCGCAACCAAAAAGTCGGATCGTTTGCGCATTGTGAAGATGCAATCCGAACGCAAGGATTCGGCGGCAAACCAATTAGGGGAGCAAAAATAGCATGTTAACCCTTTCACATTATCTGGTACTGAGCGCGGTGCTGTTCGCCATCGGCGTGGTCGGCATATTCCTGAACCGCAAGAACCTGATCGTACTGCTGATGGCGATCGAGATGATGCTGCTGGCGGTGAACACCAACTTCGTGGCGTTCTCGCATTATTTGAACGATACCTCCGGGCAGATTTTCGTATTCTTCATCATGACCGTGGCCGCCGCCGAAGCCGCCATCGGCCTGGCGATACTGGTGGTGCTGTTCCGCAACCTGAATACCATCAACGTCGAAGATCTCGACAGCCTGAAAGGGTAATGGGCATGAGTATGCAAAATCTATATCTGCTTGTCCCTCTGGCCCCGCTGGTCGGGGCGATTTTCGTCGGCCTGTTCGGCAAGTGCATGGATCGCGCCTGGTCGCATCGCATCACCATCGCACTGGTAGCAGTGTCGTTTTTTGCATCGCTATCGATATTCAACGATGTGCTTGCCGGCAATGTATTCAATGGCGCGGTTTACACCTGGATGACTTCCGGCGACACCAGCTTCCAGGTGGGTTTCCTGATCGACAAGCTTACTGTCACCATGATGCTGGTGGTGACCTTTGTTTCGCTGATGGTGCATATCTACACCATCGGTTATATGGATGAAGACCCCGGCTACCAGCGTTTCTTCAGCTATATCTCCTTGTTTACCTTCTCCATGCTGATGCTGGTGATGGCAAACAACTTCCTGCAACTGTTCTTCGGCTGGGAGGCGGTGGGGCTGGTTTCCTATCTGCTGATCGGCTTCTGGTATAACAAGGAGACGGCGATCTACGCCAATCTCAAGGCGTTTCTGGTGAACCGTGTCGGCGATTTCGGCTTCCTGCTCGGCATCGCCTTGGTACTGATGGTATTCGGCACGCTGCAATATGACGCCGTATTCGCCGCTGCCGCTAGCCATGCCAAGGACATCGCGCCGATCCCCTGCGTCTCGTGGAACCTGATAACCGCGATCTGCATCTTGCTGTTTATCGGTGCCATGGGCAAATCGGCGCAGTTCCCGCTGCATGTCTGGCTACCGGATTCGATGGAAGGTCCGACCCCGATCTCCGCGCTGATCCACGCCGCAACGATGGTGACTGCCGGTATTTTCATGGTGGCGCGCATGTCGCCGCTGTTCGAGCTGTCCGATACCGCCTTGTCCTTTGTCATGGTGATCGGCGCGATCACCGCGCTGTTCATGGGCTTTCTCGGCATCATCCAGAACGACATCAAGCGTGTTGTCGCCTACTCCACCTTGTCGCAACTCGGCTACATGACCGTGGCGCTCGGCGCGTCGGCTTATTCGGTGGCGATCTTCCACCTGATGACCCACGCGTTCTTCAAGGCGCTGCTGTTCCTTGCCGCGGGTTCCGTGATCATCGCGATGCATCACAACCAGGACATCCGCTACATGGGCGGCCTGAGGAAGTACATGCCGATCACCTGGATCACCTCGCTGATCGGTTCGCTGGCGCTGATCGGCACGCCGTTCTTCTCCGGTTTCTATTCCAAGGACAGCATCATCGAAGCAGTCAAGATGTCAAATCTGCCCGGCTCCGGTTTCGCCTACTTCGCGGTGGTGGCCGGGGTGTTCGTCACCGCCTTCTATTCGTTCCGCATGTATTTTCTGGTGTTTCACGGCAGGGAGCGCTATGACGAAGCGCCGCACGACGACCACCACGCCGACGCGCATGCACATGATGACCATGCTGCGGCAAACGGCGCGCATGACGGCCACGATCATCATGCTGCCGGCAAACCGCACGAGACGCCATGGGTGGTAACGCTGCCGCTGATCCTGCTGGCTATTCCTTCAGTGGTGATCGGCTACATCGCCATCGAACCGATGCTGTACGGCGGCTATTTCGGCGACTCGATTTTCATCTCCGAGCACCACCATGCGTTGCGCGAAATGCGCGAGGAATTCCATGGCGCATTTGCGATGGTGCTGCATTCGCTGGCTACCCTGCCGTTGTGGCTGGCGGTTGCGGGTGTGGCTTCTTCGGCATTCCTATACCTGAAGCGCCCGGACATTCCGGCGATGATCCAGAAGAAATTCCAGTTCATCTACACCTTGCTCGACAACAAATATTACTTCGACCGTTTCAACGACTGGTTCTTTGCAGGTGGGGCGCGGGGCGCAAGCCGCTTCCTG
>Ga0209343_10003495_pt1 | contig 19771 bp, 12 predicted proteins | sample RifCSPlowO2_02_FD_184026 | JGI IMG/M metagenome (GOLD analysis project Ga0209343, IMG submission 184026) | Groundwater microbial communities from Rifle, Colorado - Rifle CSP2_plank lowO2_0.2 (SPAdes) (version 2) | ecosystem: Environmental > Aquatic > Deep subsurface > Groundwater | place... | reverse complement strand
CCGCCCGACGATCCGAATCTCGTCGGTGTGAGTGGACGCGCAGCGACGAAGCACCGCGTCGAGCGCGTCGCGGTACACCGGCCAATCGCCTCCGCGCGTGACCGACAGGACGTGGCGCACGATCATCTCGGTCGGCACGCCGCCCGTCCGCCGGTGCGCGCGCGCGAGCAGCGTCTGATAGGCCTCGCTCTCGGTGGTGGCGATCGCCTCGGGCTGAGATGAACGGCTCTGCATATCTTCCCCGTCTTTGGACATTGGAAAATGATGGCTGCGAGTTGACGTATTCTTTCACAGGTGCCCATGAGCGGAACCGGGCGTCTTTCGAGATCCGGTACCGACAGCGCGAGGTGGTGGTATGGCGAAGAAGGGTCGAGCGCACGACGAGGAGGCGTGGAGGAACGCGAAGAAGGTCTGCCGGCTCAATGCGCGGCAGGTCGAGATGGCGCGCGTGCTCGTTATGAATCCGAAGAAGCTCCCTGGCCTGCGCCCGAACCCGCGGCAGCGCTGGAAGCTCCCCGTGGGTGGGTCATCGAACAGCGCTACTGGAATGCACGTTCGACGACGAGATCCCGTTCTGATCGCCGATCATTGTCGATATTCGATCGCCTGCGGACGGGAGCACTCTGCTCTTCCTCGCGTGCGGCGGTCGGCGCGTGGACATGCGAGAGTGAGGTCCATGCTTGCGCCGCTCCACGCGCGACATTCACCGATGGACATGGATTGAATCTGCCACGCGGGCCAGAGGATCTCGCTTCAGCAACGGCAGCGCGTCCCGGATCTCTTTCTTGTTGGCCTGTTTTGTTTCCAACCGCTCCCGGCGCGCCGAACTGTAGATGGGCACCTCGCGCCCGTCGCTCCGAGTGATCACGCGAATGAGCTGCTCGGGCACCTGCCGATACGTATGAATGAACCAGCCGCGGTCTCGTTGCTCCCAGACGCGGAGGCCATCGACCCGGTAACGCCGAATATCTTCAGCAGCCGACACCGGGACTCCGAATTCAAGGAGAGCCGCCTGCGCATGCAGAAACGGCCCGCCCCGAAACCCAAACCGCCGCTTGGTCTTGTAACACAGGATTCGGGTGACGGGGTGGACATAGAGGCCGCTCACCAGCTCGATCGCGCCCCATCGGCGCTTGTGGTACAGACGACCATCGTCGCCCAACCAGCTGTCCTGCTCCACTTCCCAGCGAATGTGATCGAAGATGTGCTGCCCGGTCAGCGACCGAGTATCGAGCGTCTGCGTCATCTCCGACCAGATTTTGTCCCAGGGACGCCCGACCTGTTTCCGGAGATATCCGCGCAGCGGCCCGAGCACGTCCGAAAACTCTTTCGCGTTTCCGCTGTACTGCCGGTGACGTGCGACTGGCGCGCGCCTCGGACCATGGTCGTCTAAGTCGTACTCGACCTTGGTTAGACGGCGACCCCACTTCCGGCTCGGGTTCCGATGCCCCCGTCGCGGCGCCTCGGTGACCACCTTGGCCATGTCTCTTCGCATGACTGTTCCTCCATCTACGTCATAGAGCACCTCCCATGAGCGTCATGACCATTGAGGGTGATTTGAGTCAAACGATTCGCCACTGGCTCGACGCCGTTCGCGTCGGACGACGACGATGGCATCGTCGTCGCACAACTGTCAAGCCAAGCGGTCACCGAGCCCAGAGGGTTTCGACACCTACGCTGTGACGGCCGCCAACGTACAACTCGCCTCCTCCGGGCTGGCCTTCGCCTCCACTGTGTCCTCTGCCTGAATGACCAGAGCCGCGCCAAGCACGTGGAGGATCTTCTGAAGCGCCGACAGCGAGAGGTCGCCGCGACTGGCGAAGACGCAACTGAGCTGGCCTTGGGGGTTGACTGACCGTCAACCCCGCGAGGCGCCGAGTTTCGTGCGCAGCCTTCGTGAGTCCTCTGGACCTGCAGGCGGAGACAGGGAACCGCCCACCCGCGCCGCCGGGCGGCCGACTGTGTTGTGTCCATTATCTATTATTTGCACAACATTATTGTGTTGTGATAGTAATAGCACACAACGGAGGAACTGCATGGCATACGTCCGTCGCAGAGGGAACCAGTTGGCCATCGTCCACGGTGAAAGGGAACCAACGAGCGGAAAGGTCCAGCAGCGGATCCTCTTTACGCTCTACTCCAAGGCCGAGGCGATCGAGGTCCTTGGGCGCGGCGCCAAGGGCGGTGCGGAGCGCTTTCGCGACCTCCTCGAGCGGCAGTACCCGGATCTCAAGTTCACCTGGAAGAAGATCCGGCGCACGATCGAGGAGCACCTCGACGCGCTGCCGGACACCTACGAGTACCGCTCGCAGCGCCTACGCGCGCGTTTTCGGGACGACCTCTGCGCGTTCACCCGACAGCTTATCCTCTCCGACCCGCAGGATCTTGCATCAGCCGCGCATGTCATCCAGGAGCACCACCACGAGCTCGAGTATCTGGCGGACCTGATCGCCTGGCGGCTCAAGCTCCGAGACCAGCCGCAAAGCGAGTGGAACATGGATAATCCCTTCTACTGGAGGTTCGCCCTGCAGGGTCGCGCGGTGCCGCCCGATGCCGAGGAGCACGCGGCCGGTCTGTACCAGCGTGGTGAGTACGAGCGGGCAGAGGCGGTCTTCCGGCTCCTCGTCGATTGCTTCGATGGATACGCGGAGGGCTACAACTACCTCGGACTCATCGCGCTCGAGCACCGCAAGCTCGACCAGGCCATCGAGCACTTCAGGACGACCATCGAGCTGGGACGCAAGCGCTTTCCCGCGCGCATCAGCAAGAAGCGCTACTGGAGCGACCACTCGACGCGCCCGTACATGCGCGGCCTATCCAATCTGGCCCTGACGATGAACGAGGCAGGGCGCTTCGCGGACGCACTTGCCCTCTGCGACAAACTGACCGACGAATGCGGCGACGAGCGGACGGCCACATGGTACCGCGCGGTCGTCTCTCTCAACACTCGTCGGTGGGAGCAAGCGGCCGATGCCGCGCAGCGAACGGTGGGACTCGATACCGCGGGTGGGTTCCACGCGGCCTTCGCGTACTTCGAACTCGGCCAGCGCAACAGGGCGTTGGAAGCGTTCCTGTACGCGGCCCTCACTCACCCCAGAGCCGCGCGGATGCTGGCGGGTGCGAAGACACACGGGAGGCAGGCGGCAACGTCGCGCGACGACGCCGAGGATCACAATATGGGTGTGTCGCTGCTCCGCAGTCTGCATGCCTTCCTGCGAGACCAACCGCGGGCGTCCAAGCGGTTCTTCAGCGCCCTTATACGCGACGCCCGCGTCATGCGGCTCCTCGACGAAAGCGCCACGGTCGTGCGCAGGTGGCACGAGCAGCATCGGACCGGAGAACGCGAGGCATTCGACCGGATGCAGCTGATGCGCTCGCCGGAGTTCGCCAAGGCCGAGGCTGCCAAGCTGCGGGATCTGATCGCGGCGCCTGGCGCCGGGGCCGGGCGCGTGATTCATTGAGGCCTGTCGAAACACACTGGCCGCGTGGCTTGGCCGAAGCGGACAAGAGACGCGAGGCGCTCGAACTCCTTCGTCTTGAGAAGCAACTCGATCAGCGAGTCGAGATCCGAATGCTTGGCCATCACCGCTGACCTCGGTCCTGATTCCGGGTACCGGCCCTTGCCCTTCCGCCCCCGGCTGCATAGGGCGAGGATGTTCGACGGTTGGCGTGTGTTTGGAGCGTTCAACCGATCGAGGAAAGAAGCTCACTCGCCCATCTCATCGAGCGTCGGAGGCAGCAGACGTTTGGGTGCCGTTCCGATGGAGCGAGCAGACGCTCGCCGCACACGGCCCAGGCGCGGGCACCCAGTCCTACGCGCTGGGAAAAAGAGGGGCGTTCCGCACGGTAATGGGTTCGCCGGCAACGACGTCTCCACTCGCCCGTCACCAGCGAAAGGCCCGCTCAGGGTCAGCGCCTCACGTTACCGCGCCTGCGGCAGCGCGAACGCCAGGTACTCGCCCGAGTAATTGCCGCCGCTCACCGCGACGATGAGGTACTGGCGGCCGCCCAGCATATAGGTCATCGGCGATCCGCTTTGCTGGGCCGGCATGACCACCGCTCCGACCTCGGCGCCCGTCGCCTTGTCATACGCGCGCAGCATCGCGCCTCGCGGCCGGCCCGGCATCGTGGTGGCCTGGGGCTCGCCGGCGATCACGAGGGTCTTGGTCACGAGCGCGCCGACCGCCCCGGCCTGGCCCGTCCGCGGCACGTTGACGCCCTTGAGCGCGGGGTGATTGCGCACCGAGTCGGGCGTCTCGCCGTGAGCGACCTGCCACACGTGCTCGCCCTTCGACATGTCGATCGCGGTGATACGGCCGTACGGCGGCTTCAAGTAGGGCAGGCCTTGCGGGTTCGGTCCTCCGCCGCCACCACCCTCCCCGCCCGTGGCCGGAGCCGCGGGCTTGGGCGGCGGCGCGTCCGCGCCGGCGTTCTCGCCAGGCCCTGTGATGTATCGGACGCCGGTCCGCGCATCCCCAAGGACGTAGCGGATGTCCGAGAACTCCCGGCTCGGCGGAGGCATCAAGCCAATGGGCACGAGCGACGTGTACGAAGGGGCGTACAGAATCTGTGTTTCGGGATCGTACGCGCCGCCAGGCCAGTTGGTCCCGCCCGACGATCGGAACCCGGCGATCGGACCGTCCGCCCTGCTCAAAGGCGGCGGCGTGAAGATCGGCCCCATTTTGTACCGCGACATCAGCTTCACGGCTTCGGCCCGAAGCGCCGGCGTGTAGTCGATCAAGGCCCCTTCAGTGACGCCCTGGTGATCGTAGGGCGGAGGTTTGGTGGGAAACGGCTGCGTGGGCGACGCCTTCTCTCCGGGGACGTCGGACGGCGGGACCGGCCGTTCCTCGATCGGCCACACGGGTTGCCCGGTCACCCGATCGAAGGTGTAGACCATCGCCTGCTTGCCCATCACCGAGACCGCTTTGATCGGTTTACCTCCGACGGTCAGGTCCTCGAGGATGGGCGCCGTCGAGACGTCCATGTTCCAGAGCGGATGATGCACCAGCTGAAAGTGCCATCGCCGCTTGCCGGTTTTCAGATCGACGGCCACGAGGCTGTCGGCGAACAGATTGCTGCCTGGCCGATGGCCGCCGTAGAAGTCTGACGTCGGCGTTTCAACCGGCAGGTACGCCAGGCCGAGCTCCTCGTCGATCGCCATCTGGTTCCACACGCCCACGTTGCCGTTGTAGGCCCACGAGTTTTCTTCCCACGTTTCGTTACCGAACTCGCCAGGCCGGGGAATCGTGTTGAAGGTCCAGAGGCGGCGGCCGGTGCGCACGTCGAACGCTTGCACGAGGCCTTTCGTGTTGTTGTGCGTCTTCGGCGTGTGCCCTTCGCGGAACGCCGAGCCGACGAGCACGGTGTCGTTGCCGATGGCGGGTGTCGCGTGGAGCCCGATTTCACCGCCGATCGGATCGATCGGCTGGCCGCTGCCGTACACCGCGGTGGCCTTCAGATCGACGCTGCCGTTCCTGCCGAACGACTGCACGCGCATGCCGGTCTTCGCGTCAAGGGCGACAAGGAAATAGCCTGGTGTGACGTAGAGGATTCGCTCCTCCTTGCCATCAGTCCAGTACGACAGGCCGCGTCCGGACAGTTGCCGCGGCGCGGCGGCGCCGCGCGCGCCTTCGGGCTCGCCGTGCACCCATCGCAGCTCGCCCGTCGCCGCGTCGAGCGCCACCACCGCGCGCCGCGTGCCCGCCGTCGTGTAGACGACGCCGCCGACCATGAGCGGCGTGCCTTCGAGCTTGTACTCAGGACGGTTACCGAGGCTGTCGGTCTTGAACCGCCACGCCACCTCGAGCGAGTTGAAGTTGCTCGCATCAATCTGCGCGAGCGGCGAGTAGTGGTGGTTCCGGTAGGTGCCGTGATACGCCGGCCACTCGCCGTTGGCCGTCCCCGAGGGGCGCGACTGCGCCGGCAGATTGGGGCTCGTCCACCACAGCACGGCAGCCGCGATGACGAGCGCGGTGGGTGTGGCGCGGCTGGCAGCTCGACTGATCATGATCATCACCCCTTGCAAGGCACTCGATTCCCTCGGCTCTGCGGTCCGTGCGAGCTCTGCGTTGACCGTCGTGACGCGGCGTGTGGCTCCGTTCACCGCGGATATTGAGCCATCGCGTGGCCGGCGTCAATACGTTCTTTCGACGCGTACGGGCGCGATTCAGACTTGATACGATGGAGTTTGCGATGCCTCTGCATTCTAGGGAAGTGGTCGCACTGACCGTCCCGAAACGCAGCCATACATGACATCGACATCGAGACGCGTCACGACTGACCGCGGTGACGCGGGTATCCGCCTGGATCTCGTGCTCCGGCGGCATCTCGCCGATGTGCCGGCGGCCACGCGCACCCGCGTCCAATCGTGGATCGAGAGCGGACGTGTGTCGGTGAATGGCGCGACGGTCCGCCGCGTGTCGGGCCGCGCCGCGCTGGGCGACGTCCTGGCGGTCGTCCTCCCCGCCGCGGTGCGCGGCCGGACGTCGCGCGCTGTGATGACGGCCGAACCGATCGATCTCGACATCCTGTACGAAGACGACGACCTGATCGCGCTCAACAAGCCCGCCGGGATGGTCATGCATCCGACCTACGGACACCCGGACGGCACGGTGATGAACGCGCTCCTGTGGCACGCGCGCTCGTGGCCGGCGCCCCAGAGGCCCTCGCTCGTGCAACGACTCGACAAGCTCACCTCCGGCATCGCCATCGTCGCCAAGACGAAGGCCGTTCACGCGGCACTGCAGCGGACGCTGGCGTCCGGTCGGAGCGCGAAGGATTATCTGGCTGTCGCCTACGGACGGGTCGGCGTCGCTCGAGGTGTGATCGACCTTCGCCTCGGCCGGGACCGACACGACCGCCGCCGCGTCGTGGCCTCGGCCACCGAAGGCGCACCGAGCCGCACCGCGTTCGAACGGATCGACCGCGTCGCGGCTCCGCGCGTGGGGATCGCCCTTCTCCGTTGCCGGCTGCTCACGGGCCGCATGCATCAAATCCGGGTGCATCTTGCGGCGCGCGGCTGGCCTCTCGTCGGCGATCCGACGTACGGCGAACCGCGCTGGTCGGCGATCGACGATCAGGATCTTGCGGCAGCACTGCGTGACTTCCCGAGGCAGGCGCTCCATTCGTGGCGCGTTGGATTGACCCACCCGACGACGCGCGCCCGTTTGGTTCTTCAGGCGCCGCCACCGCGTGATTTCCAGGATCTACTCGGCACCTGCGGCTTCCGGACGTTGTCTACCACGAAGGTCGGACAATAATGAGGTCGACATTGCCTCTCCTCGCGCTCTGGCTCATCGCGTTCTCGGTCGTCTCTGCCTCGTGCTCGAGCCCGGCGCCGACGTCCACCTCCGCCCCTGCGAGTACTGCCGTGTCAAACGCCGATACCGACATCCACTCGTTTGCGAGGCCCGCAGAGGCGCGTGTCACCCACGTCGCGCTCGACCTCAAAGCCGATTTCGACGCCAAGCGTCTGAGCGGCACCGCGAAATTGACTCTCGACCGGCGGCCCGACGTGAGCCAGATCGTCCTCGATACGCGCGACCTGACGATCGAGCAGGTTGCCGATCCTTCCGGGCAGAAGCTGGCCTTCGCGCTTGCGCCTCCCGATCCGATCCTTGGCCGCGCGCTTACGGTTGTGCTACCAGCGGGCACCTCGGAAATCGCCGTCACCTATCAGACGAGTCCGACAGCCGAGGCGCTGCAGTGGCTCGATCCCGCGCAGACGGCCGGCAAGAAGCGCCCCTATTTGTATTCCCAGGGCCAGGCGATTCTGACGCGCACGTGGATTCCGACGCAGGACAGTCCCGGCATCCGGCAGACCTACTCGGCCCGGATCGTCGCGCCGGACGGCCTGCGCGCGGTGATGAGCGCCGAGCAGCTCACGCCCGACGGTGTCGCGACAGAGGGCGGCCGCGCGTTCGAATTCCGCCTCACGCACCCGATCCCGCCCTATCTCATTGCCATCGCGGTGGGCGACATCGCATTTCGCGCAAACGGACCGCGCACGGGTGTCTACGCCGAAGGCCCCGTCGTCGACGCCGCGGCCGGCGAGTTCGCGGATCTCGAGAAGATGGTCGCAGCGGCCGAGGCGCTGCTCGGGCCGTACCGATGGGGCCGATACGATGTGCTCGTCCTCCCGCCGTCCTTCCCGTTTGGCGGCATGGAGAATCCACGTCTGACGTTCGCGACGCCGACCGTGATCGCCGGCGATCGATCGCTCGTGTCGCTCGTCGCGCACGAGCTCGCGCACTCCTGGTCGGGCAATCTCGTCACCAACGCGACGTGGAGCGACTTCTGGCTGAACGAAGGCGTGACGAGCTACGTCGAGCTGCGCATCATGGAGGCGCTGTACGGACCGGGGCGCGCCGCGATGCTCGAAGTCATAGCCCGCAGCGAGCTACAGAACGAAATCACGAGAGTTGGCGGTCCGGGATCGCCCGACACGATCCTTCACGTCGATCTCAAAGGCCGTAATCCCGACGATGGGGCGACCACGATTCCGTACGACAAGGGCGCGGCGCTGCTGCGACTGGTCGAACACACCGTCGGGCGTGAGCGCTTCGACGCGTATCTGAAGGGCTATCTCGATCGGCATGCCTTCCGGTCGATCACGACGGCCACGTTCCTCTCCGATCTTCGATCGAACCTGATTCGTGGCGACGAGGCGCTGGAAAAAACGCTCAAGCTCGACGAGTGGGTCTACCGGCCGGGATTGCCCGACAACGCCACCATTCCGCATTCCGACGAGCTGGCGCGCGTGGAGCAGGACGCGAAGGCGTTCGCCGCCGGCGCGCAGGCGTCATCGTTCAACACCGCGAACTGGACGACGCAGGAGTGGCAGCACTTCCTCGAGTCGCTGCCGAAGACGATGACGCCCGCGCAACTGGAGGGTCTCGATCGGACCTTCACACTCACCAGCCGGGGCAACAGCGAGGTGCTGTTCGCCTGGCTGCGCGTCGCCATCAGGAATCGCTACGAGCCCGCCATGCCCGCGCTCGAGCGTTTTCTGACGAGCCAGGGCCGGCGGAAGTTCTTGCGGCCCCTGTACGAGGATCTGACGGCCACCGACTGGGGCAAGCCTGTGGCGAAGAAGATCTACGCGACCGCGCGCCCGCTCTACCACGCCGTATCGACCGGCACCCTGGATCCGATCGTTCGGTAGGTCCGTTCGTCAGGTACTCGGGATCTCGCGCGGCACCAGGAAGGATGGCAAGCCTGTTTAGCCGGCCGAGTGTTCCGAGAAGAATCCCTCTGTCCCGGTACTTCGCTGCCACACGTAGTCGTACACTCGACCCGCCAGATTCTCCGTGTCTTCCTCTGTGAAGGGTGGCCGCGGGAGCGATTGCCAGAGGCTGTCGAGGATCAGGACTTTCACGTCGGCCTGTGTCGCGGTGTTCTGGGTCCAATCGTGCATCGGCGCGAGCAGCTCGCGCAGGCGCCCGAGCAGGCTCCGGCTTGCCTGCTTCAGCCGCTCGCGGTCGGCCTTCGAGATGTCCTGCCTGAACAGCATGTCGAACAGGGCCAGTTCATCGTCAGACAGCCCTTCTTCCGCCGCGCGCTTTTGTTCCGCGTCCAGGCGCTTTGCGAGCTCCATCAGCTTGGCGAAGGTGTCCTCGACGGTCGCCCGGTCCTTTTCGCGGTTGTAGTCCGCGATAATTTCCTGGTACCTCTTGTAGTAGTCCATACGCATTGGGTGGCCGGCAAGCATCTGGGCGAGCTTGTGCTCGACGACCTCGCGGATGTCCTGAAGCGCAGCGTGCTTGCGCTTCACTTTTGCGGCAAATTCGGCGCGGAGCTTGACGAAGTCGATTTGGCTCAGATCGACTTTCAGGCCCTCGGCGTGGTCGTCTCCCGGCTCCTGCGCGCGGATGGCCTCGTTGACAATCTTGTGAAGCTCTTTGAGCAGCTCCGTGACGTCGGCCGTGTCTCTCTTTTCTTCGAGCTTCTTGTAAATGGCTTCAATGTTATCGTGCCGCTCGGCGTAAGCCGCCGCGCTCGGCTCTGTCACGAGTGCCTTGAACCGCGCAAATATGAGTCGTGCGATGATCTCGAAGCGGCGTTTGGCTTCATCCGAGGTGTACACCGCGTCCACCGCGTCGCGTAAGGCTTCGATGCGTAGGAATCCTTTCGCCCCAGCCAGGCGCAACGGCTCGAACCCCAGAGTCCTGAGGTGGTTCTCCGCCGCTTCGACAGCCTGCAAGAGCCCCCCGACGAGCTCTTCGATCGGGGCGACGATGTCCCCATCATCTTCACCATCGTCCTCGCCTGCATATTCGGCGAGCGCGGCACGCAGACTTGTGAGCATCCCGTTGTAGTCCACAATCACCCCATATTCCTTGCCGGGGTACACGCGGTTGGCTCGGGCGATTGCCTGCATGAGCGTGTGGGCCTTCATCGGCTTGTCGACGTACAACGTCGAGAGGCACTCGACATCGAATCCAGTCAGCCACATCGCGCACACGATCGCCACCCGGAAGGGGTGCTCCGGATCCTTGAAGGCATCATCGACCGCCAACCGCCTGCCATCAGGCGTCTCGAAGCCGTTCTTCATCACCAGTCGATGCGGGATGATGTCGAAGCTCCATTTCTCGAAGTCGCGCACCTCGTTTTGCGCCTCGCTGATAACGATCTCGATGATCGTGCTCCGCATCCACTGGGACTGGCGGCGCAGCCGGTCGAGAACCCCAACCAGTCGGTCGCGCTCGTCCGGGTTCGTCGCGGCCGAGAGGGTGGCCTCTTCTTGTGACATTCGAGACCTGATGTTCGTCTGCCTCGCCTGCCAGCGAGGCAGGATGCGCTGGACCATCCGCGCGCAGGTGAGCTTGTCGATGCACACGAGCATCGCCTTGCCGGCCTCCCAGCGGGCCGAACAGTGCTCGACGAAATCGTCCGCCAGCTTATCCAGGCGATCGTCGGCCGTGATGACCTCGTAATCCTGACCGAGCAGCCTCTCGAGCAGCGCGGTCTGGTCCTGATCGAGATTGGACTCTTCGATTTTCGTCGCGATGCGATCATTGAGATCCAGTCTGGCGATTCCCAGCTTCTCGCCCCGATTCTCATACACGAGCCTGACGGTCGACCGGTCTTCCACGGACCGCTTGAAGTCGTACCGCGAGACGTACGTCCCGAAGATTCGGCGCGTCAGATGATCGTGCTTGAACAGCGGCGTGCCGGTGAACCCGATGAACGACGCGTTCGGGAGCGCGAGCCGCATGTTGCGCGCGAACTTTCCGGCCTGCGTGCGGTGCGCCTCGTCAGAAATGACGATGATATCGTCGCGCTCGCTGTAGGGCTGGGTGACGGGCTGGTTGAACTTGTGAATCAGGGTGAAGATGAATCGGTGATTTTCGTACAGCAGCGCTCGCAGCTCATGTCCGGAGCTCGCCCGCGGCGTGTTCTCGTCAGTCATCCCACAGCCGATGAAGCTGCGCCAAATCTGGTCGTCGAGGTCTTCGCGGTCGGTCATCACGACGAACGTGAAGTTACCTTCGATGACCCGCCGCACCTTTTCCGCGAAAAAGATCATCGAGTAGGACTTGCCGCTGCCTTGCGTGTGCCAGAACACGCCGAGCCGGCCCAGATCCGGATGCGCCCGCTTCACCAGCGGGAGCAAATCGTCTGAATGTTGTTCGACCTCCAAAGGAGTCGCCAACACGGAGTCGCTCGGCGGCCGGTCGGCGGCTCTGCTGAGTTCCGATCGGCTGACCGTGTATTCGACCAGGCGGGCGTCCGGCGGAAACCGCCGCTTCAGGTCCTCCTGCCGCGCTACGGACGCCACGGCGTTGTTCACGCCGAGCACCTGCTGGTTTCGCGCAACAATCTTGCGAGTACCACCGGCGCGGCTGTCGTCGAACAGGACGAAGTTCTCGACCACGTCGAGCAGCCGTTCTTTGGCCAGCATCCCATCGAGCAGCGTCTGAGCATCGAGGCGCCCCTCTTCCTTCTCGTGGTTGCGCTTCCACTCGACGAAATGTTCCCACTTGCTCGTGATCGATCCGTACCGAGCCTCGTCGCCGTTGCTCACAACGAGAAACGCATTGTGGTGGAAGGCGTGGACGATGCTGGCAGGGTGCAAGTAGTCAGTGAGGTTGTTGTCGAACCCGGCGCGGATGTTCTTGTAGACCGCCTTCAGCTCGATGAATACAAGCGGCAGGCCGTTGACGAAGCAGACGAGATCGGCGCGCCGGTTGTAGTGGGGCACCCGGACGCCCTGGACCTTCAACTCGCGCACGGCGAGGAACCGGTTGTGGTCCGCGTTCCTGAAATCGATCACCTTGGCAAACGCGCCGTGGTGCTCGCCGCTGTCGTCGCGCCATTCGACGTGCACGCCTCCCTGAATGAGGCGGTAAAAGTCCCTGTTGTGCTGCACCAGTGAGCGGGACAAGTCGATGCGCGTCAGCGTGTCGATGGCCTGCTCGCGGGCCGGTTCGGGGATGTGCGGGTTCAGCCTCTCGAGAGCGGCGCGCAGGTCGCGGACCAGGACGACGTCCCGTTCGCTCGCGCGGCCCAGCGGGCCATTCGGGCCGAAGGTTTCCGCGTTGTAGGCGTAGACGCTTTCCCAGCCGAGGGCGTCGCGCAGGTGGGTCGCGAAGGTCTGCTGGACGAGCCGGTCTTCGCTGTTGATATCTGTGATCATCGTCGGCCCAGCGCCGCCGCGAGGTCGCTGATCGTGCGGAACGCCCGTTCGAGATCGAACGCCTCGAAGTCGGACGAGCGTAAGACGGGTCTCAGCTGCCCATCGACCTGTGGCCGGAGCGCAGCGATCCGCTCAGCCGAGACATCGACCGGACCGTTTCCTGGCACGGCAAGCTTGTCCATCACGAGCATCAAGAGGCCCGGTTCCTGGACGTCGACCTTGAGCCGCCCGACCGCATAGTCGACGTCGAAGAAGTCCCGTATAGCCGGGTCACGGCGCGACAGAGCCGCTCGCAGCTTCTCAGCGATGGCTTCGCGACCGGATACACACGGCACCCGGACGACTGGCGCCGCCGCCTCTCCGGTGATCGGGTCAAGCAGCAGCGTGTTGGCGGCGGCCTCATCGACCGGCTGCAACAGGCGTTCACGCAGGCTGATTTCGATCCTGATCGATTCCGGTTGCCGACTGAGATACGAAGTGTAGCCGAGGATGGCGTTGTACTGGGCGCAGTCGTTGGCACCAGTCAATCCCTCGATTTCGTGAAAGTCCTGGAGCTGCCCCGGTAACGCCGCGATGGCCTTCCTTGCCGCCGCAACCCTCGCGCGTCGTGAACCGCGAGAGGCGCCAGGATCCATCGGAATGGCGAAATCCAGATCTTCGCTGAGCCGGTAGAAACCGAGGTGCACTTTGGCCAGGCAAGTCCCGCCCTTGAACACGAGGCCGGATTGCTGACGTGCGAGATACCGGAGGACCAGCGTGCAGAAATAATCCTTCTCGATCAGCCTCGCTGCGAAGCCGGTGCTGGCGGCAGTGAAGCCGAGCGCCTCGAGAAACAGTGCTTCGTCGTCGTGCAGCCGGATCACGTCGGCGTCACGCACGCTCGTTCCAGACGACCCCCCAGCGACGATCGATGGGGCCACGCTTCGGGCGCACGGGATTCCAGGGGATCAGGCTCTGAGATTGTGAGAGCCGCCGGTCCATTTTTTTCAACAAGGCTTTGGATGCGCCCTCTCGTTCGAGCAAAGCACCAATTCGGCGAATCGCTCCCATGTCTCCATATCGGAGTGTCGCCTTGACGAGGTCGGACGCCCTCGTCCGGCGCGTCCTGAGATCGGTTCGAATCCAGTCGAACGCCTGCGGCAGGCTATTGAAGCGCGACCAGTCGTATACGGCATCCACGAGAGTGCGCGCGCGCGAGGAGTACGGCACGTTGAGTCCCGCGGCGGTGCGCACGACATCGGTGTCGCCCAGCCGTCCGGTGGCAACTTTAATGAGCGTGAGCGCAACGGCTCCGACCCTGCGCTCTCCCGAGATGCGGTTGTTGTATGCGTACACGCGGGTGGGAATCTGGTCGGTGAAGCCGTAGCGGCTGAACGCGTTCGGCCCGCAGATCTGATAGCGCCCGCGGCGATCCCTAACCAGCGTGGCCAGAGCGAGGGCCTCGTCTGGACTCCAGGCGCCGCCGAGAGGCAGGCGTGGAGGGACGAGGTATAGTCCGCGCCGGACCCTCGCGATGATTCCGGCGCGCGCGAGCCGGCTGAGCACCTTCCGCTGCTGAACAGCGCTCAGGCCGAGCGCCGTGAGGTCGCTACTGCTGACCGCCGACAGGCCGCGCATCTGAGTGTAGGCGAAGAACTGGGTTTCCAGCGGGCCCAGCTTGCGTTTCATGACGGTATTCTATTTATGAGTTAATCCCTTTACAAGGGATTAACGAGAATTAGAATGCACCGTAACATTCGCCCCTCGACAGGACGCGCCACCGGACCCGCGCAGCCTACCGGCTGGGACGAGATGGCGAGGTGCGCCGGCGACGTGTTGATTCTGCAGGTTCGACGTCAGTCGAGCCGGTATGCCCGACCCGCTGCGTCAGATCGACAACTCGTGCGGACCTCCACACGTAAAAAGAGGTCCCGGTCTCCGCAGCGTGCTGGCGAGCCCGCCGCGCGGCCCGGGTCAGGGCTCGTTCGACGTCGGCCGGGCCGGCGCTTCGTCCTGAGCCGGGCGATTGCTTCACGATCGACATCCCCCTCCACACTGTCCGAACCAGTCACACCGCGATCTCTCCGCTCATCAGGCGCGGCAGCAGCAGGTCGCGGGCGGCGCGAAGCTTCTGGTTCTGGAGGCGCAACTTGTGGGCCTGATCGAGAAGGGGCTCTGCGAAGTCATTGAAGGATTCGACGAGAGGTCTCCGAGGCTCAAGAATCGAAGCGCGCTCGAAATCACGAGCCACGACGGCTGGATACGCGGCACCGCGCGCGTGATTCTCGAGATAGCCGACAAATGCATCGGTTGTCGTAGCTTGATAGAGGAATGAGGTTGGAAGAGTCCTCGGCGTGAGTACGGCAAACCCTGTCGACACAACGAGGTTGGGCAGCGGCTGCAAGATAACCGCATATGAGCGGCGGTTGGGTCGAACGCAGGACCAGATGATGTCACCGTGTTTTACGACTCGACGCGCTCGGTTCGGTGCGCTGGAGAAATCGAGAGTTATGGTTTCGTTGATCTGTCCAGGTGTCACCGAGGCGATGTCCACATATTCGATCTCTCCATCAAAGCCGCTTCCAACAGACTCACGGTTCACGTCTGCGACATCACCCAGCGACTTCGGCGCCCATCCCTCTGGAACACCATCGATGATGCGAGTGTGCTCGCGCCCTGGGAATCGGAGGCGGACGAACCATTCGCGGTAGAGCTGACGCGCCGCATCCTCCAGCAACACCATCCGTCGTCGGTTGTTCTCGATCAGGTCGTCGTACGTGGAAAGGATCTCGGCGATGCGGTCCTGAACATCTGGCGGTGGGATGAGCGCCGGAAGATCGTGAATATGGTTCCGATTCAGCGTCGGATTAGAGTTGCCAACGTCGAACCGCTTGAAGTCGATCGTCCCAAGGTAGTAGTAAACGAACCGAGGATTGTTGCCCTTAAGATCCTTGCTCCACAAGGTCGTGTCGTGGGGCCAATAGTTTCCGTCGGAAAAGTGAACCGATCCGAGCGTACCCTTCCGACCGATTACAACACCTGGGCCGATGGCCTTGAACTCGTTGTGGTAGCTCGTAACGCCCGACGACGAGATGACCGGATATGGACCGACGGTCTGCTGAGCCTGGGTGATATCGAAACCTCTTTGAAGGAATACAAGGTCCTGCAACTGCCTTCGCTTCCACTTCATACGCCCAAGTCCTCGAAGTTCTGCCGGATCTTGGTCGCTAGATCGGCCGCTTCCTGGTTCAGATCCGCCAACTCGGTGTGGATGTCGCGCAGGGTCTGCTCGAAGTCGAAGTCCTCGTCTTCATCAGGCGGGGCAACGCCGACGTAGCGGCCCGGCGTAAGGCTCCAATCGGCGGCCTCGATCTCCGCCCGGTCCACCAACTTCACCAATCCCGGCACGGCTCGCAGTTCCGTATCGGGGAATCGGTCCTGCAGCCACGCGATCTGCCGGTGAAAGTACGCCGGGAGCTTGAGCTGCTCGACGGCCGCCTTCCTCGAGACGTCCAGCTGCTTCAGCAGTCTGCCAGCGGCTCGTCGATCGTAGATATCTGCGACAACCTGATCGGTGGCCAGCTGACCGCCCAGGTCGGTCACCCGCGCGGTCAGCTTGTAGATCAAATCCACCTGCTTGATGAGACCGCGGATCTCCTCGGCGATGGGATCGAAGAGTTTCCGAGCCGAATGCTGGTCGCTGTTGCTCTCGGGCAGCGGCCCCGCGTAGCGCTCCACGAGCTTTCCAAGATCCGCGATGACCTTCGCCCGGTCGGACTCGCAAGCGACGGTGGCGTCACGCAACTCAGCCGCGACGTCCGCGAGTGCTTGCTTTCTAGCTGGATCGACGTCTGGGCTTTGAGCCACGGTCTTGCACAACATCTCGAACCGCTGCCGCAACTCGGCCAGCGCGGCATCGAATGCGGCGATCGCCGGAGGAATCGCGGCGCTCTCGGTTCGGACCTGACGCAGGTAATGGCGAATCAGCACAAGGAACCGGGCCCGGTCGCCGCGATAGAGCCAGACGATGGCCGCGAGGTTCTTCAGCTGCTCGGGCGAAAAGTCGTAGATCTTGCGCGTAACCTTCCGGTACACGTTCCGAGCATCGAGCATCAGAACGCTGTCTTGACGCGACGATGGCTTTGCTCGGTCGAAAAACCACAGCTCGCAGGGAACCGTGCGCGAGTAGAAGAAGTTGCCGCGAATCGAGATCATCACGTCGACGTCGCCGGTCTCGATAATCTTCCGCCGAACGTCCTTCTCCCCATGGCCGGCGCTCGACGCCTGCGAGGACATGACGAAGCCCGCCCGCCCTTTCTCGTTCAAGTAGCTCCAGAAGTACGAGATCCACAAGTAGTTGCCGTTCGCGACCTTCTTGTCTTTGTTTACACCAGGCGGTCCGAAGGGAAGACGCGGGTCGGCCTTGATCCGCTCGGCATCAACAAGGTCCACATTGAACGGCGGGTTGGCCATCACGAAGTCGCATTTGCCAGCCAACGTGTGCTCGTCCTGGTAGTAGGTGATGGCCTCGGCGATCTTCCCTTCCAAACCATGGACAGCCAGGTTCATCTTCGCCAGGCGGATCGTGTCGCGGTTCTTCTCCTGGCCGTAGAACACGACCTTCTTCGCCGTGTCTCCGCCCTCCTGCTCGATGAAGTGGCTCGACTGCACGAACATCCCACCCGACCCGCAGGCCGGGTCGAACACGATGCCGTGCTCCGGCTGGATCACGTTCACGATGGTTTGGACGATGGATGACGGTGTGAAGAACTCGCCGTTGTCATGCGCCTTCTGCATCGAAAACTCGGCCAGGAAATACTCGTAGATCCGGCCGAACACGTCGCCGGTCGCCTGCTTGATCTGCTCGCTGTTGAACAAGCGCAGGAGGTCCTCCAGGACCTTTGTCTCGCTCGCAAAGACGCTGAAGTCTTTCGGCAGGACTTGTTTGAGCGGCTCGAACCCATCTTCGATTGCCGTCATCGCCTCCGCCAGGAGCTTCGGCAGGTCGACGCCGCTCGTTGCGGCCTGCTGCATCAGCCAGTCGTAGCGGGCGGTCTCGGGAAGATACAGCGCGCGCCGGCGCAGGTAGTCTTCGGGCACAACCTTGCGCTTCGGCATCCGGCCAGTGGCCTTGTCCTCCTCGATCTGGCGCCCTGCCATCTCGAATCGGTTGGCCGCGTGGCGCAGGAAGATCACGCCCAGGACGGGCATGAAGTAGTCGCTCGAGGTGAGCTTGGAGTTGGCTCTTAGGTTGTCGGCCGCCTCCCAGAGGTCGGCTTCGAGTTTTTCGATGTCCTTGAACGCGTCGGTGGTCATGGCCTGGGCGCACGAGCCGCCGCCAGGATCATACCGCCCTGCGAGCACAATCGCGGGGAGGCTAATGGCGTGATGGTCACGTAGACCGGGCGGCCCTGATCAACACCTCAAATCGGGCTGCTCGTCGTTACGAGGGGGCTAGAAGCTCGGCCACCGCCTCCGCCGCCGCCACCGAGGGCTGCGGGGCGGCAGGGAGAGGCCAGGCATCTGAAGGCGCGCCGCGCAGAACGCCCGAGATGACATTCGTACCAGCGCCGCCGCCGGCGCCCCTTCCGCCCGGGCGCTCCTCATCCGCGCTGAGCCCACTCGTTCCGCGCGATCATCGCGGTGGCCGCATGCGACCCATTGTTTCTGTTCTGATGACGGCGGCTGCCGGGCTGTTACTCGGCGAATCGCCGAGCTCCAGCGCACGAGCGGCTGCGGCGTGGCAGATTTAAGGCGCGCCTCCACGCGACGTGCGCCCACCGGCGTCTGCCGGCACGGCCTCGATCCGCAGCCGCGCGTCGCCGGCGATACGGGCCACCCAAGACACGCCGGCGCCTGGGTGTAACGTAACTGCCGGAAATCCGGCAGTCATCGTCCTTCGGTCGGTACGACAGACGCGTCTCGGGCTGCATCGGGGCGTCTCTGCGGGCACTCGAATTGCAGGCCGATCAGCCATGACACTCGTGTTTGGCGATGCGCCCCGCCGGGTCTACTGGGAGCTGACGCTCGCGTGCGACCTATCGTGCCGTCACTGCCGCGCCAGCGCCCTTCCCTGCCGCGACACGCGGGAGTTGACGACGGACGAAGCGTTCCGCGTGTTGGACGATCTCGCGACGTCCCCCGCTCTCCCCCACGTGATTCTGACAGGCGGCGATCCCCTCAAGCGGCCCGACTTCTTCTCCATCGTCGCGCACACGGTCAGTCTGGGGCTGCCGTGCCTGGTGGCCCCAAGCGCCACACCGCTGCTCACCGGCGAGACCATCGGCGCGCTCAGGGTGAGCGGCGTGGAAGCGATGTCTCTCAGCCTGGATGGCTCCAATCCCGAGCGGCACGACAATTTTCGCGGCGTGCCGGGGACTTTCGCCCGTACGTTGACGGCCGCCCGCGAGATCATCGACTCCGGCATCTCGCTTCAGGTCAACACGCTCGTGACGAACGAGACGCGGGAGGATCTGCCCGCGATTCACCGTCTCGTCCAGGAGATTGGCGCGCACCGCTGGAGCCTGTTTTTTCTCATCACCATGGGGCGGGGAAGGACCCTGGGGCAAATCACGCCGGCCGAATCAGAAACCGTGCTCAATTGGGCCCTCGACCACGCCGGCGATGCTCGGCCCATCGTGACCACAACCGAGGCGCCGCACTACCGTCGGATCGCGCTGACTCGCCAGCGAGCCGGCGCCGGCCACTCACCGAAAGCGGACGTGATCCGGCGAGGCCTCGGCATGCGAGACGGCAACGGCGTCATGTTCATTTCGCATACCGGCGAGGTTCAGCCTTCCGGGTTCCTCCCCCTCACCGCGGGCAACGCTCGAACCGCGAACCCCCTGCAGATCTATCGTGAGTCGCCTATTTTTCAACGCCTCAGGCGACCGGATCAATTCGCCGGCCCCTGCGGCCGCTGCGAATTTCGCGCGGTCTGTGGCGGCTCGCGGGCGCGTGCGTATGCCGCGACCGGAAACGCGCTTGGCTCCGATCCGCTCTGCTCGTACGAGCCGGGCTCCTCGGCCTGGGAGCCGGCGGACACATCAAGGCTCGCGATGGTCGCAGGAAGGGAAATCCGGAACGAAGTGAACCCATGATGACCAGCCTTTCCTCGCCGGTCGCGGCTCAGCTCGGCCCTCGCGACGAACT
>Ga0209343_10003494_pt1 | contig 19774 bp, 16 predicted proteins | sample RifCSPlowO2_02_FD_184026 | JGI IMG/M metagenome (GOLD analysis project Ga0209343, IMG submission 184026) | Groundwater microbial communities from Rifle, Colorado - Rifle CSP2_plank lowO2_0.2 (SPAdes) (version 2) | ecosystem: Environmental > Aquatic > Deep subsurface > Groundwater | place... | reverse complement strand
TAAGAGAAGGCAGTAAAAACAGTTTTCTGTTTGCGGATATTAAAGAAAAGTTAAAAGATTATAAAACACCGTTATGGATTTCTTTTAACGAGAAAATTCTTGAAGGAGAAATAAAAGACAAACCGTCGCAAGACGCGGCAGAACTTTTATTTGATATAAGTTCCGTATTGGAATTTTACAGCAAATAATAAAAATATAAAACGCAAAACAATAATAAAAACACTTTTATTAATTTTTATACGATTTATTTAATTTAAATAATAATATGTCAGAATACAATGTATCACTTCCGTCAAAGCCGAGAATAGTTTCAGAAGAAGAATTCAAGGGCACATACGAAATAGACGGTTTATATCCCGGTTACGGACACACTTTAGGTAATTCTTTAAGAAGAATTATTTTATCGTCTTTGCCCGGCGCGGCTATAACATCCGTTAAGATTGAAGGAGTTTCTCATGAATTTTCTGTTTTAGACGGTGTCAAAGAAGATGTCGTAACAATGCTTCTTAACTTAAAAAAAGTAAGAATACAAATGATAACAGATGAACCGCAAATTATTTCTCTTAATGTAAAAGGTCCGAATATAGTAAAAGCCGGTGATATGAAAACGCCGTCTCAATTGGAAATTTTAAATCCCAACCAGCAAATAGCGGAGATAACCGATAAGAAAACAAATTTATCAATGGAAATCACCGTTGAAAGAGGTCTCGGATATGTATCAAAAGATGTATTGCAAAAAGACAAAGTTGATATCGGAGTAATTTCATTAGATGCCATATTTACTCCGATAAGAAGGGTAAACTATGAAGTTGAAAATATGCGAGTTGGAAACAGAACCGATTTTAATAGATTAAGAATCGTTATTGAAACAGACGGAACAATAACAGCTCATAAAGCGCTTGAAAAATCAATAGAGATAATGATAAATCAGCTAAAAGCGGTAGTGGGCTTCAAAGAAGAAGAAAAAAAATCTGAATATAAAGAAAAAGATAAAGAAAGAAAAATTTCCGAGAAAACAAAAGCAAAAGACGAAGAAAAATTAGATACTGAATTTTTAAAAACAAGAATTGAATCATTTAACCTTTCGGTGCGAAACACAAACGCTCTTACTAAAGCAAACATAAGAACAGTAGGAGGACTTGTGAGGAAAAAAGAGGAAGATATTTTAAAAATAGAAGGACTTGGGAAAAAAGGATTGCAGGAAATAAAGCGGACGCTTGGAAATTATGGAATAACGCTTAAATAAAAAACACAAGATAATAAGTTTTGTATTATTGATTTACATTTTTATTTTAAATTTTAAGTATGAGACATCATAATAAAAATAAAAAATTTGGTCGTGTAAAAAAACAAAGAACGGCGCTCTTGAGGTCTATTTCGCGTTCTTTTATTTTACACGGCAAAATAAAAACAACGGAGGCAAAAGCAAAAACACTTCGTTCATTTGTTGAAAAACTTATTTCAAAAAGTAAAACGGGAACTCTTGCGTCGCGTCGCATTGTATCAAGCCGTCTTGGTGGAGACAAACCAGCGACCGTAAAATTATTTGACACGCTTGCTCCGAAATATAAAGAGAGAAAAGGAGGATATACAAGAATTACAAAAATCAAAACAAGGACAGGAGACGCTGGAGGAGAGGTAATAATAGAATTTGTATAATGAAAAAAATAGAAATAAACGTGGAAGGAGAAATATTGGGGAGAATTGCGGTAAAAGCGGCGTCCTTGCTTATGGGCAAAAACAGCGTGTCATACGCGAAAAACAAGATTCCTGACATAGAAGTTGTTATTAAAAATGCGTCAAAACTTAAAATAACAGACGCAAAAAAATCAGGCAAAATTTATACTCGTTATACGGGATACCCTGGTGGCTTACGGAAAGAAAAAATGAGGAAACTTATATTAAGAAAAGGCAATAGTGAAGTCATAAAAAAGGCTGTATACGGAATGCTTCCAAGCAATAAATTAAGACCTAAAATGATGAAACGGCTTATTATAGAAGAATAATTTAAAGTATATTATGCAAGAAATAATATTAGAAAAAATAAAAAAGAATAAAACGACAGCTCTTAAAACAGGACAATATATTGAAGCTGTCGGGAGAAGAAAAACAGCCGTTGCGAGAGTAAGGATTTTTCTTGCCAATAAATATTCATTTGAGATAAACGGCAGAGATATTGACGATTATTTTAAAATAAATGAATTGTGTAAAAATATAGAAAAAGTGTTTGAATTGGTAAATATTCCGCAAAAGTTTAAAATCACGATTCATACCAGCGGCGGAGGAGTATCAGCGCAATCAGACGCTATTGTTCTTGGTATAGCGAGAGCTCTTATTATTTATGACGGAAAACTTAGAGGAATCTTAAAAAAAGAAGGGTATCTTAAACGTGACGCAAGAAAAGTGGAAAGGAAAAAACCGGGACTTAAAAAAGCGAGGAAAGCTTCTCAGTGGAGCAAGAGATAAAAAATAAATTCGTATTACCTTTTATTTTTTGAAAATAGTCTAATTTATGGAAAAAAAACAAAAAACAGATAAAAAAAATATTGATAAAGAAGAAAAAATAAGCTATGATGATATAGCTTTTGAAAATAATGAAGATGCGGAGGATATAATTTCCGCAGACATTATAAAAAAACTTAGAGAAAAACTTAAAAAATGCGTGGAAGAGAAACAAGAATATCTTGATGGCTGGCAGAGGACAAAAGCCGATTTTATAAATAATAAAAAGAAAGAAGAACAATCGCGCGCTCTTCTTTTATTATTTGCAAAAGAAGACTTAATATTGGATTTGCTTACCACGATTGATAATTTTGATATGGCTTTTGCGGATAAAAAAGTTTGGGAGAGCGTTGATGAAAATTGGAGGATTGGCATAGAGCGTATATATTCGCAATTACTCGGAATTTTGGAAAATCACGGACTTAAACAATTCAACCCTCTCGGAGAAGAATTTGACCCGACTCGTCATGATTCTCTGGAGACCATAGCCGTAATTGAAAAAGATGATGCCAATAAAGTTGTTGATGTTATAGGAAAGGGATACGTATTCAATGATAAAGTAATTCGCGCGGCAAAAGTAAAAGTGGGTCAATATGAAAAAAATAAACAAGAAAATTAATAAATAATTTATAATAGAAATTATGTCAAAAATTTTAGGTATAGATTTAGGTACGACAAACTCGGCAATGGCGGTTATTGAAGGAGGAGAGCCGACTATCATAGAAAACGCGGAAGGTGTGAGAACCACTCCGTCCATAGTTGCCATCTCAAAAACAAAAGAGAGATTAGTCGGATTGATTGCGAAAAGACAAGCCGTAACAAATCCAAAAAATACCATTTTTGGTATCAAACGATATGTGGGACACAGGTTTGAAGACGCTGAAATCCAAAAAGATGAAAAAACGGCGCCATTTGATATCTCAAAATCATCTGATGGAGGCGTGCTCGTAAAACTTGGAGATAAAGAATACAGACCTGAAGAAGTTTCCGCTATGATTTTGCAGAAACTTAAAAATGACGCGGAAGATAGGCTTGGCTATAAAATAAATGAAGCTGTCATTACTGTGCCAGCATATTTTAATGATTCACAAAGGAAAGCGACAAAAGATGCTGGTAAAATAGCAGGTCTTGATGTAAAAAGGATTATCAATGAACCGACGGCGGCGGCTCTCGCATACGGTTTTAATAAGAAGAAAGACGAAAAAGTGGTTGTCTTTGATTTTGGCGGAGGCACTTTTGACATATCTATTCTTGAGATTGGAGACGATGTCATAGAAGTAAAATCAACAGACGGAGATTCTCATATGGGGGGTAGAGATATTGACCAAAAAATAATTAAATGGATTGCGAACGAATTCAAGAAAGAAAATGGTATAGATATAACAATAGACTCGCTCGCTCTTCAACGGCTTGATGAGGCGGCGGAAAAAGCAAAGCACGAACTTTCATCAACGACAGAGACAGAAATAAATATTCCTTTTATAACATCGGATTCATCGGGCCCGAAACATTTATTGCTTAAAATGACAAGAGCGACCCTTGAAGAACTCGCAAAAGAATTTATTGACCGTTCAATAGAGATTACAAACCGCGCTATGAAAGCGTCCCCGTTTAGCATAAGCGATATCAATGAAATAATTCTTGTCGGTGGACAGACGCGAATGCCCGCCATTTCAAAAGCCGTGAAAGATTTATTCGGGAAAGAACCGAATAAATCAATTAATCCTGACGAAGTTGTCGCGCTCGGCGCCGCTATTCAGGCGGGAATTATGCAGGGTGATGTAAAAGATGTTCTTTTGCTTGATGTTATTCCACTTTCGCTCGGTATTGAAACACTTGGCTCTGTCGCAACAAAATTGATTGAAAAAAATTCTACTATTCCCACATCAAAATCACAGACTTTTTCAACCGCGGCAGATAATCAGACATCGGTTGAAATACATATTGTGCAGGGCGAACGACCAATGGCGACAGATAATAAAAGTCTGGGAAGATTTATCTTGGATGGTGTTCCGCCGTCTCCAAGAGGCATTCCGCAAATAGAAGTGTCTTTTGATGTGGACGCAAACGGGATTTTGAATGTTAAAGCAAAAGATAAATCAAGCGGCAAAGAACAGTCTATTAGGATTGAAGCAAGTTCGGGATTGACGGATGCGGATATTGAAAAAATGAAAAAAGACGCGCAAATACATGAAAGCGAGGATATAAAGAAAAAAGAAACAATAGAAGCGCGTAATTTTGCGGAACAGGTTATCTATACCGCGGAAAAAGCTCTTAAAGACGCCGAAGGAAAAATTAGCGAAGATATAAAAAACGGAGTTCAGAATAAAATGGATGAACTTAAAAAAGTAAAAGATGGCGCTGACACACAAGCCATTAAAACCGCGACCGAAGAATTATCAAAAGAAATGCAAAAAATAGGAGAAGCGATGACAAAAGCCGAGCCGCAACAGCCTCAAGGAGGGGAACAGACGCAGACGGAAAATAAAAAAGAAAATGTCCGCGAAGCGGAGTTCAAAGAAAAGAAAAACGAAGATAAAAAAGATGGCTCAAATTCAAATGACAAATAAAATTTAATTCGTGATAAATTACGCATATAAAATAAATCGGACAATTTATCGTCCGATTTTTTTATTCTTTCTTCATTTCATAATTTTATACGATATATCGTATGATTTTCGTGATATTAAATATCGCGATATTAAACATCCGATGTTTAACAATTATAAACGATTAATTTTTAATACTTGCGCATATAAAATAAAATCACAGTTATTAAATCAAAAACTCCCAATAGCGTTGAGCAGTGGTCAATATCGAGATAGGGAGGGATGCTGTTTAGTTAACCTTCAATGGTGACACCGTTGATAAGTATTTCTGCCATTTTTCCACTGAAATCATACCGTTCAAATATTTTCCCAAATGTATTCTTTCATAATTGTAAAACTGTAAATATTCCTCCAAGGATTTCCAAGTTCTTCTCGGATTCAAATAATATTCTTGATAAATAAACTTCGTGAGCTCTTTCAACCGCTCCGTCTCAAGTCTCGGAGAAGATTTTGGAATGAAATAATAAGACGATACCTTTTCCAACAAGAAAACCCATCCAAGAACCCGTCCAAGGACAGTCCTTGGACGGGGTTTCCAAGGACAGTCCTTGGACAGGTGACCGGGATATGCAGGTGCTTGATTTTTGTTCGCCATAATGTGTTTTTGGGATTAGCCCTTATAAATTCTGATAATTAACCTTTGTTACCTCAATCTTATCAGAATGTCACCTCATAAGGTTAACTGTAATAATGCTTGATTTTTATTTTTAAATTTGTTACTCTTTATATATCTTATTCAAGATTATAAATAAGAGTAATTTATAATTCCAAGTTTATGTCAAAAGATTACTATCAAATTTTAGGAGTTGACAAAAAAGCAAATACTGATGAGATAAAGAAAGCGTTTAGAAAACTTGCTCATAAATATCATCCGGACAAAAGAGGCGGAGATGAAGCTAAATTTAAAGAAATCAGCGAGGCATACGGAGTGCTTTCAAATGAAAAGAAAAGACAAGAGTATGACACATACGGTAGAATATTTAATGAAAATGGCAGACAAGGAGCCGAAGCGGGGCAGGGTTTTGGAGATTTTGGCGGATTTAACGGAGCCTCAGGTTTTGATTTTTCCGGATTTACTGGACAAGATTTTGACTTGGGAGATATTTTCGGCGGATTGGGAGATATTTTCGGCGGCGGAAGGAAACAAAAAGTAAAAAGAGGGAGAGATATTTCAATTGATATTGAAGTGTCGTTTCGTGATGCGATATTCGGCACTGAACGAAAAGTGCTTTTGACAAAAGTATCAAAGTGCTCGGATTGCGGGGGAAGCGGGGCGAAAAAAGGGACAGAAATGGATATATGTAAAAACTGTAACGGAAAAGGCAAAATTCACGAAACTAAAAATTCAATTTTGGGAACTATTATAAGCGTTCGCGAATGTGATAATTGTCATAGCTCCGGTAAAGTGCCTAAAGAAAAATGTCATCAATGCAAAGGATACGGTGTTTTGCGAAAAGAAGAAGAAATTAGAATCACAATACCGTCAGGAGTTAATAATGGCGAAATGATACGACTCTCGGGAGTGGGCGAGGCGATTTTAGGCGGAGTTGCTGGGGATTTGTATATAAAACTTCATATAATTTCCGACCCGATATTCAAAAAAGAGGGTAATAATTTAATAACAACTCTTAATGTAAAATTATCAGACGCGCTTTTGGGAAATACTTACACGCTAAAAACTTTAGATGGTGATATTGAAATAAAAATACCGGCAGGTGTTTCATTTAACGAGATTCTCCGCGTAAAAGGGAAAGGCGTTCCATCAAGCAGAAATAAAAGGGGAGACCTTTTAGTAAAAATAAATATTACTCTTCCAAAAAAACTCTCCAGAAATGCGAAAAAACTTGTTGATGAGATGAAGAAAGAAGGAATATAACGAAGATTTTTAATATTTTAATATTTTAATATTTAAACATTTTTATTTAATATTTTTATTTGAAAATTGTGTCGTTGAAAATTTAATAAAAATTAGAAATTATTATCTGTTTATACCAAGAAAGAACCCCGTAATTCATAGTAACCATATAAAAGTTTTTGTATGTTATAGTAATTTATATTATGGGAAAAGCGCAAAATTTATTGGCAAGCTCAAAAGATACATTAAATTCAGTTACTAATCTGCCCCTTGATACGATTATTTTAATCGCGATTTTTATTATTTTATTAGTGTACAGTTTGCGTTACGGTAAATATAAAATAATATCGTTTATTTTCTCTCTTTATATCGCAATACCTGTATTTTCATATTTTCCATACATTCAATTTTTTTCTTTTTTTGCAGAATCTGAAAAAGCGATTCTATATTCTCAAATTATATTTTTTCTTACAATAGTCGTATTTTTTAATATAATAATAAGAAAGTTTATATCGAAAGAATTTTCGGCGCGCGGTTTCAGGCAATTTATTGAAAGCGGATTTTTAGCGGCGGTGGGTAGTGGGCTTCTTCTTGCAATTTCATATCATATTATTCCTATAACTTTAATTTACGACTTTGCCGCGCCGATTGACACTTTATTTTTATCTACCAGAATGCTATTTTGGTGGCTTGCTATACCATTTATTGTATTATTGTTTGCGGTCAAAAAAAGATAATTTTTTTGAATTACGAAACCCCTTTTTGGCATAATTTTTGCAAGGTATAGATAAAAAATCTGTTGGTTTTTTTGTTATGCTCGGCGCGCGGCGCCTGTATAATGTCTTTCAAAAACTATGCCTACAACGAGTTTTGTAATTTACGGTAATTTACAAAATTTCTTTGTTTTGAATTAAAGAGTTCTATTTGTAATATCTTTTTTAAGTTTTTTGATAAAAGTTTCTATATTTTGCGAGCCAAAATCTTTTTTATCTCTACTTTCAACGGTTATTTTTTTATCAGCAATTTCCTTATCGCCTATGACAAGCATATATGGAACTTTTTCTATTTTTCCCTGTCGGATTTTTTTGCCAAGTGTTTCATTGTTATCATCTAATTCGACGCGAATATTATTTGTTTTTAATCTTTCAAATATTTCTTTCGCGTAGTCTTTATGAGCATCCGCTATCGGCAGAATTTTAACTTGAACCGGAGAAAGCCACAGAGGAAAAGCTCCAGCAAAATGTTCTATTAAAAATCCAACCATTCTCTCATGCGAGCCGAGTGGAGCGCGGTGTATAATATAAGGCATTTTTTCTTTGCCGTCTTTGTCCGTATAGACGAGATTAAATCTCCTCGGCATATATAAGTCCAATTGATTTGTGCCGAGCGCGTATTCTTTTCTTATGATGGATTTGATAATCACATCCGCTTTAGGTCCGTAATGCGCCGCGCTACCTTCTTTAATGACATATTTTATTCCTGACTCGTCCAATGCTAATTTTGTAAGCTTTTCCGCTTCTTCCCACATTTTATTATCCCCGTGATATTTATTATTTATATTTCCTTTATCTCGGATACCAAGCGCGACATACCAATCTTTTATACCGAGTATATTATAATAATATTTGTGCATTTTAAGCACATTTATAAATTCTTCAACGGCTTTTTCTGGTTGTGCATATATATGAGCGTCATTTTGACAAAATCCGCGCGCTCTCATTAGTCCGTGCAATGTTCCTGACCGTTCAAATCTGTATACGGTTCCGTATTCAGCGAGCCGCAGAGGCAGTTCGCGATAACTTCTTGTTTTACTTTTATAAATCATATGCGTATGAGGGCAATTCATCGGTTTTAAATAATATTCTTCCCCTTCTATGTCAATAGGCGAGTATAGGTCTTCATTAAAATACGGAATATGTCCTGAAATTTCATATAATTTTTTCTTAGTTATATGAGGAGTAACTATATACTGATAGCCAGATTTTTTTTCTGTTTCTTTTGCTAATTTTTCAAGTTCGTCGCGGATTATTGTTCCCTTCGGTAGCCATAAAGGAAGTCCGGCCCCGACCTCATCGGAAAATGTGAAAAGCTCCAATTCTTTGCCGAGTTTTCTGTGGTCTCTTTTCTCTGCTTCTTCTTGTATTTTCATATATTCATCAAGCTCGGCTTTATCTTCAAAAGCGACTCCGTAAATTCTTGTGAGCATTTTATTTTTTTCATCTCCTCTCCAGTACGCGCCCGCTATACTCGTGAGTTTAAATGCGTTTTGGTTAATTTCTTTCGTTGATGTTATGTGTTCTCCTCCGCAAAGGTCAACAAAATCTCCAGACTGATAAAAACTTAATTTTTCTCCATAGTTAATAATTTTATCAATGAGTTCCAATTTATAAGGTTGATTTTTGAATTTCTCGCGCGCGTCATACGGAGACATTTCAAAATGTTTAAATTTAATATCTTGTTTAATATAATGCTTTATTTTCTTTTCAAGTTTTAGCAGGTCTTCTTTCGTAAGTTTAAACCCGTTACTGAATTGAAAGTCGTAATAAAAGCCGTTTTCTATGGTCGGACCTATGGCGAGCTTTGCTTTATTATCTATTTCAAGGACAGCCACAGCAAGCAGATGAGCCAGTGAATGGCGAACATTGTCTATTTTAGAATCTGATTTTTTTGATTTCATTTATTTATTATATCTTTTATATATTTAAAAACAAAACAGGGAAACCCCGATTGTACAGTTACCCTTATGAGATAACATTTTGATAAAATTGAGACGATAAAGGTTAATTATATCAGAATTTATAAAGGCGAAAAGCCGAAAACAGCATATTAGTAAACAAGAATCAAGCGCAACTGCGTATTCGGTCAAAAAGAAATATCAACAAAGAAATATCAAGGTCAGACCTTGATATTGGGGAGTAATGACCTAAGCAAGGTTTAGGTCAAGGTTTAGGTCAGAATCTACAAAAATAGAAATTTTATATATTAAACCCGTCCAAGGACTGTCCTTGGACGGGTTTCTTTTCTTCATTCTTTTCTCTGCGAAATTCGCTGAATAACTATTTCCTTGTGGACTATTCCTGTGTATTTCTCTATCTATTGTACTTCTATGAAAACCGAGCTGTTTTGCTATTACGCCGACTAATAAATTCTTAGCTAATAATATTTCAATTCTTTTTCGATCTTTCAAACCTAAATTTGTAAACTGCTTCATTTTTATAGTTTATTCTACTAGTAATTTGTTGCAATAGATGTTAGAGTTTAACTATCTTTTATATATTTAAAAACAAAACAGGGAAACCCTGATTGTACAGTTACCCTTATGAGATAACATTTTGATAAAATTGAGACGATAAAGGTTAATTATATCAGAATTTATAAAGGCGAAAAGCCGAAAACAGCATATTAGTAAACAAGAATCAAGCGCCGACGGCATATTCGGTCAAAAAGAAATATCAAGGTCAGACCTTGATATTGGGGAGTAATGACCTAAGCAAGGTTTAGGTCAAAATTATATATTGATTAAACCAATGACCTTGACCTAAGCAAGGTTTAGGTCAAAATTATATATTGATTAAACCAATGACCTTGACCTAAGCAAGGTTTAGGTCAGAATCTACAAAAATAGAAATTTTATATATTAAACCCGTCCAAGGACTAAATCCGTCCAAGGACTAAACCCGTCCAAGGACTGTCCTTGGACGGGTTTTTAACTTACAAGTTAAGGCGTGGACATTTATCTTTTTTTATAATATTATTATTAAATAATAATTATTATTTAATAAAATTATGAAAGGATATATTACAAATATAGAAAAAGAAACTATCTTAAATGAAGATTATCGCCGCGCGCTTTATACGGCAAAAAATAGTCAGCTTGTTCTTATGAATATAAGACCGGGCGAGGAAATTGGCGAGGAGACGCATAAACTTGACCAATTTTTGAGATTTGAAAGAGGGAATGGCAAGGCTGTTTTAGACGGAGTAGAAAGCGATGTTGGCGACGGAATCGCTGTTGTTGTGCCGGCCGGCGTAAAACATAATTTTATAAATACTGGAGATATTGATTTAAAACTTTATACTATTTATTCACCGCCAAATCATATAGATAAAGTGATACATAAGACAAAACAACAAGCCGATGCCGATGACGAGCATTTTGACGGTATTACTACGGAATAGAAATAACCAATTTAAGGTTATTTAACTTTTTTTGATTTTGCTCGTTCTGTTTCAGTCAAATATTGTTTTCGCAATCGTGTGCTTTTCGGAGTAATTTCCAAATATTCATCATTGGCCATTATTTCAAGACCCGTTTCTATTGTCATAATTTTGGGCGGTATAAGTTTAATAGCGTCATCAGAACCCGCCGCGCGCATATTTGTCAGTTGTTTTCCTTTTGTCGGATTCACCGTCATCTGTTCGCATTTTGAAGTATTTCCAATAACCATACCTTCGTAGACCTCAGTATTTTCTTTTATATAAAGTTCCCCGCGCGTTTGAAGATTTGCAAGCGAGTATCCGAGTGTCTTGCCTGTAATCTGCGATATCATTGAACCGACTTCTTTGTGAGATATTTCACCAGCATATAGTTTATATCCGATAAAATGCGAAGCAAATATTCCTTGCCCTTTTGTGTCAATGATAAATTTATTTCTATAACCGAAAAGACCGCGACTCGGACATTCAAATGTCATAAGAGAGCGTCCGTCATTTATTTCAATATTTTTTAATTGCGCCGCACGAATTCCGAGTTTCTCTATTATAGTTCCTTGAAATTTTTCCGGAACATCTATCACAACTTCTTCAAACGGCTCATTTTTTTGCCCGTTTATTTCTTTGATTATTACGCGCGGCTGCGATACTTGAAGCTCATAACCCTCTCTTCTCATATTTTCAAGCAGTATAGCGATGTGAAGTTCTCCACGACCATAGACAGTAAATTTTTCGGAGCTTTCGGTGTCAAAATCAACTTTAAGTCCAACATTAACTTCAAGTTCTTTTTCAAGCCGCTCTCTTATCTGCCTGCTTGTTACATATTTTCCTTCACGCCCTGCAAACGGAGAATTATTCACAAGAAAAGTAAGTTCAATTGTCGGTTCGTCAATAGCTATTGATTTAAGAATTGGCGTATTAATATTATCAGTTATAGTATCGCCTATATAAATATCAGGTATTCCGACGATAAGTCCTATGTCGCCGGCTTGTATTTCATTTGTTTCGGTCCGCGTCATACCTTTGAATGTGAATAATTTTGTTATTTTATATTTGCTATTTTCACCAGATAGCTTTTTTACATAAACAGTATCTCCGGATTTTATTTTGCCGTTATAGACGCGCGCTATGGCTATTCTGCCTAAGAAATTATCATAAGCAAGATTAAACGGCTGGGCAGTAAGCGGTAGCTCGGTTTTATTTAGAGACGGAGGCACTTTTTCAAGTATCATATCTAAAAGAGGAGTAATATCTTTACTATCATTTTTTATCTCGCGTTTTGCCACACCTTCGCGGCCTATCGCGTATATTACAGGAAAATCAAGTTGTTCATTTGTAGCCCCAAGTTCTACAAAAAGTTCAAATACTTTATTTAGCGTTTTTTCCGGATTTGCCGCGATTTTATCAATTTTATTTATCACTAATATTGGCTTAAGTCCAAGCGCGAGAGATTTTTTGAGCACGAATCTTGTTTGTGGCATTGGTCCTTCCTGAGCGTCAACTATAAGAAGCACAGAATCAATAGAACGCAATATTCGCTCCACTTCCGAGCCGAAATCGGCATGCCCCGGAGTATCTACGATATTAATTTTTGTATTTTTATATATGACAGCGGCATTTTTTGAATAAATAGTAATGCCGCGTTCTTGTTCAAGTTTGTCCGTGTCCATACTTACACCACTTTCAACGGCGCCGGTTTGCGCAAGTATAGCGTCGGTAAGAGTTGTCTTACCGTGGTCAACATGGGCTATGATTGCTATATTTCGTATTTCCATAATTAAAAATAAAATCTCCCTTGGGAGATTAAATTTATAATAACATAATTTTTATAAAAAAGATATTAAAATATTCCTCAGTCGCTCCAGCCCAATGTCAAGACAAACCTTAACATTGGTAGAAAAAACTCCTTGCTTCACCTGAAAGAATGCGAGTCTCGCTACAATAATAAAGATGACATACTAAAGATATTAGAGAATTATTAAGAATTTGCTATTATAGAGCCTAATATCTGTGAATTACGAAATGCAAAAATTTATGGTCTATTTGAGCAAAAATATTTAGAAAATAAAGAGGTTTTGCGACCCGAGGACCTAAATTTTTGCATTTCGTAATTCAAGATAATATTATATTTATCTTATGTCTTGCGGAAAACTTCTAACGAGATTCATTAACTTTTAATTTTTTCGTATGATATACCGTAAGCATAGGAGAAATTCTACTAATTATGCGGTCCCGCTCAAAGTGGGATTTTGCTTCCTATGGATTTTATAAATATGTTCCTAAACGCTATTACATTGTGTTATTATAAGGTTAATATGAAATATATGCCAACTATCGGTCTTGAAATACACGCGGAACTGAAGACAAAAACAAAAATGTTTTGTGACTCTAAAAACGACCCTGACGAAAAAAAACCAAATATAAATATTTGCCCCATATGCACGGCCCATCCGGGAACGCTTCCTGTTATAAATAAAGAAGCGGTTAAGCATATTTTGAAAATAGGCGTCGCTATTCGTGGTAATCTGGCTGATTTTACGGAATTTGACCGCAAAAATTATTTTTATCCCGATATTCCGAAAGGGTATCAGATTAGCCAGTATAAATATCCTCTTGTATCAGGAGGAAGTTTAGCGGGAATTGCCATAATGCGAGTGCATTTAGAAGAAGATACAGCCGGAATAATTCACAACAAGGATGATAGTTTAATAAATTTTAACAGAGCTGGCATTCCGCTTATGGAATTGGTAACAGAGCCGATTATTAAAAATGCCACTCAAGCCGTTTTTTTCGCTAAAGAACTTCAGCTTTTACTGCGAACTCTTGCCGTAGGAGGGGCGAATATGGAAAAAGGAGAGATGCGAGTTGAGGCAAATATTTCGCTTCGCGAAGTTGCGGATGATAATTCACATTTGTCCGTTCCATTAGGCACAAAAGTTGAAGTTAAAAATCTTAATTCATTCAGAGCGGTTGAACGCGCGATTGAGTATGAAATCAAAAGACAAGAGAGTATTCTTAAAAATGGTAAAAAGGTAATACAAGAGACAAGAGGATGGGATGAAGGTAAACAGCAGACTTTTTCTCAGCGTCTAAAAGAGGACTCGGAAGATTACAGATATTTTCCTGACCCTGATTTGCCAAAACTTAAAATCAGCGCTATAAAAGAATTTTCAGTTGAGAATTTACAAAAAGAAATACCGGAATTGCCATGGGAGAAAAGAGAAAGATACAAAAGCGACTTTGACATTAAGACAGATGATGTGGATATGTTTGTTCGCGACCCTTATCTCGCGAAACTTTTTGACGAGACAATTGAAAAATTTGAAAAAAATAAAGAGTTAATCAGGCTTGCCTCTAACTATATAAAGACTGACATAGCGGGATTTATAAAAGCAGATAAAAGTTTAGATAAAAAATTATATAAAAATATATCCGCGAAAAATTTTACAGAACTAATATTAATGGTTTATGAAAATAAAATATCATCGCGCGGAGCAAAAAATATTTTAAATGAGCTATATGAGAGTGGGGGAGACCCTGTTAAAATTGCTAAAGAAAAAAAATTATTTCAAAAAAGTAATGAAAATGAACTTAAAAAAATTGTTGAAAAAATAATTTTAGAAAATAAAAAAGTAGTTAAAGATTTTAAAAGCGGCAAAGAATCAGCGCTCCAATTTTTGATAGGACAGGGTATGAAAGAAACAAAGGGTTCGGCAAATCCAGAAATATTAAAAAAACTTTTTATAGCTTTTCTTAAATAAATCTTCTCTTTTTTAAGTCAGTGACAAAATGGCTCTATTTGGTCAGATAGGGGACTTTTCCACATATAACAATTATTACGCATAATAGATATGATCTATAATAATAAGTAATATGGATGAACTAATTTTCGCTGGAAATAAATACATCTCGTCTAAACGAGCCGCAAAACTTACAGGATATGCCACCGATTATATTGGGCAGATGTGCCGCGGTGGCAATATGGACTGTCGGCTTGTCGGAAGAAATTGGTATATAAAAGAAACAGCTGTTATTGAACAAAGAAAAAGTTTTAAGAAAGAGCAAGGTGTTCAGATACACAATAGGATAGCGTATAAAAAGTATGAATTAGAAGACCCTGTGTATTATATTGACGATAATCGTCCTAATAATTTAGAGATAAATAAAAAAGTTTTATTGAAAAATCAAACAGATGAAGAAAAAAATAATATAATATTTGAAGATGCGGCGAAATCAACAGATAAATACTCAATGTATGGGTCTATAATTGAAAAATCAACAGTAGATTTAAGAAAATATAGACAAGATTATTTATTACATAATCATCAAGGCAATAAAACAATTATTAGAAGACAAGAGCTACCGTTGAAAATACGTGAAAATTTTTACCCTGTCGGCATTATAACCGCTACGTTTTTAATAATCAGCGCATTGTTTATAGCGGGTAATTTTATATTGGAGCAGAATATAAGTTATTCCGCCCGTAATGAAAAAATAAATACTAAAATTCATTTGGCCAGCGGCATAAGTGTTTTTAGATTAAATAATTTAATTAGTATGTTTGAATTAAAATAATATCTCGTTTAAACGAGATATTGAGATATACAAACACTAATAAAACATAAAATAAATTTAATTAGCAAATTAGTAATTATTGCAAAAAGAAGATGTAACTTCTTTTCTTTCAAAACAAACAATACCCCAATATTCTTAAGAATACTTTGAATTACGAAATTCTTTCTATGTATTCTTGAATTACGAAACACAAAAATTTATGGTCTGGTTGAGCAAAAACATTTAGAAGACAAAGAGATTTTGCGACCCGAGGACCTAAATTTTTGCGTTTCGTAATTCACAGTATGTATAGTTTTTGCAAGATATGTATTTATTTAAAGAACTCGGTTCCTGTCTAATTATGACTAATATCTAATCAATTTCTAATTTCTAAACAAAACCATAAGTTCCAATTTTTTATGTGTAAATGGACACCCTATATCCACACATCTTAATCTACAAGTTCTGCCGTATAGGAGTATTAGTTTAAAATATAGTGATTTCGTTACATATTGATATTTAAATATAATTCACAATGACGAAATCTCTATATTTTATAACAAATATAATATAAATAATGTCATTTTAATAAATATAGATTTTTTTAGATAATTTGGACGATATTTGTATATATTCCTTTGAATTACGAAATCCCGCAAACCGACTTTTTCACAGACATAATTAAACCACTCGTCATCAGCGATTTTTTTATTTTTACTATTAATAAAAGATACAAAAAACATAGATACAAAGAACATAAAGGGTGGAACCTTGATGATTCTTTTAAAACCAAGTGACCCAAGCAAGGTTTGGGCCAGTTTGTGACCTAAACAAGGTTTAGGCCATAATATAAAAAATTGAAGAAGTATAATAAAATAATACAAAAACAGATGTTGGAGCGCGCGACATCTCCGTTAATGACGAGTATGATAAACAACTTGGATATTCAATATCCAAGTTATGTCCAAGTTGGAGTTTTTGCATTTATGAATTTAAAAGACATTTCGTGATGACGAATTGATAAAAGTTATCCACATTTTTATGTCTTTTAATGTCCTTTATAAACATTTTTTGTTGTAAAATATAACTAATTCGTATTAAGCGTATCTTTTTAAAAAGACATTTATAAAGGACATGGATAAAGAATTAGTATTTGATAATAAAAAATATCTCTCTTCCAGATATGCTGGAAAAATTTTTGGCTATACGAACGATTATGTAACTCGCCTTGCCCGTCAGAAAAAAGTTTTCGGGAAAATGGTTGGACGAGTATGGTATGTTGAAGAAGAATCTTTTAAAAATTTTATACAAAACAATACCGCACAAAAAAACCAACTTTATGAAAAACTTTCTGAAAAACGCGCGGATGAATTAAAATATTTTGAACAAAAACGAAAATTCAAAAAAATAGTTTCTTCTTTTTCATTAGGTATATCATTACAATTAAAAAAATCTTCAAAAATTTTCAATAGTGTTTTTTTCAAAAAAGGACTGGCAGGAACAATCGCCTTCTCGCTTGTCTTTGGAATTTATTTTTACAAGGACACAGATATAGCAAAAGCTGGATTTGAAAAAGTTTCTCGCGTCGCAATCCTTGCAATAAACGCAGTTGCGAAATTTGACACAAAAGAATTTGTTGTTACAACAGTGTTTGCTTCAAAAAATTTCGCAGAAGACGCAACCCTGAATATTTATCACGGAATAAAAAAAACAAAACCGCTTGCTAAAATATTTTTCAAAAAAACTTATCTTCTCGCCTCCGGAGACAAAAAGACGCGAATAGCTCTGAAAAAAAATATAAAAGTTCTTTTGGAAGACATTGCTTTATACACGGACAAAAATATTGCATCTGTTATTTTATCGGCGCGAGATTTTACAAAGATATCTCTTGAAAATGTTCCTCTTAAAATATATTCAATAGCGCGAAATAAAGTTGATGCCGTATCTTCTGAAATAATTTATCTCGCGTCTCATAACGGGTCAGCGAATGTGTTTGCAAGCGTATTTAACAAAACAGCAAATTATTTGAATGAAACAGGAAGCGGCATTGCCGACTCATTGAGCAAAAACGCCACCTTTGTTTATAACAAAGTTAATGAAACAGTATGCGAAACGACGACTATATTATGTTCAAAAGAAAAGCGCGCAAACACCGCAATTGTTTTAAGCGATGAAAAAAACGACATTGCTCAAACCGAAAAAGAACCGTTTGAAGAGTCGTCTTTGTCCGAAAAGCTCGCGGAGGAACAAACTCCGAGGACAATCATAAATCAGCCGATTATTGAAAGAGTTGTTCAGACAGAAAAAATTCTTACAGTAAGCGGAATATCACGGGAAGATATGGAGCTTGCTGTCCAGCAATTAAAAAACAAAGTTTATTCGGATATGTATAATCTCACTTCTTCAAATGAAGCGAATATTATAAACAATTATTCAATAATCGGACAGACAAACAAAATAGACAAACTCGGAAATGTTATTATTTCAAATTCAACAATTGAGAGCACTTCAATAGCCGGAACAAACGGAACATTTTCATCCGCTCTTTCCGCAAACGGAGGTCTTTACGCGTTATTCGCGGAAATAAGCAACGACCTTACTGTTGACACAAATACTCTCTATGTTGATTCCGTAAACAACAGAGTCGGTATTGGTACCACCACTCCAAGTTCAAAATTTCAAGTTTTAAGTTCAGGCGGTAGTCAGTTACGATTGAATTATGATTCTCTTAATTTTCAAGATTTCACCATTGACTCAACAGGAGCTCTTCAAATAGCTCAAGACGGAGATTCAGCAACACTTACGCTGACGAATGGTAATGTCGGCATCGGCACTACATCGCCTTACACTAAACTTTCAGTAGCAGGCAGAGGCGTGTTTGATCGGGATATCAGAGCAGACTTCTTCACCGCCACGTCTACCACTCAAGCGTCAACCTTCGCCTACGCATCCACCACCGCCATTACGGCGATAACCGCGTCAACTACCGATCTTATCGCCAGCGCCGGAGTCACCTTCCAGAATCTGCTCGGCATTCTTTCTTCAAACGGCGCGAGCGGCGTCTCCGCCAGAACGCTCACCGGCACCGCCAATCAAATCACTATCACTAACGGCGATGGGATCGCGGGGGACCCGACCTTCTCGCTCTCCGACGCGCTCTCATTCACTAACGCCTCAACTACTCAACTCTCCGTTTTCAACAAGGCGTACTTTGGCGGCACCGCCACTTCCACTTTTGATTCTACCGGCGCCTTAACACTCATCACGCCGCTCCTTATCAGCAGCGGAGGCACTGGTGCTACCTCTTTCACATCGGGCAATCTCCTCTACGGCAGCGGTACGGGCGCGCTACAATCCGTCGCCACCACCACACTCTCTCTTGGTACGGGGCTTTCATATTCAGGAACTCTGGGAGCATTGGTGGGGGGAGCAAGCGGAGAGCTCACCATAGCTACTTCATCTCTTTATTCAGGCACAACAGGGCAGTTCCCATACTTCAGCGGCACCAATACCCTCACCGCCACCTCCTCACTCTTCCTCGCGACAAGCGGCAATGTGGGGATTGGGACGACGACGCCTTCAACCAAACTTTCTGTCGGCGGGGCTGCGGGTGATACCACGGGACACGGTTATTTCACGGGCGGATTGGGCGTCGGAATTCTTAATACGGTCGCAAATTCTTTTAGAGTCGGACAATGCGTTACCGGAGATACGCGTTTGCGCCGAAGGCGCAAAAAGTCAAAAGTCAAAAGTCAAAAGTCAAAAGTTGACGATGATGAATATGAATATGATGAAATTGCTATAAAAGACATTAAAGAAGGAGATGAAATCCAGTCCTTAAACAAGAAAACAGGTAAAATTGTCTGGAGTCGTGTCAAACGATTGGCGTATATGGGGAAGAAGCAAACATATCGCCTCAAAACCGAAGACGGCAGGCAAATTCGCACCACAGCCAATCATCCTTATCTTACGAAAGACGGATGGACAAAAGTTTCTGATTTGCGGGAAGGAATGTCTATCGCGGCGCCGCGAAACAAAGGCA
>Ga0209343_10003493_pt1 | contig 19778 bp, 15 predicted proteins | sample RifCSPlowO2_02_FD_184026 | JGI IMG/M metagenome (GOLD analysis project Ga0209343, IMG submission 184026) | Groundwater microbial communities from Rifle, Colorado - Rifle CSP2_plank lowO2_0.2 (SPAdes) (version 2) | ecosystem: Environmental > Aquatic > Deep subsurface > Groundwater | place... | reverse complement strand
GTGTATTACCGATACGATGCGCAGACCCAGACCGGCGTGGTCATGGCCAAGCTACAAGGCACACCGATTCAGGGCCCGCCGTTCTGGCAGTATCAGGTTGCAAGCGGCATCAGACTGGGCCAGGCCTTTACCTACCAGATCCGCGTCGAGCGCCAGAGCGGCAGCCTGGCGGTGGCATCGGTGTCGGCGAACAACGGCACACCCGCCACCATGGTCATGGACCCGTCCTGGGATAGCGAAACCTTCTACTTCAAAGCCGGCGCATACCTGCACACCTACGGCACCAGCAGCACCGATGGTGCCTTGGTGAAGTTTTACCGCCTGGCCACCAGCCATCCGAAAAGTGACATGCCGATCACCAGCAAGGCCGCATTACCCAACGCCAAAGTCGGAAGGGCCTATGCCACTCGGCTGAAATTTCGCGGCGGTACCGGTGCCGGCAGCTGGTCGCTGGTCAGCGGCTTCCCCCCCCAGGGCTTGCTGCTGGAACGCAACGGCACCATCAGCGGCACACCGGCTGCTGGTGCGGGCACTAATCGGCCCAATGCCTTTATGGTGCGGGTGACCGACGCCAACGGCAGCACCTATTCGAAGAAGTTCTCGATCCTGGTCAAGCCCTAGGGTCTGTTGTCGTTGAGCGGGCGCTAAAGGATCTATAGGGATTTTTCGTCGCCCGCTCGACAGGCCGAGGTGCCGCGTATTATCGTCGCCGCCTGGCCAGCGCACTGGCCAACGTCGCTCGGACGGTTCCGGGCGCTTACGTTTCCGAGGAAAGCATGGCTGACCAAGCTTCGCGCCGCTTTGCGCGCATCGATCGACTCCCCCCCTACGTTTTCAATATCACCGCCGAGCTGAAGATGGCCGCGCGTCGCCGTGGCGAAGACATCATCGACTTCAGCATGGGCAACCCGGATGGCCCCACGCCGCCGCATATAGTCGAGAAGCTGGTGCAGGTCGCCCAGCGCGATGATACCCACGGCTACTCCACCTCCCGCGGCATTCCGCGCCTGCGCCGCGCCATTTCGCGCTGGTACAAGGACCGCTACGAAGTCGAGATCGACCCGGAAAGCGAAGCCATTGTCACCATTGGCTCCAAGGAAGGTCTGGCGCACCTGATGCTGGCCACCCTGGACCATGGCGACACGGTGCTGGTGCCCAATCCCAGCTACCCGATCCATATCTACGGCGCGGTAATCGCCGGGGCCCAGGTGCGTTCGGTGCCGCTGATTCCAGGAGTGGACTTCTTCGCCGAGCTGGAGCGGGCAATTCGCGAGTCGATTCCCAAGCCGAAGATGATGATCCTCGGCTTCCCCTCCAACCCCACCGCGCAGTGCGTGGAGCTGGACTTCTTCGAACGGGTGGTGGCCCTGGCCAAGCAGTACGACGTGCTGGTGATCCACGACCTGGCCTACGCCGACATCGTCTACGACGGCTGGAAGGCTCCGTCGATCATGCAGGTGCCGGGGGCCAAGGACATTGCCGTGGAGTTCTTCACCCTGTCCAAGAGCTACAACATGGCCGGCTGGCGCATCGGCTTTATGGTCGGCAACAAAGAGCTGGTCAACGCCCTGGCGCGGATCAAGAGCTACCACGACTACGGCACCTTCACCCCGCTGCAGGTGGCGGCCATCGCCGCCCTGGAAGGCGATCAGCAGTGCGTGCGCGATATCGCCGAGCAGTATCGCCAGCGCCGCAACGTGCTGGTCAAGGGCCTGCACGAGATCGGCTGGATGGTGGAAAACCCCAAGGCATCGATGTACGTCTGGGCGAAGATTCCCGAGCAGTATGCCCATCTCGGCTCCCTGGAGTTCGCCAAGAAGCTGCTGCTGGAGGCCAAGGTCTGCGTCTCGCCCGGCATCGGCTTCGGCGACTACGGCGACGACCATGTGCGCTTTGCCATGATCGAGAATCAGGACCGTACCCGCCAGGCCATTCGCGGCATCAAGGCGATGTTCCGCGCCGATGGCCTGATCCAGCCCCCGGCCGCAGGCAAGCCGCGCAAGGCAGCCGATAGCTAGCAGCCTGCCAGGGCCTGCCGGCCCTGGCACCTGAAAAAACCCGCCCTGCCCGCACCTGTTTCGTGCTGGCAGGGCCGCGGTTCGATCAGCTCGAATAATCCAGCACCGTCCACACCCGGCTGAGGCCGTCGCCAATCACGCAACCGCTCTGACTGAGCTGGCTGCGATTGCTATTGCTGTGCAGCGACATCAGCGTGGTGCTGCCATCGGCGGCATCCGAGCGCTCGCTCAGCCACTGCACCCGGCCGCAGTTGGCCGTTTCGATCACATAACTGGCAGCAACGCGGGCATCCTGGCTCGGCAGTCTGATCGTATCCACCACCCTGCCCTGTTCCTGCACCCGCTTGCCATCGGACACCAGCACGGCCCAGGCCTGGCCGTCCTCGATCACCAGATAGGTGCCATTAGCCCTGGGTTGTTCCAGCTGCGGCTGGGCGCAACCACTCAGCAGGCCCAGCAGCACAATTGTCATCAGCATCTGTTGCATTGTCAGTTACTCCAGCAGCGGCTTTCAGGGGGTACGAGCAGGCGGTGAATCTGGGGTACGGCCTTACTATTATCGAATACTGTTTATTTGTACAGTACATTTCGATTACCCTGAGTCTCGCTCATTTCGCCAGGCCTGCAACGCTGCACGCCCGGCCCAACCCTGACATCAACCAGGAGAACAAGGATGCTGGACGTACTGCAGTTGAAGCACACGGTAAACCGCATGCCGCTGGAAAAGGTCCGTGCCACGGTCGCCGAATTGCACCTGGAAGGTATTGTCACCGAAGGCAAGACACCGTTCTCCCGGGTGCACTTCAATACCTGCTTTGCCGAAATCGAGGCCTTGCTGCAGCGTGCCGGCTACCACAAGCAGCTCGATGTGGTCGGTTACCAGGGCCTGGCCTATGCCATGTTCGACCCTGCTCGCTGGGAGGCGGTGCAGGTGCTGCGCTGGCTCAAGGAGTTCGTCGAGGAGGCGCAGCCACGATCCGCTCCCCAGCGCCAGGAGTACAGGGCCTGAGGCGCTAACACCTAAAGGCCTGCAAACGAACCAAAAGCGCTCAGTACCGCTCGCATATGCACGCCAATGGCCCATACGCCCCGTTATGGAGGCCCATGGGCCAGTGGCAAGGGCAATTGCACGCAGGCTTCACAAGCTCGATTCAAGATCACATATAAACACTAACCATATGATTTATATCGATAAATAAATCCATTCTAGATTGCCTCTCACGTCGCAAACCCCATTTACAAGGGCGTCATTGCCATCCCATCTGTAAACCTGGCAAGCCCTTTGCTTATACCTCCTCAAGACACCTACACACGTCTTCAGATCGCCAAAGGCGGTGATCGGGACGAAATTGACAAAGACGTCAACGACACTCGGCCAAGCATTGGCAGGGCTGTCCGCGACGTCTTTTTTCGTTTCTGGGACCTGAGGAACCACTATGCGTAACTCCACCGCTCGCCGTTCGCTACTGAAGAAAACCCTGGCCGGACTCGGCTGTGCCGCCGTCATGCTGCTGTCGCCCCTGAGCGTGCAGATCGCCCTCGCCGCCGAGGCGGAAAAGGACGAACTGAAGTTCGGCTTTATCAAGCTGACCGATATGGCCCCGCTGGCCATCGCCTATGAGAAAGGCTTCTTCGAGGATGAAGGGCTGTATGTCACCCTGGAGGCCCAGGCCAACTGGAAAGTGCTGCTGGATCGGGTAATCGATGGCGAACTGGACGGCGCGCATATGCTCTCCGGCCAACCGATCGGTGCCACCATCGGTTTCGGCACCAAGGCCGACGTGGTCACCGCCTTCACCATGGACCTCAACGGCAATGCCATCACCGTCTCCAATGCGGTCTGGGAGGACATGAAGAAGCATGTGCCGATGGAAGGCGGCAAGCCGGTGCACCCAATCAAGGCCGACGCCCTGAAGCCGGTGATCGAGAAGTTCAACGCTGGCGGCAAGTCCTTCAACCTGGGCATGGTGTTTCCGGTGTCCACCCATAACTACGAACTGCGCTATTGGCTCGCCGCCGGCGGCATCCACCCGGGTTATTACGCCCCGCACAAGGGCGACACCAGCGGTCAGATCGACGCCAAGGCCCTGCTCTCGGTAACCCCGCCGCCGCAGATGCCCGCCACCCTGGAAGCCGGCACCATCCACGGCTACAGCGTCGGCGAGCCGTGGAACCAGGCTGCCGTGTTCAAGGGCATCGGCGTGCCGGTAGTGGCCGACTACGCGATCCGCAAGAACATGTCGGAGAAGGTCTTCGGCGTGTCCAAGAGCTGGGCCGAAGCCAACCCGGAAACCCACAAACGCGTGGTCAAGGCGCTGATCCGCGCCGGCCAGTGGCTGGACGCGGACAACAACGCCAACCGCCAGGAAGCGGTGGAGATCCTTTCCCGCCCCGAGTACGTGGGGGCCGATGCCAAGGTGATTGCCAACTCGATGACTGGCACCTTCGAGTTCGAGAAGGGTGACAAGCGCGAGGTACCGGACTTCAACGTGTTCTTCCGCTACCACGCCACCTACCCCTACTACTCCGATGCCGTGTGGTACCTGACGCAGATGCGCCGCTGGGGCCAGATCAGCGAAGCCAAGCCGGACAGCTGGTACCTGGAGACGGCCAAGAAGGTCTACCTGCCGGCTATCTACCGCGAAGCGGCCGCCGAATTGATCGCAGAAGGCAAGTTCGCAGCCAGCGATTTCCCGCCAGCCGATGACGACGGCTTCCGCGCACCGCTGACCGACACCATCGACGGTGTGCCTTACGACGGTCGCAAGCCCAATGCCTACCTCGAGCAGTTCGAGATCGGCTTGAAAGGCGACACGCAGCTCTAATCAGGCACTCCCGGGGCCGGTACGCCGGCCCCCTCCTAACAAAGAGGACAGGACGATGAGCAACCCGAGCGTCGCCACCCCGATAACCGCAACACTCAAGTCGGCGCGCAGCAATGCGCTCCTCAAGCGCTGGGCCCCGGCATTGATCCTGCCCATGCTGGGCATCATCGGTTTTCTGCTGTGCTGGCAGCTGCTGGCCAACAATATCCAGACCAGCCTCGGCCAGTTCCCCGGCCCGGTACAGGTCTCCGAACAGTTTTCCGGCCTGGTCGGTGCGCACCTCAAGGAGCGTGAAAAGGCCCGGGTCTTCTACGAACGCCAGGATACGCGCAACGCCGCCCTGCTGGCGAAAAACCCCGACGCAGAGATCAAGGTGCGTCCCTATACCGGCAAGCCGACCTTTATTCAGCAGATCTTCACCAGCCTCTACACCGTGATGGCTGGCTTTGCCATCGCCTCGCTGATCGCCATTCCCCTGGGTATCGTCTGCGGCCTGAGCAAGAGCATCTACACCGCCATCAACCCGCTGATCCAGGTGTTCAAGCCGGTGTCGCCGCTGGCCTGGCTGCCGCTGGTAACCATGCTGGTCAGCGCCCTGTACGTCAGCGACGACCCGCTGTTCGCCAAGTCCTTTCTCACCTCGGCGATCACCGTGGCGCTGTGCTGCCTGTGGCCAACGGTGATCAACACCACGGTGGGCGTGGCCGGCATCGACCAGGACCTGAACAACGTCAGCAAGGTGCTCAGCCTGTCGCCCATGTCCCATGTGCGGCGCATCGTGCTGCCCGCCGCCGTGCCGATGATCTTCACCGGTCTGCGCCTGTCCCTGGGGACCGGCTGGATGGTGTTGATCGCCGCCGAGATGCTGGCGCAGAACCCGGGCCTGGGTAAGTTCATCTGGGACGAGTTCCAGAACGGCAGCTCCAACTCCCTCGGCCGGATCATGGTGGCGGTAATCGTCATCGGTCTGATCGGCTTCGCCCTAGACCGCCTTATGCTCCTGCTGCAACGTCAGTTCAGCTGGGACAAGAATGCCGTACTGCGCTAATCAGGAGACTTCCCATGAGCCACTCACACCTCGAACTGACCGGCGTTGGCATCGACTTCCCCACCGACAAGGGCCTGTACCGCGCGCTGCAGAACGTCAACCTGCGTATCGACAAGGGTGAATTCGTCTCCCTGATCGGCCACTCCGGCTGCGGCAAATCCACCGTGCTGAACATCGTCGCCGGACTGTACAAGGCCACCACCGGCGGGGTCATCCTCGACGGCCGTGAGGTCGACGAGCCGGGCCCCGAGCGCGCCGTGGTGTTCCAGAACCACAGCCTGCTGCCCTGGCTGAGTTGCTACCAGAACGTCGAACTGGCGGTGCGCCAGGTGTTCCAGGGCAAGAAATCCCGCGGTGAAATGCGCGAGTGGATCGAGCACAACCTGGAACTGGTGCATATGAGCCACGCCACCCACAAGCGCCCCAGCGAGATCTCCGGTGGGATGAAACAGCGTATCGGCATCGCCCGCGCCCTGGCCATGGAACCCAAGGTGTTGCTGATGGACGAACCCTTCGGCGCGCTGGACGCCCTGACCCGCGCCCATCTGCAGGACTCGCTGATGGAGATCCACGCCGAACTGGGCAACACGGTGATCATGATCACCCACGACGTTGACGAAGCGGTGCTGCTGTCCGATCGCATCGTGATGATGAGCAACGGCCCGGCAGCCACCGTTGGCGATATCCTCAAGGTCGAGCTGGCGCGTCCCCGCGAGCGCCTGGCCCTGGCCAATGACCCGCAGTACCACGCCTACCGGGCAGCGGTGATGGAGTTTCTCTACCAACGCCAGCAACGCCCGGCAGCTTGAGCGGTGCGGCCAGAGGCCCGTGGCATGGATTGCAGCGGGCCTCTGGCCGCAAACCAGCGACGGCCATAGGTCGATAACTTCAGATAAACGAGGCCTGCCCCCAGCGGTCTGGAAAACTGCCGATCCGATTGAACTTAATGTGCTGACGGCCACCGAACCCAAGCCATTCACAGACGTTCAAAGTTATTAAGGATCAGTCGTGCTTGATCTCACCACCTGGAACCTCTCGGTTCCCACCGACCCTGCCCCCACTACCATCGAAACCCCGCGCCTGAACAACGGTTATGACAGCCAGTACTTGCGCCACAACGACGACGGCAGTGTCACCTTCTGGGTCCCGGTAGACGGCTCGCATACCGCCGACGCCCGCTACCCACGCAGCGAGCTGCGCGAAACTCAGGCCGACGGCTCGCTAAGCAACTGGTACTACTACAGTGCCGACAACCACCTGAGCGCGGTGTTGTCGGTCAATCAGGTACCGAGCCAGAACAAGGTCGTCATCGGCCAGATCCACAGCAAGGACGAACCCGGCAGCAACAATGATCCGCTGGCCAAACTGCAGTATCACTACCTGCACGGCGTCGGTCGGCTGGAACTGCTGCTGCGCAAACGCCCAGGCGATGCTGAGGTACAGAACGTCCTGCTGGCCGAGAACATCCAGTTGGACGAGCGGTTCAGCTACAGACTGCGAGTCACCTCGAGCGGCATGCTGGGCGTCAACGTCGAGAGCAGCGAAGGCGACAGGGGCGCGCTTTATCAGCAATTGAGCGCCTACTGGAGCAACGAACAGCTGTACTTCAAGGCCGGGGCCTATATTCAGGACAATTACGGCCCGCCCAATGAGGGCGGCCGGGTGACCTTCTATCATGTGAACACCCAGCACCGCTGAGGACGGGCGAACCGCCATGGCGGGTGGCGTATTATTCAGCGGGCCAAGCGCACAAAGTCGATCAAAGCCCACGTACAATTGCGCCGCCCTATCCCGCCCGCACGAGATCCGCCCATGGCCCGCCTCAAACTCGAGTTCCCCGAAGACCAGTTCTGCTACAGCACCCACCTGACGGTACGGGTGACCGATATCAACGCGGCCAACCACCTGAGCAACGACTCGATGATCTCGATGATTTCCGAGGCGCGGGCACGTTTTCTGTTCGAGTTCGGTATCGAGGAAACCCGCGAGGACGGTCTCGGCATCATTGTCACCGACCTGGCCACCACCTACCGCGCCGAAGCCCATGCCCGCGACCAGTTGCTGTTCGAGGTCGGAGTGATGGATTTCAACCGCTACGGCGGCGACATCAGCTTTCGTATCAGCCGCCCGGCCGACGGCACGCTGGTGGCCATGGCCAAATCCGGCTTCGTGTTCTTCAACTACCGCCTGGGCAAGGTGGTAGAGATGCCCGTCGCCTTCAGCGACAAGTTCGCCAAGGTCAACTGGCTGGACTAGCGCTCGTATCGAGGGGGATACGCTGGTTAGGCATCAATATGCCGAGTCGACAAATGGCCCTGAATCCTGCGCTCAGGCGTATTTTTTGCTTTATTCAAGGTCATACGTCGCTTAGCAGGCTATCGACATGACAGATTGCGATTCGCCTGCTACGCCTTAGGCATAACGCCAACGGGGGAACCGCCATGCCAACTACGCGCCGCCACGTCCGTCAGGCCGGGCTGGCGAGCAACCTGCTCGCCATCGCCCTGCTGACCCTGCCCATGCCGACCCAGGCCATGACCCAAGACGCTACCGAGACCGAGCGACGCTGTGCCTGCAACGCCCAGACCGCGAGCCCAGACGTTAAAACCCTGCTGCGTTAAACGCCGGCCATAACCACCCGCCTGGATCGCCAGGTACGCCCTACCCGCCCCATCTGAGTGCGCTCGCGAGCGACGCGCCTCTTTTTGCAGCGCATTCATGTCGCCTTATTGTGCGCAGCCCTGTTAAACCGTGGTGCCTGTGTGTTGGCTCAGCTTTTGCTTGGTCACGCATACAGGTAGCCAACGGTGGCTGCTCGACAAACGACAAAGACGTCGCATAGACCACGCCCCCAGGGCGACCGGTAGATGCGGCGTTTTTCGTTTTTAGCTCCAGTGTTCGGGGCGGGCGCAGACCCTGTGATCCAGGGTCTGCGCTTGTAACTTTCTCAACCCAGCTGTGGCTTCGGCCTCAGGGTGCCGCATCACAAGTACGGCACCTCCCCGGTGGGTTGCGGCCGCCGTGTCCACGACCACGGCGCGCCGTGCCCGCCGGGACCCTTTTTCTGCCGATGAGGTTTGCGATGAATACAAGTTTCTGGAAATCCGGCCACACACCGACGCTGTTTGCCGCCTTTCTCTATTTCGACCTTAGCTTTATGGTCTGGTACATACTCGGCCCACTGGCCGTACAGATCGCCACCGCCCTGGAACTCACCGCCCAGCAACGCGGCCTGATGGTGGCCACGCCGATCCTCGCCGGTGCCGTACTGCGCCTGTTGATGGGTTTTCTGGCCGACCGCCTGTCCCCCAAGACCGCCGGCCTGATCGGCCAGATCATCGTCATCGTGGCGCTGTTCTGCGCCTGGCAGATTGGTGTCAAGAGCTACGAACAGGCCCTGCTGCTCGGCCTGTTTCTCGGTTTTGCCGGTGCCGCCTTCGCCGTGGCCCTGCCGCTGGCCTCGCAATGGTATCCGCCGCAGCATCAGGGCAAGGCCATGGGCATTGCCGGTGCGGGTAACTCCGGCACCGTGCTGGCGGCGCTGTTCGCCCCAGGCCTGGCCGCCCTGTTCGGCTGGCAGAACGTATTCGGCTGGGCGCTGATTCCGCTACTGACCACCCTGCTGATCTTCGCCTTTTTGGCCAAGAATTCACCCGAGCGACCCAAGCCGAAAGCCGCCGCCGATTACCTGAAAGCCCTGGGTGACCGCGACAGCTGGTGGTTCATGTTCTTCTACAGCGTCACCTTTGGCGGCTTTATCGGCCTGGCCAGTGCCCTGCCCGGCTACTTCAACGACCAGTACGGCTTGAATCCGGTGACCGCCGGTTACTACACCGCCGCCTGCGTCTGCGCCGGCAGCCTGATGCGCCCACTCGGCGGTGCCCTGGCCGACCGTATCGGCGGTATCCGCTCGCTGCTGATGATGTACACCCTGGCCTCCCTGAGCATTGCCGCCGTGGGTTTCAACCTGTCCAGCTCGGCCGCCGCCCTGGCCCTGTTCGTTACCGCCATGCTCGGCCTGGGTGCCGGTAACGGCGCGGTATTCCAGCTGGTGCCACAGCGCTTTCGCAAGGAAATCGGCGTGATGACCGGCCTGATCGGCATGGCCGGCGGCATCGGCGGCTTCCTCCTGGCCGCGGGCCTGGGCACCATCAAGCAGCAGACCGGCGATTACCAGATGGGCCTGTGGCTGTTCGCCAGCCTCGGCGTGCTGGCCTGGTTCGGCCTGTACAGCGTCAAGCGCCGCTGGCGCACCACCTGGGGTAGCGCTGCGGTCACCGCCGCCCGCGTGTAATTGCACAGACGTAGGGTGGATGACGCCTTTTTCGTCCACCATGGAGCCATGGTGGATCGGTAAAGCGCGATCCACCTTACACCCAACCTTTGGAGCGTTAAGGCAAAGGCGGGGCTGACTGGCAGCGCTTATTGCACTGGTCAGGAAAGGCGGGAGAAGTCGGCAGCGGCTCTCCTTTGCTGCCTCACCAGCCTCGTCTTTGCCTCAGCGCTTCTTTAGCAACAACCCCAGGAACTTCAGCATGGCCCTGCAACTGACTTTCGGCGAAGCCAGCGCGATCGGCCCCAGAGCCGAGAACCAGGACGCCATCCGCGTGGTGACCCCGGCCCCGACCCTGGCCGCCAGCAAGGGCTATCTGTTCGCCCTGGCCGATGGTGTCAGCCAGTGCGCCGACGGTGGCCTGGCCGCCCGCGCCACCTTGCAGGCCCTGGCCCTGGACTATTACTCCACCCCGGAAACCTGGGCCGTGACCCAGTCCCTGGATCGCCTGCTGGTGGCCCACAACCGCTGGCTGCAAGCCAATGGCAGCGGCCAGCCGTTGCTCACCACCCTCACTGCCCTGGTCCTGCGCGGCCGCCGCTTTACCCTGGCGCATGTCGGCGATTGCCGCGCCTATCGCTGGCAGCAGGGCCTGCTCGAACGCATCAGCGAAGACCACGTGTGGGAACAGCCGGGCATGCAGCATGTACTCAAGCGCGCCATGGGCCTGGATCAGCACCTGGTGGTGGACTACCTGGACGGCGAATTGCGCGAGGGCGAGTGCTTTTTACTGGTCAGCGACGGTGTCTGGGCCACCCTGGGCGACAATGCCATCCAGCAGATCCTCCACGACGAACGGGATCTCGCGGCGGCCAGCCGCGCTCTGGTCAACGCCGCCCATCTGGCCGGCAGCCAGGACAATGCCAGCGCCCTGTTGCTGAGGGTCGAGGCCCTGCCGGAAAGCGATCTGGCCGATACCCTGGCGCAGCTGGAGCACTGGCCCCTGCCGCCGCGCCTGCGCGAGGGCCATGATTTCGAGGGCTGGCAGGTCGAACGGCTGCTCGCCGAGTCGCGTCAGTCGATGATTTACCGGGTGCGCGATGCCCAGGCGCGGCGCTGGCTGCTCAAGACCCTGCCGCCCAGCCGCGCCGATGAAGCCCAGGCCGGCCCCGCACTGCTGCTCGAGGAATGGTTTCTGCGCCGGGTCGCGGGGCGCTTCTTCGCCGATGTGCACCCGCTGCCGCAACGTCAGCACCTCTATTACGTGCAGCGCGAATACAGTGGCCAGACCCTGGCCGAACATCTGCGCCTGAATGGCCCCCTGGGCCTGCCGGAGTGGCTGGACATCGCCCCCCGGCTGATCAAGGCCCTGGGCATGCTGCACCGGCGCAATATCCTCCACCGCGATATCAAGCCAGAAAACCTGCTGTGGGGCGATGATGGCGAATTGCGCGTACTGGATTTCGGCCTGGCCTACTGTCCGGGCCTGTCCCGCGACGAAGCCCATGAGCTGCCCGGCACCCCCAGCTATATCGCCCCCGAAGCCTTCGCCGGCACCGCGCCCACGGCTCAGCAGGATCTCTACAGTGCCGGCGTGACCCTCTATCACCTGCTGACCGGGCACTATCCCTATGGCGAGATCGAAGCCTTTCAGCATCCGCGCTTTGGCCAGCCGACCCCGGCCAGCCGCTATCGCCCGGACCTGCCAGGCTGGATCGACGAGAGCCTCAATCGCGCCCTGACCGCCGAGCCCAAGGCGCGCTATGAAACCTCCGAGGAATGGCTGCTGGCCCTGGAACAGGGCGAACGCAAATCCCTCAGCAGCAGGCCGCGGCCGCTGCTCGAACGCGAGCCCCTGCTGGTCTGGCGCAGTGTCGCGCTATTTTCCCTGACGCTGAACCTAGCACTGCTGTTTCTGTTGCTCTGACAAAGCGCACCAATACAGCGCAAGACGCCTTCAAGTAGTGCAGCAACCGCGCCGAACAGAACCTGCAAGTGGCTGAAAAGCCATGAAAAACGCCACATAGAGAAGTTGGCACAAGCCCTGCATTGGATTACGCAGAATTAATAAAGCGCAGCCTTCAACGTTGAGGGCTGTACTTCCCGAGAGAACGGGACTTGGACAAAGGCGTCCTCGCTAGGTGACTAGCGGGACGCCTTTTTTGTTTTCTGGCCTGCCATACCTGGTGGCCCCCTTAGAGCCGTCGCGGAGCGACGCTAAAAATGCTCCCGACAATTTTTCCGTGATTTTTGATTCAGGAGATGGCCGGCATGAAAAAACTCAAGCTGGTGATGATTGGCAACGGCATGGCCGGTGTCCGCACCCTCGAAGAGCTGATCAAGCTCGCCCCCGACCTCTACGACATTACGGTGTTCGGTGCCGAGCCGCACCCCAACTACAACCGCATCCTGCTCTCGCCGGTGCTGGCCGGCGAGCAGACCTTCGAGGAAATCGTGCTCAACGACCTCAACTGGTATGCGGACAACGGCATCAAGCTGCTGCTCGGGCGCAAGGTGGTGAAGATCGACCGCAAGGCCCGCCTGGTCGTGGCCGATGACGGTAGCGAGGCCGAGTACGATCGCCTGCTTATCGCCACCGGCTCCAACCCCTTTATCCTGCCGATCCCGGGCAAGGACCTGAACGGGGTGATCGGCTATCGCGACATCGCCGACACTCAGATGATGATGGAAACCGCCAAGACCCATAAGCACGCGGTGGTTATCGGCGGCGGCCTGCTCGGCCTGGAAGCGGCCAACGGCCTCAAGCTGCGCGGCATGGACGTGACCGTGGTGCACCTGGGAGACTGGCTGCTGGAGCGTCAGCTCGACAGCACCGCCGGCCGCCTGCTGCAGCAATCCCTGGAAGACCGCGGCCTGAAGTTCCTCCTGCCCAAGCTGACCGCTGAACTGCTGGACAATGGCGAAGGCCGGGTCTGCGCGGTGAAATTCAAGGACGGCGACGTGATCCCCGCCGACCTGGTGGTGATGGCCGCCGGTATCCGCCCCAACAGCGATCTGGCGGAACAATCCGGGATCGCCTGCAACCGCGGCATCCTGGTCAACGACACCATGCAGACCTTCGACCCACGGGTTTACGCCATCGGCGAATGCGCCAGCCACCGCGGCATCGCCTACGGCCTGGTCGCGCCATTGTTTGAACAGGCCAAGGTCTGCGCCAACCACCTGGCCCAGCTCGGTTTCGCCCGCTACCAGGGCTCAGTGACCTCGACCAAACTCAAGGTCACCGGCATCGACCTGTTCTCCGCCGGCGAATTCATGGGTGCAGAAGGCACCGAGACCATCACCCTCTCCGACCCCATCGGCGGCGTGTACAAGAAGCTGGTGATCAAGGACGACGTGCTGGTCGGTGCCTGCCTGTATGGCGACACCGCCGACGGCGGCTGGTACTTCCGCCAGATCCGCGAGAACCACAACGTCAGCGAGATTCGCGATCACCTGATGTTCGGCGAAAACGCCATCGGCGACGCCGGCCACCAGGGCCAGAGCAGCACCGCCAATATGCCCGACGACATGGAGGTGTGCGGCTGTAACGGCATCTGCAAGGGCACCATCGTCAAGGCCATTCAGGAAAACGGCCTGTTCAGCGTCGATGAGGTCAAGAAGCACACCAAAGCCGCCAGCTCCTGCGGCTCTTGCGCCGGTCTGGTCGAGCAGATCCTGATCAACACCGTGGGCGGCGCGGCGGACGTCAAGCCGAAGAGCGAAAAAGCCATCTGCGGCTGCAGCGATCTCAACCACGGGCAGATCCGCAAGGCCATACGCGACGAGCACCTGACCAGCATTCCAGCGGCCATGGCCTTCCTCAACTGGAGCACGCCGAACGGCTGCGCCACCTGCCGCCCGGCACTGAACTACTACCTGATTTCCACCTGGCCGGGCGAGGCCAAGGACGACCCCCAGTCGCGCTTTATCAACGAACGCGCCCACGCCAATATCCAGAAAGACGGCACCTACTCGGTGATTCCGCGGATGTGGGGCGGCGTGACCAATGCCTCGGAGCTGCGCCGCATCGCCGACGTGGCCGACAAGTACAACGTGCCCATGGTCAAGGTCACCGGCGGTCAGCGTATCGACCTATTGGGGATCAAGAAGGACGACCTGCCGGGCGTGTGGAAAGACCTCGACATGCCGTCCGGCCACGCCTACGGCAAATCCATCCGTACCGTGAAGACCTGCGTCGGCAGCGAGTTCTGCCGCTTCGGCACGCAGAACAGCACGCAGATGGGCATCGACCTGGAACACGCGCTGTTCAATATGTGGTCACCGCACAAGGTCAAGCTGGCGGTCTCCGGTTGCCCGCGCAACTGCGCCGAATCCGGGATCAAGGACGTTGGCATCATCGGCGTCGACTCCGGCTGGGAGCTGTATATCGGCGGCAACGGCGGGATCAAGACGGAAGCCGGCGAGTTCTTCGTCAAGCTCAAGACCGCCGAAGAAGTCATGGAATACAGCCTGGCCTTCCTCCAGCTCTACCGCGAGGAAGCCTTCTACCTCGAGCGCACCGTGCATTACATGCAGCGCGTGGGCATGGAGCACATCAAGCAAGGCGTGCTGGAAGATGCCGAGCGGCGCAAGGCCCTGCATGAGCGCCTGCTGTTCTCCCTGTCGTTCGAGCAGGACCCGTGGAAGGAACAACTGGCCAAACCGCAGTTGAAGAAAGAATTCGACCGCATCGCACTGCAGCAACTGGAGGCGCACGCATGAACTGGCTGGATATCTGCGACCTGGAAGAAATCAACGTACTGGGCTCACGAATTGTCAGCGGTCCGAAAGGCGATATCGCGCTTTTCAGGACTTCCGCAGATGAAGTCTTTGCCCTCGACGACCGCTGCCCGCACAAGGGCGGCCCGCTGTCGCAAGGCATCATCTACGGCAAGCGCGTGGCCTGCCCGCTGCACAACTGGCAGATCGAACTGGAGTCCGGCGAAGCCGTGGCCCCGGACCAGGGCTGTGCCCACCGGCATCAGGCCAAGGTAGAGAACGGCCGGGTGCTGCTGGCCCTGAACAGCGCTACCGAATGTGCCTGATAGGTCATTGGTAGGCCGCGCCCATCGCACCGTGGCCTACCCGATTACCGCAGAGAGATGACGCCCATGACCCATTCCCATCAGATCACCGCCTCCACCTGCTGCTATTGCGGCGTGGGTTGTGGCGTGCTGATCGAACACGATGACGAGAAGATCCTCGGCGTCCAGGGCGATCCCGCGCATCCGGCCAACTTCGGCAAGCTGTGCAGCAAGGGTTCGACCCTGCACCTGACCGGCGACCTCGACGCCCGCGCCCTGTACCCCGAACTGCGTCTGGGTAAAGGCCTGGCCCGTACCCGCACCGACTGGGATAGCGCCCTGGATCACGCCGCCAACGTCTTCGCCGAAACCATCCGCGAGCACGGCCCGGACAGCGTGGCCTTCTACATCTCCGGTCAGTTGCTGACCGAGGACTACTACGCCTTCAACAAGCTGGCGAGAGCGTTGGTGGGAACCAACAATATCGACAGCAACTCGCGCCTGTGCATGTCCTCGGCCGTGGTCGGCTACAAGCGCAGCCTGGGTGCCGATTCGCCGCCGTGCAACTACGAGGACATCGAGCAGAGCGACTGCCTGCTGATCGCAGGCTCCAATATGGCCTTCGCCCACCCGGTGCTGTTCCGCCGCCTGGAAGAAGCCAAGGCCAAGCGCCCGGACATGCAGATCATCGTCGTCGACCCACGGCGCACCGATACCTGTGACCTGGCCGACCTGCACCTGCCGATCATCCCGGGCAGCGACGTCGCCCTGTTTCACGGCATCCTGCATATCCTGATGTGGGAAGGCTGGATCGACCGCGCCTATATCGACGCCCACACCGAAGGTTTCGACGCCCTCAAGACCCTGGTGCGCGATTACAGCCCGCAGATGGTCAGCGAGCTGTGCGGCATCAGCCAGGACAGCCTGCAGCAATGCGCACGGATGATCGGCAGCGCACCGAGCTTCCTCTCGCTGTGGTGCATGGGCCTCAACCAGTCGAGCAGCGGCAGCGCCAAGAACAGCGCGCTGATCAACCTGCACCTGGCCACCGGGCAGATCGGCAAACCCGGTGCCGGCCCCTTTTCCCTCACCGGCCAACCGAATGCCATGGGCGGTCGCGAAACCGGCAGCCTGAGCAACCTGCTGCCCGGCCATCGTGAGGCCGGCAATGCCGAGCACCGCGCCGAAGTCGCCCGCTACTGGGGCGTCGACGCACTGCCGGCCAGCACCGGGCTGAGCGCCATCGAACTGTTCGAAGCGGTGCGCGTCGGCAAGGTCAAGGCCCTGTGGATCGCCTGCACCAACCCGGCGCAGTCCATGCCGGATCAGAACAAGGTGCATGAAGCCCTGGCCGCCTGCCCCTTCGTGGTAGTGCAGGAAGCCTTTTTCACCACCGAGACCTGCCACTACGCCGACCTGCTGCTGCCCGCCGCCAGCTGGGGCGAGAAGGAAGGCACGGTGACCAACTCCGAACGCCGCGTCAGTCATGTACGCAGCGCCGTGCCAGCGCCCAAAGAGGCGCGGCCGGATTGGGCGATCACCAGCGATTTCGCCCGTCGTTTAGAAAAACTGCTCCGCCCCGGCCTGCCCAGCCTTTTTGCCTTCGACCGCCCGCAAGAGCTGTTCGAGGAGTACAAACACCTGACCGCCCAGCGTGACCTCGACCTGTCGGGGCTCAGCTACGCGATTCTGGATAACCAAGGTCCCCAGCAATGGCCGTTCCCGGCCGGCGCAACCCAGGGTACGCCGCGCCTCTACGGCGACGCGCGCTACCCCACTGCCAATGGTCGTGCGCAGTTTCATGCCGACCCTTACCGTGCGCCCAAGGAAAAACGCGAGGCGCGCTTTACCCTGACCCTCAACACCGGCCGCCTGCGCGACCAGTGGCACGGCATGAGCCGCACAGGTACCGCCGCGCGCCTGTTTGGCCATGTCGAAGAAGCCGTACTCAGCCTGCACCCGGACGAGATGCGCCGCCGCCGCCTGCAAAGCGGCGACCTGATCAAGGTCCGCAGCCGCCGCGGCAGCCTGATTCTGCCGGTGCAGGCCGATGACAGCATCCGTGCCGGCCAGGCCTACCTGCCGATGCACTGGGGCAACCGCTTTCTCAAGGGCCTGGGCACCAATGTGCTGACCCAGCCGGCGTTCGATCCGCTGTCCAAGCAGCCGGAACTCAAGCACGCCGGGGTCGAAGTGGAAAAGGTCGAGCTGCCCTGGACCTTCTTTGCCCTGGTCGAAGGCCAGGTGCAGACGCGCTTCGAGGCCCTGCGCCCGCTGTTCGAAGGCTTTGCCTACGCCAACCTCAACCTGACCGGACGCGAGCGCCCTGCTCTGCTGATCCGCGCCGCCTGCGTCGTGGCTCCCGAGCCCGAGCTGCTGGCGCAGATCGACCAGTTGCTCGGCCTGCACGAAGGCCCGGTGCTGGCCTATGACGACCCGCGTAAAGCGGTCGGCAAGCGCGTGCGCATCGAGGACGGCCGTATCACCGCCATCCGCCTGGCCGGGGAAACCGCCGCCCGCGACTGGCTGAAAAGCCTGTGGAACGACGGCCAGGCCGATGCCGACCTGCGCCGCTGGTTGCTCGCGCCGCTGTCCACCCCACCGGGCGCGGCCAGCGGCAGGAAAGCCAGCAAGACCCTGTGCAATTGCCTGAACGTCAGCCAGGACGCGGTATGCGCCGGGATCACCCGCGGCCTCGACCTCGACGGCCTCAAGCAGGAACTCAAGTGCGGCACCAGTTGCGGCTCCTGTGTCCCGGAAATCAAGCGGCTGCTGGCCACTGCGCCAATAGCGATCAATGCCTAGAGGAATCTGATATGAGCGCAAAAGTCTGGCTGGTAGGCGCAGGGCCCGGTGATCCGGAGTTGCTAACCCTGAAAGCGGTAAAAGCCCTCAATCGGGCCGATATCGTGATGATCGACGACCTGGTCAACCCGGCCGTGCTGGAGCATTGCCCGAATGCCCGGGTGGTACCGGTGGGCAAGCGCGGCGGTTGCCGCTCCACGCCCCAGGCCTTTATCCATCGCCTGATGCTGCGCTACGCCCGTCAGGGCAAGTGCGTGGTGCGCCTGAAAGGCGGCGATCCCTGCATCTTTGGCCGCGGCAGCGAAGAACTCGACTGGCTCAGCGCCCATGGCATCGAAGTGGAAATGGTCAACGGCATCACCGCAGGGTTGGCCGGTGCGACCCAGTGCGGCATTCCCCTGACTCTGCGCGGCGTGGCCCGCGGCGTGACCCTAGTCACCGCCCACACTCAGGACGACAGCACGCTGAACTGGGCCGCCCTGGCCCAGGGCGGCACCACTTTGGTGGTCTATATGGGCGTGGCGAAACTGGCAGAAATCCGCGAAAGCCTGCTGGCCGGTGGCATGCGCGCCGATATGCCGGTGGCGCTGATCGAGAACGCCTCCCTGCCACAGCAACGCGAATGCCGCAGCTCCCTGCACGCAATGCAACAGGACGCCCTGGACTTCCAGCTGAAAAGCCCCGCCATCCTGGTCATCGGCGAGGTCGCAAGCCAACAGCAACAGGCGGCCATTGCCATCAGTGCCTAACTGCTTCGCGCTCCTGCGGAGTTGTGACCTTGCCCACTGCCCCCGCAGTGGGCTTTTTTTCGCCTGAGAGAACGCGCCGCCAGAATGACTGAGCGATGGAAGCGTCCGAACAACGGATAAGCAACAGGCGTTGGCCGGAAAAAAGTCATAAAAAAACCCCGCCGAAGCGGGGTTTTCTACAGCGTCAGATCAATTACTGCTGGATCTGGGCTTCTACTTCAGCTTCTACGCGGCGGTTAACAGCGCGGCCGGAGTCGGTAGCGTTGTCGGCAACCGGACGGGCTTCGCCGTAGCCAGCAGCATTGACGCGCTGAGCTTCTACGCCGTACTGGTTGACCAGAACGTCACGAACGGCGTTGGCACGACGCTCGGACAGGCTCTGGTTGTAGGCATCGGAACCCTTGGAGTCAGTATGACCTTCAACCACGGTGGTGGTCTGTGGGTACTGTTTCATGAAATCAGCCAGGTTCTTGATATCGCCGTAGCTTTCTTCTTTGACGCTGGCTTTGTCGAAGTCGAACTTGACGTCCAGTTCCACACGAACCAGTTCCATCGGCTCTTCAGCAGCAACCGGCTCAGGCATCGGCTCAGGGGCAGCTTCAACAACCTCGGCAGGCTTGGTGCTGCCGCCGAAGTTCAGACCGACACCAACGCCTGCCTGCCACTCGGTGTTTTCGGTATCCAGGCTGTGCAGAACATCTACACCGGCTTTGGCGAAGAACATTTCGGTGAAGTAGTACTTGGCACCGGCACCGACCATCGCGAAGGTGGTTTTGTCGTCACCGCGAGTGAAGGTGTTGTCCAGGTCCTGATGGCCGAAACCGGCGGATACATAAGGACGCAGGCTCTGGGCAGCCGGAGTACCGAAGTGGTACAGGGCTTCGACAGTGCTCAGGTGACCGTCAAGCTGCTCACGGCCATGGGTGGAACCCGGCAGGGTGTCCTGGGAACGCATGCTGCGGTACACACCATGCGACAGGTTCAGAGAAACGTCATCAGTCAGGAAGTAACCGATGCCGCCGCATGCGTTCCC
>Ga0209343_10003492_pt1 | contig 19778 bp, 16 predicted proteins | sample RifCSPlowO2_02_FD_184026 | JGI IMG/M metagenome (GOLD analysis project Ga0209343, IMG submission 184026) | Groundwater microbial communities from Rifle, Colorado - Rifle CSP2_plank lowO2_0.2 (SPAdes) (version 2) | ecosystem: Environmental > Aquatic > Deep subsurface > Groundwater | place... | reverse complement strand
CATGCTCGCCCACCAGTGGGCGTTGAAGAACTGGGCGTTCCGCGACAAGTACGCCTTCGAGGATTATCTGGCAGACGGCGAGAAAATTCTCATCGACAGCTTCCTGACCGAGGAAGGCCGCAAGCTGAGCGAGGAGCCGCCGCAGGCGCTAACGAAGGAGCGGCGCTAGCGCCGGGCCACAGCATCGACCTGCAGCGTCGTCTCTACGCCAAGCTCGCCCGCGCGAGCGCTTTCTTGCGCAGCGCAATGGCCTCCTGCCGATGCGCAGTCGCCGCGCTCAGCAACCCGTTCAGGAAAATGTCGGTCGCAAGGTTGGCATACTCGGCCGGTTTGATGCGGCCGTTGGGGTCGAACCAGGCGAAGGTGTAGTTGATCATTCCAAGGTACATCATGGTGTAAACGCGCTTGTTGACGGGCGTGATGGTGCCGGCGACGTCGACCCTGACCAGCAGGTCCGACAACCGATCGAGAATGCGTCGCTCCAGGTTCTTCATCCGGTCGCGCTCGCGCCCGGAAAGCTGGTTGAGGTCATTGAGAAGAATCACTTGCTCGTCCGGGGAGCGCGCGTTGAACTCCATGATCGCCTTGGTGACGCTGCGCAATTGCTCGGCGGGGTCGCGGCTCGTCTGCATGGCCGTCTCCACCATCTCGAAGAAGCCGAGCAACTGATAATCGAGAATTCCGCACAGGATGGCTTCCTTTGACGGGAAGTAGTGATACAAGGCGCCACGCGACAGTTTGGTGGCACGCGCAAGATCCGTGATGGTGCTGCGCACGTAGCCGACCCTTGCGAACACGGTTGCCGCGCGCTTGAGGATATTGCGCTGTATTTCAGGATAGTGCTGCGACCTGGTTCTAGCCATTGTGGGTCTCCGATGCGCCGAATTCTACCTGCCCGGGATGCGTCCCAAGAAACCGAGACCTCTGCGGCGCAGAGCCTTTAAATAAGCCAACCAGCCGGATTATGGCGCGCGCGGGCGCAAGCGCGCTGCGGCCGCTGTTTGACGTAGATCAAAGTCCTTGCAACGAGCCAGTGCGGCGGCCTGCAAAATTAGTTGAACGGACGTATGGAATATTATAGATTGCGGGCGGACGAGGGACCACGAAAGAGACACTCGTCGCTGCGCCGGTCGCCGAACGGCCGGATACGTGATTGCCGGGGGATGCGTGATTACTGGAGGCAGGGAGCGTTTCGATGCTGCCGTCATCGGCGCCGGTGCGGGGGGGCTTTGTGCCGCGGCGCGACTCGCTAAAGCGGGCTTCTCTACGGTACTGCTGGAAGCACACGATCGTCTCGGGGGACGGGCGGCAACCGAGGAGATCGACGGTTTCAAGGTGAACATCGGCGCGATCGCGCTGGAGCTTGGCGGCGTATTCGAGGAGACGTTTGCTGCCGTTGGCGCACCGCTCGACATCCGCGTGCCGGCGCTGGGAAATGCGTTTTTCCTGGATGGCAAGGTTGTGGACGTGAGTCGGGGCGGTTGGAACCTGCTGCTCGGCGGGCTGACGAAGCACGCCGCAAAGATCCTCGACAAGTTCGCAGAGGCGCGCCGCGGCAACCTGCCGGACGGCCGGCAGTCCACGGCGGACTGGTTGTCCGGATTCACCCGCAACGAGACCGTGCACGCGATTTTCCGCAATCTCTGCGCGGCCATCTTTGCCTGCAACGCCGATGAGCTTCCGGCTCGGGCGTTTCTCACCTACTTCACCAGCAAGGGCGCGTTCAAGCGCTTTGGCTTCTGTCCGCGCGGCACGATCGGCGTGTGGGAAGACCTCGCGGCGGCGGCGCGCGCGCATGGCGCCGATATCCGGCTTTCCGTTCCGGTCACGCGTATCGAGATCGAGAACCGGCGGGTGCGCGGTGTCGTCGCCGGACAAGCAGACAGAGAGGTTCGAATCGAAACCGGCATCGTGATCAGCAATGCCGGTCCCAAGCAGACCCTTGCCCTGGGCGGAGCGCAACGCTTTCCCGCCGAATATGCGGCCCTCGTCAGAGAGCGGCTGCGGCCTGCGGCCAACATCGTGATCAACTTCGCGACCCGGGAGCCGATCCTCCAGGCCCCTGGCATCGTGACCTTCGGCAAGACGCGCCGCCTCTGCAACATGGCGAACCTGACGGCGACATGCCCGGAGCTTGCTCCGGCCGGCTGGCATCTTTACGTAGCGTACGCGGTCCCGATACCTTCGCTCGGCGACTTCGATGCGGAAACCGAAACAGAGCATGCGCTGGCGGACCTCCGCGAGCAGTTTCCCGGTTTTGCGGCCGCGAAAATGCTCTCCGTGAGGGTCATGCGCGACGACTGGCCCACGCAGCGCAGTTGCGCGGGGTATGACCTGCCTCGCGAAACCGGCGTCGCGGGGCTTTGGTGCGTCGGCGATGCGGTCAAGGAGTATGGCAACGGCGGGACCCAGGCCTGTGCCGAGACCGCCAAGCTCGTCGTCAGCCAAATTCTCGCCGCGCGCTCCGTCGCCGCCGCCGGCGTCGACTGAACATGTCTGCGGTTCCATCGATCGTGCGCACGGCCACCGCCACGGACGACTGCGCAGGAGGTACGGCACTCGCGTCGCAGCGCGGCCTCGAGATCCGAAACCTCCAGGTGATCTACGGCGGCGCGATCGAGGCGGTGCGCGACGTTTCGATCAGGGTCGAGCCTGGCCAGATCGTCGCGCTGCTCGGATCGAATGGCGCAGGCAAATCGACTCTGCTCAAGGCGCTCTCCGGGGTGCTCGAGGCCGAGGAAGGCGAGATCGAAAGCGGCGCCATCACCTATGACGGTGTCGATATTACGGCGCAGGCCGCGGACGAGATCGTGCGGCTCGGCATCGTGCAGGTGCCTGAGGGGCGCCGCCTGTTCGCGCCGCTGTCGGTTGACGAGAACCTCGACATGGGCGGTTATGCCGCGGACGCGCACACGCTGGAGCAGCGCCGGGCAACCGTGTATCAGCTCTTCCCGTGGCTTGCCGAGCGCAAACGCCAGATCTCCGGTTACCTGTCCGGCGGAGAGCAACAGATGGTCGCGATCGGGCGGGCTCTGATGGGCGGGCCGCGCCTGCTCGCCCTGGACGAGCCTTCGCTCGGACTCGCACCGCGCGTGATCGAGCAGATCTACGAGGTCATTCAGCGCCTCAACCGCGATCTCGGTCTGACCGTATTGCTGGTCGAGCAGAACGCGCAACGTGCCCTGAGCATCGCCGACTACGGTTACATCGTAGAGCGCGGGCGGGTCGTGCTGGACGGCGCGGCCGCTCGTCTTGCCGGTAATGCCGACGTGAGGGAGTTCTACCTTGGCGTCTCCGGCGCGGATCGCAAGAGCCTGCGCGAGGTCAAGCACTACAAGCGGCGTAAGCGCTGGCTGTCATGAGCCCGCTGCTCGAGACCAGGAGCGTGACGAAGTGGTTCCGCGGTGTCGCCGCCGTCTCCGAGGTCAGCCTCACCCTGGGACGCGGCGAAATCTGCAGCGTCATCGGTCCCAACGGGGCCGGAAAGACGACGCTTTTCAACTTGATCAGCGGCGTCCTGAAACCGTCCTCGGGCGGGATCTGGTTCGACGGCAAGGACATGACGACGGTGCCGTCGTGGAAGTTCGCGGCGCATGGGATCGGGCGAACGTTTCAAAACCTCGCCCTGTTCAAGCACGGGTCGGTCGTGGAGAACCTGCTCGTGGGGCGCCACATCCACCTTGGATCCGGGGTGATCGCGGGCGCCCTGTTTTTCGGCCGCGCGCGGCGCGAGGAGATCGCGGCACGCGAAAGGGTCGAAGAGATCGTCGAGTTCCTGGAAATCGAGGAGATTCGGGACAAGATTGTCGGAACACTTTCCTATGGGCAGCAAAAACGCGTCGAGCTCGGGCGTGCGCTTGCCTGCGAGCCCAAGATGCTCCTGCTCGACGAGATGGTGTCCGGCATGAACCAGGAGGAGACCGAGGACATCGCCCGGTTCGTCCTCGACATCCGGGATGACTTCGGTATTTCGGTCCTGATGATCGAGCACAACATGCGCATCGTCATGGACATCTCCGACCGCATCCACGTGCTGGATTTCGGCCAGAAGATCGCCGAAGGAACCCCAGACGAAATCGGCCGCGATGCGGCGGTTGCTGAAGCGTACTTCGGCGCCGCGTGCGACGACGGGAAACGGGCTCATGCCCGCGGTTGAAGCCGACGGCGCGATGTACTGGAGCGCGGATGCCCGAACCGAACCGGCTGCGGCCGCGTGCCTGAGTCCTGCGACGCTGGGCGAGCGCCTCTTCCAGGGCGATGCGACGCTGCCTCGGCTGCTGCGGTATCGATCGCAGACGCAAGGCGGCGAGCTGGCCCTGCGCGAGAAGGATCGCGGCGTCTGGCGCCGCTACACCTGGGAGCACTACTACCGGACCGTGCGCCGCGTCGCGCTGGGGCTACGCGCGCTCGGCTTGCGTGCGGGCGATCGCGTCGCCATCGCCAGCGAGAACACGCCCGAATGGTTCTACGCTGACCTGGGCGCGGAATCCGTGCGGGCGGTCGTGGTCGGCATTTATCCGACCAATCCCTGGCCCGAGTTGCAATACATCGTCGGGCACAGCGGGGCGCGGATCGTTTTTACCGGCGATCAGGAACAGACCGACAAACTCCTGGACGCGCTCAAGTTCGAAGGGGGATTGCCGGAGGTCGAACACATCGTCTGTGTCGACATGAAGGGCATGCGCGGCTACCGGCACGAAAAGCTGCTTTCCTTCGACGCTCTGCTGCAACTGGGCGACCAATACCTCGAGCAACACCGTTCCGCCGCGGACGAATTGGATGCGGCGATCGACGCAGGGCAGCCGGACGAATGCTGCGTCTTCGTCTACACCTCCGGCACCACCGGTCCGCCCAAGGGCTCGATGATGTCGCATCGCAACCTCGTGTATTCGGCCTACGCCTATGCGGAAGCCTGCGATTTCATCGGTCGCCGGTTCGAGGCCGTTTGCTACCTGCCGTTGTGTCACATGGCGGAGCGCGTCGCCTCCCTGACCTTGCAGCTGGTGCTGGGCGGCTGCATCAATTTTGCGGAAAGCATCGACACGGTCGCGACCAACGTGCGCGAGATTGCGCCGCTGGCGTTCATCGGTGTTCCGCGTATTTACGAGAAGCTTCAACAGGGGTTCCTGTTCAAACTCGATGAAAGCGGCCCGCTGCAGCGCCGGGCCTTCCGCTGGGCGATGCAACTGGGCCGCGTGCTTTCGGATCGGCGGCAGGTGGCGGCGCCAGGCGCCATGGGTCGGTTGCTGTATTGGCTTCTCTACTGGGGATTGCTGCGCAATATCCATCGCTACATGGGGCTCGATCGTTCGCAGCACCGCCTCTGTGCCGGTGCGGCGATTTCGCCGGAAATGGTGCGTTTCTTCGACATCATCGGATTGCCCCTGAGCCAGGGCTACGGGCTGACGGAATCGGGCAGCATCGCCTTCATTCAAAGATCGACCCACCGTCGTATCGGCGGCGCGGGCCTGCCGCTGCGCGGAGTCGAGTGGCGGCTCAAGGACGATGGCGAGATGCTGATCCGCAGCCGGGGTGTGTTCAAGGGCTATTTCCGCGACGAAAAAGCGACCGCCAACGCGGTGGATGCCGAAGGTTGGCTCGCTTCGGGGGACATCATCGAAATTCTCGACAATGGCGAGATCACGGTGATCGACCGCAAGAAGGCGATCATCATCACCAGCGGGGGCAAGAACATCGCGCCCTCGGAGCTCGAGAACGCCCTCAAGGACAGCCCGTACATCCGCGAGGCGATCATCGTCGGAGAGGCGCGCAAGTTCATCGGCGCCCTGATCCAGATCGACTTTGACACGGTCGGACGCTGGGCGCGCGAGCACGGGCTCGCCTACACGACCTACAAGTCCCTGACCCAGCGGCCTGAAGTCAGGAAGCTGGTTGACGGCGTGGTGCAAGCAGTCAACGCGCGCTTCGCGCGCGTGGAAAATGTGCGGCGCTTCGTGCTGCTGGAGAAGGAGCTGGACCACGACGACGGCGAACTCACCGCCACGCAGAAGGTGCGGCGCTCGATCATCGAGACCAAGTTCGCCAAAGAGCTCGTCGAGCTCTACGGAGAGTGATTGCGCATGCAGTATTTCCTCGACCAGGTCATTTCGGGCATCGCCATCGGCGCGATCTACGGGCTGGTCGCGATGGGCTTTGCGGTCATCTACAAGTCCACGGGGCTGGCCAATTTCGCGCAAGGCGAGATGACCATGCTGATCGCCTACGTGGCGTGGAGCATCGCGGGAGCGGCGCCGGGAGGCCCGTGGCTCGTCGCCGGCGGCGCGCTCGCAGCGGCGGTGCTGCTCGGGCTCGCGATCGAGCGCCTCATCATGCGGCCGATGCTCGGCGAACCCGTATTTGCGACGGTCATGGTGACGATCGGTCTCTCGGTCGTGCTGCGCTCGGTCATCCTGCTCATCTGGGATCCCTATCCGCACGCGCTCGATATCGGCGTCGGGCGCGATATCGTGCATGTCGGCGGCACGGGCATGCGCAGCGGACAGCTGGCGGTGATTGCGGCGCTGCTCGCTGCGCTGGGCGCGTTCTGGGGATTTTTCCGCTACAGCCGTGTTGGCAAGGCGATGCGTGCCGTGGCGAGCGACGACCGCACGGCCCAGCTGATGGGAATCAACGCCGCGCGCATTCATGCCGTTGCCTGGGTCGCCTCCTCGGTGATCGCCGGAGTCGCCGGGGTGTTCTTCGCGCTCCTCTACGACGTGTCGCCGAACATGTTTCACCTCGGGCTCAAGGCGTTCCCGGCGTCGATCCTCGGCGGCCTCGATTCGGTTCTCGGAGCGGGGTTCGGCGGCATCCTCATGGGGATCGCCGAAAACCTCGCCGGAGGCTATCTGGCGCCGAGCGCAAAGGAGATTGCCGGATTCGTAATCATCATCGCGGTTCTGATGGTCCGGCCGTTTGGCCTGTTCGGCGAGCGCGACATCGAGAGAGTGTGATGCGGAGCGGAAACTACAAGGAAAGCGTCGCCGAACTGATCGTTCTCAGCGATTCGGCGATCGTCTGGGTATGGAGCGCGATTCTCGTTCTGCTGCTGGCGGCGGCGCCTTACCTGCTGAATTCCTATGCCTTGTCCTTCGTCATTCTGATCCTCATTACCGGAACCGGGGCGCTCGGCCTGCATCTGCTGACCGGCAGCACCGGGCTGATCTCGCTCGGGCACGTGGGGTTCCTGCTGCTGGGCGCGTACGCCTACGCGGTGCCGGTGGCGAAGTACGGCGCGTCGCCGCTGGTCGGTCTGCTGCTCGCCGGCGTGGTGCCCGCGCTGGCGAGCGTCGTCGTCGGGCTTCCCTCCCTGAGGCTGAAAGGTCTCTATCTCGCGATCACGACGCTCGCGTTCTCCTTCATCATCAGCCATATCGTGCTGCAGATGAGCTGGCTCACCAACGGTGCGCGCGGCCTCGCTGTTGCGCGTCCGGAGCTGTTCGGCATCGACTTCGACAGCGACGCCCGATTCGCGCACTTGTGCCTGCTGGTGGCCGCCGCCACGCTGTTTGCGGTCCTGAATATCGAGCGCAGCCGGGTCGGACGGGCATTCATGGCCGTGCGCGACAACGACATCGCGGCGCGGACCATGGGCGTCAATCTCGAGTCGTACAAGCTGCGGGCGTTCATGGCCAGCGCTTTCTTCAGCGGGATCGCCGGCGCCCTTTTCGGAACTTACCTGAGCTTCGTGTCGGTCGACGGCTTTCCCTTCCTGATGAGTATCGAGGCGCTGGCGATCCTGATCGTCGGCGGCCTGGGGTCCACCCTCGGGGCCGTCATCGGGACGGTGTTCATCGTCCTGCTTCCGGAGGCCGGCCGCGTGGCGCTGAGCCTGCTGGGTGCGAACGCGGAGAAGCTTTTTTCCACCGGGGCGCACGAACTTCGCAGCGTGCTCTACGGGGTAGTGATCATCCTGTTTCTGCGATTCGAACCGCGCGGCCTCGCCGGGCTTTGGCGCGACGTGAAGCGGCTTTGGGTCAATTGGCCGCTTCGCTTCTAGCCGCGTGTCCGAAAGACAGCGCGAATTCCATTCACCCTGAAGGAGAGAGAGATGCTTATCAGACTGACGACGGCAGCATTGATGGCCTTGGGTATCGTTGCTGGGAGCGCCCACGCGCAGCAGGGCGTGACGGCGACCGAGATCCTTCTCGGAGAGGTTGAACCGCTGACCGGTCCGCCGGCGCTGCTGGGCATTGCCTACAACGTCGGCACCAAGGTGGCGATCGCCGAGGCGAATGCGGCGGGAGGCGTTGACGGCCGCAAGCTGCGGCTCATCGTGGAGGACGACGGCTACGTTTCCGCGCGCACCATCCAGGCGCTGCGCAAGCTGCTCGACGTCGACAAGGTGTTCGCCCTGACGTCCCTTTCGGGCTCCGGAGCGGGCATCGCGGCGCTGCCGGTCGTAGAGAAGGCCGGCATCCCGACCATGGCGTCGATCGCGCCGGTCACCGCGCTCTACCAGCCGCCGCGCAAGAACGTGTTCGTGGTCGGACAATCGTACGAGGAAGGGATCTACCAACTGGCGCGCTTTCTCGCGACCAAGTTCCAGGGAAAGAAATGGGCCATCCTGACCCAGGACGACGACTACGGCGTGGCGCTCAGAACCGGCTTTTCCAGGGCGGTGAAGGGGAACGGGTTGAACGTGGTTTTCGACGCCGAATACAAGAAGGGGCAGCAGGATTTCTCTTCGGAAATGCTGCGGGTCCGGGCCGCCGGCGCAGAGGTGTTCATGGCCGGCGGTGTGATCGCGGAGAACGTCGCGATGGTGAAAGAGCTCGAAAAGCTGAACTCGAAACCGGTCGTCGGCATGTTCTGGCCAGGCCGCGTGCCCGCAACCCTCAAGCTGATGGGGCCGGCGAGCGACGGCCTTTACGCGGTCGATTACGTGCAGCCGGACAAGAGCGCTGCCGTCATGGCGTTCGTGGAGCGCGCGAAGGCAATGGTGAGCGAGAACGAAGTCAAGGCGATGAATCGCTACACCCTTGCCGGATACGCGAGCACGCGCGTGCTCATCGATGCGATGCGCCGTTGCGGGAAGACCCTGACCTGGGCGTGCACCATCGCCGAGCTTGAGAAGACCAAGGGATTCGAGTCCGGCGTGATGGGTCCGATCAGCTTCGGCCCCGGGGTGCGGTTCTCCTCGCAGGCGGTCCAGATCATGCAGGCGGATCACGCATCGCTTTCGTTCAAGCCGATTCAGTAACCCGATGGCCGGCATTGCCGAACGGCGCGAGCATCCGCCGCCGATGGCCGCGGCGGGCTTTCTCCTGCGCTGCACTACGCCGGGGGCGGTCTTTACGCCGGAGGACTGCAGCGCTGAGCAGCGCATGCACGCGAGCGCCGCCCGGGCGTTTGTCGACCGCGAGGTCGTCCCGGTCTCCGAGCGGATCGAAGGAAAGGATCTCCCGCTCCTGCGGACCCTCGTGCGCAGGGCGGGCGATCTGGGGCTCACCGCCGCCGGCATTCCCGAGGAGTTCGGAGGCCTCGGTCTGGGCGTGGCGACGGCAACGCTGATCTACGACCAGTTCGCGGCGCAGGCGTCGTTCATGAACACCTACGGGGGTCAGGTCGGCATCGGGTGTCTGCCAATCGTGTACTACGGCTCGCGCGAGCTGAAGCAGCGATACCTGCCCCCGATGGCGAGGGGCGACAGCATCGGCAGCTTCTGCCTCACCGAGCCCACTGCCGGCTCTGACGCGATGGCGTGCCGCACCAGGGCCGTTCTTTCCGCGGACGGATGCCATTACGTACTCGATGGCACGAAGCAGTTCATCACCAACGCGGGAATTGCGGACGTCTTCATCGTATTCGCCAAGGTCGACGGCAAGCATATGACCGCCTTCGTTCTTGAGCGGGATACTCCCGGCCTGTCGATTGGCCGCGAGGAACGCAAGATGGGCCTGCGGGGCGCTTCGACTGCGAGCGTCATTCTCGAGGGCGCAAGGATTCCGGTGGCGAATGTCCTGGGAGAGGTGGGGCGGGGTCACAAGATCGCTTTCAACACCCTCAACATAGGCAGGTTAAAGCAAGGCGTTGCGGGTGCGGGCGGTGCCAGGCTCGCATTGGGACACGCGCTCGCCTATTGCCTGGAGCGCAAGCAGTTCGGCAAGCGGATCGCCGAGTTCGGGGCGATCCGCGAAAAGCTCGGTGAAATGTTCGTGCGACTGTACGCACTGGAGGCCTCTGCCTATCGCGTCATGGGCATGGTCGACGAATCGTGGAACGGGAACGACGGCGCGTCGAACGCGGATCTCGTGAGCCGATTTGAGGCGCACAGCGTCGAATGCTCAATGGTAAAGGTCATCGGCAGCGAGGTCCTCGACTACGTCGTCGACGAGGCGCTGCAATGTTTCGGCGGGTACGGGTACTGCTCGGACTACCCTGCGGAGCGTTTCTATCGCGATAGTCGCATCAACCGGATCTTCGAAGGGACGAATGAGATCAACCGGTTGCTGATCCCGGTCGCGGTGCTGCGCGACGGTGCGGAGGCACTGTTGGAGGCTTCGGAGCGCGTACCGCCCGGAGCCGCGGATCAAGACCCGGTGGTGAATCGCATCAAGCAGCTGAGCCTTCTTGCCATGGGCCTTGCCGTCCGGAAGCTCGGCGAGGGCCTTCCGGAACGGCAGGCCGTCATGTTGCGATTGGCGGACTTGATGATGGGCAGCTATATCGCCGAATCCGCCGTGCTCAGATCCTGCAAGGACGCGGGCCGGCGGGGGACCGAGGGGGCCGCGGTCGGACTCGCCGCAGCAAGGATTGCCGTCGAGCGCGCAATGGGCGACGGCGAGAGGGCGGCCTGCGAGGTCATTACCGCCGTTTGCGAAGGGCAGGAGAGGCAGAACAGGCTCGAGCAGGTGCGAGCAATGGCGCATCGCGACCCCATCGACACCTTGACCCTGCGCGAACTCATTGCGTCCAAGCTCATCGAGTCGGGACGAGTGCCTGACAACGGAGAATGAAAATGAAACGAGAGACCGACTACGGGTATGCGATCAAGCCGGTGTATACGCCGAAGGATATCGAAGGCTTCGACTATCACACCCATCTCGGCGATCCGGGTTCGTACCCTTATGCGAGGGGATATCACGCGAACGGATATCGCAGCCGCATGTGGACCCAGCGAATGACCGCGGGGCTGGGGAGTTCAAGCGATGCGAACAAGACGCTCAAGAAATACCGCGAGATGGGCCAGCGAGGGGGGATGCAGGTCATCCACGACAGGGTGTCCTGCTCCAACATCGATTCCGACCATCCGCTCGGCCGCAAGGAGGCCGGCATCCTGGGCTGGCCAGGCTCCTCGCTGCTCGAATTCGAGGAACTGATGGACGGCATTCCCCTCACCGGGCAATCGATCACCGTGCTCGGCTCGTGCGCGCCGTCGTCGCTTCGGCTGGCTTACCTGATCGCTCTGGCGGAAAAGCGCGGGGACGATCTCAGCCAGATCCATGGCAGCGTCATGGAATCGCCTTTCGAAAACTATCTGGGACAGACCGACGTCCAGCCATTCGATCTCAACCTGAAGCTGTTTCTGGACGCTGCGGAGTACGTGATCCGGAACAAGATCCGCATCCGCGCTGCCATCATCAGCCAGCACTTTCAGGAATCCGGCGGCAACAACGCTCAGGCCCTGGCGCTGGAGATGGCCATGCTCAAAGAAATGTGCGGCCTGCTGGTCAATGATCGCGGCCTTGATTTTGACGATGTGGCGAACCTCCCCTATGAACTCGTGACCGTGGGCTCGCGTTTCTTCGAGGAGATCGCGAAAATGCGGGCGCTGCGCAGGATGTGGGCGAAATTGGCCAGGGAACACTTCAAGGCAAAGAAGGAGAAGTCCTGCCAGCTGTTGATTGCGGTGCACACCTCGGGCCGCACCATGACGTATCAGCAGCCGCTCAACAACATCGCGCGCTGCGCCATACAAACCCTTGCCGGAGCGATCGGGGGTTGCACCGCGCTCGACAACGCCACGCTGGACAACGCTCATGCCGAACCGTCGTCCCTGGCGGCGAGGATGTCCTTGAACACCCAGCACATCGTGGCGGCCGAGACGGGGGTGACGGATGTGGTCGATCCTCTTGCTGGATCCTACTTCGTCGAGTTCCTCACCAACAAGGTGGAGGAAGAAGCCTACAAGATCCTGCATGAGATCGAGGCGATGGGCGGAATGATCGCGGCGCTGCGCAAGGGATATGTCCAGCAGATCCTGAAGGAGGAGGCCAGCAAGAAGTTCAGGGAGGTGGACAGCAACGAACGTCTGGTGGTCGGCGTCAATCACCTGGTGATTCCGCCGGAGGAGGAATTCGAAATCCCGATCCAGCAGGTGCATGCCGGCGATTGCGAGAGCATTGCCCGGCGCATGGAGGAGTGGAAGAAGACGAGGGACCTGCCGTCGATCGAGAGTCGCCTGAACCGGCTGTACGCGGATGCGAAGCAGGGGGACCGTAGCAACCTGATGCCGTCAATCATTGATGCGGTCAAGGTCTACGCAACGGCTGGCGAGGTCATGGGCGTGATCCGGAAGGCGCGCGGCCTCGGTTATGACCCGCTGAACGTCATCGAGTGTCCTTTCGCGTTGCAGTGATGGGAGCCGTCGCATGAGTGCGGGCAAGGGAATCAAGGTCATCGTGTCCATGATCGGCCTCGACGGGCATACCACGGGAGGCGAGGTCGTCTCCATGATCCTGAGGGACGCTGGCATCGAGGTGGTCTATCTGGGGGTCAATCAGACCCCTGAGATGATCGTCGAAGCTGCCATTCAGGAAGATGTCGACGCGATCGGGATCAGTTCCCACGCGTCGAACTATTCGCTGATCGATGAACTGATCGCGTTGCTCAGGAGAAAGGGTTTGCAAGACGTTCCCGTCATTTGCGGCGGAAACATTCCAAGACACGATATACGCACATTGAAAGAGAAGGGCGTGGCTGAGGTATTCACTCCCGGAAGCTCCAGCGCGTCCATAGTCAACTATATCGTGGCCAATACGGGCGTTCGTCTGGGCGTGGCATGAACGCCCCAGGCGGCTGGGCGGAGCGTATTGGCGTGCGCGACCGGCGCACCATTGCGCGGGCGATTTCTGCCGTCGAGAATGAAACCGCTGATGCACCCGCGGTGCGGGCCGCGCTCGCCGCAGCTCCGGGACATGCGCGAGTGATCGGGATCACCGGCCCTCCGGGCGCGGGCAAGTCGACGCTCGTCAATGCAATCATCAGAGAGTATCTCGCGCGCGGCAGCCGCGTGGCGGTGGTTGCAGTGGACCCGTCCAGCCCGATCAGCGGGGGTGCCGTTCTCGGCGACCGACTCCGGATGGCCGATCACCAGACGGACGAGCGCGTGTTCATCCGCTCGCTCGCCTCCCGAGGGCACCTGGGCGGACTCAGCCGAACCACGCGCGCGGTGGTGGAAGTTCTCTCCTCGGCACGTTTCGACGTCGTGATCGTGGAAACGGTGGGCGCCGGCCAGTCGGAGGTGGAAGTCGCAGGAGTGGCGGACGCGAGGGTCGTCGTGTGTCCGCCGGGTCTCGGCGACGAGGTGCAGGCGCTCAAGGCGGGCGTGCTCGAGATTGCCGACGTCTTCGTGGTCAACAAGGCGGACACGCCGTTTGCGAGCCGCACCGTGAGTGAGCTGCTCGGCATGCTGGCGCTGCGCAAGCCCGCGGCCTGGACACCGCCGGTGCTGTGCACTGTGGCGACGACCGGAGAGGGCGTGGCGGCGTTGGTTGACGTTTTGGAAGCGCACGCGAAGACGGTGGCGGACGGTGCAGGTGGCATTTGGGCGCCCGCGAATATCGAATTCCGGGCGACGAAGAAACGCTCGCAGATCCACGACCCGCGCAAGGGGTTCGAGCTCTGCGAGATCGAGAGCGAGGTGCGCGAGGACCCTCTCACCGGCGAAACCGCACGCATCTGCCATTTCGCCCTTCCAGCGCGCCAGCTGCCCGAGCTCGCCTGGCTGGCCGAGAGCACGCGCGCGGGCTGCCCGTTCTGCCCCGAAAGAGTCGAGGCGATCACGCCGCGCTACCCGGATGCATTCGTCGCCGGCGGACGCCTGCGGCGCGGCGAGGCGGTGCTGTTTCCGAACCTGTTTCCCTACGACGACGTGTCCGCAATCGTTGCGATGTCACGCGAGCACTTCGTGCCGATGCACGCGCTGCCGCCGGACATGATCGCGGATTCGCTCAAGCTCGCGCGCGACTTCATCCGGGACGCTGCCCGGAGCGTGAAGGGGAGGGAGGTCTTCGGCATCGTCACGTGGAACTACATGCCTCCCTCGGGCGCCTCGCAGGTGCACCCGCACATGCAGGTGATCGTGACCGATACGCCGGGCAACGCGCTGCGCCGCGAGCTTGCGGCCGAGTCGCGGTTTCTGGAGCGCCGCGGCGTAGCCTATCCTCGCGCCCTGCTCGAGGCCGAGCGCAGCGCGGGTCAGCGGCTGATCCTGGAGGAGGACGGCATCGCGTGGTGGGCGCCGTACTGCCCGGTGGGCATGCTTGGCGACGCGCAGGCAGTGTTCGCCGGGCGCGCCACGCTTGGCGCATGCAGCGACGCCGAGCTGGAGGCATTCGCGCGAACGCTGGCACGCATGGCGGCGGCCTACGCGCGCCTCGGGCAATGGAGCTTCAACCTGACGCTGCTGCCGGAGGCCGAAGGCGGCGCCTGCGGGCGGCACTGGCTGACCGCGAGGCTGCTGCCGCGTTTCTACCTTCATCCCCACCTGCACAACTCGGACGTGGCCTACCTCCAGCTGCTGCTCGGCGAGAAATTCGGCATGCTCACGCCCGAGGCGCACGCCGCCGCGTTGCGCGCGCAGCTGCAGCGCCATTCCTGATCGGCAACGGAGGCACTTCTCATGCACTGGAGCAACGTGGTCGCCAGGCACGCCGCTTACTACCCGGATGAAATCGCGCTCGTCCGTGGCCGCATGAATCGGACTTTTCGCGAACTGGATGAGCGCGCGAACCGAGTCGCCAACGGCCTGATCGCTGCAGGACCAATCCGCGGTCGCAGGGTTGCGCTGCTCGCGCACAACGCTCTGGAGTTTGCGGAGATCGTGTTCGGCGCCTGGAAGGCCGGCGCCTCCGTGGCCCCGGTCAATTTCCGCTCGACATCGCAGGAAATCGAGCATTACCTCCGCTTTGCCAGCGCGGAGATCCTGTTGGTGCACGAGGCGTACCTCGAAAGCGTACTTCCCGCGCTGCAGGTTTTGCGGTTGCGCAAGGTGATTTGCTTCGGCGATGGGCCGGCGGGCGGCGCGCGCCGCCCGCTGCCTGCCGGGGTCGAGGACTACGAGGCGCTGCTGGCCGCGCATCCGTCGGTGCTCCCCACCGTGCCGGACCTCGCGGAGGCCGATGAAGCGTTTCTGATCTTCACCTCCGGCAGCACAGGAGACCCCAAAGCCATCTCGTCTTCGCACCGCATGCAGACCGCGAACGCCACCTGTTTCGCCTACGAATTCGGCGTCAAAGGCCCGGACAATTGCACCGGTCCGGCGGACGCCACGCTCATGCTGACCCCCCTTTACCATCTGGGCGCGATGACTTTCATGCTGAGCCACCTGAAGGTGGGGGCGAAGACCGTGATTCTCGAGCAGCCGACTTTCGATGCGCGTCTTTGCCTGGAAGCCATGTCCCGCGAAAGGATTACGTGCCTGTACACGGTAAATCGCGGGTGGCTGCTCATCCTGAGTCTGCCGGACTTGGCGGCACACGACCTGGGGGCGGCGCGCAACCTGATCCTGGGTTCCGAAAGCGTTCCGCTGGCGCTCATCGAGCGCATGCGTAAGGCCTTTCCCGCAGCGCACGTCAGCAACGTCTACGGACTGTCCGAGAGTTCCGGCTGCTCGGTCCTGTACCTGAGGCACAAGGATGGCGGGAAGGCGCCCTCCGTGGGCAAGCCCTTCGCCAACGTGTGGGTCCGGGTGGTGGATGACGAGGGCAGGGATGTCGTGGTCGGCGCCGTCGGAGAGATCGTGGTGAAAGGCGATCAGGTCGTCTCGGAGTATTACAACAATCCCAGACAGACCGCGGAATCCTTCCGCAACGGGTGGTTCCACACCGGGGACCTCGCGACGGTGGACGACGAGGGGTTCATCACCATCGCTGGCCGGAAGAAGGACATGTACATCTCGGGAGGAGAGAACATCTATCCGCTCGAGATTGAGGAGTGCCTGTTCCAGCATCCCAAGATTCTGGAGGCCGCCGTGCTGGGCGTTGCGGACAAGGAATGGGGAGAAGTCGGAGTGGCGGTGGTGGCCATGCGGTCGAATGAAACGATGCAGGAAGCGGACGTGCTGGCGTACCTGAACGGCAGAGTCGCCCGCTACAAGATCCCGAAAAAGGTGGTGTTCGTAGACGCGATTCCCAGGACGACATCAGGCAAGGTGGCGAAAGCGGAACTGCGGATACGCCTGCAGTCCGGAGTGCCCCTCGCCTGACCGGATCGGCAATGGATTTCTCGTTCACGCAGGAACAAGAGCAGATCCGCGACGCGATCGAGCGCCTGTGTGCGCCGTTCGACGCCGATTATTGGCTGCGCAGGGACCGCGAGGGCGGATTTCCGGATGATTTTCATCGCGCGCTCGCCGAGTCCGGTTGGCTGGGGGTCGCGATGCCGGAAGACTGCGGGGGCGGCGGCCTAGGCGTCACCGAGGCGGCGCTCATGATGCAGACGATAGCGGTCTCCGGTGCGGGTCTGTCCGGAGCGTCCGCGGTACACATGAACATATTTGGCCTGCACCCGGTCGTGGTGTTCGGAACCCTGGAACAGAAGCGTCGCTGGCTACCGCCGCTCATTGCCGGTCAGGATCGCGCCTGCTTCGCCGTGACGGAACCGAACGCCGGGCTGAACACGCTCAAGCTCAAGACGCGCGCGGTACGCGAGGGCGATTGCTACGTCGTCACAGGCCAGAAGGTCTGGATCTCGACCGCGCAGGTCGCGAACAAGATGCTGCTGCTCGCGCGCACGACGCCGGTCGAGGACGCAAAGGGCGCGCGGGGTCTGTCCCTGTTCTACACGGACCTCGATCGGCGCTTCATCGAGGTGCGCGAGATCGAGAAAATGGGGCGCAAGTGCGTCGACTCGAACCAGGTATTCATCGACGGGCTGCGCATACCGGCAGACGATCGCATCGGCGAGGAGGGCAGGGGATTCGAATACATCCTGCACGGCATGAATCCGGAGCGGATATTGATCGCGTCGGAAGCGGTGGGCCTGGGGAAAGCGGCGCTCGCCCGGGCGGCGGCGTATGCCAAGGAGCGCATCGTGTTCGAACGCCCGATCGGCCAGAACCAGGCGGTTCAGCATCCGCTTGCCAGGTGCTGGATGGAACTCGAGGCCGCCAACCTGATGGTGTTCAAGGCGGCCTCACTGTACGACGCCGGAAAGCCCTGTGGGGCCGAGGCCAACGCGGCGAAGTACCTTGCGGCGGAAGCCTGCTTCCGGGCCTGCGAAACGGCGATCCTTACCCACGGCGGCATGGGGTACGCAAAGGAATACCACGTCGAGCGCTATCTGCGCGAAGCCTGGATCCCGCGGCTTGCTCCCGTGAGCCCGCAACTCATTCTCTGTTTCATCGCCGAGAAGGTGCTGGGTTTGCCGAAATCCTACTGATCGTTGCCGCCAGCGCACGATGATGCGGGCGGCCCGCAGCGGCGGATCGTCGAAGATCGACTCCTCGCGAAAGCCCTGTTACGCCGTCAGTCGCCCGCGAAGACCGGCTTCTCCCTCTTCACGAAGGCATTGAATGCGCGCTCGAAGTCGCGCGTCTGCATGCAGATCGCCTGCGCTTCGGCCTCGGTCTCGAGTGCCTGTTCGATCGTCATGTTCCATTCCTGGTGCAGGCACTTCTTGGTCATGCCATGCGCGAACGCCGGCCCGTCGGCGAGCGAGAGCGCCATCTCCTGCGCGCGCTCGAGGAGCTTGTCCTTCGGCACCAGCTCATTGAAATAGCCCCAGGCAAGGCCTTCCTGCGCGCTCATGACGCGGCCGGTGTAGAGGAGCTCCGAGGCGCGGCCCTGGCCGATGATGCGTGGCAGGATGGCGCACGCACCCATGTCGCAGCCCGCAAGGCCCACGCGCACGAAAAGAAACGCGGTCTTCGTTTCGGGCGTGCCATAGCGCAGGTCCGATGCCATCGGGATGATCGCGCCCGCGCCTGCACTGATGCCACCGACCGCAGCGATGATCGGCTGCGGGCAGTTGCGCATCTCCTTGACCAGGTTTCCGGTCATGCGGGCGAAATGGAGCAGCCCATCAATTTCAGTCTTGACGAGCGGCCCGATGATCTCGTGCACGTCGCCGCCGGAACAGAAGTTTCCGCCTTCGCCGGCAAATACCACCGCGCGCACGTCTTCGGCATACTGCAGCTTGTGGAAGGTGTCGCGCAGCTCGGCGTAGCTTTCGAATGTAAGTGGGTTCTTGCGCTCCGGACGGTTGAGCGTAAGGGTGGCGACCCGGTCCCTGACTTCCCACTTGAAGTGTTGCGGCGTCCACTCTGCTGCCTTGAGCTTGTACATTTCTTAAGTCCTTTCGAATGGGCAATCAACCCGCCATCGTCAAGCCGCCGGAGACCGACAGCACCTGGCCGGTCACGAAGTCGGAGCGGGGGCTGGCAAAGAACAGGATCGCATCGGCAACCTCGGCGGGTTTGGCGAGACGCCGCATCGGCGTCACACGGCTGAAGGCCTCCTTGATCTTGTCGGGCACTGCGGCCATCAGCGGCGTGTCAGTCGGGCCGGGACAGACGCAATTGACAGTGATGTTGTAGCGTGCCATCTCACGCGCCAGCGCCTTGGTGAATGCGATCGCGCCGCCCTTGGCGCCGGAATAGACGGTTTCGCCGAGACTGCCGACGCGCCCGGCGTCGCTCGCCACGGTAATCACCTTGCCGCTCTGGCGTTCGATCATGTTGTCGAGGAAGGCGCGCGTCAGCTGGATCGGTCCCATCAGGTTCAGGTCGACCAGCTTTTTCCAGAATTCGGGCGTGTTCTGCACGAACGGCTCGGTCTTACCCCAACCAGCGACATTGGCAACGATGTCTACATGCCCGCGCCGCTTCATTGCCTCCCGGCGGAACGCCTCGATCGAGGCGGGGTCGGTGACATCGAGTCGGATAAATTCGGCATGTCTTCCCTTGGCACCAATAGCCGCTGCGGCGGCTGCCCCCTGCTCTTCGGCGATGTCGCCGAGAAGCACGTGTGCGCCTGCTTCGGCAAAGGCTTCGGCGGTTGCGAGGCCGATTCCCGACGCTGCCCCGGAGATGACCGCCGTCTTGTTATCAAGTCTCATGACGAAGCTCCTTTCGAGTGATGGAATGGCCTATACTGACCAAGCAGTCATACTACTCCGGCAGCGCTCGAAGGTGGATTGACCCACGATAAGGGACTTTCGAATCCGCTACGTCGCGCAGGGCCGTTGACGCCGGTGACTGCCGTAGCGGGGCGGCAGCGGAATTCGCTGACGGTGGCCTTGCCGCGTAGTAAATGACCGGTCAGTATTTGCGTTGTGGCTACTTTTCTGGAACAATGGTCGCCGTGGCCATGGGTCGCGCCCGGCGACAGGAGTGGGGAGGGATCTGATGTTTCTGCGTAACTGCTGGTATGTCGCTGCCTGGGATAGCGAGGTGCACCGACTGCAGCTCACCCGGCGCCTGCTTCTAAACGAGCCGGTGCTCCTGTACCGGAAAGCCGACGGCCGGGTGGTCGCGCTCGAGGACCGCTGCTGCCATCGCCACGCGCCGTTGTCGATGGGCCGGATCAAGGGAGACAACGTGGAGTGCCGCTACC
>Ga0209343_10003485_pt1 | contig 19809 bp, 22 predicted proteins | sample RifCSPlowO2_02_FD_184026 | JGI IMG/M metagenome (GOLD analysis project Ga0209343, IMG submission 184026) | Groundwater microbial communities from Rifle, Colorado - Rifle CSP2_plank lowO2_0.2 (SPAdes) (version 2) | ecosystem: Environmental > Aquatic > Deep subsurface > Groundwater | place... | reverse complement strand
TTGTGACGGTTCGCGTTTATTTTTAAAAGACCTGACCCTTTTACTCTATTATTTTCAATACCATTATTCGATTAGGTAAAGGCTTTTCTACAGTACCATTTAGCATTAGGTAAGACTAGTTTCAGGTTTTGTGAAATCATTTATGCTACAATATAACGTCTATGAATTTTGAATTAAGCTCACAATTCAAACCTACCGGTGATCAGCCGACAGCAATAAAAAAACTAACTAAGTCAATTAAAAATGGAACCGAAAATCAAGTTTTGCTTGGCGTTACCGGTAGCGGTAAAACGTTTACTATGGCAAATGTGATTCAAAATCTCCAAAGGCCAACTCTCATTATTTCTCACAACAAAACATTAGCAGCCCAACTTTACCAGGAATTTAGAGATTTTTTCCCAAAAAATGCTGTAAGTTATTTTGTCTCATATTATGATTATTACCAACCCGAAGCATATATTCCTACATCTGACACATACATCGAAAAAGAAACAGAAATTAACGAAGAAATCGACAAACTCAGACTTTCCGCGACTACCAATTTATTAACCAGAAAAGATACAATTGTAGTTGCTTCTGTTTCGTGCATCTACAATCTTGGATCGCCGGTTGAATACGGAAAATTTGTCTTAGAAATTGCAAAAGGCGTTAAGGTTACACAAAAAAGTATTATCATGCGGCTTGCGGACTTACAATACGAACGGAATGATTATGGGTTTAAACGAGGCTCATTTCGGATACGAGGAGAATCTATTGACCTCTTTCCCGCGTATTTAGACAATGGAATCCACATAGAAATAGAGACTGACTTTATAACCGAACTCTATGAATTCTATCCCTTAACCGGAGACACGGTCCGCGAAATTCCCTCAACAGTTATTTACCCTGCAAAACATTATATGACAGATCCCCAAACGTACAGAGAAGTATTTACAAAAATTAGAAAAGACTTAGCCAAAAGGTACGAAGATTTAAAAGCTCGAAACAAACTGCTTGAGGCTCAAAGACTTGTTCAGCGGACAAATTATGACCTCGAGATGATTAAAGAACTGGGGTTTGTAAATGGAATCGAAAATTATTCCAGATACTTTGACGGCAGAAAACCAGGCGAACCGCCGTATACCTTGCTTGATTATTTTGAAAAAGCTTCCGATCAATGGCTATTAATTATCGATGAATCGCACATTACTCTTCCTCAAATTCGGGGAATGTACAATGGCGACCAGGCACGAAAACAAACACTGGTTGATTACGGATTCCGGCTTCCCTCTGCCTTGGATAATCGGCCTCTGCGTTATGATGAGTTTATGAGACGAGTTCACCAGACAGTGTATGTTTCCGCAACGCCGAATGACTATGAAATTTCACTTTCCCAAGGATCTATTGTCGAACAACTTATCCGTCCTACTGGCTTAGTGGATCCGCGTGTATCCATAAGATCAACAAAGGGACAGATTGCCGATTTAATCCGCGAGATCGAATACCGTGTCGCAAAATCCCAACGAACGTTAGTGACAACTTTAACCAAACGCATGGCAGAAGATTTAACCACGTTTTTAAAAGAAAAAAATATTAAGGTTACCTATCTCCATTCGGATATTATCACGCTCCAACGACAGGACATACTCGATAACTTACGAAGAGGCGACATTGATGTACTGGTTGGGATAAACTTATTACGTGAAGGACTTGATCTTCCCGAAGTCTCTTTAGTTGCTATTCTAGACGCGGATAAAGAAGGATTTTTAAGAAGCAAAACTTCTTTAATCCAAACCATGGGTCGGGCTGCAAGACATGTAGAAGCAGAGGTAATAATGTATGCCGATATTACAACAGGCTCCATGGAAGAGGCAATAAAAGAGGTAAAAAGACGACGAGAAATCCAACTAGAATATAATGCAAAACATACTATAACTCCTCAGAGTATTCAAAAAGCAATCAGAGCTAAATTAGTAGAACAAGAAAATCAACGAAAAGACATTGATTTAGTAATAGAAATGGGTAAAAAAGACGTGTTGCTTCCAGACGAGCGAGAATATCTCATTAAAAAACTTCGAAAACTCATGAAACAAGCAGCAGTTGACCTAGACTTCGAGACAGCAGCAGCCCTACGCGACCAAATCCGTTCCCTTCAGAAAGACTAAACTTCTTATTCGGTAATATTTTTTACGTGTTCGATATTTTGTACCAAACCATTCGAGTTTAGATATACTGCAATCGCGTCAATCCTCAGTAAATCAGGTACATTTTTGTGAGTCAGGATATAGTAGTCAACAGTTTTTACAACTGATTTTAGTTTCCAAGGAGTAATAGCTTCCAGTGGATTTCCAAATTCTAAAGAGGTTCTGGTTTTTACTTCTACAAAAACAAGCGCTGGTTCGTTTTTATTTGATTTGTCTAGGGCTACAATATCTATCTCTCCATATCTTTTTTGAAAATTTCGCTCAAGAATTTTATAGCCTTTTTCAAGAAGAAAGATACACGCTGCGTCCTCACCGTTTTTCCCAGAGACAATATTAGAAGAGTTCATAAGTTTGTCATCGCTAACAAAGTGAATCAATCTTTTTTATTGTCATTCTGAACTTTATTCAGAATCTGAGATTGCTTCGGTCGCCTGAGGCGACCTCGTAATGACAATTACTGTGTAATTGTTTTAATGAATAACTTTTCGAAGATGATATAATTTTGCCCGTTTAGCTCTCTTTTTTGCTTTTTCAGACAATACCACTTTTTCAATATTCGGCGAACCAACCGGCCATATACGCTCAATTGCAATGTCTCCGACAACTTTTCGTACCATAAAACTTTTATTTTCTCCCCTGCCCCTAATTCCCAAAACAACACCCTCAAAAACCTGGGTACGGGTTTTTTCTCCCTCGGTAATTTTTTGGTGAACTTTAATTTTGTCTCCCGGGTTGAAATCAACTCCCTGCAACATAAAAGTATTATATCTTACTTTTTAACATTTCTCAAGATTTCTGATTAATTGTAACAGGTCACACTTCTAACATAAAACTGTCATTCTGAGACTGAAAGCAGAAGAATCTTTTACCGAATAGATCCTTTACTACGCTCAGGATGACGAGATCGTGTCAGAAGCGTGAACAGTTACCTGGTATGGATTGGCATTTAGAACTTAATGACATGCCTTTTGATGCAATTAAAAAAGGCAAGAAAAACCCCCGGGTCGAGTTGAGCCAGGGGGAGTTAGGATTTAATAATACCAAAGATAGTCTAAAAATGTAAGTACATGACGTGTGGGTATAAGTGCCCCAAAAATAGAAAAAAATAAGAAATTTTACTTGTACTCTGATACAAACAAATTCGAACCCTATTTTGAAAAATGGATGGCCGAGGATGAGAAAAAAGACCAAGAAGACTCCGAAACAAAGTTAAAAAGGCTTGGCGAGAACCAAAAAGACATTGAAACCAAATGAAACCGGTTACTAGACGGCTATTTAGATCAAGTGGTGGAACCGAAATTTACAAACAAAAGAAAAACGAATTGTTTGAGGAAAACTAAAGATAACCGAGCAAATGGCGAGAATTTCAAAAAGTGGTTCGGTTTGGCTCGAACCAATGAAGGAATGGATAGGTAGCGCACTATCGTGCGCAAAAATCGCGCGCGCAAAAAATACATCCGAAGAAATTGCTTTCTTCGGAAAAACTGTCGGCTCGAACTTCTTTTTAACTGATCGGCGACTTGTGCCAGAATTCAAACAGGGCTTTGCAGAGCTCTGGCTGACCCATCCCAGCCAGAGCCAGATTTCCACAACTTCTGGGAAATCCCTATCTGTGAGCCGCACAGGAGTCGAACCTGTAACCTACTCCTTAAGAGGGAGTTGCTCTGCCAATTGAGCTAGCGGCCCGCTTTATATAATTCTAGATTTTTAGTATACTATACATACTAACTCTAGGCAAGATGAGTAAAGATAAATTTATGCGTCCTTAGCTCAATGGATAGAGCACCTCGCTTCGGACGAGGGGGTTGCGGGTTCGACTCCTGCAGGACGCGCCATCAGTTTTGTTCAAAAAAGGTTCGCGCATTTTAAAACAAAGGGCGCAATTCAATGTTTGTAAACAGCTAATTAAGGTATATGAAATGAGAAAAGTCTCCAAATCTACTCACAAAAAACAATTTTTTATCTTTTTTTTTAACAATGCAAAAGCACTTTTAACAGATAAATACGTTCTTATTTTGTCTTCGTTTATAATTCTTTATCTCATCTATTTCACGACAGCAAGTTTTTTAAGGTATGAAAATTATTATGCCGGAAGATTTGATCTCGGAAACATGGATCAAACAGTGTGGAATACGTTTCGGGGCAGAATTTTTCAGACTTCAAGCGATGATGCCGACGGAATTTCGATTATTTCACGACTTTCTGCCCATGCTGATTTTATATTGATTCTTATTTCACCTTTATACTATATCTGGACAGATCCGAGGATGCTTTTGTTACTTCAGACAATTATTATTGGCCTGGGCGCTGTTTTTGTATACCTTTTAGGCATAAAAATTTTGAAAGACAAATTGCTTTCTTTACTTTATGCTATTGGTTATTTATTAAATCCCAGTGTTAATTATGTTAATTTATACGATTTTCATGCAGTCGCCCTGGCAACAACATTCCTCTTGGGAGCGTTTTATTTTTTGTATACAAAAAAATATCTGTGGTTTGTTTTGTTTTCACTGTTTGCAGCCTTAACAAAAGAACAAGTCTGGATTATTGTCTCTTTTTTTGGAGTTTACCTTATAGCGTACGATCAAGCAAACAGGTTTAAAAAAAATAAAAAATTTAGTCTGACAAAACCTACTGTTTTGGGATTTTTTATCACCCTGCTGTGCGCGTCAATTTTTTACTATTTAATTTGGCATGCTATTCCTCATGTCCGAGGCGGAAATCATTTTGCCTTAGAATACTATAAGGATTTTGGCGATGAACCAACAAGTATAGTAAAAAAAGTTATTTTTTCTCCGTTAAAACTATTTTCGATAATTTTTCAAGGTTTGCGACTTGAATATTTAGGAAAACTATTTGCTCCGGTAGGGTTTGTTTCTCTTCTTGCTCCTCTTTATCTTCTTTTTTCTACCGCGGATTTATTGTTAAATCTTCTCAGCAGTAATACACAACTGAGTCAAATATATTATCAATATACTGCAACAATTTCTCCATTTATATATATTTCTGCTATTTTTGGAATTGTGTATATTAAAAAAAAGATACCTCATAAAGTAATAGCGGGATTTTTGGCTATATGCATTGTTGTGTCCGCTTTCTTTTTCGGTCCTCTTCCTTTTGCATTACACCCGAGTGTTGATATGTTTACCAAGCAACCTTACGATAAAGAACTTATTGATTCGTTTATTTCAAAAATTCCCAAAAGATATGCAATATCGTCTACAAATAATATCGGCGCTCATCTGTCTCACAGAAGGCAAATTTTTACCGTACCCGTTGGAATGGAAAGAGCCGACTATGTCATTTTTTTACTAAACGATATATCCGCCCAGCCTTCCCTGCCAAAACAATGGGAAATGGTAGAAACTCTTAAAAAGAATACTAACTATAAACTCATAATTGAAAAAAATGATTTTATTGTTTTTAAAAAAGCTCCGTTTATATAGCACATCGTCTACCTTGCACAATACCGTATCGTGTTAGCTAGACAATATCGAAAAATTGGAGTTTGCAAAATATGACTTTTGTATAGTACGATACATCTATGATTCATGTAGTAAAAGCAACAGGCGAAACAGAAGTTTTTAGCGCTGATAAACTTCAAAGATCAATCCATAGAGCAGGCGTCCCCGATTCTTTACAAAATCAATTGCTCATACATATTCAAAAAAGGTTATATGACAATATTACTACTTCAGAAATATACAGACACATAACCGAATTTTTGGAAACTTCTCACCCTTTTGCAAAAAGTAAATACAACTTAAAACAAGCTATTATGGCTTTGGGTCCAAGCGGGTATGCTTTCGAAGATTTTGTGTCGGAAATTTTAAGAACTCAAGAATACCAAACAGTTGTGCGCGCCACCCTAAACGGCAATTGTATCGCACACGAGATAGATGTCGTTGCGGAAAAAGACAATAAGCGAATCATGATCGAGGCAAAATTTCATAATCTAAGCGGGACAAAAACTAAGATTCATGTCATTTTGTATACGAAAGCTCGGTTCGACGATGTAAAGCAAAAAAATAATATACACGAAGCGTGGCTTGTAACAAATACTAAAACCACAACCGACGTCATAGATTATGCCTTGTGTATGAATTTAAAAGTAATTTCCTGGAGTTATCCCGAAGGCGGAAGTTTGAGGGATTTGGTCGAAAAATCAGGCCTGACGCCAATTACAAGCTCAACAGTTCTTTCCTTAAATCAAAAACAAACACTTTTGGAAAATCATATTGTCCTATGCAGAGATATAAGTAATAACCCAAGCATTTTAGATTTGGTAGTCCTTGACGAAGAAAAAAGAAAAGAAGTGTTATCTGAAATACAATTTATTTGTACAAAAACATAGTATTGTCAAAGCAAGCTTTTTTTACTACAATAACCTCCTTGTGAAACAAGACATAGACCACACGGATTCCCTTTTTGACGTAATTAATCATTTGTCCGAAATAATGGTGTTTAATCAGGGAAGTTTTAACGATTTCTTAAAAAAACTAATCAAGGTTATTGCCGATGTTATACCGGTCGATTCCTGCTTGATTTATTTTTATGACAAAGATAAAAAACAGCTCATTTTATCCGGATCTAAAAAACCGCACACAGAGCAAATCGGAAAAATTACTCTGGACACCGGCGTTGGAATTACCGGATGGGTTGCGAAGCACAAAAAAACTGTTGCCATTCAAAAACAAGCATATAAAGACAAGCGGTTTAAGTATTTTAAAGAGCTTCCGGAAGATAAATATGAAAGCTTTTTGTCAGTTCCCATTATTAATGGAGAAGGACTTGTAGGGGTCATTAATCTTCAAAACAAAGCTGAGTACAAATTTACAAAAAAACAAATAAAAACAATTGAGTCTCTCGTAAAACTTATTGCTTCGGCTTTTATTAAGGTAGCGCTGGACAGAAAAATTAGTTTTTTGGAAAATAAGCTCGAAGAAAGAAAAATTATTGAAAAAGCCAAAGGTGTCTTGATGAAAAAGCAAAATATGTCGGAAGACCAAGCGTATCATTACATTCGTAAGGAAGCAATGCAGAAAAGAAAAGGCATGAAACAAATCGCCCAAGCAGTCATTTTAGCGTATTGACACTATACGTTTAAAGTCCGTAGTAAGAAAGAGGGGAGTTGCCGACGCGGGTTCTATGAAGCGCCATAATGTATGAATCGCATTGGAGTGTTCCGGGAAGAGTAGAGAAGGCTCCTAAATACCCGTCTTCTTTAAGGACATTAATTGAAAGATCATTAAACGATCCATACGGGTACGTAAAAACCATACTCCTTTTACCTACATGCTGTTCAAGCTGCGCTTGGGCGGTTTCAATTTCTGTATGAACTTTAGCGGCATTTCCGCCTGACAATGAATAATGCGACCACGTATGGTTAGTAATGTATATCAAAGGATCTTTGCTCATTTCTTCTAACTGACTCCAGGATAAATAATCTGCTCCGCCAATAAGTCCTGTCGGAATCATAAGATTTGCGACGATATTATTTTTTTTAAAAATGGGGTAGGCATATTCATATGCGTCTTTATACCCGTCATCTAAAGTTACCAACACACTTTTTGGAGGCAGGGATGTTTTAGTTAAAAGTGCGGTAATAAGTTTTTCGGCAGTAATAGTACTGTAGCCATTACTTGCCAAGTATTCCATCTGGTTGTCAAACGTGTCACTATCAACAGAGAGTGCGGTTTGACCCTTTGTTTTAGCGAGTGAGTACGGTTGTACATGATGGTAAAACAACACGGGTACATTCAGACAATACCCATACGATGCCTGAGAGGAAGAAACAGGCGTGGAAGTCGGAGACGGAACAAATAGAGGAGAAAAAGGAGTTTCGGATGGATGAGGAAAAAAACTAGGCAGGCTAAGAAATTTTGACGTCAACAATTCTCCGGATTTACTGGCAAAACAATCTTTATCCAAACACGGTTGTATAATCTTCGAAGAAACGCGCGGGTTTTTTTTTGCTGAATTTGTTAAAATTACATAGAAAAATTCTATTGCTGACACCGGCAAAACTACTACTGCTATTGTTAAAACAACTGTCAAAAAAATTCGATGGCCGGTTGTATTGTTTTTTTCCTTTTTGATTATTTTTTTTCGTTTTTTCATCAAATAAAAAACGTATGTTTGCTTTCATACGTCTGATATAGTAATAATGCTAAATCATTCTACAAATACTGTCAATAACAATTGTCACTTAGTTGCTAATTAACAAAATTATATGATATGGTATGAGTATGCTGGCGATATCTCATTCCTATTCAAAACTTTTAGTTCTTGAGATCGAAAAATCCCTCCTCGGAAAACTCAACGTCAAATCCGGTGGTAAAGAAAATCTTAAAAATGATTCACCATGGCAAGATTCAATTGTAAAAATAGCAAGAAACAAACATGCTGCTTTTGGAATTTCCGATACAAACACGTGTATATTTCGATTTGAAGTTTCCAAAGACATCAAGCATGATGCCTTAGATTACACCATCATTCAAAAAGTAAAAGAGACAACTCATATGTCGATTGACCATTTTGCATATGATTATTTTTTACTTAAAACAGACGAAAATTCTCAACACATGCTTTTCGTTGCTCTGCCTTTAGAAAAACTTTCTTTATATCACGAATTGTCAAAAAAAGCTGACATGAAATCCCTTACCGTTATTCCTGCTTCTTTGGCAATTTTTGAAATACTAAAGCACTCCATTGAAAAAGACGAAATCATTCTCTATGTTGATTCGAGTCAACACACTTCTAATCTAACTTTTTTTGACAGTCACTGTCCTGTTATGAATGCACCAGAACCAATCGAACATACTGTTTGTATAGATGAGATTAAAAAAGCACTTGCCGCGTTCCAGGAAAAATACAACAAACACGTTACAACTATTGTTTTAGGCGGAGAAAAGATTGAGGCGGTAGACAGAGATACTATCGCAAAAGCAACCGGGATCGAAACAATACGATCAGATACAATTTTTCATGACGCGCTTTTGGACTTAGGAATTACGTTTAATGACGAAAATCCTCACACATACCTAAACGCGCTGGGATTAGGGATATTAAGCTTTCAAAAAGATTCTCTTAATTTAGCCAAAAAAGAAAACCTGTCACGTCTTAATCGCCATTCTTATCAAAGTCAGAATGAAGCTGAGCACCATTTTTTTAAAAAAAATGTGATAATGCTTTCAGCGTTACTTATTTTCATTCCGCTTGTATTGTTTGGGTATTCGGAGTTAAAACAATCTAAGAAAACCGAAGAAAGGACACCAATTCGGAAAATAGACCCTACTCCGCCTCCTGCGCCCGTTTTAGAACGAAATGATCTTACTTTGCTAATCCAAAATGGAAGCGGAGAAACAGGTTTAGCTGGAAAAGTATCTTCAAATTTAAAGAAAAAAGGCTATACTCAAATAGATACAGAGAATGCTGACTCTTTTTCTTATAAAGCTGTAACTGTAAAAGTCAAAGAATCAAAAAAACAGTATAAAGATTTGTTAGTGTTTGATCTTAAAGACGACTATACTATTAATGCGGAAATAGAAACCCTTGATACGGATAGTACGTATGATGCGATTATAATCATAGGGAAATAAGAATAGTTCTTCCAAATGCTCAGGAGTCTGTCAAGCTTTTAAAAAGGATAACAAGCATGGAAATAAACGGAATAGATAAAAGTGCGCCTAAAACTCCAAGTAAGTTTCCTCCAATCATAATGCCGATAATTATTACAACCGGATCAAGTCCAACCGCCTTTTCCATAATTTTTGGCACCAGAATATTATTCTCCAGTAGTTGAACAAGGATATACATTCCCGCAACAATAAAAGCAAGCGTAGGAGAGACAGTTAAAGCGACAATAATGGCAGGTATCGCAGAAATAATCGGCCCTATTGTAGGTACTACCTCTAAAATTCCCGCAATCAGTGCCAAGGGAAGTGCGAATTCAACCCCAAGAAGCGTCAATCCAATCCATGTTATAACCCCTATGGAAGCAGACAAAACAAGCTGTCCTCTAAGCCATGCACCAAGCTTTTCTTCCATTAATAAAAATGTTTCCAGTGCCTTTTGTTGTCTATCTTTTGGAAAGAAACCTGTTACATTTTTTTTAATTCGATCATTGTTGGCAAGAAGATAAAATGAAACGACAAGAATGGTTAAAACTGAAAACAATCCCCCAAAAACTCTACTCGTAACAACGAAAGCATTTTTTCCGATAGTATTAAATTCCGAAACAAGAAAATCGTTTAGTTGGCTCGCATTAATTTTTAATCCGAAAATTCCGGCAGCACGGTCTATAAAAAAGGGAAGACGTAAAAAAAGCTGTTGAATTTGAGAAACGAAAAATGGAACCAAGGGAAGGATAAGAAGAAGAATAAATACACCCGTGATAAGATACGGAATTAAAACACTTATAGATTTAGGCAACTTATTTCTTCTTAAGAATTCCACGAAGGGTAAATGTGCGGACATAATAATAAAAGCAACGAAAACAGCCATTAAAATGCCCCGTATCTCAAACAAAAACCAAACCAAACCCACTAAGATAATTGCGGAAACAAATTGATTATGATGAAAATAGCGGATGAGTTGTTTAATCATACAATGCGCGCCCAGAGGGACTCGAACCCCCAACCTAATCGTTAGAACCGACTTGCTCTATCCATTAAGCTATGGGCGCACCCATAATTGTATTTTATCTTTAAATTACTTTAAAAGCAATCTATGATATACTTTGTTTAGTATTACAGATTTATTACTGACTTATTTTTAAATTTTTACTTTTGAAGTTTTAACTTACCGATATGTTTCCGTTGTCTGACTCTATTCGTTCTCCCCGATTTCCCTTTTTTAATCTTGCCGTCATCGCTGCGACCATTTTTATATTTATTCAACAAATAATTTCACCAACTCCCGACGCGTTTTTGTATCAATACAGTCTTATTCCGTCTCAAATAAACCCGTCTGATTCCGCAACCTGGCTTCCTTTTGTCACCGCGATATTTTTGCACGGAGGATTTTTGCACATTTTGTCTAACATGTGGTTTTTATGGGTATTTGGAGATAATGTCGAGACACACATAGGCGCAATCCCTTTTTTATTTTTTTATTTTTTATCCGGAATTGTTGGAAATCTGACACAATATATACTTATGCCTGATTCTTCTATTCCAATGCTTGGAGCATCGGGAGCTGTCGCCGGGATCCTTGGAGCGTATTATGTCTTGTTTCCTCATTCAAAAATAAAAACCTTCGTTCCTTTTTTCGGATTTATAACCATTGTTAATATCTCTGCTCCGTTTATGCTTGGGTATTGGTTTGTTTTGCAGCTTATTTCCGGAACAGTTTCTCTGCCGGGAGCCTCAGATGTTGGCGGAGTTGCATTTTGGGCGCACGTGGGAGGTTTTGCGACCGGACTCATCCTTGCAAAACTATTTTCAAAAGAAAACTCTTATTCGCATTCGTAGTTTTATGAAATTTGTTAAAAATTCAGACAGCACGTTTATCATTCGATTAGTCAGAGGAGAAGAGATTCTCGATTCAATCGAACGATTTTGCCAGAATCAAAACATTAAAAATGCTGTTTTTTGGGGAATAGGTTCAATCGAAGACGTGATTTTGGCTCACTATCGAGTTGATGGTAAAAAGTTTTCCGAGAAAAAGTGTGAGGGAATTTTTGAAATCACAAGTCTTATTGGAAACGTAAGCTTGTTTGAACAAAAACCATTAGTCCATCCGCATATCTCAATTTCCAACGAACAAATGGAAGTTTTTGGCGGTCATTTAATGACCGGAAAAGTATCCGCAACTGTTGAGCTCGTTTTACAAAATCTCGGTTCATCGTATGCTAAAAAAATGGATGAAGAAATCGGGCTTAAGCTTTGGGATTTACCACAAAGTTTGATATAATATTGCTGGTTATTTGTAATCGGTTTATTTGTTTATTGGATTATTGTATTTGGTGATCGTAGCTCAGCGGTAGAGCACCAGCTTGTGGAGCTGGCCGTCGCGGGTTCGAATCCCGTCGATCACCCCGCGTGAGGTGAGATATCTACGCCACGAAATAGCCTTTGGAAAAAAACATAAGGAGAAGAAAAAGGATTATTGCCGAACTTATTACGTATATTCTTTGAACCCATTTGTGTTTGACCATTCCCAAGGCGATAAAAATAGGAAATAAGATTAATACATACCTTGGAAGCGCGGTAAATGTTCCTGTTGAGACAGGTAGCAAAAAACTTAAAACCGAAAACACAAGATATGATGTTCTCACTTTTTTCTTCCATGCAATATAGAGAAGAATTGAAGCGAAAAAGAATGTTGATAGTTCAAGAAGTGATATCAACCATTCGTACTGATTCGGATTGAGAGTAAGGAGAATTTTGCCATATCGAACAACCGTTTGCGGAAATAGCACGATTGAACTAACTGTTCGATTATTGCCAAAATTTCCCTGTGCGTGGATAAAATACAACCAGTCTCCTGTTTTTAAAAAATTTAAATAAGCATAACTTGTAAGTGATACAAGGGGAAAAAATAAAGAGAATAGAGAGATTCTGGACAAGCCAGAATGACGTGAATCTGTTTTTTCCCTATAGAATTCGTATAAAAGAGCAGGTAGCAGAAATATGCCAACTATTCGTGTCAAAGACGCAAGACCAGCAAATATTCCAGCTAAAAACCATTTTTGTTGGCGGGCAAAATAAAATGACAAGAGAGTTACAAGTAAAAATAAACTTTCTGAATAAAGAGATGCAAAGAAAAATGCTGTTGGGAAAAGGAGAAGAAAAAGAATCGAACGTTTGATCTCATATTTTGAATAGTCAATCTCCAGGAGTTTATAAAAAGTAAAAAGAGATAAGAATAAAGCGATATTAGAAATAAAAAAACCTGAAAAGAACTGTTGTGGCTCAAACGGTTTTTCGGATCCAAATAAAGATGAAAAAGCGCTAATTAAAATCGGATAGAGCGGAAAAAAGCCAAAATTATTTGTATATCCATTGCCGGCAATGAATAAATAATGCAGACCGTCGAAATTAGCCCACGGATGAAGCAGAAAACTAGCGAGTGGAAATTGAGGAATGGTAAAGTTAAATATGCTTGTGTATGCGTATTCGGTTCGATATCTCATAAATAACTCTGCTGCCAAAAGCGGAAGAAAAAGCAGTATCCTCCAGAGGAAGAAAGTAAAAATGATAAATTTTAACCTGCTCATTATCTTTATTTTTGTTACATAGATTGCTTCTTCTTTAAATTCCTTCAGGATCGCAATGACAGTTGTAGTATATCAAAAAATCTCGCTCATCTTTTAAATGAGCGAGATTGAAATTATAAATCCTAAACCTATTATTTTTTAACGCATGTCTTGCAATCTTCCTTGTGTTGGATTACAAACCAAACAGCTGATGCTCCAACCAAAACATATATTAATTTTTCGAGAGATGATCCTGCACCAAGAAGACTCGCAACAACGTTGAAATTAAAAATGCCGACAAGTCCCCAGTTGAGTGCTCCGACAACTGTAAGGAGGAAGGTCACCATGTGTAATTCTTTCATTTATCTCACCCCCTTCCATTTGAATGTTTGAATGTGTTTAAGGTTTCTGATTTAGATTTAAGATTCGTTATCCTAATGTAGTGTACTCACATTATTTTTTTTCTGTCAAGGGTTTTTTCGCTGACATTACCCACTTTGTCATTCTTGCCCGCTTCGCCTCGTCTCCAGCGAGACGAGCTTGTGAGAGCTGAGCTCTCTGGATATTTTGCCTTTTCCTCAGCTTTATCCGAAATTTGTGAGCCGGAGAGGATTCGGACCTCTGACCAAGAGCTTAAAAGGCTCCTGCTCTACCGCTGAGCTACCGGCCCCAGAAGAATTAAGAATCTAGAATCAAGAATTCTATATTCAATTATAGCAATCTTATTTCTTCTTGACAACACAATCACAGCAACATACACTAATTTTAGCTCATCAAAATCTTTTCATGAAAGGAGGTGAAAAAATGACAAGCGATATTACTCAAACACTAATGACCTCCCTTTCCAACGGCTTATACGCTGCTAGCGCTTTTATACCAAAATTAATCGCGGGTACGGTAATTCTTCTCGTTGGCGTTATTTTAGCTTCTATTATAAAACAAGTAGTTGTTGAAGTTTCTAAAGCGCTTAACATAGAAAGCTTTCTAAGAAGATACGGCGTGCCGGAAGCTAAAGAAGAATTTACGTGGACGAATGTTTTAGCCGAAATAGTGAGATGGTTTGTAATAATCATCTTTTTGATTCCAACAGCAGACGTGTGGGGATTGCCGCAAATTGTAACGGTTTTAAATACTTTCCTTTTGTACTTACCAAACGTTTTTGTGGCAACGGTCATTGCTTTGGTTGGATTTGTATTTGCGCGCTTAGCACATGATTTGGTTTTAGCTTCGATCCATGGAGTTTCAAGAGATACATCCAAAACAGTCGCGTCGGTAACCCGAACAGCTATTGTTATATTTGTAATTTTGGCAGTATTAAACCAGCTTGGAGTTGCCAGTGACTTGATTCGAATACTCTTTACCGGATTTGTGGCAATGGTTGCAATAGCCGGAGGAATTGCATTTGGACTAGGAGGACAGGGATTGGCTGGCGATATATTGGATTCCATCAGAAAAAAGCTGAAATAAATCCTTGCGCGGTTGTAGTAACGACGATTTTTGAGTATAATCAATAATACGCCGATTTATGGTATGAATTTGGCCCCATCGTCTAGCGGTCTAGGACAGTAGGTTTTCAGCCTGCTTACCGCGGTTCGAATCCGCGTGGGGTCACCAAATGGTTGTAAAACAGACTGTGAATTAGGTTGATATAACGTGCTAAACGGAACTTTCCATTTTAGCCCTATGATCTTTTTCTCGTCTACAACTATCGCTTCAAAGAACGCTTTGTGGTACATATGGCGGGTTGGAGTGTCAGAGTTTTTATAGAGTTTATAAAGGTCTCCTAGAACGTCAATCGTCTTATTCAAAGCCATATAGTTTGCATTGTTGTCGTCTTGTATTTCTTTAAGCCTCACGTTGGCAAGGTCAAGGTCGCGCTGTATTTGCGAAAGTTTCCTATAGCACAAGTCTTTGTCTATTAGCCCTTCAAGTCGGTCGTCCAGCAACTTTTGCTGTTGTTCTTCCATCTTCGCAATTCTTTCTCTTATGCCCTTTCTTTCGTTACCAACTCCTTGCGTTCGGTTTTCTTCCATTTGTTGTATTTGAAGTTTGGCAAGCGTCATAACATCATCCGGCAATTTCATCTTCTTAAAAAGAGCTAGAACTTGTTTATAAATTACATGATCCGGTACCATCTTTTGATCGCAGTGTAAGCCCCAGCGTGCGGCAGAACTGCACCTGTAATAACTAAAACGCCCCTGTTTGTGAGATTCTGCCACATATCTTCTGCCACACTTAGCACAAAGTAAAACTCCCCGCAGTGAAAACTTATATTTATTATTTCGCGTGGTGTTTTTGCTTCGCAATACCAAAACATCTTGCACTCTATAAAAGAGTTCCGGAGAGACTAAAGGCTCGTGAGTACCCATCATTTCATGCCCGCCCCATTGCATCATGCCCATATAGAATTTATTTGAAAGTGTGTGTTTTACATTACTTGGGGTAAGACATTTGTTAGTCCTGCTCCTAAACCCGATTTTCTTTAACTCCTCTGCGATTGCATTTTTAGTAAATTTATTAGTAGCAAAAAGCCTAAATATCTTTTGAATCATTGGGCCACGAATGGGGTCTACCTCGATTGTTTTTACTAAAGTTCCATCGCCGTTTGGTTCTTTCTTATTAAAATATCCAAGCGGCGCACCTGTTGGCCAGCGGCCTTTCTTAAATGCCTGCGTCATACCCTTTTTAACCTCTTGCCCTAGATTAGCAGAATAGAACTCGGCAACCGAAGCCATAATATTTTCTAGCAGTTCTCCCGTAGGACTGCCGTCAACCGGCTCTACAACTGAATATAATTGAATGTCGAATTTACGCAGAATAGTTTTTATGGCGGCATGATCGCCAACATTGCGGGCTAATCTATCAAGTTTATGGACAATAATAATATTGACATCTTTGTCTTTCTTGCACCGGCTAAGCATTTCTTGAAGCGCCGGGCGGTTTGCGCTTCTTGCAGACTCTCCGGCGTCTGTGTAAATGTCTTTTTCTGGGTCAACTTGCCATTGCTTTAACTCTGCGTATTTTAAGCAGGCGTCTTTCTGGGCTGGGAGAGATAAACCCTTATCAGCTTGTTCGTCTGTTGAAACTCTAAGATAGATTAAAGCTCTCATATTTTGTCCTTGCTTTTTAACCCAATATCTGCTATATTACTGTTACCGAATGATCTCGGTGGTGAAAGTACCTTACTGTTAGGGAGCGAATGTCGGCACCATAAAAAGTGATCCGTCTTGGCCACAGAGATCGACTTTTTTCTATTCAATAAGGCTTCCATAAATCATCCTCTCTTTTCTTGATTAGCTTATAAAACTTGTCATCACTTCGATTATATTTTCTATAAATTGCCCCACAAACCATATCTGCAAGTTGTAGTAAGTTATTGCTTCTTGAGTCTTGGTGTTTCATTCTTCCGATAATCTTTTCTAAGCGAGTATTAAGTCTTCTTTTTAAGTAAACATTAAAATCATCAACAAAAGATTTGGTAATACGGTCTACAAAAACAGAGGCATTTTTAATGCGATCCTCGGCTCTTAAAAAGAGTTGATCTGCAACCAACATATATAAGCCGTCTTTCGGGTGTAAAGGCTCGCGTTTGGCAAGAATTGTCTTGTCTATAACAACACTTCTGTAACGGAAATTGTATTTAGATAACTTTTGTAAGAAGGCGCGCTTTACTCTGTTTGATGTGCCAGTGCTAAACTTAAATTCAAGGCTCTCTGGTAATTTGAGTTCTTTCCTAAGCTCTTTTATGCCCTCGTTTGCTTTTTCGGCGTCTAATAAATCATCAAAAATAACAATGGTTAAGACAAAAAACTTACTGGACAATCTACTGAATTGAAATCCAGTATCGCCGGATTCATCCATGAAAATAAGCATTGCTATTGCCATTTGTGCTCCTTTCTTAAAATTTCTAAGCGGAACTTAACAAGGTCTTCATCCACAGAGAAATAATCAGCCAGTTCATAAATAAGTAAATCTTTTAGTGGTTCAAGAAGTAGGGTTGGTATTAAAAGTTCAGCCGCGAAACACTGTGCTTCGTGTTCTTGCTTAAAAGTTATAAATTGGTCGTGTTGCTCAAAATATAAGTGGTTGCCAGCATGTAAAAAGTGGTGTCCTAGCGCGTGAGCTATTAACTCGCGTCTTTTTCTGGGGTTTACTGTATTTTTTATGCCGATACTATCGCCTAAATAAGCCTCTTTTATTCTTCCGGCAAACTGCCAGTCGTCAAGGCTTAAACCCTCTCGCTCTATAATTTTATCTATGTTAATTGGGGCAGAGGATAAATTACATTGCTGTAAAATTTCCTTAGCCCTTTTTAGGGCCTTTCTCATATTTTTTCCTTCGTGACTTAACGAAGTCTATATAATCAAGCAAAGATTGCTTTTCATCGTCAGTCATTCTAGGAACTTCTTTTAACATTAAAGTAAAAGCCACGTCTTCTTCTATTTTAGAGCGCTTTTTGTCAAGGTATCCAGCCTTTTCTAAAACCATCTCGTGATCTACGTTAAAAATTAAAGCCAGAGTGCCAAGTATTACCGGTGAAGGGCTACTAACTCTGCGACTTTCTATATTTGAGATATAAGCATAGGAAACAAGACCGTCTTTTTTTATCTTTCCTTTTTTGAAAAGCCGCCTTGCTTCTTCTTCGACATCCCTCATGCTCATGTCTCTTAGAGTTCTTAAATAATAAAGGTAATCTGCAAGATCGCGGAATTCTTCGGAGCTTCTTAGTGGTGATTTTTTAACTTCTTTTATCTTCTTGGCCATAAATGTAATCCTCTTATAATAAGTTAGCAGATTAGTTAACAGTTGTCAACAATAGTTAACAGAAGGTTTATTGACTGGAAGTAAAAAAACTTATAAACTGTTTCTAGTTTGTTAAATACTCCTAACATATATGAACAATAATGTAAAGCAGATAAACAATAGCGAGCCTAAAATAAATTCCCAGCTTTTCGATAAGACTCGTCTTCAAAAAGGTCTCTCCAGAATGGGATTAGCGCTAGAAGCAGAAGTCGCGCCTCAAACAATCAACAGACTCTTGCAGGGAAAACCAACTCGTCCATCAAATGTTAAAAAAGTCGGTGAAACTTTAGAGATACCAGCACAAGATTGGTACATCAAGGAGTTATAAAAATATGTTGGAGATTGAAGTAATAAAAAAATACTACCCGAACTTAGCGGATGAACAATTAAAAAGTATTCAAGAGTTTATCTATACGCTCTGCTGCGGACTCATGCAACATTTTTACGGCGACAAATGGGAAGGCTAACATGGATATAAAAATAGGAAAACCATTAGAGGGAGAATTGACAATCACTTGGCCGTTCGGTGCTAATACTGACTGGTACTTGAAGCAGTTTGGTTATCCGCACAACGGAGTGGATTTTAAGGCGGCTGTCGGAACATCGGTTTTAGCTGTTGATGATGGGACTATTTTATTTGATGACGATATAGCAGACGCAGACGGTAGCGGAATTATTATCAAGCATATCTGGGGTCAATCTTTATATTGGCACCTCTCCAAAAACACTGTGCGGGTCGGTGAGCAAGTCACTAAGGGACAGGAGATAGGAAAAAGCGGAGCCACCGGTTTTGTGACCGGTCCCCATCTTCATTTCGGAATGAAAGTTCAAGGTGATACACCGGAGGGTATGCGCGGCTGGACAGACCCAATGAAGTATCTAAAAGAGCCAACTGGAAGCGCCATTGATGAGGCAAAAATCGTTCGCCACTATCGAGTACAGCCCGGAGATTCACTGTGGAAAATAAGCGAGAAGTTTTACGGAAACGGCAATCGCTGGAAGGAAATTTACGAAGCTAACAAAGACCAGATTCAAAATCCGGATTTGATTTACCCAAACCAAATATTTGTTGTGCCTTAGCACTGTTTCTTTTGATTGGCCGCTGGCTTTGGGCAGGAGTCGGCGGGCGCTGAAAGGAAATAAATTATGGGAGAACTTGAAGAATACGCAAAAGCAAATAGTCCTTATTTAATGCTAAAGCCCGGAGAATCCGCGGTGGGTATTTACTGTGGATATAAGATGGTGCCAAGTTTTCGAGACCCAACTAAGGAAAATCCCCGCTACGAAGTCGAAGTTAACGGAGAAAAGAAACTGTTTACTTCCTCTGCTTCCCGAATTGCCTTATTTTTCTCCGAGATAAAAGAGGGAGCATTTATTAAAATCACCAAGATTAAGCAAGGCGAAAGTGTCCACTATGAAGTGCAAAAAGCTAATGGTGATAATCCTGTATGGAATAAAGGTAATCCGGAAATCTCAGACGAAGACATGGAAGAAATTGATAAGAGCGCCAAGAAGAAAACATAGACACTTCTGGCAGGTCGCTTGGGGTTTGCATGGTGGGAGCGACCAAAAGAGAGTGGTGCAATTCCCTCCGGGGGTCCTAAAAAAACTCTTTAAGTCTCA
>Ga0209343_10003483_pt1 | contig 19812 bp, 16 predicted proteins | sample RifCSPlowO2_02_FD_184026 | JGI IMG/M metagenome (GOLD analysis project Ga0209343, IMG submission 184026) | Groundwater microbial communities from Rifle, Colorado - Rifle CSP2_plank lowO2_0.2 (SPAdes) (version 2) | ecosystem: Environmental > Aquatic > Deep subsurface > Groundwater | place... | reverse complement strand
AGCAGACAATCAGCCCGACGCTCGGTTCCGATTCGCTAAAGAAAGCAATTATCGCCGGAATAACAGGTACGCTTATAGTAATGCTTTTTATGCTTGCTTATTACCGATTTTTCGGAATTTTCGCGGCCGTGGCTCTGGTGCTCTATGTTTTTCTCACACTCGGCGTTTTCAAGATAATCCCGATTACATTAAGCTTGGCCGGACTGGCGGGATTTATTCTTACGATAGGTATGGCTGTAGACGCCAACATCCTGATTTTTGAACGCATCAAAGAAGAACTTAAAAAGGGATTTTCGCGAACGAGTGCGATTGAGGAAGGATTCCGCCGCGCCTGGCCTTCAATACGCGACTCAAACACAAGCACGATAATTACGGCAATAATACTTTATTTCTTCACTTCAAGCTTCGTTCAGGGATTCGCCTTGACGCTTCTTATCGGCGTGCTTGTCAGTATGTTCAGCGCCATAACCACGACCAGGCTACTTCTTAAAGTTTTCGTAAAAGATGAACCAAAGGTCTAATAATTTTGATTTTCATTCGCATATGAACATTATCGGACGAAAAAATATTTTTCTTGGCATATCGGCCGTTTTTATCGCCGCTGCCGTGCTCGCGATAGCCGTTTTAGGATTCCGGCAGGGGATTGATTTCGCCGGAGGAACGCTTTGGCAGTTCAGCATAGCCAAAAACACGCCGTCAGCCGACAGTCTGGAAAGTTTTTTCTCCGCCTCTGGCGGAAAGTCTGTCGAAAACTTGATTGGCGCAACCGTGAGCTACGACGAAGCGAACAATAATTTCATTGCGCGCCTGCCTACGGTTTCAGAACCGGCCCATCAGGAGTTGGCTGATGCCTTGAAAGAAAAGTATCCTTCATTGGAAGAAGCGAGTTTTCAGTCAATTGGTCCTTCCGTAAGCAGCGGGTTGAGAAAGAATGCCATTACCGCGATTATTTTCGTCATACTCGGAATTTCTCTTTATGTCGCTTTCGCTTTCAGAAAAGTTTACCAGCCGGTAAGCTCCTGGGTTTACGGATTAATAACCCTTCTGACGCTTTTCCATGACGTTGTCATTCCGGCGGGTTTGCTGGCGCTGCTTGGCCATTACGCGAGAATTGAAATAGACAGCAACTTCGTCGTGGCGCTTCTGGTTGTCATGGGATTTTCCGTTCATGACACCATAGTAGTTTTCGACCGCATAAGAGAGAACCTTCTTCTTGACCGCGGGAAATCGGTTTTTGCCGAACTCGTAAACAGAAGCATAAATCAAACAATGGCGCGTTCAATAAATACTTCGCTGACCCTTATTTTTGTTTTGTTGGCGATTTATTTTGTTGGTCCCGCTTCACTTCATTATTTTGTTCTCACGCTTCTCGTCGGCGTGACAACCGGTATATACTCTTCAATTTTCGTAGCCAGCCCACTTCTTGTTCTTTGGCATAACAGGAAGAAATAGTGGGGGAAAGAGGAGCTGGACTTGACTATCCCTTTGACTTAGTTTACAATATTCTCAATAAAATGGTTACTGTTAATAAAACTTTGGACTGGTTTTGGTCTCATCTTGACGCTCGTCAAAAAGACGTCTTGATGGGCCGTTTCGGCCTTGAGAAAGAAGGTGATTCAAGCACCTTAGCCGAACTAGGCGAGAAATACGGCATCACCAGAGAGAGAATCCGCCAGATAGAAGCGGGCGCGCTTGGTATTCTAAAAGAAAAATCTCCCTCTAATCCCGCCATCGGAGAATTCGTTGACAGAAGCAAAAAGTATTTGAAGAGCTCCGGAGGCGTTGCCAGAAAGGAACACTTCTTGGAACATCACAAAAACTTCATTGAAGACATTGGAGAAAATCATATAGACCTTTTCGTGGAAATGGACGGTTCTTTTTTCTTGCACCCGGAAGATAAGGAGTTCTGGTCGTTCTATTATTCGGACGAAGAAAGCCTGAATAATGCCCGCCGGTTTATACTGAATTGGGAAAAGTTTTTAAAGTCCAGAAAAGACGAATTTTTGTTTTCCCAGAAGTACCACATTCACTTCAAGATTTTCATCAGAAAGTCCCGTCTCAATCCCGCGCATGCCCAAAGCTATGTGACAATTTCGAAAAAATTCCACATCAATCATTACGGAGACCTTGGATTATCCGAATGGCCGGAAGTAAAGCCGGTAACCATCCGCGACCATATTTATCTTCTTTTGAAAAAAGAAGATAAGCCGATTCACTTTGTCGACATAGCGAAACTTATAAGCGAAAAGAACAAGGGCAAGCGCGCTCTCGGCGCCACGGTCCACAACGAACTGATAAAAGACCGCCGCTTTGTTCTTGTAGGAAGGGGGATTTACGGTTTATTTGAGCACGGATATAAGCCGGGTACCGCCCGCGAGGTTATACAGAGAATACTCAAGGAAAACGGCCCTATGCGCACCAGGGAATTGGTGACGGCGGTTCAAGAGGAAAGATTTTTTAAGCCGAACACCGTTTTGGTGAATTTGCAAAACAAAAAATTCTTTACCCGCCAGCAGGACGGCACTTACATAATAAGACGCAAGTAAATTTCCGTGTATTGGAAGTTGAACTTCAAGGAGATTGCTTTACCTTCGGTTCGCAATGACGTATGAGAAACACTGTTTACGGACGGTACTCTATAGTGGTATTCTACTTTAATAAAATGTAGAATAAGAAACAAAGCATGTCTTCCGATTTCTCTCAATTTTTAGCCCAATTCCTGGCTTCAATAGGTTCATTCGTCTGGGGTTTTCTGGCGATAAGCTGGTGGCTTTGGACTTTTATAATACTTGCGTCCATGGCCCACTCAATGTGGTTTTTCTGGCGCAAGAGTATTTATAAGAATGAAGAGACCCAATTCATAGTAATGGAAATCAGGATACCAAGAGAAATCAAGAAAAATCCCAGGGCGATGGAGCAAGTGCTGACGTCTATTTATATGTTTAGAAATACTCCGAACACTCTTGCCGAAAAGTGGTGGGATGGTGAAGTTACGCGCTGGATAACTTTTGAAGTCGTCAGCTTCGGCGGAGAAACGCATTTCTACGCCCGCGTATATTGGAGGCAAAAAGCCCTGCTACAATCGGCGTTCCTTTCCTATTATCCTGACCTTGAAATTGTGGAAGTGGACGATTATGCGGACAAACTGCCCGCGAATATGGGAGAGCTTTATAAACGAGGATATGATATGTGGGGTACGGATATAATACTTAAAAACAAAGCCGCTTATCCCATTAAAACTTATGAGGATTTTGAAGCGCAGGCGGAAGAGAAAGAATACGATACGATGGCAAGTTTTTTGGAATTGTTTTCGGCGCTGAAGAGAGAGGAGATTGTGGCCGTACAAATACTTATTGCTCCCGCGGATCCCGATTGGAGGAAAAAATGGGAAGGCCTTTTGAGTAAGCTGAAAAGCAACAAAGAAGATGCGCCGAAGCCTGGCACAACAACTTCTTTTCCGACCGACTACAGTTTCGGCCCATTGCCTATGTTTGAAGTAAAGGTTCCAGGTAAAGACGAAATGGGCTTTCTTAAAACGGCGTTTAGAACTCCCGGCGAAACCGATGTTCTTAAGGCGGTCGGGAAAAATCTTTCAAAACCGGCTTTCGATACGATGATGCGGATGATTTATCTTTCGCCGAAATCCATTTTTCACGATTCTTTCCCGCGCAGAGGCATAAGAGGCGTGTTCAACCAGTTTTCGGCGCTTGATTTGAATTCCCTTGTTTTTAACGAAAAAATGTCAGTCAGCCAGCCGAGGGTTACATTTTTTTGGTTCCCTTTTATTTTCCCGGTAGTCAGGTCGGAATATAAAAAGGCGAGAGTTCTTTATAATTACATTCACAGAGAAATTCTGGAGGAAGAATTTATGGGAAAAGTTATGACTTCCAAATTTTTTAATTGGAATTTTAAAGCCGAGAATTTTGAAATGAACACTGAATGCCTGGCCACGGTATTCCACCCGCCGGGATACTTGGCGCTGACAGGGCCGCACGTAAAGAGGGTCGAAAGCAGAAAAGGAGGGCCTCCGGCCGGTCTGGCTATTTTCGGAGGCGAAGAAAACGTGGAAAAACTGCAATAAAGATAAAATGAGCGATACCGTTGTTTCTCTTTACGAGCTCTTTAGGACGGTTTTTATCATATTGGATATTATCCTTTTCTTTTTCGTTATTTTTCTTTTCATCAAATCCTGGAAATTCAGGCCGAAATTCGTTATGTCGCCGGAAGGAGAAAAAATATACACATTGGGAACCACCATTCTAAAAGAGCGGTGGGAATCGATTATCGGCAGAAGCAAGATAAATTCTTCGGAATCAATCAAGGCCGCGATAATTGATGCCGATGATTTAGTTGACGACATTCTTAAAAGAATGGGTCTGGAAGGGGAAAGCATGGCCGAGAGGATGGAAAAATTGTCGGCAGGGGATTTCGCCGCAATTAATCAGCTGTTGGCGGCGCATCACATAAGAAACCGGTTAGTGCACGAGCCGGGTTTTTCCGTTTCACACGAAGAAGCCAATAAGGTTTTGGGGAATTACGATTCTTTTTTGAGGGAGATAGGAGCAATATAAATAAAAAATCTGAAGCACGAAATTCTAAATTATAAACAAATGACAAATTATAATATTCCAAACAAGTGTAATGCTGTCATTCCAAGCTTTGCGAGGAATCTCAAAAACCATTCGAAGAGATTCTTCGTGGAATTTATCCTGAGCGAGCAGAAGAGATTCTTCACTTCGTTCAGAATGACTCGCGAAGGGCTCAGAATGACTGGCTTCACTAAGGGCGAGTTGTTTATGATTTCGATGTTGTGATTTAGAATTTTTAAATATATGCCCAGACCGGGAAAACTTCAGATAATAAAATATGCTCCGCCACCGCCGGAGTTGCCCATTTACGGCAGAGTCAATGCGAAAGATGTTTCTTTCATAGGGAGGACAAATTACGTCGCGGCATTGGAAGAAAAAAAGTTTATTTTTGGAATAAAGCGCGTCGACCGCAGGCGCCATTTGTACATAATCGGCAAGACAGGCGTGGGCAAATCAAAGATGCTCGAGCTTATGGTGCGCCAGGATATCGCTTACGGTTACGGCATCTGTCTGATAGACCCTCACGGCGACGTTATAGACAGCCTAATGGATTTTATTCCGGAAGAAAGAACAGAAGATATTGTTATAATAGACCCTTCGGATTCAAAGTATCCGGTTTCATTCAACCCGTTGGCGAACGTGGACCCGGACTTCAAGCATCAATTGGCGCAGGACCTGATTGAAGTCATGGAAAAACAATTCGGCGCAAACTGGACCCCTCGGCTTGAGCATGTATTTCGGTTCAGCGTTTTGGCGCTTCTTGATTATCCTCACGCGACAATGCGCGGAATGATTTCTCTTCTCACCGACAGAAATTATCGCCAGAAAGTCATTGAATACATAGAAGACGACATGGTTCGGCGCTTCTGGGCCATTGAATTCGCCGATTGGTCGGAGAAGTTCGACACGGACGCGATTATCCCGCTTGTGAACAAGCTTGGTCAGTTTTTATCCAATCCGCTCCTCCGGAACATATTCGGGCAAAAGGGAAACAAGATTGATATCGAGACATTGATGAATGAAAAAAAAGTAATCCTGATCAATCTCTCAAAAGGTAGGCTCGGCGAAGAAAACTCCAGTTTTTTTGGCTCAATGTTCCTTACGAAAATAAAACAAGCCGGAATGTCGCGGGTAAAGATGAAGCCGGAAAACCGCGAAGATTTTTATCTTTATGTAGACGAGTTTCAGAATGTTGTCACAGACACTTTCGAGAACTTGCTTACGGAATCCAGAAAATACGGGCTTTGCATCACTGTTGCTCATCAGTATTTCGGCCAGCTTTCCGCGAGAACGCAGGCGACCGCGCTTGGTAATTCCGGAACGATTATCGTATTCCGCGTAGGCGGCGAAGACGCGGTTAAACTTAAGCCCGAAATGGCTCCTGTTTTTGACATAAAGGATATGATAAATCTTGGCGTACAGGAATTTTACATAAAGGAGACAATTGACGGTGAGACTTACGACCCGTTTTCGGCGGAAACCCTTAGAATAATGCCGGCGCCGCACGAATCATATCGGCAGCGTATTCTGGCTCAATCGCGGGCAAAATATTCTATTACGGCAGACGACGCAAAACGCTTAATCGCCGAAGAGGAGGCAACAATCATCCGTTCGGCTCAGGAAAAAGCGATTATAGAAAGCAAGGGAAAAGTAAGCGCGGAAGCGGAAACGGCAAGTTCTGAAAAGAAAAAAGTAAAAGTAACCGGAGAACCGGAACCGCTCATATAGTAATCACGAACAATGCGAACAACGCAACACGTCTTTGCGAGCCGAAGGCGAAGCAATCTCAACTAATGTCATTCCGAGCACATTCGCTTTGCTTAGTGCAAACTTTGCGAGGAATCTCATTGATATAATTACAAAAAGATTCTTCGTTTCACTCAGAATGACATCAAAAACTCTTGCCTCTCAAAAAATCTTTAAGCGAGGATGGGGCAACTGCAAAGTGCGTCAGAAATCCGAAAATCCCTCCGAGAATGAGCGAAAGGAGAACGTCATTGTATGTTCTGATGAAGAGATAGTGCAGGAGAGCGGTAAAAATCAGAAAAGTGAAAATGAGAACAAGAAGTCCCGCGACTACGACAGGAACTATTTTTTTGCCTCCAAGGAAAATAATAAAGACTACAAGAGCGCTGCCGAATGCCAATGACAGGCTGAAGCCCTGGAATATCTCTTCTTTAGGGAATCCTGTCTGAAGGAATATGGCTACCTGATAAATCAGGATTATTATAAAAAGCAATATTCCGGCCCAATATCCCGCCTGCATCGCGGAACGGTGGCGTTTTTCTTCCACTTTATTAGCCACCGATTTAACGAGCCAGCCGAGCGCCGCAAGGATAGCCGGCACAAAAACCCAGACGACAAAATAAAAGATGTATTTAAGAAAGACCTCCATTGAATTTGTATGGTTTTACAGTATAATAAATCCAAACATTTTTCAACCATGAACATACAATTGTGGTCAAAAATCAAAAACTCGTCAGTTCCGGTCCTTTTTTTGAAAAATAAAGGCAAAGCCAAAGAGCACCATTTTTTTAAACTTCTTTCCGAGGGAGACAAGAATTATATCGGACGGTTTTTGAATAAAAACAGTGACGATGAATTTTCACGTTCACTTCTTCTGCCTTCCGGGAAGAAAGCCATTGTTATCCTTGTAAAGGAAAATAAAGGAAAATTTCCGTTGCGGAAAACCATTATTTCCATGCGCCGAATAATTTTACTGGCGCGCAAGGAAAAAATAAAAGATATTGCAGTTAACCTTAACGATTTCCTACCAACTACCAACTACAAACTACCCTCCTTCGCTGATGCTTCGGCGGGCAGGCAAACTGAAAAGATTGCCGAGCTTATGGCAACGCAGTTTGAACTGGCGAATTTTGAATTCAACACTTATAAAACAAAGCCGAAGACCGGCTGGTTATCAGTAGATAGTGTATTAGTAATTAGTGATGAGAATACGGCGCTTAAAAAGGCAGTTGCCAATGGCAAAATTATCGGCGAGGAAATAAACAAAGCGAGAGCCCTTTCTAATACTCCAGGGGGAGATATGACGCCCCAAAAACTTGCCGAAGCTGCCGTTAAGAGCGGGCGAGCATCAGGATTCAAGGTTAAAGTTCTCAATGAAGCGCAAATTAAAAAACTTGGAATGGGCGGAATTATAGGTGTTTCCAAAGGTTCCGCCGAACGCCCGCGTTTCATAATTATGGAGTATATGAAAGGCAAAAAAGGGGAAAAGCCCATTGCTCTTGTCGGCAAAGGAGTTACTTTCGACACAGGCGGCCTTAATTTGAAACCCAGTTCCTATATTTATGAGATGCATATGGATATGTCCGGGGGCGCGGCCGTAATTCACACCATTGCCGCTTTGGCGCGCCTGAAAGTAAAAAAGAATATAGTCGGCTTGGTGCCGGCGGTGGAAAATATGCCTTCCGGTTCAAGTTATCATCCGGGCGATTTACTGAAAACACTAAATGGCAAAACAATCGAAGTACTTGATACCGATGCCGAAGGAAGAGTGATTCTCGCCGACGCGCTGGAATATTCCAAAAAGTATAAGCCAGAGCTTGTGATTGATATCGCCACTCTGACAGGCGCGGCAATGGCTGCCTTGGGCCAGCGCGCTTCGGCCATTTTTTCGACCGATTTGAAAATAGAAAATGAAATGCGCGAAGCAGGAGAAAAAACGGGGGACTATGTCTGGCCACTTCCTCTTTGGGAAGAATACGAAGAAGAAATAAAAGGAACTTTCGGCGATTTTGCCAATGTCGGCAAAACGCGCTACGGCGGAGCGATTACCGGGGCAGTATTTTTATGGCAGTTCATTAAGAGCGACGTGAGACATGAGACAAAAGACAAGAAGCAAAAAGAGATACCTTGGGTGCATTTGGATATAGCCCCGAGAATGACTTCAATTGAAAGCGACTCGCTTGCCAAAGGCGCCGCAGGCGCATCGATCGGTCTTCTTATAAAATTTTTGAGAGAATTTCGGTAAGATAACAAGACAAGAAAGGAAAATTTTAATTAGGTCCCGCTTTTTAATCATATCCCTCATTCGTGCGAATGTGTGAGTGATGAGTTCGGCAAAAATTATCTTAACCCTTTCTAACTCTTTCAATTTTCACATTCCACGATTCGCGCGAATGAGGGAGAAAAGCGATTTATCATTGGTGTGTTATACTAATAAAGTTATTAAAGAGGCATGAAAGAACTCGAAAAGAATTTAAAAGCATTGGCCAACCGGAGACGTCTGGCTATTCTCAAATATCTAAAAGAGAATCACGAGGCGCCAGTGGGAGATATCGCAGCCGAAATCAATCTTTCGTTCAAGTCAACTTCAAGACATTTGGGCGTTCTTGCGGCCGCCGATATTGTGGAGAAAAACCAGCGAAGTTCGCAGGTATTTTATCGAATTGCTTCTCCGTCAAAATCCGCCGCTAGGTATATTGTGTCAATTCTCTAATATTATCATATCCCTCATTCGTGCGAATGAGGGATATGAAAGATATGCAAAGAAACAGAAACGTAGATAGATAAAAATCAATGAATCCTGAAACCAAAATTTGTCAGAATTGCAAGCAGAATTTTGTCATAGAGCAGGAAGACTTCGATTTCTACAAAAAAATGAGCGTCCCGCCGCCAACATTCTGCCCGGAATGTCGAATGATTAGACGATTGTCTTTTCGTAATCAGCAAAAGCTTTTCCGCGCAAAAGAAGCAGTTTCAGGGAAAGAGATTTTTTCAATGTATTCCCCGGAGGCCGGGTTAAAGATTTACGAAGACCGGTATTGGTTGTCCGACAACTGGGATGCTATGGAATACGGGCGCGACTATGATTTTTCACGGCCATTTTTCGAACAATTCAGGGAATTAATGCTGGATGTGCCATGGGACGCCGTGTCCGTCCTGCGAATGGTAAACAGCGACTATTCAAACAACGCAAGCGATTTCAAAAATTGTTATTTATGTTTCAACGGTAGTCGCAACGAGGATTCCGCATATTGCATAGGTTTTTCTGATTCTAAAAATTCATTCGAATGTAAACAGGCAGACCATCTGGAGCTCTGCTATGAACTGTTTTCTTCATCTTCCTGCTATAAGACCTTTTGGTCCGCGGAAACCGATGATTCCCAAAATGTTTGGTTTTGCAAAAGTTGCAACAATCTTTCCGACTGCTTCGGATGCGTCAATCTAAAAAGTAAGCAATATCACATTTTCAACAAGCCGTATTCAAAAGAGGATTATAAGGAAAAAATCGAGGAAATGAGATTGAATACCTATTCTGGGCTTATGAAGGCGCGAGACGATGCCTATAAATTCTGGAAACAGTTTCCGGTAAAATACATGCGCAGCATTATGAATGTAAACGTGGATGGGGAATTTATTTTTGACTCCAAAAATGTACATCGGTCATATCACATCGGAAACGTAGAAAATGTTAAATATTCGTTTAACGTTTTCGACAGAGCTGCCGATTGCTATGACTATTGTTCATGGGGCGAGGGTGTGCAGATGATATATGAATGTTTGATTGTTGGAGAAGGCGCGAAAAATCTTAAATTTTGTTACGAGTGCTGGCCATCCTCGCAAAATATGGAATATTGCGCGCACTGTCGGGCGAGCTCTGACTGTTTCGGCTGTTTCGGCATTAAAAAGAAGCAGTACTGTATTTTTAACAAGCAATACTCCAAAGAAGAATATTTTTCGCTTAAGGATAAAATCATAAAGCATATGAATGAAATGCCGTACACAGACAAAAAGGGAAATATTTACCGATACGGGGAGTTTTTCCCAAGCGATTTTTCCCCGTTCGCCATTAACGAGACAATCGCAGGTGACTATTTCCCTATTGGAAAAGAGAATGCCAATTCAATGGGTTTTATCTGGCGTGAGCCGAATTTGCGCGAGTTTCAAATAACAATGAAGGCAGGTGATTTGCCTGATTCAATCGCTGATACAAACGAAGCAATATGCAAAGAAACTATAGGATGCGTGAAATGCGGAAGGGCGTACCGGATAATACCGATGGAATTCCAATTCTATAAACTGGTAGGTATGCCGCTGCCGCGTAAATGCCACGAGTGCCGTCTCCGCGAAAGGATTGAAAAATTCATGCCGCCAATGAAATGGTATCCCATGCAGTGCATGTGCGATTACGCTATTTATAAAAACTTTAGCCAGCACAACAATCATCCAAGCGGACAATGTTCTAATAAATTTCTAACCACTCATGTTCCGGGAAATGGCGAAATTGTCTACTGCGAACAGTGTTATAATAGCGAAGTAGCATGAATTCAGAAACTAAAATCTGTCAAAATTGTAAACAAAACTTTACTGTTGAGCCGGAGGATTTTGATTTTTACAAAAAGATTAACGTCCCGCCGCCGACGTTGTGCCCGGATTGCCGCTATCAGCGCAGAATTGCAAATCGCAACGAGTGGAACTTCTATAAACGCACTTGTTCGCTGTGCGGAGTAAGCATGGTTTCCCTCTATAACTCTTTTTATCCTGGGCCGGTCTACTGTCAGCCATGCTACTGGTCAGACAAGTGGAACTCGTTTGATTATGGCCGCGATTTTGATTTTTCCCGTCCGTTTTTTGAGCAGTTTTACGAACATAGATACAAGGTGCCAAGAATCGCACTTGCGAATGAAGGCAGTATTAATTCTGAATATACAAATCAGTCCAATAATAATAAGAATTGCTATATGACTGTCGCTACTAACGCTTGCGAATACTGTATGTACGGAAACTGGAATCAAAAAAGTAAAGAATGCGTGGATTGCTGGATGGTCAATGAGTGCGAGCTTTTGTACGGGTCAATTGACTGTCTAAGATGCTATCGTTCTTACTTTTTGGAAACATGCAATAGCGTTAATAACAGTTATTTTTGCAATGCGTGCCGAGGTTGCAATAATTGTTTCGGTTGTGTCGGTCTTCGAAGCAAGTCATATTGCTGGTTCAATGAGCAATTAACAAAGGAAGAGTATGAACGGCGTTTTAACGAGATTGAGTGGACTACTGCGACTATCGAAGGTTTTTGGAAAAAACTTAACGAACTTCGCAATAAACTGCCTATCAAATACTATCACGGGCCCCCTCGCATAGAAAATTGTTCCGGAGATTTCATTGGTTTTTCGAAGAATATGCATTATGCCTTTAATTGTCACCATTGCGAAAACTTCAGTTATGGCCAAGACGCTTGGGAGGCCCGCGATTGCAGAGATTTGACTGAAACTCTGGACAATGAGCTTGAATATGAACTTGAAGGGGTCGGCTGGAGTCATGGCAGTATTGCTTCATGCAAACAGTGGTACGGCTCGAACGTCGCGTATTCGGAATTAAGTTTCCATTCGGACAATCTTTTGGGGTGCGTCTCTATGATAAAAAAGAATTATTGTATTTTTAATAAGCAGTATTCTCCGGAAGAGTGGAAGGTGATGAAGAAAAAAATAATGGAACATATGAAAAAAACAGGCGAGTGGGGCGAGTTTTTCCCAATCTCCATTTCTCCGTTTCCATACAATGATTCTTTGGCTCAGGATTATTTTCCGTTATCGCGCGAGAAGATAATTGCCAATGGCTGGCGGTGGCATGCCCGCGATGTTCGCGATTACAAGATAAGTTTAAATCATATTGATTTGCCTTCGACGATAAGCGTTGCGTCCGATGAAATTCTTAAAGAGGTTATAAGCTGCGCTACGCAAGATTCCAAAAACGATAAACGGACACATCTTACCTGTGCCACTGCGTTTCGCATCCATCCAACAGAATTGGAATTTTACCGCAAAATGAATTTACCGATTCCTCATAAATGTTTTCCTTGCCGGCTTTACGAACGGCTTGGCCGCCGTAATCCGCGGAAACTTTGGAAACGCCAATGCCAATGCGCCGGCGCCGTTTCTGAAAACAGTGTTTATAAAAGTGTCGCCGCACATTCACATGGCGAAGCGCGTTGCCCTAATGAATTTGAAACATCCTATGCTCCAGAAAGACCAGAGATAGTTTACTGTGAGCAATGTTATAATGCGGAAGTAGCATAACTCCTTATACCCCTCATTCGCACGAATAAGGGGTATAAGGAAAGTAAGTGAAATAAAAACATTATGCAAAATTCTGAAACTAAAATCTGTCAAAATTGTAAACAGAATTTCACAGTAGAACCCGAAGATTTTGATTTTTACGCGAAAATGAAAGTCTCCTCCTCCGCGCAAGGCTTCGGAAGGACAATGCCGCCGCCGACTTTCTGTCCGCAATGCCGGCTGCAAAGACGGCTGGCGTTTTTCAATATTTTCAGCCTTTATAAACGTCCCTGCGATTTATGCAAGAGAGATTTTATTTCGATGTATCCAGCGGACTCGCCATATACTGTTTATTGTCCAAAGTGCTGGTGGGGCGACAATTGGGATGTTTTTGAATACGGCAGGGATTATGATTTTTCGCGTCCGTTTTTTGAACAATTCAAAGAACTTTGGCTCAAAACTCCGATTCTGGGAATTTCAGTGGATATTCCGACAATGGAAACATCTCCTTACGTCAATCACGCAGGCCATCTCAAAAATTCTTATCTGCTTTTTCATGCCGATTACGTAGAAGATTCTGCTTATGGATTTGAGGTTTTTCACAGTAAGACGGTGTTCGATTGCTCAAACTTGGGTTTTTGCGAACTGTCTTATGATTTGATGCACGCCTATAAAACAGCTCACTCAATAGGGTCATGGGACATGAACGAATCAATTAACTGCGCTTTTTTGAGAGATTCGGAAAACTGCCAGGATTGTTTCGCGTCGGCCAATTTAAAAAATAAAAAATATCATATTTTCAACACGCCGTACTCCAAAGAAGATTATTTCAATGAAATAAAAAAATGGGATTTGGGCTCCTATAAAACTTATCAAGAAATAAAAAAATTGGCTCAAGAACATTGGAAAAAATTTCCGCCGAAGCCAATATATGAAAAATTTAACACGAATTCGGATGGCAATCGCGTGTACCAGTCCAAAAACTGCAAGAACTCTTTTGAAGTTGCCGGCATTGAAGACAGCAAATATCTCATGATGATGGATCAGCCACCGACAAAAGATTGTTATGATGTTTCCAGCTGGGGGAATAATATGTCGCGTTCCTATGAGTGTTGCAATGTAGGAGAAGATGTTTCCGGTGCAAGATTTTCGAACGAATCAGGACTGGGCTTGATGGACGCAGAATATTGCAAGCTATCAACAGGAGGGAAGCACCATTTTGGCTGCGTGTCGGTTATAAAGGGCGACTTTATAATTTTCAATAAAAAATATTCTGAAGAGGAGTACCGGAAACTTCGCGAAAAAATAATTGCCCAAATGAACGAAATAAATTATGTTGATAAAAACGGGAACGTTTACAAATACGGGGAATTTTTTCCGCCGGAAATTAGCCCGTTTGCTTACAATGAAACGATTGCGAACAAATTTTTTCCTCTTTCAAAAGAAGAAATATTAACTAAAGGCTACCGTTGGCGGGATCCAGAATTGCACAGTTACAAAATAACCAAATACCCAAAAGATTTGCCCGACCACATTAAAGACGCTTCCGATGAAATTTTAAAGGAGGTTATTGCATGCGCCGATTGCAACCGTGGTTTTAGAATAGTCAGAATGGAATTGGATTTTCTGCGCAGAATGAATTTGCCTTTGCCTCGCGAATGCCCGTTCTGCCGGATTGGCAAAAAATTCGACGAGTGGGTTAAAGAATCAAAGCTGGTTAAACGCGTCTGCGATAAGTGCGGCGCGGAATTTGAAAGTCCGCATACGGAACAAGATTGCCCGAAAATTCTATGCAAAAAATGCTGGCTTCAGGAGGTGGTATAAGCACTAAATCCCAAACAGTTTGCTATTTGTGAGTTTTTATATTGTTTGGAATTTCAGATTTGTAATTTTGAATTTTATCAATATTTCGTTATACTATCAAAAATGCCTACAGACCTTTCGAAAGACAAACAGAAAGACGTTATTTATTTCGCCCGAACCGATTTCCGGAACACCAACCGGCTTTTTGGCATTAAGAGAAAAGACCGCCGCCAGCATATGTATGTTGTCGGAAAAACGGGTACCGGTAAAACCGCTCTTCTGAACAATTTCGCGGTTCAGGATATAGCCAACGGCGAAGGGCTTTGCGTTATCGACCCGCACGGCGAATTCGTTGAAGGGCTTTTGGACAAAATACCGGAAGAACGCATAAACGACGTCATCTATTTCAATCCGGCCGACCCTGATTTTCATATCGGTTTTAACATACTCGATTTGCCCGACTCAAAATATAAGCATCTCGTAGCATCGGGGTTGATGGGTATTTTCACCAAAATCTGGTCCAATGTCTGGTCTGCCAGAATGGAGTACATACTCAACAACGCCATTCTGGCTCTTCTGGAAAACCCAGGCTCCACGCTTTTGGGCATAAACAGGATTCTTGTCGACAAAGATTTTCGCCAAAAGATAGTGGCCAACGTCAAAGACCCGGTCATCAAAGCGTTTTGGGTCAACGAATATGAACAGTGGCGTGACCAGTTCAGAAACGAAGCTATAGCGCCTATTCAGAACAAAGTCGGCCAATTTCTTTCAACCGCCATGATAAGAAATATTGTCGGCCAGGAAAAAAGCACTATAGATATTTTTCAGCTTATGAACGAGAAAAAGATTCTGCTTGTGAACGTTTCAAAAGGCAGAATAGGCGAAGACAACTCCGCGCTATTGGGCGCGATGCTCATAACCAAAATACAACTTGCCTCAATGGAACGCGTCAGAATTCCGGAAGAAGAACGTTCCGATTTTTATCTTTACGTAGACGAGTTCCAGAATTTTGCCACGGATTCGTTCGCCGGAATTCTTTCCGAAGCCCGCAAGTACAGACTAAATCTTATTGTCGCGCACCAATACATCGGACAACTGGTAACCGATGTTTCAACGAAAGTCCGCGACGCGGTTTTCGGCAACGTAGGCACAATGATACTTTTCAGAATAGGCGCCGCGGATGCCGAATATTTGGAGAATGAATTTGAGCCGGAATTCGTCATACAGGATATGGTGAATCTGCCTAACTACTGCGTTTATCTGAAACTTATGGTTGACGGCATAACTTGCAGGCCGTTCTCGGCAAAAACAATGCCGCCGTTCAATGTCGAGGCATCCGAAGATATTAAAGATAAAATAATAGAAACTTCAAGAAAACTTTACGCAAGGCCGACTTCGGCGGTTGAAGTGGAAATAAACCGCTGGAGCGGAATGATGACCGAAGTTTCGGGAGCCAAAATGTTTCCCGCCGTCTGCTCCAATTGCGGAAAAAGTACGATGGTTCCCTTTGAGCCTATCAAAGGAAGGCCTGTTTATTGTCAAGATTGTTTGGAAAAGGTTCAATCGGGGAAAATGCAGCCGGTTGCCGGAAGACAAGAGGAAAGAAAAGAATCCCAGGAATTTTCCTACGACCTTGCCAATATCGGCATAGAATTTGAGCTTAAGAAGCCCCTAACCCGCAAATTGCAAGAAATACCTTCGTCCATTCCGGTTGAAAAGAAGGGACTTTCGCTTTCCGAATTGAAGCCATTTGAGAAAAAAGAGAAAATAGACAGGCCGGAAAAACCTAAGCAGAACAACCATAGGCCGAAAGTTGACATTGAAGAATTGCGCGAAGCCATACAGGAGTCGCTCAAAAAAGCTATCGCTGGGGAAGAATAGCGCACCAAATCAATGATTAAAAAAGAAACAATACATTTTGTTATAACAGGCGGGACAATGGACTCTTTCTACAACGGAAAAAAGGATACCGTTGAAGTTTCATCTGCTTCGAATATTCCCGCATATATAAAAAGTCTTAATTTATATGAGAATATAGAATTTATCCAAGTTACGATGAAAGACAGCAGGGCGCTTACTAAAGATGATATACAAAATGTTCTGAATACCATTAAAAAAAGCAAGCATAAAAAAATCATTGTCACACATGGCACTTACACAATGCCTGATACGGCAAAATTCTTGAAAGCTAATCTCAAAAGAAGCGACCAAACAATTGTTTTTACCGGTTCTATGATACCTCTTATGGGTTTTGCGCCCTCGGATGCGCCATTTAATCTCGGTTATTCGATTGCAAAAGTTCAAGAACTCGGGCCGGGAATTTTTGTTTGTATGAATGGCAGAATATTTTCACCCGAGGAGGTGCTAAAACTGCTTTATGAAGGCAAATTTACTTCTATATTTGATTTGAAATAAGTAGTTTACGATATGAAATTCGATATCATAACTATCTTTCCGGATATTTTCTCCGCCAGAGGCGGATCCGCCCTGGGCGGAGATTCTTATTTGTAATTATGAGGTTCGACATCATAACGATATTCCCGCAAATCTTTGATTCTTATTTTGGAGAATCTTTAATCAAGCGCGCTATAGGAAAAAAAATAATCAAAGTGAAAGCGCATAATCTGCGCGACTATTCGCTCGACAGGCACAATAAAGTCGACGACAGGCCTTATGGCGGCGGACCGGGAATGGTAATGGCAGTGAAGCCGATTTACAGAGCAACCCAGTTTTTAAAGTCTAAAGTTTCCGCCAAAGGCGGATCCGCCTCGGGCGGAAAAAGTCCAAAGTTAAAAACACGGACGATTCTTTTTTCAACTCGAGGGAAAAAACTTGATGCCAAGACAGCCAAGCGGCTTTCAAAGTATGACTCTTTGATTCTAATTTGCGGGCGCTATGAAGGCGTTGATGAAAGAGTGGCCAAATATATAGCAGACGAAGAAATTTCCATAGGCAACTACGTTCTCAACGGGGGAGAGCTCGCGGCAATGGTTTTAATGGAAACGGTCAGTCGTTTTCTGCCGGGATTTTTAGGCAAGATGGAATCTCTTGAAGAAATAAAAGGTTCTTACGCCGCATACACCAGGCCGGCGGAGTTTGTTCCCAAAAAGGGAATAAAACCCTGGCGCGTGCCGAAAGTATTATTGTCTGGACATCATTATAAAATAAAAGAATTTAGGAAATAAACTGTAAGCAAATATAAAATTCTAATATCGAAATTCTAAATAATGATATGAGATTTTCCCTGTAATCCTGAGCACATTCGCTTTGCTCAGTGTAAACTCCGCGAAGGATATCAATTATGGATCAACGAAAAGAGATTCTTCACTGCGTTCAGAATGACAGAGGGGGTAAGGGGGTCGATTTCATTTTGTAATTTTATGCAAATCGCCGACATCGCTTTTTACGGTGCGTTATCGTTTATAGCGGGGACTTTGGCCGCCGGGTTCGAACTCCCGGTTGTTTTGACTGTTTCGTTTCTTGCCGCTGCGTTTTTTGTCTTTTCGCTGATTTTGAAATGGGGACCAAAAGAATTTCTTTTCATTCTGTTTTTGTTCATATTCGGTATTTTCTATTACAATTTTTTCTTCAACCTGAAAGAATCTTCGCAAAAAATAATTTTTGGAGAGAATATCGCGTTTTCCGGGATAGTTTCAAAAGAGCCGCAATTAAGCGAAAAATTCCAAAGACTCACGGTGGAATTGCGGCCGCCTCTTGCCGGAGAAATTTCTATTCTTGCTTCCTTGTCTCCCGAAATGAATTACGGCGACGTTATCGAAGCGACGGGAGAAATAATACCGTCTGCCTTTAAAAATCAGGAACCAATTTCATTTTTTCCTGAATTCAAGATAATCGGCGAACATCAAGGTTTTTTTATTAAAGAAAAACTTTTAAGCTTCAAAAAGTCGGTTATTTTTCAATTCAAAAAATTTCTTCCGAGTGATTCGGCCGCGCTTTTAAGCGGACTAACGCTCGGTTGGCGCGGAGATTTCACTGATGAATTCAAAAAAGAAATGTCTCTTAGCGGCACGACTCATCTTGTGGCGCTTTCGGGATACAACATTACAATTCTCGTTTTGGTCGTGGCTGGCGCATTCAGGTTTTGGTTGTCGCGCCGTTTGACCTTTTGGCTGACAACGGCAGTGATTTGCCTTTTTATAGCGATGGTCGGGGCGGAAGCTTCGGTTGTCAGGGCTGCAATAATGGGATTTCTCGCGCTCGTTGCGAAAGAAACAGGCAGACGGAACAGCATGAGAAACGCCATAACGCTTACGGCCGCAGTAATGGTTTTTGTCGACCCATCTGCTCCGTTCGACATAGGATTCCAACTTTCTTTCCTAAGTCTCATCGGCATAGTCTACCTTAGCCCCGCAATAAACGATTTGTTGCGCATAAGAAGCGATTCAAAAAGTTTTCTCTCATGGCGCGAAAATGCCGTGACGACTCTTTCGGCGCAGTTAGCGGTAGCCCCTGTCTTGATTCAGGTTTTCGGAAATTTTTCCCTGACAAGCATCGTTGCGAACGTACTTATTCTGGAATTTGTTCCGTTGACAATGCTATTCGGATTTCTTTTGGCAGCTTTCGGCTGGCTTTTCTATTACGCAGGCTTCGTTTTGTCTTTTCTGGAAAATATTTTTCTTAAATATGAAATCGGCGTCATAAAATTATTCGCCGATTGGAGCATGCCGGTTTTTTCCGATGCGAATTCTTGGTTTTTGTTCGCCATTTATTATCTGGCGATAATTACCTTTGGTGTTCATATGACAAAGCCCAAAAACATCAAGAAATGATATTATTTTAATATCCTATGTCGGACGCTCCAAAGAAAAAAAATAATTCTAGCGGCCTTATTCTAATTTTTTTCGCCTTGTTTTTCGCGGTCGATTTTTTCGTTTGGAGCAGGATACTTTTCGCCAAAGCCGCCGATGAAACAAGCATGTATTTTCTTAACGTCGGCCAAGGCGACGCGGAGCTGGTTATTCTCCCTGGCAACTTAAAAATCCTGACTGATTCGGGGCCTGACTCAAAAATTATCGGCGAACTTGAAAAAATTCCGTCTCTCGGCGACAGATATATTGATATTGCGATAATTTCACATCCGCAACTCGACCATTTCAACGGGTTTCGTTACATAATTGACCGCTACCGCGTTGGAGCTTTCATTTACAACGGCCGTTCTGATAGTCCTGGCGTAGAGGAGTGGCCGGACCTCGTGAAAAAAATAAAAGAGCGCGGCACGCCGCTTATACAAATTGGAGCTGGCGACAAAATAAAATATTCAGCGGGCAGGATAAATTTTCTATCGCCGAATTCAGAGCTTATTCAAAGCGCCGAATTGAACGACACGGGACTAGTTGAGCTTATCGAATCCAATGGCCTTAAAATATTATTAACGGCGGACA
>Ga0209343_10003482_pt1 | contig 19812 bp, 13 predicted proteins | sample RifCSPlowO2_02_FD_184026 | JGI IMG/M metagenome (GOLD analysis project Ga0209343, IMG submission 184026) | Groundwater microbial communities from Rifle, Colorado - Rifle CSP2_plank lowO2_0.2 (SPAdes) (version 2) | ecosystem: Environmental > Aquatic > Deep subsurface > Groundwater | place... | reverse complement strand
TTACCGTGATGTCGGCGAGGATCGGGGCCGCGGGGTTGTCGTAGTCGAACAAGTCGTGATGGACGGTCTGGAAGTGCCACACTTTCTTGCCGGTTGTCGCGTCCAGGCAGACGATCGATGAACTGTACAGGTTGTCGCCGAGGCGGTGGCCGCCGTACATGTCGTTGGTCACGCTCGTCGTCGGCAAGTACACGTAGCCCAGCTCGTCGTCGGCGCTCATGAGCGACCAGACGTTGCCGGCGCCCGTGTACGCCCAGGATTCGCCTTCCCATGACTCCACCCCGGCTTCGCCTGCGCGCGGGATCACGCGCCAGATCCAGCGGAGCTTTCCCGTGCGCACATCGAACGCGCGCACGTCGCCAGGCTCGCCTTCCATCTTCGACGCCGAATCCTGATCGACCATCGACGAGCCCATCACGACGACGTCGCGGACGACGAGCGGAGCGGCGTTCCAGCGGTAGGTTCCAGCCAGCGGGCCCAGACCGGAGTTGAGATCGACACGGCCGCCGGCGCCGAAGCTGGTGAGGGGCGCGCCGGTTTTCGGATCGAGCGCGTACAGATAGCGGCTGCGATAGGTCAGGATCCGCGCGGCGTTGTCTCCGGCCGTCCGGCTTCCCGGATCGGGAGACCAGTACGCGACGCCGCGGTTCGAGGTGCCGGGCAGGAGCGGCTCGGCGTCAGGCCGCTGGATCCACAGCGGACGTCCTGTCTCGGGATCGAGCGCTTCGACGAGGCCGACGCCGTTCGATGCGTACAGCACGCCGCCCACCATGATCGGCGTCGAGCGGAAATTATTCTGGAGCGTGAGCGCCGGATTCTTGGCGGTGATGCTTGGGTCAACCTGCGGATGCCGCCACGCCACGCGCAGACGTCCGACGTTGGCGGCGTTGATCTGATCGAGCGGCGAGTACTTCATCGAGCCGTTGTCGCCCGAATACCGCCGCCACTCGCCGTTGGCCGTGTCGTTCGTCGCCGCGGGCAGTGAAACGACCGCGAGGGCCACGACCCCCGCCCCGCACGCCGCCGCCCATCGCCACCATCGCCAGCCGGTCGTCATCTCCAAATCCTCAAATCTCTCCAAATCCTCAACTCCTCAAATCCTCAAGTCCTCAGGTCTCTCGAAATCCTCAACTCCTCAAATCCTCAAGTCCTCAATTCCTCAATTCCTCAATTCCTCAAATTCCAGCATCACTAGGGCAGCGACATCGCCACGAGCTCGCCGCGACGATCGGTCCATCCGGTGGCGACCACCATATAACGCCAGGGCAGTCCTGGGAAAGAAAAGGGGCAGGAGGATAGCCCGGCCGCACATTGTCAATCGACCATCTCGCCCCCGTATAATCAGTCCTACGTCGAAGCCCTTCCATCGCCGTTTCCTGGAGTCTTTCGTGGCCGTCGCAGCCGTCGCCGCGGCCGCCAGCCTGGTCGACGTGCGTGGCGCGACGGTGCCCATGCCCACCGTGACCGGGCCGCTCGGCGCATCAGCGGCTGGCGATCCAGCCCGTGACTACCCGCTCAACGCCAGTGTCGTCGATCTGAAGGGGCGCGGGTACCTCGAGCAGGAGTTCTTCATCGAGGGTACGGCGAGCCGATTCACGACTCCGCCGCAGGCGACCGGCACGGTCGTCGACGGTGGCCATCCGTACAAGACTCGGATCATCGTGCGCCGGCCGGCCACGGCGGCACGGTTCAATGGAACGGTCCTCGTCGAATGGAACAACGTGACGGCGGGCCGCGACCTGGACATCGACTGGTTCCAGACCTACGACCACCTGACGCGATCCGGCTACGCGTGGGTTGGCGTGACGCCGCAGTGGGTTGGTGTCGGGGCGCTGAAGGCGTGGAGCCCGGCGCGCTACGGCACGTTGAACGTGACGCACGGTGGAACCTTGGCGAACGACGAGCTGTCCTACGACGTGTTCTCCCAGGCCGGCCAGGCCGTGCGAAACCCGGGGGACGTGAATGTGATGGGTGGGCTCAGGGTCGAGCGCGTGTTCGCAACCGGCCACTCGCAGTCTGCCGGCCGCCTCGGCACCTACGTCAATTCCGTGCACCCGCTCGGCAAGGTGTTCGACGCGGTGATTCTGCACGGCGGCGGTGGCCGCGTGCGCGCCGATCTCGACATCCCCGTGTGGAAGCTGTTGGCGGAGACCGACGTGCAGAACCAGGCGGCGAATCGGCAGCCCGACACGAAGCTGTTCCGCACGTGGGAAGTGGCCGGGAGCTCGCACGTCGACCTGCGGTTCAGAACCTACTCGACGCAGTTTGGTCCGAGGGATGGGAGCCCGACGGCTCCGGGGTTCGTGTCTGCCGCCTCGCGGGGCGCGCCGCCCTCCGGTTCAGCGACGGGTCCATCGCGCGGCGCGGCGGCTGGCGGAGTTCCCTCGCTCGGCGCTTCGCCCTCATCCGGTACGAGAGGGACGACGGGTGCGCCTGGCTGCGACCGGCCATCGTACAGCCACATCCCGTTCTATCAAGTGTTCAACGCCGCCATCGATCACCTCGTGCGCTGGGCGAAGGACGGCACGCCGCCGCCAAGCGCACCGCCCCTCGAGATCGCGACCGTCGGGCCGCCGGCGGTGATAGCGCGCGACGCCGACGGCAACGCGCTCGGCGGTATTCGCCTGTCGCAGCACGCCGTGCCGACCGCGGTGAACACGGGTGTGAATACCGGTCCCGGCTTCTGCCGGCTCAACGGCTCGCACGAGCCGTTCACGGCTGATCGGCTCGCCTCGCTGTATCCCTCGCACGCAGCCTACGTCGGGGCGGTCAAAGAGGTGGCGGCGCGGAATCTCCGGGCTGGATACATTCTGAAGGTCGACGCCGACGCGACGATTGCGGAAGCGGAGCAGTCGAATCTCGGACGCTAGTGGCCGGAGCCTCCAGGGCCGCGACCCTTCCGCCCTTCGTCGAGCAGGGCGATTTTTGAAATCACGTCCTCAGATCGGCGACCGGCTCGGGAAGCCTCTCCAGTTCGTCCACCCGCTGCTCCAGGCGTCGTCGCGCCTTTGCCGGCGGGGCCCTCGCCCGTCTCGGTGCGACGCCGTGCAATGGGTCTGTGAAATGAAGAACAATAGGCCCCGGGATTCATATTGATGATCGTCGCCGGCTGTGGCATTCGAGCCACGGCGCTGACTGCACTCTTAGCGCTTTCTTCCGCGTCTCCCGCCATCGCCCAGCAATCCGGCGGCGATGCCAGCGGAGATCCGCAAGCGCCCATAGCGCCCGCCGTCGTCTCACGCGGCGAGAACGGCCGAATCGTGGTGCGCGCCGTTCGTGTCGCACCGGCGATTCGCGTGGACGGCCGCCTCGACGAAGCGGTCTATGGGGCGACGCCCTCCATCGGCGACTTCATCCAGACGCTCCCGAACGAAGGCGAGCCGGCAACGGAAAAGTCCGACGTCTGGGTGCTGTACGACGACAACTACATGTACGTCACGTGCCGCTGCTGGGACTCGGCGCCGCCTGAAGAGTGGTTCGCCAACGAGATGCGGCGGGACGGCAACCAGATGCGGGACAACGACACGTTTGGCGTGATGTTCGACACTTTTCACGACCGCCGGAACGCGTTTGTCTTCTACACGAACCCGCTGGGCGCCCTGTCAGACCAGACCTACACCGACGAGGGCAACCCGAATCGCGACTGGAATCCGGTCTGGGACGTGCGCACGGGGCGCTTCGAGGGCGGGTGGACGGTGGAGATGGCGATTCCGTTCAAGACACTCCGGTATACGTCCGGCGTCGCGCAGACGTGGGGAGTTCAGTTCCGCCGGTCGATTCGGCGCAAGAACGAGTGGGCGCACCTCGCGCCGTTGCCGGCGTCCCTCGGCGGGTCCACGGCGTGGTTTCGCGTGTCTGGCGCCGCGACGCTGGTCGGCCTCGACCTTCCGACCGCGAACAAGAATGTCGAGCTCAAGCCGTACGGTATCTCGCGGTTCACGACCGACCGGTTGAGGGCCTCGCCCGACGATTTCGAGGGCGACTTCGGCGTCGACGCGAAGTACGGCATCACGGCGAATCTCACGGCGGACGTCACCTACAACACCGACTTTGCGCAGGTCGAAGTCGACGAGCAGCAGGTGAACCTCACCAGGTTCGCGCTGAGCTTTCCCGAAAAGCGAGACTTCTTTCTCGAGGGCCGCGGCATTTTCGACTTCGGCCGCGGCGGCAACGTGTCGGGCGGCGGCACGAACATCCCGGGCGGGGGCGGGGGAGGCGGCGAGGGCGGTGCTGGCGGTATTACGCCTCAGCTGTTCTACAGCCGACGGATCGGTCTCAATCGCAACCGCGTGATTCCCATCGACGTCGGCGGACGCGTCACGGGCAAAGTGGGCAATACCAGCCTGGGCCTACTGAACATTCAGACCGGCGACCACCCGGGGGACGATCAGGTGCCCGCGACGCCCACCACGAACTTCACGGTGGCTCGGGTGAAGCGCGATATCCTGCGTCGCAGCAGCATCGGTGCGCTCGTCACGAACCGGTCGAGCTCGGTCGCTGGCGACGGATCCAACCAGGCCGTCGGCGTCGACGGAGCGTTTTCGTTCTTTCAGAACGTCGCGATGGGCGGTTACTACGCCCGATCGAAGACGCCGGACCTGGACAGGGACGCCGACAGCTATCAAGGCCGGTTCAACTACGCCGCCGATCGATACGGCGCGCGGGTCGAGTATCTGAAGGTGGGGGACCACTTCAATCCCGAAGTCGGCCTCGTCCGCCGCGACGATTTCAAGCGCTCCTTCGGGTCCGCCAGATTCAGCCCGAGACCGCGCGGGATCAGAGCCGTGCGCCGGTTCCTGTGGGAGGGCAGCTTCGAGAATTTCGAGAACGGAGCGGGGCTGACCGAGACGCGCGTCTGGACAGGCCGGTTCAACACGGAGTTCGAGACGAGTGACCAGTTCAACGCGGAGGTGAACAACAATCGCGAGCAGCTGGTGCAGCCCTTTGAAGTGGTCAGCGGCGTCGTCATTCCGGTCGGCGACTACCATTTCCGCGACGGCCAGGTGAGTTACTACTTCGGCCCGCAGCGGCGGATGTCCGGGAACGTCTCGCTCCAGTTCGGTCAGTTCTACGACGGCACGATCACGACGGTTGGTCTGTCGGGATCTCGCGTGTCGCTTCGGAGCCAGTGGTCGCTCGAACCGAGTCTGTCGATCAACCGCGTGAAGCTCCCGCACGGCGACTTCACGACACGGCTCTTGCGCCTGCGGACCGACTACGGGTTCTCGCCGCGGATGTTCACGGGCGCCCTGCTGCAATACAACTCGACCGACAACACGTTCAGCAGCAACCTGCGTTTTCGCTGGGAGTACCATCCCGGCAGCGAGTTGTTCGTTGTCTACACCGATGAACGCGACACGAGCCTCGCCGGCTTCCCCGGCCTCAGGAATCGCGCGTTTGTGGTGAAGGTGAACAGGCTGTGGCAGTTCTAGCCACGAAGGCACGAAGACACGAAGAAGACCTCCGCGGCTTCAATAGCCACGTCGCTAGTCCTGCCGGGCAGGTCTGAGACGGACGGGGATCGCGGACAGTCGACAGTTGACACTTGCGCCGCGGTGAACTGTCAACTGCGGACTATCGGCTGACGGTGAATTGGGTAATCGGGTAATTGAATTGTGTGATTGAGCAATCCCGCTGAAAGACGCCGTCGCGCGATTCAATTACTCGATTACTCGATTATCCAATTACCCGATTCACGTTACTTGACGGGAACGTTGAAGCGCACTTCGAGGTAGGTGATCGATCCCTCGACGTCCTTGTACCAATGCGGCGTGCCTTCCGGGATCAGAATCGCATCGCCTTTTCCCACGCGACGTGTTTCGCCGCCCTCGATCGTCGCCGTGCCGCCGGCACCGGATGCTGGTCTGATGATCCGCCCCCCGGTGACGACCGTGCCTGCGCCCTCGATGATGTAATGCAGTTCGGTGCCCGGAACGTGCGCCAGCGCGCCAGCGCTTCTCCCGCGATGCACGATGTTGATGCGGTACTGATCCGAGTTCTTCACATTGGCCGTGGACATGTTCGGAGTGGCCTCGGTCGCCTTCTTGAGCGCAGCCGAGAGATCGGCGTTGCTCACGTAGGTGGCCGGGAGCGACGACGCCGGCGTTTGGGCGGAGACTGTCAGCCCGAGAGCGACGATCGAAACGGCGAACAGGGCAAGGCAGGTTGGTTTCATGGCGTCAGATTATACGACGCGAGTCGGTCTCCTCGAGCGCTTTCCACCAGCGTTCAGTGCAGGACTGTAGTCCTGCCCCGCGCTGCGCGATGCAGCGATGTAGTGCAGGACTTCAGTCCTGCCTACGGCGGCGCGCCTGCACGTCCTGAAAACTGCTGTAGCTATTACCTTGCCAGATCGCACAGCCGCGGCGACGCCGGCATAGCCCGAAAATGACAGAGTAGTAGAATGTCAGTTGTCGCTCACGAATATCGCGCGACATCGAGGAGCATTCGGATGCAAGCCAGGAAGACGTCCGTCGTGACCGTCGGCGTTCTGGTCGCGGTCGCCGCGTGGTTGCTCGTCGGCACGAGCGACACCGCGGCGGGTCAGCTTCCGCTCGAGCCGCGCAGGGAACGCGGCAACGGTGTCACCGGCGCGTACGAGGGCTGGTATAAGAATCCCGACGGCACGTTCACGCTGCTGATGGGGTCCTACAACCGAAACTCGGGCCAAACGCTCGAGATTCCTGTCGGGCCGAACAACCGCATCGACCCGGGCGGCCCCGACCAGGGACAGCCGACCCTCTTCGCGCCGCGCCGTGCGTGGGGCGTCTTCACGATCGTCGTCCCGAAGGACTTCGGCACCAAGAAGCTCACCTGGACCCTCGCGGCCAACGGCGAGACGACGGCTATTCCCTTGACCCTGAATCCCGCTTGGGAGATTTCGCCCTTCAAAGAGGCGATGGGCAATACGCCGCCTACCATCAAGTTCTCTCCGGCGGGTCCAGCGCTGACCGGTCCGCCGCGCGGCATCGCCGCGAGCTACACGAGTGCCGCCGGCCAGCCCGTTGACTTTGAATTCTGGGTGGCGGATGTCGGCTACACAGCGTCAGTGGGGGCCGGGCCCGGCGGCGGTGGCTTCGGCCGCGGTGGAGCAGGCCCCAGCGTCTCGCTGCACAAGTTCCGGGGACCGGGCGACGTGAAGTTCACCAGGGAACGCCCCGACGTGTCGAAGCAAGACGGGAAGGTTGTGGCCCAGGCGACTTTCTCGACGGCAGGCGAGTACATCGTCCGCGCGCAGGTCAACGATTCTTCCGGTGACGGCGGCGGCGGCTTCCAGTGCTGCTGGACGAACGCTCACGTGAAAGTCACCATCAAATAATCCCCACACCCCTCGAAAAAATCCGCGGGTTTCCTCCGGCTCGCGTCCAATTTACGCGCACTTACGGCCGTTCGAGCGCGGCACGACGCTTGCTCTGGGGGTCAATCGTTCGGACTCCTCGTTCTCGAGTACGGGCCGGCCATTGTGCGGCCCACCGGATTGTGGTCGTTCGGTCGTGCGACTGGCTGCTGAAGGAAAGCCGGGAGCGCGTGGCCGGAAACGGCCGGCCGACGACTACGATCCGGGCTTATCCGTTCGTTCATCCTCCTTTGGAGGATCCCCTCTCACCCCTGCCAGTGACAGCCCTTCGGCGCGATCGCCGGAGGCCCCTGCTGCCACGAAGGCACGAAGACACGAAGAAGAGCCACGAAACCACGAAACCACGAAAAGGGCCACGAAGGCACGAAGACACGAAGAAGAGCCACGAAAACCCGAAAATACGAAAAAGGGCCGCGAAGGCACGAGGTCACGAAGAAGACGTGTACGGTCAGCCACGAAAACACGAAGCAGACTTGCAGGGAGCCGATGGCGGGCCGGGTAGGGAAAGTCGCGTAAGTCAGGTAGGCTGGGTAGGGCGGGTAGGCTGTGGACCCGGCGGGGTGGGCGATAATCAACCGAGATCAGCAAACCGGCCAGCGCGTGTGGCGGCTGCGAAAGCGTCAGCATTCCGTCGACGCCGAGCTTCGCGCCGCCGAGCGTGGCGAGGGCGTCGAGATTCAGTTTCTGCTGAACGGCGGGCTCACCTACAGGCGCCTGTGGCCGACGCGCGACGCGGCGCTCGCCGAGGCCGCCGGCAAGCGCGCGGAGCTCGAGCGGCAGGGGTGGATGGAGCACTGGTAAGAAAAGTTAGAAGTTAGAACTGAGAAGTTAGAAGTTAAGAGGAAGTTAGAGGAAAGTTAGAGGGGACATGCGAACGGGCACATTCTTCGCGACGACGGGCGTCATATTGGCGCTGAGCGGTTCGCTTTCCGCCGACAACTGGCCGCAGTGGCGCGGGCCGGCGGCTGACGGTGTGTCGATCGAGAAGGGTCTGCCGACCAGGTGGAGCGACACCGAGAACGTGGCGTGGAAAAGCCGGCTCGGTGGCCTTGGCATCTCGTCGCCGATTGTCTGGGGCGATCGCGTGTTCGTGACATCGCAGGCCGGCGCCGGCGAAAGCCGTGTGGGTCCGCGGCTTGGCCAGGGTGCCGAGGCCTCTTCCGCTGAACGCTCACTGAGCCGAGCCAACGCCGGCGATCGGACCGTGCGGTTTCTCATCGAAGCGTTCGGCCGAGTGGATGGAAATCGCCAGTGGGTCTTGGCGGTGCCGGCGGAGGGCGAGCTGCCGCCTGTTCACGACAAGCACAACCTGGCCAGCGCCAGTCCCGTGACCGACGGGGAACGTGTGTACGCCGTCTTTGGCACGGGCCAGGTGGTGGCCGCGGACGTTTCCGGCAAGTTGATCTGGGCGCGCAACCTGGGTCGGGACGTCGCGCCGTGGGACATCAATTGGGGCAACGGCAGCTCGCCCGTCGTCTACCGCAACTCGATCATCCTCGTCTGCTATCACGGGAACGCCTCGTATCTGCTGGCGCTCGACCGGGCCTCGGGCAAGGAGATCTGGCGGACCAACAGGCCGCGTGGGGTGCTGTCCTATTCCACGCCGCTCGTCGTGCCCGTGCCGGGAGGAGACGAGCTGGTCGTGAATTCGAGTGTCGGCGTCGAGGCCTACGACCCGGTCAACGGGCGCGCGCTCTGGCACTACAACGAGCCGAATCAGTATCCGATTCCGATGGCGATGCACCACGAGGGCGTGATCTATCTCTCACGCGGCTATCGAAGCGGCCCGTACGCCGCCATTCGGCCCGGCGGCCGCGGCGATATCTCGAAGACGAACATGCTCTGGCACGTGCCGACGGGAGCGCCCTACATCTCCTCGCTCGTGTACTACGACGGCCTCCTCTATATGGCCGGCGACGTCGGCGTGATCACGTGCGTGGACGCGAAGACCGGCGAACGAGTCTGGCGCGAGCGCCTGGGCGGCGTCTACACGGCGTCCCCGGTGGCGGCCGATGGAAAGATCTACCTGCTCGGCGAAGGCGGCGAGACGCTCGTTCTCAAGGCCGGCCGGACGCCTGAAGTGCTCGCCCGCAACGCCCTCGATGGACGCGCGCTGGCGTCGCCGGCGATTTCCAGTGGACGCCTGTTCATCCGGACCGACGATCACATCATCGCGATCGGTGGCTAGCAGGCTGCTGACGAACGCAGCCTGAAGTGAAGACTTAGAAGTGAGAAGTTAGAAGGACTGCGAAATCTGGCCAGGTTTCGTTCGAGTCTTAGGTCGTGGCAACCCTTGACCTCTGGATTCCGTCTAAACCCAAAACTTCTGACTTCTCAGTTCTCACTTCTCACTTCAGGTTGCTGGCTTTTCAGCAACCTGTGTCCTGTCGGAGGCCCTCATGCGGGACGTCCGCTTTGCCGTCCGCACGCTCGTCCGCCAGCCGGCGTTCGCGCTCGTCGCGACGCTGACGCTCGCAATCGGCATTGGCGCGAACACCGCCATTTTCAGCCTGCTCTATCAGGTCTTCCTTCGTCCCCTGCCGTATCCACAGGCGGACCGCCTCGTCTACGTCTGGAACATGTACTCGCGAATGGGCCTGCCGAAGGCCAGTGTGTCGATTCCCGACTACCTCGATCGGCGGACCCAAGCTCCTTCGATTGAAGATGCGACGCTCTTCACCGGCGGCAGCCTATCGCTCGCGGCGGAAGGGGAGCCCGCTCAGCTTCGCACCCTGGCCGTAACGCCGTCGTTTTTCTCAACGCTCGGGCGGTCGCCGATGCTCGGGCGCGCCTTCATCGACGAGGACGCGACGCCGGACGCCGACAACTTTGCGATTCTCACCTACGGACTCTGGACAACCCGTTTTGGCGCTGATCCCTCCATCGTTGGCCGGGACGTGCGGCTGGGCGGCGAGCCGTACGCGGTGGTGGGCGTGCTCCCTCGAGATTTCACCTTGCCCATGCGGGACGTGGCCTTGCTCGTACCCTTCGCGTTTACCGCGCAGCAGAGGTCGGACGCAGGTCGCGGCAACGAATTCAGCCAGATGATCGCGCGGCTCCGACCCTCCGCCACGATCGCGCAGGCAAACGCCGACATGCAGGCCATCGTCAGCCGCAACCTCGAGCGCCTGCCCGAGCGCCGTGTCTTTGCCGAAGCCAGCGGGTTCGGCGGCTTCGCCGTTCCGCTGCGCGACGAGCTCGCGGGCGACACGCGCACCCCGATTCTGGTGCTGCAGGTCGGCGTCGCGTTGCTGCTCGTGATCGCCTGCGTCAACGTGGCGAACCTGCTGTTGATGCGCGCCACCGGGCGTGGCCGCGAGCTGGCGATTCGCACCGCGCTCGGCGCCGGGCGCGGCCGGCTGCTGCGGCAGACGCTCGTCGAAGGGCTCGTGCTCTCGGCGGCGGGCGGCCTCGCCGGCCTTGGCCTTGGCTTCGCCGGCGTCCGGCTGCTCGTGTCGTCGGTCGCCGCCGAGCTGCCGTCGCACGTCGAGGCGTCCGTACACCCAGCGGTACTGGTCTTCACGCTGGGGCTGACCATGGCGACCGGCGTGTTCTTCGGGATGGTTCCGGCGTTTGCCGCCATGCGCGGCAACGTCGGCGCGTTGCTCAAAGACGATGGGACCAGAAATACCGGCGGGCGTGGCGTAGGCGCGGCGCGCGCCACGCTGGTGGTCGCCGAAACCGCGCTCGCGCTGATGCTGCTCGTTGGCACGGGTCTCCTCGTCAAGAGCTTTGCGCGCCTGCTCGACGTCGATCCCGGTTTCTCTCCTGGAGGCGTGCTCACCGCACAGATTGCTCTCCCCCAGGCGCGATATCCCGACGCGGTCGCCAGGACCGCGTTCTGGGATCGGCTGATCGAAAAAGCGCGCGTCGTGCCGGGTGTGACCGCCGCCGGCCTCACGTCGAATATTCCGTTCAACGGCAATGTCAGCTCGGGCAGCTATTCGATCCTCGGCTACACCCCGCCGACGGGCGAGGCGCAGCCGCACGGCCGCCAGGAAGTCGTCGGCGCCGACTACTTCCGCGCGATGCAGATCCCGCTCGTCACCGGCCGTCTCTTCAACGACGCCGACGTCACCGGCGCGATGCCGTCCGTGGTCATCGACCAGTATCTCGTGGGCCGCTACTTCTCGGGGAGAGATCCCATTGGCCAGCAGATTCGCCGCGGCGGTCCCACGAGCCCCGCCTTCACCATCGTCGGCGTGGTGGGCACCATCAACGCGATCGACCTTGGTCAACCGGTCGCCAAGGAGCGTCTCTACTATCCGTTGAAGCAGCAGCCGCGACCCGCCATGGGGCTTGTGCTGAAGACGACCCGCAGCCCGCTGGCGCTGGTATCGGAGCTCAGAGCGGCCGTCGCCTCGATCGACTCGGAACAGCCGATCTCGGACGTTCGCACAATGGAGGAGTGGGTGTCGCGATCGCTCGAAGGACGGCGAACGCCGACGTTACTGCTGGCGTTGTTTGGCGTCGTGGCACTGGTGCTGGCGGCGATGGGCATCTATGGCGTGCTGGCGTACGGCGTGGCGCAGCGCGAGCGCGAGCTTGGCATCCGGCAGGCGCTCGGCGCGGATCGGCCGGCGATTCTCTCGCTCGTGCTGACGGAGGGACTACGGACCGCCGGTGTGGGCCTGGCGATCGGCCTCGCCGCGTCGGCGTTGCTCACACGGTATCTGAGCGGCCTGCTGTTCGGCGTGGATCCGCTCGACGCCAGCGTGTTTGTCGGCGTCACGCTCACGCTCCTGGCTGTGGCCGCGGCAGCGTGTTACGTCCCCGCACGGCGGGCGACGTGCGTCGATCCGGCGGTCGCGTTGCGGGTCTGAGTGCCGCGAGTCGCGTCTTCAAACGCGTTGACGGTCGATTCACGAGTAGTTCACCTGCTACACTGTTTTTCGTGGCCGAGAATCAGAACGTCACTCTGAGCCTCCCTCGAGAGCTGCTCAGGCGGATCAAGCGCGTGGCGGCCGATCGCGACACGTCGGTGTCGGCGCTCATGACCGAGGCGCTGTCCCGCCTGGCGGACGAGGATCGCCGATATTCAGCCGCGAGAAAGCGAGCGCTCGCGGCGATGAAATCCGCTCGATCGCTTGGCACGCGCGGGCGGCGGACCTGGACCCGCGACGAGCTTCACGAGCGCTGAGCCGGCTCGCGAATTCGTCGACGCCAACGTCCTCGTCTACGCCTTCGACGCTTCCGCTGGCAAGAAAAAGACCGCGGCTGAACGATTGCTCGCACGACTGTGGGAGGCGGGGATCGGTTGCCTCAGCGTGCAGGTCTTGCAACAGTTCTTCGTCACTGTGACAGGGAAGGTGGCCAAACCCCTCTCGGGTGACGAAGCCGCCGACCGCGTTCGCGAGCTGGCGACCTGGAAGGTGTTCGCGCCGACCGCGGATGACGTTCTTGCCGTGATCGCGCTCCACAAACAGGCCAAGCTGAGTTTCTGGGACGCCATGGTGGTTCACGCCCCGCGGAATCGTGATCTGACGTGCTCTGGACTGAGGATCTGAACGACGGACAAGTGGTACGAGGCGTTCGCATCCGCGATCCGCTTGCGGCGGAATAGGGGTTCCACGCATCGCTTCACAGCGTCGTTTCGACCACCGCAGACAAAGTCAGCGAACACCTGCGGGGATTGTCTCGCGTTCCCGGTAATATTCCCCTGACCTCTCGTCCACGTGCCGGCCAGCCGCACGCACGGCCTGCGCGCGTTCAACGCCGAGAAAATGGGCAAGATTCTCGGGAAGATGACGTAGGCCGGACAACGTTCGCGGAATGATTCACGCCCATGCAGCAGGCGAAGGCCTTCGTGTCGCTCGACGTCGCGAGCGCCCCGTGTGACCGGCCACGACGGCGGGGTAGCCGACCGACTCGGCGATCGTCAGACCGGCGAAAACTGGATGATTGGGTTTGGCGACCGACAATCACGACCTGCTCCGAATCGGCGCAAGCAAGGACTGGCTCAGTAAGACGGTGCGTAAATTGGTTGCGGGGGCTCGCAACCGCCGGTACTTGCAGCTGTGGTGGGCCGCAGCGTAGGCTGGCTCTTGCTGCGACCTTGGGGAGTCGAGCCTGCCCGAAGGCCCAACCTGTCGCGATCAGATCGAGACGCCAACTGCTTGCCTCAGAAGCGTACCCCCGCCCCGAAACCGACGAACCAGTGATTCATGCCCACCTCGGCCGCCGGAAGCGATGAGCCCACCCCGTAGACAGAAGCACTCGTCGTGAAGGGGCCGGCCTCTACGTTGCCCACGTGTCGGTACTGCACCAGCAGCTCCCCAAACACCGGTGACCGCGGAGGCACAGCCATGCCGAACTCGGTGACAAACCCCAGGTTGCGGTGCGAGCCCCGCTGACCACCGCGCGCCGACGTCGCGGAAGCCAGTGGAGAAGAGCGCGGGGCCAGCCGCCGCGTGGAATCCCTCGGCCGGACCGCCGATGAAGAGTGGCGCCACGGTAGTGACGCCGTACGAGATCAAGAGGTAGTCCAGAAAGCGATCTCGCTTCAGCCCATTCGTCCTGCCGATGGCCGCATGACCCGCGGACACACCAAGGGCGGCCCAGGGGGACAGCCGGCGCTGCAGGCTCAGGTGCCACGGAAAACCTTCCGCCCCGAAACCCGTCTGCGAGACTGGATGGGGGTCGCTACCAGAACATACGAAGACACAGAAACGGCTCTCGTCGAACTGTGCGTCCCTCATCGCTTGCGCCAAATCCCGCGCGGGCCCGCTCGAGGTGGGTCCCATCAGAAAAGCCGCTGCCCACTTCCGATCGGGGCGCGGCCGCGCCAGGTTGGGCGCGGTTGCCTGCACCGACGGCACCTCCGGAGCGCGCGGCGGCACGACTCGTTCGCCCGTCGGCCTCGCCGGATCGGGAGTCGTCTCGTAGATTTGCTTCCGATGCACGAACGCCGACCCCGCCACCGCACCGATGCCGGCCCCGATGCCACCGAGAATCGCGGGGACGCCGAAGGCCCCGAGCGCGGCCGCTGGCCAGACCACGATGCCCGCGCCCACAGCAAGACCAATCCAAGCGGCACGGCCAGCGCCACGTTCCGGCCTGAAGATGGCGCGCACCTCCGTTGCCAGAAAGTCACGCTCCTGCCCATCAACCATCAACCGCAGCGACGTCAACGAAAGACTGTCGACCAGACCACTGATTTCCAACCCGTTGCGATCGACGACGATCACCATCTGGCCAACGGTGAGCTTCCCTGCTAGTCCCGCGAACGAAATCCCTGCGGTGTCGCCTGCCGCCTGGAAAGCGGCTGCGGTGCCACGTCCGTGCGTGCGACCGAAGGTTCAGCCGGTAAACCATAAACCGACGGCCAGCCGGGCGCCGGTCCACGAGGGGCGGTTGGGCCCCTTGCCTTGAAACGATTTGCAGACATCACGCCAGATCGAATCACGCAGGAAGACCGCGAATCAGCCGACATCGAAGGCGAAATCGCGGGAAACACCCTGCCGCCGGGAGCGATAGGGCTTCGTAACACGAGTGGCGAGGGGAGAATTCCCCTATGGTATGGACTTATCCTGCAAGCGGCGGCCGGTTGGCTGACACCGCGCTATACTCGAAGCGATCCTGAGCGGGATGACGTGCCGGAGATCAGCCGGTTTTTCGGCATCGTGATCAAGATGTTCCTTCTGACCATGCGCCGCCACACTTCCATGCCGAGTACGCCGAGCATGAGGCGCTCGTCACGATCGAGACGCTCGACGTCCTTCAGAAACCAGTGACCTCTCGCTGCAAGTTCAAATGGTTGCCGGGGCGTGCAGAGCCATCAAGGATGACGAGCACGTTGCGATCGGTGCGGAGGCCGCGACTCTGTAGATTCGTCAGCAGGCCCCGACAGACGGTTGCGTTCTCCGTCGAGCCCTCCAAGAGTCCCAGCGCGTGCTTGTGGCCGTCCGCGGCAATGGCGGAAGCCGCCTTGGAGTGGTACGAGTGTCGTACGCGAATCGCCCAGTCGCTTCAGTCCGGTTTGCCCCGCCATCCGACAAAATAGGAGACGAGAAGCTGCAGTTGCTGCCTGCCACGGTCGGCGAAGACACGCCGGTAGTCGGTCGAGAGTCTCAGGCCGTGAATCGACGCCGGTCGGCGGAGATCGACCCCTCCCCCTATCTGCAGCGTGAAATCGCTGGGCAGGAACTCTGGCTCCTTCAAGCCGGTGCCCTTCCAGTATCCCCCCACAAGAAAGTGGATGAACGGACGCCACAGCCGGTCGGACTCCCGGAGAGGGCGAAAGCGCGGCCCGATCACGGCATAGGCATCAAAGCAGGTTTCAGGGCGCGCGAGCGGCCCTCCATCCTGGCACGGGGCTTCATCGCTCGTCGGCCCAAACCCGCCCTCAAAGGCTGGCTCGACCCACTGATCGCGTCTGAATTTGCTTCCCAGAGACGGCGGTCTAGAGAGCCCGAAGTTGACGGCAAGTGAGCTCTGACGAGAGGGTTGATCGATCACGCCGCCGAGACCCACGGAGAACTCGGTCGGAATCACCACTCCCAACCATTCAACCTGAGCCTGTGCAGACGCCGAACGCAGAAGCAGCATCAGCACCGTCGTCCAGCCGCACACCGAGGATCGGGCCGCGAACCGACGCTTCGACGGCGGACCGATAACTGCGCATCTCCGGCCGGTACCGCCACGGCACGCGGGGGCTAGGATCATGCCGGCGAAGCGGTGCGAGATTCGTGCCACGAAGTCTCGGAGCATGTAGGGTTAAGCGATTCCTCGCGTGGGGCCGGATTGCGTTCCAGCAAGTATCGTTGGGTTGCGGGGGTCTGCAACCAGCGGTACTTGCAGCTGTGGAGCGGCGTTACATAGCGTCACGGAGCTCCACAATGGGCCTCAACCTGGCTGAGCCCCTTTTCCTCCGCGCCGCAACGTGTCTACGTCGATCACGCAATCTATGTCAGCCCCGCTGACATAGGGAATCTGGTTGGCGTCTTCGACCCAGAACACTTCCAGGCCTTGGACCTTCGGGTGCAAGTACTCCTTGAGAACGCCCTGAATAGCTACGGCATTGAAAGCGCCACTCGGCAGCAGATCCAGTCCGTCAACCTCCTCGGTTTGCTCGTCGGGAAGGTCGATTGTCGTAAGCCCAACCAGGATGTGCCCGCCTTCCGCATTCGCCAGCGCGGATACGTCTTTGGCAAGTTCGAACCGCCCTGCAGCAGTCGCGAGGTTATATCCGGCAGCCCTCTTGGCGTCGAACCATTGGTTCTCCTTGAGGCCTTTTCAGGGCAGCCAAGTTGCGGCTCTTGAGGATCTCGGCGATATCGTCTGTCGTGGACATGTCGTAGGAGGACTTAAGCCGTTCCGGCGGTCAATTAGCCGAGATCCGCATTCCACGGCTCACATGCCTCACTGTGGAGTCAGGTTTTCGAATTGTAGGTGTCCTTCTCACAGCACTACGCCGCGACGACGCTAATCCGACCAGCCTTCCGAGACCGAGGCTTGCGCCGAATCACGATCTCGACATCCTGGTCGAGCGCCGTCAACAGGTTCATCAGGCGCTCGACGGAGAAACCGGCCAGCTTGTAGTGACGAAGTGCAGACACCTTCGGCTGCGTCACCCCCAGCACTTTGGCGGCATCGGCTTGCGAGAGTTTGCGCGCTTCGAGCACTTGATTCAGCGCATAAGCCAGGCGCAGCTTAGCCTGACGCTCGGCGGCGTCTGGAAACCCGAGATCCGCAAACACGTTTCCGGTGCCGCGAGTTACCGGTAATCTCCGTTCAGCGCTTCTGCGTGCCATACTGCTCCTCGTGATCCCTCTGGGCGCTTTTCAGGTGTTCGGCGACGAGATCAACATCCCGTTTGGCCGTCCGGATGCCGGACGGCGACTTCTTCTGAAACGCGTGGAGGACGTACACCGCTTTCTCGAACCGAACCGTATACACGGCTCGATACGCGTTTCCGTCGTGCGACTCAACGACCTCCAGCACTCCCGGACCGAGTCCCTTCCACGGCTTCGCCGTTGGTGCAGTTCCACCGAACTGCGCGATGCCGAGGGCGTTTCCCATATCCTCCTTGACGGCCGCTGGGAAGCTCAAGAAATCGCGCTTGGAGGACCCGACCCAGTGCAGCGGTTTCTCGCTGGCAGCCAGGACGCGTCGCATGTAGCAATTATCCCACTTCTGGGATGGTCCGCCAAGCGGCGGTCTTTTGGGCTTCGGCGTCGGGGCTGTTGAACGCATCGGCCGGTTGAACCTCGGGGGCACTACGCTGGCAACCTGTTCGAGGAGGCGGTGTCGCGAGGCGATACCGAGCGTCTACACCCTCCGATCGAGGTTCTCGCAGCCGCAAGTCATGCCGCAGAACTGGCGGCTCAGCGTGGCTGACGCGTGCGAGTCAGGTTGGATCGGCCGGATGGGAGCTCCGAAAGTACCCGACTGTGCGTCACGGCTTTTGAGCCCTCGCTCGACGATGTCGAGCAGGCTGTCCACACCTCCGACGTTGTCGAGGAAGTCGTAGTTCGTGGGGTTCGTCTTCAGGAAATGGTGCTCGATCGCGTGAAGTAGGTCGTCGATGGCCTTGAGCGCCCCGCGAATGTCGTTGCGGCTTCCGAGCGCGAGAGGTGTGACCCAAGCGCAACCTTGAGGTTCCGGTGCGCGATGCTGTTGTGCCGTGCATGCCGGGCGAACTCGGTGGCCGGCTTGACCACCGCGATGTGCGATTCGACGATCGGCCTCAGGGGTGCACCGCGCAGGCATGTCAGCCGCCGAGTGCGAGATCGAGCGCATCGAGGCGCGACGGAAGAAGCTCGTTGAGTCCATCATGGAGGGCGTTCCAGCCAGCGAAGTCAAAGACGAGCTGAACGCGAACGCGGTCAGACGCGAGGAATTGAAAGCCAAGCTCGCCGCCGCGGACGCGCCGCCGCCGCTGCTTCACCCGGAGATGGCCGGGCCAGCATCGCCGCCAGATTCCCTTTCAGTTCGATTTGCAACTCGCCCTGGTTCGGCGTCAGGACGATGGCGTCGATGAGGCCACGAAGCGCCTCGAAGGCCTCGGTGCGGGTCTCTGGATGCTCGAGGCCCTCGGCCAGTGCCGCGACCTTCTAGCGGTATAGGCGAAACCGGCGCCCATTTGTTTTCTGCTTCAAACTCACTGACGGTCCTTGCCATTCGCGCAATCCAACAGACTAGCTGAAAAGGCGGGGGTCTATCGTGTGCTCACTGACCTGGACCACGGCGACCCGTTTGGCGTCCTGGTGCGACGGATTCAGCAGCACATTGAACGTGTCCGGCGCCACCGCCGAAGGTACGGCTAGTAGCGCCGACCGCTCTGCTTGAAGCCATCGATCTCCGTGCGATCGCGTGACGTCGGTCGTTTCGACCCAGTCTTCAGGCAAATCCTGTAACGTCACGTGTTCGACGACCAGATCGTTTGGCGCTTGAAGCCGCAGGAGTCGGTAGCGAGCGGGCAGATCGCGAACGTCAATCTCGAAATGGACCAAGATCTCCAGCAACGCCGCTGCCGGAGTTTGGCTGCAGTAGATGATCCGGCGCCCACGCGTGTGCCATCGGCCGGAAGCCCGCAGGCCTCCGTCGCCAGCCAGCGAGACGTGATTGCTGATGCGCCACGGGACCACCTAGCAGCCCGTGGTGAACGTCTGGCGTGGCACCGAGACGGGCGAGGCGCCCCGCCGGCAAGGCGCGACGACCGAGAATACCGGGAGTACTTGAGCGAGGAGCAACGCAGCCGGAGAGGATGCATCGCCCGTCGAGTGCAGCCAGACTTTCACCACGGGCTGCTAGGCGGCCATGCCCTCGTCGATGCGACAGAGCAATTCTTCCACGAACCTCGCGCCCGCTTCGGTGGCAAGCAGCTGCAGTGGCGCACGTCCCTGGAACTGGCGCTTGGCGGCTCGAAGCCAACGCCAAGAGCGCTCGCGATCGGCAAACACCTCCTCGCACAGAGCCACCACCCGTGCGATCCGAACCACACGATCCGACTCGTCGCGGCTCAGCGCTTCTCGTCGTGCGCGGCGATGCGTCAGCGTGCGCCTGGGGACGACGAGGGAGTAGATCTCTTCATCGGTGAGACCGGATTGACGCAACGAATCGATGGCACGGGACGACAGCCGCTGCTCGACGACGAGCGTGACGAGATCCTGGTCCGTGCGTAATCGCTGGACGCCGAGGATCTCTTGGACGCGTCTGAAGACACCGTGGCGGTCGTGAACGGGAGCGTCGGCGATGGCGTTCCCGTAACGCCAGTCGTTCCGGTCTGACAGCGAAAACACAAAAGTCACTTCACTCGGGCCGAAGTCCGTCGGGCTCAAGGGCCGTCGGTCCCGTTGGTTGCGGGGGGGCGCCTCCGATTGTACCGGAAGCTCTGTTGGGTGGCGGCGTGAGCACGTCTAAACGCCGTTATTTCAGGAGGTTCCGACCATGTTTGATGATGATCCTCGTTGGGGAAGCGATCCTCGTGAACGCGACGACGACGCACGCGACAG
>Ga0209343_10003480_pt1 | contig 19819 bp, 19 predicted proteins | sample RifCSPlowO2_02_FD_184026 | JGI IMG/M metagenome (GOLD analysis project Ga0209343, IMG submission 184026) | Groundwater microbial communities from Rifle, Colorado - Rifle CSP2_plank lowO2_0.2 (SPAdes) (version 2) | ecosystem: Environmental > Aquatic > Deep subsurface > Groundwater | place... | reverse complement strand
GCCAGTGGCTCTTCTTTGCCGATTAATATCCAATTAACCTGGTATTTATCAAAAACCTGATTAGGGCCTTCAAATTTGTCGTCTGAGGACTTGATGAGCACATGCTTTTTTCTCAGGTGACAAGCTTTTGACTCCAAAAAGACCTCGTCCCCGTACATATCAAACCTCGTATCAATAAACACCTTGTATCTGGGATACAGACTAAATATTGCGTAACTCCCCCAATAGCCGTCGCTATACAGGTTTCCCGGGAGTTCGTGTTGCTTGACGAAGTTGCAGGCTTCTACAGGAAAGACCTCTTTGCTAAAACCAGAATCCACCACCCTTCCAGTATATCCACTCATCACCACAAGGGTTATTATAAAGGCTACTGCCAGCGAATACAAACCTGAGCCAAATATCTTTTCCCTTTCATCAAATTTGAGCGATTGCCTATAGAGTCTCTCTATTACCATCATTCCTTGACCAGCTGCGATGTAAGGATTCAATTGCTGGGCAATTACTATACTGGAAAGAAAAGCAAAATACGGAGAATATCTGAGAGAGTGTAGAGAGGTAATCAAAAACCCAAAGGCCATAAATAGCATGCCCAAATCCGCCTTCCGCTGAAGGAAGGTAAGACTTATGATTAATGTCATAAATATTAATTGATATATTATGAGTCCGGCGTCATGAAAGTCTGGGCTCTGCATCTCCGCTATATAGTCATACTGTTTTAAACTCGCCACCCTGAGAAAGTAAGGAATCAACCCGTAGCTATTAGGATTAATCAAGGTGGCCAATAGGCAGATACCAAGGAAGATGGCTAGTAGAACAATTTCTCTCCTCTCCTGCGTCTTGTCGGTAGTACCTTTTGTTAAAAAACATAGATACCTTTCCAACATAACAAAGCCGATCGCAACAAAACCCAATACAAAGCCAAGATGCATATTCGCCCAGATTAGGAATATTAATGGCAGTCTATATAAAACCCGTAGCTCTTTAGTAAGTCTGAATTCTTGTAGTGTAAACAGAGTGGCAACAAATAGTAGCTGGCTTACAATTCCAGGCCGCACATCCCAATCCAATGCAGCCATAGTGCCTGTAAGCAAGGTAAGTGGGAACGCAACCAGGACAGTAGTCCCCATCAAACGTAATAATTTATAGAATAATAACAGTGTGGAAGCGATAATAATTGAACAGACCCAGACTGCCCCGTGGAATCCCGATATCTTGTAAGCACCCCCGATAATGACTTCAAAACCCCATTGGTACACTATCCATGGAAGATATGGGTGGGTATACGAATAGAGATCATGTGAAGGTATAATGCCCGTGGTTATAATATACTCCCCCGTTCGTATTATCCATGCCGTGTCTCCCTCCAGCAAGAGAAAGTCGTGTTTTAGGAATATAACCACTGAAAAGACAACAAAAATTATATCACCAAAGGTGGGAAGGGACAGGAACCTCTGTTTGGGCATATTATCTTACCAAGATCTCTGGAAGTCCGCCTGGGGCCGGTCACAGGTTTGCTTCAAGGGAGTATTTCTAGCTTTGCTTCTTTAGTGCATGTATCCTATTGAAGGCATCTTCAGCAGCTGAGACGTCGGTGGTCTGCTTGATGAACTCTTGATATGCTTGTATAGCGTTACCAATGTCTCCCAACAGTTCGTAAGCCATACCTTTATTATAGTAAGTCGTATGCTGTTTAGGATTAATCTTCAGTGCGTTATTGTATGATTCTATAGCATCAGTTAATTTGCCATGTTCAGCATAAATATATCCCATATTGTTGTAAGCGGATGCTTCATCAATCGCTATTTTAAAGTTCTTCAGCGCTAGTTCATACATACCTTTTGACCCGTAAGCATACCCCAAGTTTGTATATGTAGTCTTGTTGGCGGGGTTAATCTCCAGAGCCTTTTTAAATGCGGAGATGGCTTTGTCTGTCTGCCCCTGCAATAAATAGGAAAAACCCATGTTGTTATAATATGAATCATTAGTGGGATCTTGTTTGGTAGCATTTTCGTACTCCACAAGACTTTCTTCATATCTTCCCATCATATCATAAGTCACTGCCTTGGTGTTGTGAAGTCTTGCACCAATGGGCGAAACTGAAGATGTAGTTATAAGCGCAAGCCCCTTATTAAGCGCTTCGATAGCCCTGTCGAATTCTCCTATCTCTCTATAGCTGCGACCCAAACCCTCATATGCACTTACATCACCGGGACTCATTTCCACTGCCCCAGAGAACTCTTCAATAGCAAGATGGTACCGATCCTCCGAATAGTATTTTTCTCCTAGCGACCGCTGCAAGACGGCTTGCTGTTCATAGGTGTCTTGTTTATTTACAGGAGGATTTCCCCTCCTCACTACATCAGCGATAGATTCGCCAGACGGCTTATAACTAGAACACCCTAACACAAACAACATAAGTGTCATAAGGGCCGCGGTGACGTATCTGCTCAATCTCCGTCTCTCCTAAACATGTGATGTTACAAAATTCATGTGGCAAAAGACTACCACATTTAAAAAATACCGTCAATACATAAAGAAGGAATAAAATATGTTACTCTGCTAGTAAATTCTTAGAAATACTTAGTACAGCCGGTCCTAGAATTACCAGAAACATACTTGGAAGCATAAGAAACATTAGAGGAAAGACCAAATATATAGGGAGTCTTGCAGCTTTTATCTCTGCAGTCTGGCGTCTCTCCGTCCTCAGCGAATCTGAATAAACTCTTAGTGTTTGTACTATACCCGTCCCAAGCTTGTCAGATTGAATAAGTACAGAAACGAAAGAATTAATTATATCAGCATTCACCCTCCGTGCAAGATTGCGCAGGGCCTCGTGTCTGCTAATACCTACTTGTTGCTCATAAATGTACAGCTGGAATTCCTTAGCTATATGCTTATGACTCATTTCCATCTCTTCCGCTACCTTTTTAATGGCGGCATCAAAACCCACCCCTGCTTCTGCGCATACTGCTATAAGGTCCAAGGCATCTGGAAATCCCAACACAAATTCTCGTTTCCGTTTTCTCCCCATAGAGCGTATAATTGCAATCGGCACACCTATGCCCAACCCTACACTGCACATTGGAATTAAGATCAAAAGTGGTAAACTATGTATGTATCGCAACGACAAAGCTAGTACCATAACAAATAATACTGAGGGAGCAAAAATCTTCAGACCATGCAAAGCAAGAACAGCATCCTCGTCATATATCCCTGCTGCGTGAAACGTACGTTCAAGTCTTTTACGCTTAACCTCATTTCGGGGGTAAATAAGTAACCCTAAAGACATTAACATAGAAATAAACCAGTTCTTCTTACCCGACACTGTAAGCCCTGTTGGCTCAGCTTCTTCAGATATCCGGACATCTCTTATCCTATCTAAACGCCCAATTACTTTACCACGCCTCCCCGAACGACCTAAATTAGAAAGAAGCATAAACACACTAGCCAAGGAAAGGAAACTAGTTATAATTACCACTATTAGTATAATAAGAGTATTCATTTGCAATTCTCGTCAACATTCTACGTTAACAAGTTTTCTTATTACAATAATCCCCACAAGCCACATGAGAAAGGAGATTAATATTAGTATCCTCCCCGTAGATTCGGACACCATGAAAATGAAATAATCAGGCCTCATAGCAAATATGCCAAATGCTGTAATGAACGGCAGTCCGCCAAGTACCCATGCAGACATTCGCCCTTCTGCAGTAAGCGCAGCAACATGCCTTTTCAATTTGAATCGTTCACGGATTATTCTAGCGCTACTATCCAGAACTTCAGTGAGGTTGCCTCCTATCTCCCGATTCACTAGATAGGCCGTGACAAAATACTTCATGTCCAGGATAGGTATCTTCTTGGTAAGCTCAATGAGCTCCGTTGAAAGCTGTATACCAAGCTCTTGTGTCTTAAAGATGCGGCGGAATTCTGGCCCAAGCGGAGGCGGCACCTCTTCACCCACCAAGTAAATCGCGGTAGGAAAGGCGTGTCCTGCCCGTAAAGCCCTAACAATAAAGTCTAACACCTCAGGAAGTTGGGCCTCGCACTTCCCGAGAAACATATTCCTCACAAACTTATGAACCCATAAAATAACGAGGCTTATAGCAGCAATACTTACACCCGCTACAAGCGCAAGCCACACATTGAATAATACAAAAATAACAACAAAGACAGGGACTGCCACAACGGGAAAAACAATCAGCAAGATCAACGTGTTCCTGCTAGGTTTTGACCCTAGCCAGGCGCTAAGACTTCTAACGAACACACTTTTCTTATGGGTCCCAGGAGAAACAGACGGGCTTCCTTCTAGAAATATACTTTCTCTATCTTGTCCACTATCTTCATGTAGTATATAACCATGCTTGACGGTTTCAATGCGTTTTTCCAGTTTGGATCTTGCTTCTTTTCTTAGCGTCGTCCTTATTAAGAGAAAGCCGATACCACCTATAGCAGAAACAGCTAAACCTAATATTGAATACACTAGAATAGGATTATCGATGTTAACATTCATTTTCCTAGTCTTTAGGTTACATTCCTCCAGAATTTATACTTTGCCTTACCTTTCCCGCCGTTTGGGATCACCCTTAAATACATTACTTGCTATCTCAATACCCATTTCCTCCATGCGCTGTACGAACCTGGGGCGTATCCCCGTCGCGACAAGTTCCCCACGAACCTTACCATCACTACCTACTCCAGAGGCGGCAAATCTGAAAATCTCTGACGCGGTTATGACAGGACCTTCCATACCTGTTAGCTCGGTAATATCTACGACCTTTCTACTCCCGTCGGAGAGTCTTGAAACCTGAACAACGAAATTTACCGCAGAACTTATATAATATCGAATAGCCTGCACTGGCATATCCAAACCAGTCATTATACACATGACTTCCAGCCTAGTCAGTGCGTCTCTTGGGCTATTTGCGTGAATAGTAGAAAGAGAGCCGTCGTGGCCAGTATTCATGGCCTGTAACATATCAAGGGATTCGGCCCCACGCACCTCTCCAACTATTATACGATTAGGACGCATCCTAAGACAGTTTCGCAGTAAATCCCGTTGATTGACTTCACCTTTACCTTCTATATTAGCAGGGCGTGTTTCAAGGCGCACCACATGGTCTTGTTGTAGTTGTAGTTCGGCTGAGTCTTCTATGGTAATTATGCGCTCATTGTTTGGAATATAAGACGAGAGTACATTTAATAGGGTAGTCTTCCCTGAACCAGTTCCCCCAGAAACCAAAATATTCGCCTTTGCTCGAACACATGCAGACAAAAAATCAAGTATACCTTCTGTTACAGAATCATACTTTAATAAATCTTTCGCCGTAAGAGGGACCGTTCCAAATTTCCTAATAGAAAGTACGGGCCCATCTATAGCTAGAGGCGGTATTATAGCATTGACACGTGATCCATCTGGTAACCTGGCATCTACCATCGGTGAAGACTCGTCAATCCGCCGACCCACCGCGGTGACAATTCTTTCTATAATATGCATAAGATGATTGTCGTCCTGAAATACTATATCTGTTAACTCTAACTTGCCGTTACGTTCAATAAATACGTGCTTAGGATCATTTACTAAAATATCCGCTATGGTACTGTCTGCTAGTAAATGCTCTATAGGGCCAAGACCCAACATTTCGTCGCATACTTGCCGTACTAGCTCATTCTTTTCTGCGGCATTTAAGACTTCACTTCCAGGCTCTGTATTGATAATATCTTTTAAGGCCTTAGTTACTTCTGCCTTAAAAAATTCTCCTTCCAAGGACGATATCTTTGAGAGGTCCACGGTGTCTACAATCCTTCTATGTATAGACTTCTTCAGCTTGTATATAACAGCCTCCGCCACTTTCTTTTCGGCCTTGGCTTTCTTATCTCCATCTACGCTCTGCCTTGTAGCGGTCCTAAAACCTCCCAGTCTCTCTAGTATGTCCATTTTCCCTCCTTAATCTTTTTGTGATACGCTAGTTCCCACAATTTCTTTTGATACTAGCTCCGCAAGATCTAGGAAACCACCTGCCAAAACAGACTTGCGCTTATCTGTTACTGCAACCAAACCTAAATTTACGCACTCCACAACAGTAAAATAGTCATTAGGAATAGTGCATAATACTGGCATTCCCAAAGTTTTCACTACATCGTCAACAGAAATAGCAGTTAAACCCTTTGCGTAACGCTTATCATAGCGATTAACGACCAAATGCGTTTTTTCAAGAAAGCCAGCCTTCTCTACAGCCAATAGTCCTTCTTTGGTATTATTGATACTAGCAATGTCAAGAGTCATAACAAGCAAGGTGGCGTCCATTAGTTTTAGGACATCTATTGTATCCGGACTAACAACATGTCCAACATCAATGACAATATAAGAATATTCTGTCTTTAGAAAATCAAATAAAAATTGCACTGCCCCCTTGTCTTTAAATAAGTCAGATGAAACCTCTTTTAAGTGCTCCATAAATCCCAAAGAAGGAATAACATCGACACCTGAAGAATGCTCAACTGAATAACCTGATAGTAGGGTTGTATCAAGGCGGTTCAGGTTCTGCATAACATCTCTTAAGGTGTACTTGTGTTTGATATTAAGATACAAGGCAATATCTCCGCCACCAATACAACCGTCTACCAGAAGAGTGTCTTTATGGTTTAGAAGCTTTAAAGCAACCGCCAGATTAAGAGATAAAACACTTGCACCACTTCCACCTTTAAAAGTTGCAACACCAATTATACTGCTGCCACCACGGGATTTAAATTCTATACTTTCCCCTACTCTATTTATACCTTCCAGTATAGGAGATTCTAACGGAGATGTTAGAAACTCCTTACAACCAGCCCTCATTACCTTAAGTATGATATCGGGGTCTTTTTCCGCCCCAATTACAAATATACATGTATCAGGCAGCAAATCTGCTACTCTTCTTGCCAATGAAGCTACACCCGTGTCATCTTTTATACACACGCCTATTATGGTAATGGTTGGCTTAAAATCTCCAATTGCCTTAAGCCCTAACGTGAAATCCGTCCACCGCCCCACGATTTGTATATAAGAATCACCCTTCATCCCCGAAGGGTAGTGCTTGTTTATAATCTCATTGACCTCCCGAAGAACACCCTCGTCATTTATAAGCAAAGCAACGGTTATTTTTGAGTTGTATGATTTATATTTTTTCGCCATTAGATGCCTCTTCTAAAGATTGTCAAGGTCTTTACTTTACCAGCTGAGGTACAAACACATCCGACCCTGCGTTCGGATCTGGAATTCCACCAGAAACATATGCCTCAAAAGTTCCAGTAACCTTAGACCTATGAATAGGTGCACCTTTTCCAATCTGGATCGTCTCATCCACATAGTCAAGTATTCGGAAGGCAGCAAAGCTATCAACGTTCACTGGATCACTAGGGTTGCGCGGTGTATGCGAAGCGACACAATAAAGAGGTAATATTACGACCACTGACGAAGGTGGTCCCAGTAAGGCCTTATTATTGGTTAACTGGTCTAGGCCCTGTATTGTAGGCCCCACCATTTTCCCTGGTTCAATGCCTAGAGTCTCGCCTATATCAATAATGTTATCACAGCCACTGCCATTTATTATATTGTTTCTGAAATCATTGGCCCCTGTACTGCCGGGAAACCGAACGGGGTTAAACCAACCTGGCACACCACTTGCGTCCGGATCATTTGGATTATCGGAATGGTGAATGGTTACGGGTGTTCCCGGCGTAAACCCCCCCCCACCAGCACAGTCTTCACCCACTGCCCATGGTGCCAAGCCACAGGTACCCCCAAGAGGCTGCAACCCAGCCACAGCACATGCCCTAACCCCGCTCTCTTGCATACTCTGCCCACCAAAAAATCCCCAAACCCCACCGAAAAATAATGAAGCGTTTTTACGGGTACATACCTGGATGGCTGGACCTGTGTAGTTCGCCACGCCAAAGTCAGCAGCACTACTGCTTACAGCAACAGTAACGTCCCCAGCCGTTATTGCACTTCCCGCCGCAGTATGTTGCGTAGCGTAGTTAATGGCTTCCGCTATTGCCTCGCTTTCGCTCCCAGAACCACCTGAAAAATATAAGAGCTTAGAAGCACCGGCAAGGGCACTCGAATCTGAGGCATTTTGCAGCTGGTTTCTTACTACATACAAATACCCCATATCAAGGGATATCGCCGCCATACCGAACAGAACCGGCACTGCTAAGATAACCAGTATAAACACCGCCCCTTTGTTTTCCTTAAAGTAATGCATCTTTTGCCTCTTTGAGTTTCCCTTTGTAGAGAGACGCTCTTTATTGATAACCAAAAGGGCCGACCAACCACCTTATTGGTTTAAACTTCTTTTTAAGAAACTTTCCGTAAACACTATCCTCCCCAAGCCGGCCCGCATAGGCAACCTCTTTCGCCTCTTTCGGTGACATTGGCTTTACAAGCTTAGGCGTAATAACAATCATAAGTTCGGTCCGCTCTTTCTTTTTCGTCTGATCACGGAAGAAGATGCCCAAGCCTGGTATATTCCCCAAGAAAGGCACCTGCCTTGTGATAAATGTCTCTTTATCAAGAAGAAGCCCTGCTATAACCAGGCTGTCTTCGTCACGCAGCTCCACAGCCGTTTCTACCCGGCGTGTTTTAAGGCCGGGTATACGGATAATCTGCCCACCCGTCGGAAAGTCAACCCCCAATTCCTCCGACCTCTCGCTGACTTCGGGGATCAGCCTAAGATTTATCATCGAATTCTCTTTTACCTCTGGGATAAGCTCCAATTTGTTGCCAAACACCTTCCACTCCACGGTGAAGAATGGTTGCCCAATGGTCGTAGAGGACTGCTGAGGAACCAAGACAGGGAACTCCCCCCCAACCAGGAAGGTGGCCTCCTGTCCGCTTATAACGGTTAGATTAGGTTCGGACAAGACCTTAACAATACTATTATTTTCCAAGGCACGCAACTGCACGTCGAACAGCACGTGGTCGCTGCGGTGTATCAGAAAATACCTTAGGACTCCAGAAGGCGTAAGTCCAGTCGGAGCGGACCCGCGTTGCGTTAAGGTAGTAGTGTTGGTTTCAAAACCCGTCTTGGTTTGGTCAAACCTAAATGCGTCGTAAATATTGTCAAAACCGTACTCTTTGAGTAAATTCAACTCCACCTGGACAAAACGCACTTGCAGTTCAACCTGCAAAGGGTACTTCAGTCGGAGGAAGCTTATAACCTTACCGTTTTTTGTGGCAATTATGGCCCCGTCTGCCACATTCCATACCCTATTAACCTCCTCAAAGGCAATGGTGCGTTCGCCCGTCGCTGTGCCGCCGCCAGTGTCGGCAAACTTCAGCGGATGTGGTTTATAGCCTTCAGATGCTATAGTACCCCCTGGCCCAGCCACCACCTCCAACGCATCGTAACCAAAAAAGGATGCCGCCATCATGATTGCCTTGGTTATCTTGCCAGGAGTATCTACTTCTCCCCACAAAATTACCGTATCCCTCACAGGAAACAGCTCAATATCTATACCCTCGTCTAATTCTTTCAGATACTGCTCGAGCAAAGCCACATCTCTCTGCACCGTCAAGTCGTATATGAAGGTCTTGCCGGTAGTGTCCCAGATAATCAATGTTGTGGTCCCGGGCTCTTTAGCATCTAACAGTATCTGTCTTGGTGACACGACCGTAACAGTAGCCATTTCCGGCGAATTTATAGAGACCCTTTTAACATCCTCTTTAGTTGTTACTAACTTCGATTGGCCCATTACCACAATTATTCTACCCAAGCTCTCACCAATGCTCATAACACCCTCTTCGATGGGCTGCTCAATTTTCAACAGCTCTGGTGATTCTTCTATTATCCCTGTAGATTCCTTTGCGTCTGACGGTATTTCAATAACCTCACCGTAACAACAACTACAAGCAAGCAAAACAATTATACAAATTATCATCGTGCCGGTTCCTCGCTTACCACCCTGGTGACTCTTTTCCACCCCCATAGACACGTATCCTCCGTTTTCCGGAACCACACAGAATTATATTAGCGTGCATTAGAACCTAAACTTTTTTCAACAGGCGTCCTGCTTGCAGCGCCCCTTTTAACCTTCTTGTTCCACAGAAATCTCTTCTGGGGATTCAGGCTCTGGCTCTGACTCTGACTCTGTCATTCCTGGTGAATCATAGGGAAAACTGATGTCTTCCCTTTTTCCTCCTTGGATCAACTCTACTGTTACCCACTGTTGTTTACCCTTCTTTTCATCGGGCGCCTTTGCAACCAGCGTTGGAGTCTCTGCCAGCCCCCTACCCCATATATCCCGCGAAACGGCACCTTTTGTCTGCACAATATCCGTATCCTTACCTGAACGAAGCGTAAGCAAGATTGTACCCATTCTAGAAGCCAAGGCCAGTCTTTCAGCCCCTTCTGGAGATAATAACAAGGTCACTGTATTTTCTATCTTAGGCTTATCCTCACCCGCTAATTGCGTAGTACGCTGCCCTGTAGCAAGAACTAATACGTTCTGCAATATAATCTTAGCTCCCTCTCCTTTCTCTTCATCGCTCTCCCGGGCTGCCAGCAACACATCTACGCTACTCCCCGGCTTAATAAATCCGGCAACACCAGAAACCTCGTCCACCTTAACTGTCAGTGCCCTCATACCTCCAGGAATCTTTGCAAATAAACCCGATTGCGCGCCAGGGGGAGCGAAAGACCCTTTGACTATAGGGGTCCCCACTGCAATATCTATAGCTGTGATACGACCCAGGTATTCTTTTTCATCCGCAACGCGGATAAACGCATTCGGAAGATCTTTCCCCAGCCATTCTATACTACCTAGCATTGCTTTTTCCACAACGGTCCCAGAAGGAATATCAGTTTTTGCTGTTACAATGTTTTCCAATCGTGGTCTCTGTAGAACAATCAGGAAAAGATAAGAACCAACACCGACAGCTATAGCTATAGCCAGCAATATAATTGGTAGTAATAATCTTCTCATCCCTGCCACGCTCCCCGTTAAAAAAATTCCTTTTCGGCCCGCCCCGAGACCCACTTGGGGTCGTCACAACAAAGCCTGCCGCTAACGGTTATACAGTATCTTATTATTCTCGCCTCATGGCGGCACTATAGCTTAACATCCACGCATCGGTACGAATAAGTGGGATTAATGGACTATACTGATATAACACCGTGACTGTAACAACAGTCCCCGAAGGAGGCTGTTTAGGATTAGAACTAACCTGCGGGTTGATTTGTATGGTGGGCACATTGGTCAGTAATGAATTGACAAGATAGTCCTGCACCCGTTGTTTTATAAGATCATCGGTGGCGTCTACTGTTACAGCATAACGCGCTCCCTCCCGTGTCGCATTGGTCACCACCGCTTTCGAGTAGAACGCCCACCCAAATTCTATAATCCCCATTGATACCAGCAATAAGCCCGGTAAAATTAAAGCAAGTTCGACCAGTATCGCGCCGTTTTCGCTCTTCAGTTTCACTCTGGCTGAAAGGTCTCCATTCTGTGCTCTATTATTTGACATTAAGCTATCTAAAAACCTCCGTGTGTCCCGCGCAACGATTCATTCTAAGCTAAACACGCTATTTAGCATTTCTTTTCGCCAGACGTTGACAAAACGACTTTTTCCCCTACTCGCATATTTAACATTCTCATGTGGTTGAAAAATGTACGACAGAACAAGATTGCTAAGTCACTTTGACATATTTAGATAAAAATCACCATTACAGTAATGACACCTGCTTGTAACTTCTACATACTCGTGCGCAGTGTTTAAAAGTGTGCATTCATAAACAGATGCACGAGAGCCTTACGACCCGGGGAAAATCCTGTTAACTGAACTTTCAAAAGACATCTGAACAGCTACATAAAGTGAAGCTATAGCAGCTATTAGTGCTATACTAATACCCCCGATAAGCAGGGCATACTCTATAAGTATGGCTCCACGATCTTCTTTCAGAGCTCGGGCCAAGGCTTGTCTAACTCGTGTAATCCGGACACTATATCTCCCGATAATAGTAACCTCCCTTCTCCAGTTGAGTAAATAGTTATGTAGAAATGTACCAGAGGCCACAAGCTATAACCTCGTAGCCTCTGGTACACAATCAAAAATACCAAATATCACTAGAAATGAACCATCATGCGCAACAGCATATCCATAAATTACTCAACTGGTTATGTGTTGATTTTTGCCGCGGCCTTACTAAAAGCACCCGCAATAGCTAAATACAGCGCCGTGATAGCCGCTATAAGCGCAAGAGCAATGCCTGCTATGAGGAGGGCATATTCCACAAGGACGGCGCCTTCTTCCTGCCCATGAACAACCCTTAGGGCTTTCTCGAAACGCCCTTTAATCTTTTCCTTTAATAAATTGGCCTCTAAATAAACCATCGTTGATATACGCATTAACATATTCCGCACCCCTTTCCTTTTCCCAAAAGCCGTTCCTGGTAACAATAGACTTCCAATATCTACTGCATTTCTCGAGAACTATTTGATCCTTCCGTGCCTCTCTCTTTGCTGTTCTTCTTCCCGCCTTCTTCGCATTACCAAAAGGCCACCAGCAATAATAAGGCCTACTCCCACGATTAAAACGATAACAAATGTACTTAAAGCATTCATGTTTCACTGTCTCCTTCTGTTTTCCACCCAAGAATAGAAAATATTAACACGTAATGGAACTAAACGCAACAAAAATACTTACTATTTTCACGAGAATGTTGCAAATATCATGCCGACAACTCTACAAAGGCCAGTTTAGACTAGCGTTTTTATAAGTTAAGTTGTATAAATACCCGCTAAGGGGGCGGGGCGTATCACCGTTATACTTACATGGGTTTATACTGCTCCCCTAAAAGGGTAGACACTTTTTAATGAGAGAGATAAGATGAGTCCCTTGCCCCAGGGGCAAGGGACGAGGAAAGAAAAAGGAGGGGGAGCAGATGGGTAGACACAGCAGGCTGAACGCGGAGTCAAAGATGGCCGTGGTGTTGAAGGGCCTGAAGGGGGGAAAGAAGCGTAGCAGAGATATGCAGGGAGCACCGAATAAGCCAGACGCTGTATTATCGCTGGAGGGACAGTCTTCTGGAGGGGGGACGTGAGAGGCTAAATGGAAAGAAGGCGGAAGGGAAGCTGGGAGCCTTAAGGCACGCCGTGGAGAGGCTGCAGAAGCTTGTTAGGCAAGCAGGCCATCCAGATACAGCATGTATTTACCTCTTACGATAACCCTAAGGGTAACGTGGACACAGAGAAGGCCGTCAGGGCCATAAAGGAGGAGGTGATATGGCCTAATGAGTTTAGAAGCCTTGAAGAGTCAAGAGGGGTAATCTGGAAATGGATTGAGCTGGATTATAACAAGCTCTACGTACATTCCAAACTGGGCTACCGCAGCTCCGAGGAGTTTGAAGCCCTATTTGACCAGACAGTAGTCACCCAGGCAGCATAAACTGTGAAATCTCTATATAGCAGTATGCGCAGAAACAGGGGTGGGTTTTGATGCCGTCATTAAAAAAGTAGCCGGAAGAGATGAAACACACTAGAAAGGAAACGGAAGGCTAACTGTGCAAGACTAGAAATACCCTCTTTTCGGACTTATAAAGCAGGTCACTCATTTTTCCCCTATCTTAGGCAAAAATCTTTACAATAAGAAAATGACCTTATAATATATTATTAAGGTATAAAATCCACAAATAGTAAACGAGTAGCTACTGTAGCATAGTTGAACAATGTGTTGGCCTTAGGAACTGGCCACAGTTAGAGGACATTCTATGTAATATTTTTTATTCCCTCTCTGTTAAGCAGGTTAATCTGGCATTTGTGATAATCCTCTGGCCAAAGTATTTTCATCGTTAAGATTATAGAAACAATCACAAGAGGTTAGATGTGCTTGACTTCGTCATCTTGGGCTCCGGGCCTGCCGGCGTAGGTGCATCGCTTCGCGCCGCTCAATTGGGGCGAAAGGTGTGTATTGTGGAGCAAGACAGGCTGGGCGGAATATGCCTAAATAAGGGGTGCATACCGACTAAAGTGCTTCTGCGAAGTGCCGCCGTTTTTTCACAAATAAAAAGGGCGCGCGACTGGGGTATCAACGTAAAAGAGCCAACCTTCGACTTTAAACGAATCCAGGATAGAAAAAGCAGGGTGGTAAACGCCTTGTCCAAGAGCATGCAAACCCTGCTCGATGACTGCAAAGTGGAAGTCGTCGGCGGCAGGGGTAGACTTCGCGGGCCGAACGAAGTAGAAGTAGTCCTTCATGACGGTGGTACCAGGACGCTGAAGGCCTCTACGGTAATTGTGGCGACCGGCTCTTCCCCGGCGAAACATGCCTCACTGCCAGTAGACGGTCACAGGGTCGTGACAAGCGACCATGCGCTACGCTTCGAGTCACTGCCGAAAAGCATTATAATTATTGGCGGCGGATACATCGGCTGTGAGTTCGGATATATATTCAACCAATTCGGCGTAGAGGTCACCCTGCTGGAGAGATTAGACCATCTTCTTGGCGATATGGACACAGACATCGGAAAGGCCCTTGCAAAGGAATTTATACGGTCAGGAATGAGGGTCATAACAGGTGAAACGATAACCAGCCTTGATGTTAAGGGCAAGGGTGTTCGTGTGTGTACACGCGCAGAGGCGCTGGAGGCGGAAAAGGCCCTGCTGTGCATCGGAAGGGCCCCCAACACAAATGACCTGGGCCTTGCAGAGGCTGGCGTACACGTTGACGAACGGGGGTACGTAAAGGTGGACGAACACTGTCTCTCCAGCGTCCCTGACGTATATGCAGCAGGAGACATTACAGATAAAGGCCAGTTGGCCAATGTTGCATACCGGCAGGGGGTGGTAGCGGTGGAGAGCGCCCTCGGTTTGAACTCTATAATGGATTACCGAGTTCTGCCTTACTGTGTCTTTTCCCAGCCGGAGGTCGCTGCCGTTGGGCTTGGCGAGCGGGAGGCAAGGGAAAAGGGACTTGACGTAAGAACCAGTATCTTTGAGTTCAGACAATTGGGTAAGGCCTGGGTCTCGGCCGACACGGAAGGTTTTGTAAAATTGACAATAGAGGCGACTTCCGGCAAGATTCTGGGCGTCCACATACTGGGACCGTACGCCAGTTTTTTGATTGGCGAGGCCGCGCTGGTTGTGAAAGCAGGCATGCGTTTGGAAGACCTGGCCAGCAGTATGCCCGTTCATCCCACCTTTTCAGAGGCCCTAACGGAGGCGGCCAGGAAGTTTCTTGACAAGGGTAAGTAATATTGTTATGGAAATTATCGTATGAAGTCGTTTGAACCCTCCAGCGGCGTTTCCACAAGGCTACCACCCTGGCTGAAGAAAAGGGTGATGTGCGGTGGCTCAACACACCGGGTTTCACTGGCACTTGAGAAGTTCCGGCTAAAAACGGTCTGCCAGGAGGCGTTATGCCCCAATATAATCGAATGCTTTACAAGGGGTTCAGCCACCTTCATAATACTTGGAGAAAACTGTACACGGACATGTGGTTTCTGCGGTGTTAAGAAAGGTCTCCCGAGGGACGTCGAGGAGGACGAACCCGAGAGACTTGCCCAGGCCGTAAGGCTTATGGGACTGCGCCACGCAGTCGTTACCTCCGTTACCAGGGATGACCTGTCTGACAGTGGTTCAGGACACTTCAGCAGGGTAATCCTCGCCCTTAAAAGATGTAAGGGGTTGAAAATAGAAGTGCTGGTACCGGACTTCCGCGGCGTGTGGGGCGACGTTCAAAGGGTGCTGGATGCAGGACCTCACGTCTTCGCTCACAATGTAGAGACCGTGCCCAGACTTCATCCGAGTGTGAGGCCGGAGGCGCATTACGAAAGGAGCCTCCATGTACTTGATTTCGCAAATAATGCGTGTAAAAATATACGCATAAAATCCGGACTGATGCTGGGTCTGGGGGAAAAAAAAGGAGAGGTGCTTGAGGTCCTTAAAGACCTCCTTCGCGTAGGATGTGAGATGGTTACAATCGGACAGTATCTAAGACCTTCGAAGAACCAACTACCCGTGCAGAGATTTCTGGAGCCGGAAGAGTTCAAAGAGTATGAGGAAACGGCCAGGGCATTGGGTTTTCCAGAGGTGTTTTCAGGACCGTTTGTGCGAAGTTCATATTGTATCGTATAAAAGCTGGATAGGAGGGGATTGACTGAGATGAAGATAGAAGTTGAACTGCCCGACTTTGAAGGATACTCCACAGAAGAAGCTACTATATCTAGCTGGTATGTAGACGAAGACGATGAAGTGGAAAAGGACGAAGACCTTGTAGAACTCCAGGTGGACGAGAATACCTGTCGTGTACCTGCGCCGGCTACGGGAAGGCTGCTGGAGATAATCGCCAAGGAAGGAGACGTGGTCAGGATTGGCGACGTATTAGCAATACTTGACACCAAGGTGGAAGACTAGCCGGAAGATCAGAGCCGCAAGAACCCTGCCTTTCGGCCTCTTCCTTCTTTTCTTGCACCTTAATTTGAAGAGATTTCTGAAAAATCTAATTTAACTATCATCTTAAGTTGTAGTGGTCGAGCTTGCTCGACTTGAGGTCGGGGTTCAAAATTTTGAACCCCTACACTACTAATGTCCTTTGACAAAGTTTTGTCCCAATCCCACGTAGTGCGCTATTTTCAGGGCACGATATCCAAGGGGCGGTTGGCGCACGCCTACGTGTTCTGCGGTCCGGATGGTGTCGGCAAGGCACTGTTTGCCAGAGAGCTGGCCAAGGCGCTTCTCTGCGAAAAGGTTGACGAGAGCGATGGAAACAGCACGGGCAATAAAGATGCCTGCGATGTTTGCAAATCGTGCAGAACTGCGGACAAAGGCGAAAACCCGAACCTGTCATGGATAACTCCCGCATACAAGGTAATACCAATCAGCTCGATACAAGAATTGGACAGGCTGGCCGCCCTCAAACCCGTTGAATCAAGGCGCAGGGTCTTTGTAATCGAAGAGGCGGAAAAGATGAGCGTGGAAGCGGCTAACTGCCTGCTCAAGACCCTGGAAGAGCCCCCGCCCGGCGTAGTTATTCTACTCACGACGACCTCTCTCCTTCGACTGCCGAGGACTATCGTATCCCGCTGCCAGGTCTTGAGATTCCATCCCCTCGAGCCGGACGTGCTCAAACGTCTAATTACAAAGAACTTTGACGTTGCAAATGATGTTGACGGACTTGAGTGGCTTACCAGGGCCTCCTGCGGCAGCATGGGCCGCGCCGCAACCCTAATCAACGAAGAGGCCGTCAGCAGGAGAAGGAAACTCTTCGACAGACTGTCCTCACTGCACCCGGAAGACAATTTTCTAATCTCCCAGGAGGTACTGGATTGGTGCCCCCACGACAAGGACGAGGGCCTTGAGGTGAGGCGCTCACAGCTCAGGGTCTGGATGTGTCTCATGCTGGAATACTACAGGGACGCACTTCTATGCAAGGTTGGGGCAGGAGATATTGGACTCTTTAACAGCGATGCGCAAGACAATATCTCGACAAAGGCCAGACGCCTGTCGGTGGGTACAATAATGAACATAATGGACGAGATCGAATACTCCCTGGAAGGGCTCCAGCGCAACGCCAACATAAACCTGCTGGTAGAGAACATGTTCACCCGCATCGCCCGACTGGAGGCGATAACGTAGGGGCAGACCTTTAGGTCTGTCCGCAGGTGGACAGGTTTAAAAACCTGTCCCTACATTCTCTCCCCTGCCCCCTCCCCTCAAGGGAGGGGAAAAATTTAGAGGGAACAATAACTTCTTCAGGGGTCTCAGCTATTCGGCACAAGCACTTCTTTCCCTCAATAACACAGCCAAATCCGGTTTGTCTGTTATTATGCCACTAATTCTCTCGTCATTAAGCAATTCCAGGAGCAGCCTTTCGTCGTTAACTGTCCAGACAAAGACGGGCTTATTGTTTATCTTGGCTTTTTCAAAGAACCCTGACCCAAGCAGCCTCCAATGCAATATTAGATAGTCTGCCTCTATTCCCATGCTTCTTTTAATACGCAGTGGTTTAAAGACTCTTTGCATAACATCTCTAGAAACATCCTCCGCCAGGATCAAACCGACCTTCAGCTTAGGGTAGTTGTCTCTGATTATCTTCAGAGAATGGGCGTTAAATGATGCGATTATAAGGTCGTCGTCTTTAAAATGCTTAAGCAGTACTTCTAAAACATCTTTTTCATAACCTTCTTCTTTGAGTTCCACAAGAAGTTTTATTTCCCCGCTGGTATTTTCCAAAACCTCTTCAACCGTGGGTATACTAAACCCGTGACGTCCTGCAAGCTCCTCGGCAGCTTCATACGTCAACTCTTTTACCATCTCGCCCTGGATGTGCTCATCATGATACGCAATGAAAACATTATTCTTCGTTCTTCTGACGTCAAACTCAATCATGTCCGCCCCTGAGTCAATGGCCTTTTTGAACGCATCGAGGGTATTTTCTCTTGCGCAAGCAGAGGCGCCGCGGTGGGCAATTATAAGCCTTTTTGTCAATTTGCCTTCCAGTGTAGGGCGCGTCTCGACGCACCCTATTATTCTATGCCCCATGAATGGGGCGACTACAAGTTAAGATTGTAGTCGCTCGATTTATTGAGCAAGGGCGCGTTGCAACGCGCCCCTACAGGGTATTTGAATACCGCCAACCTACACTGTCTCTATTACGCCGATGCACCTTGAGCAGAGGGTGGGGTATTTGGAATCCTTCCCTACGCTCGGAAAGTAGTTCCAGCACCTCTCGCACTTCTGGTTCTTAGACCTCTCCGACCATGCGGTAACCTTTGAAACGGGGAACTGGGCGGTCTCCGTCTCGCCAACACGTTCTTGCGGACGTACAGCAGGTGGAATCTTATCCATAATCTTATCCAACGGTACTGTATCGTCCCAGGGTGGAATCTGAGAGAAGGCCCCTTCGCGTTCAAGAAGCTCCTTTGGAGGTAATGTGTTAAACAAGCTGACCTCGGAGACAATGAACAGGGTAGGCAGAAAATCCTCGTATCTCTTCAGGAGCTTGTGGGTCTCGTCATCCGTCGTGTACAGGCTGACGGATGCCTCAAGCGAACTCCCGACAATCTTCCTTGCACGATTTAATTCAATCGAGCGGTAGACCTCCTCCCTTATCCTCATAAGTGATTCCCAGCGCGCATCTAACTCTTTATCAATCCACTCTTCTCTGACCTCCGGCCACTTGGCCAGATGGACGCTGGAGAGCGGCTCATCCTTGTGTTCTATAAAAGGCCACACCTCCTCTGAAGTGTGGACCAAGAGCGGGGCTGAGATTTTTACCAGCGTATGCAGTATGTGATGGAGGACAGTCTGCGCCGCACGGCGTTCCTTGGACTTCTTGCCTGCGGTGTAGAGTCTGTCTTTTAAAATATCAAAATAAAAGGCGCTCATATCAACGGCGCAGAAGTTGTGTATCGAGTGGTGCACCTTGTGGAACTCCAGGTTTTCAAAGGCGCGTGTCACGGACTGCAGAAGCTCTTGCGTCCGGCTGAGCGCCCAGCGATCTATCTCCGGCAGCTCATCGTAATCCACACCGTCGGCGCCGGGGTCAAAGCCGTGGAGATTGCCGAGCAGATAGCGGAAGGTGTTCCTGATCCGCCTGTACACGTCAGACATGCGGCCCATCAGCACAACGGACGTATTTATGTCCTGCCTGTAGTCCTGAGAAGAGGTCCAAAGCCTTATAATATCGGCCCCAAAGCGACCCAGGGCGTCTTCAACTGAGATGAAGTTGCCCAGCGACTTTGACATCTTCTCGCCCTTTTCGTCCACCACGAAGCCGTGCGTCAACACCATCTTGAACGGTGCACAGCCCCAGGCGCCGACCGAGGGGAGCAGTGAAAGCTGA
>Ga0209343_10003479_pt1 | contig 19825 bp, 16 predicted proteins | sample RifCSPlowO2_02_FD_184026 | JGI IMG/M metagenome (GOLD analysis project Ga0209343, IMG submission 184026) | Groundwater microbial communities from Rifle, Colorado - Rifle CSP2_plank lowO2_0.2 (SPAdes) (version 2) | ecosystem: Environmental > Aquatic > Deep subsurface > Groundwater | place... | reverse complement strand
CTGCTTCTCTCTTGTTGCCTGAAGCAGGCGGGAAAATTAAATTACTTTTTATTTCCATACTTACTGTTCTCTGGAGCACACATCCGGCAAATATTGAATCTGTACTCTTAGTAACTAATGCAAATATTACTTTAAGTTATGGGTTATCACTGTTAACTTTTTATCTTTATTTAAAATTTACATCAAACCAGAGATCGTTAGATTTACTTAAATCAGTTTGTTTATTTACGATTTTCTTATCTGCACTATTGATTGCTGAGTTTCATTTTATGCTTCCTTTTATACTTCTGCCTTATGCAATTTTCACTGCAAGGTTCATCCGGGATAACAGGACCCGCAGTGTACCAGTATCAATCTCACCTGTCTTATTAGCTACAATTATTTACATAGCTTTATTTTTATTATCCGGCACAAAAGTAAATATCCAGACTCATTCTTCACTAAATCTGATTTTTGAAAGAGTTTTCTGGCTTAGTCCACAGATTTTATTTCATTTCATAAAATTACTCTTTTTTCCTGTTAAACTTTCAGTAGATCAGACATTACTTGTAAAAATTGCGGATTATGTATTTGATCCGTATGCAATTTTTTGTATTGCATTTATTCTTATTCTTTTAGTTTTATCAGTATTTTCACTTTTTAATGCCAAAGGGAAATTCCCTTTTTTCTTTATAATATTCTTTCCTTTTTTACTTTCCCTGCTGCCATATTCACAGATTTTAGCTCCGGTTTATAATCTTGCCAGTGAAAGATATCTGTATTTTCCTTCTTTCATATTAATTTTCGGAATATCACACCTTATATTTTTTATTGTCTCTAAATATTCCAATAATAAAATAATAATTTATTTAATTTCAGCTCTTATTCTAACCATTCAGCTTACTTATTCAGTAAGAGGATACATAAGAACTTTAGACTGGAAAGATAATGTAACTTTATATGGCTCTGCTGTAAATGCCACTGAAAATCCGCTCTTTAAAGCTTACAGACGCAGAAGCCTGACTGAAAAAATATTTTCACAATATCCTGAGAGAGAAGTTAATCAAAGAATTCAGAAATTAACAATTCAAAATTTAAAAGAAGCAATTATTTTATACAAAAAGAAGATAAAAAAATTACAGACTTCTGTTCCGGAAATAGTAAAAGTTTACGGACTGGATCCGGAAACACTGCTTGCAAAATCAGCATATATACTTGCACAGTGTAATTTTAATCTGAACAATGATCCACAAAGTGCCCTGAAAATTATAGAGCCATACACAGGGAATCTTCCGATTTTAGACAGTTCAGCCATAACATTTTATGCTTCACTGCTATATTACACTGGCAGAGAAGAACAAGCTTTATCTGTTTTAAAAGAAGGATACAGGCTAAGACCATATTCGACAAGGGTTATTCTTTCACTATGTGATTTGATTTATATAAAATACGGTGATCTTAAAGCTATTGAAAATTATTGCTTAAAAGCTTTTAAATATTTTCCTTATGATTCTTATACTATTTATGCCCTTGCAAACACTTATAAACTAATGAACGACCACAAAAAGTATGCCTATTTTTCTTATATTTTCGGATTAAGGAACCATTCTATTGAAGCTCTGCAGACTGCTTATAATGAGTACATGTTTCTTAATGATAAAAACAATGCAAAAAAAGTAGTTAATAAAATCAGCTTTATGGAAAGAGAATTACAGAAAAGAAAATGAAAAAAATCATTTTGATAGTTTTTATTTTTTATTTTCCTACACTTTTTTATGCAGTTAAGGCTTTTGATGAGCTTCTGATTTTTAAGGAAACTTACTTACCTGTTCCCTTTTCATTCTCTGAAATTCCTGAACTCATTTCTAATCTGGGACTACACCAGTATGTAGAATCAAGCAATACTCTCTATTCAACAATCTGTTCACTCAGGTGTAATCCTCTGGGGAATCTTTTACAATTATTTATTCAGTTTCTTTTTCAGAAAAATCCCTTCAATTATCACCTCTATGCACTCTTTCTTCATTTGATTAACACTGCTCTTGTTTTTTTAATATTAAATAAATCTGCTTCTCTCTTTTCGCCTGAAGCAGGCGGGAAAATTAAATTATTTCTTATTTCGGTACTTACTATATTATGGAGCACTCATCCTGTAAACATTGAGTCTGTACTCTTAATAACCAATGCAAATATTACCTTAAGTTATGGGTTATCGCTGTTAACCTTTTATCTTTATCTGCGATTTTCACCAAAAATAAAACTACTTTCCATTCAGTCATTTATTTTGTTTATTATTTTTTTATCTGCACTATTGATTGCTGAGTTCCATTTTATGCTTCCTTTTATACTTCTGTCTTATGCAATAGCAATAAGACTTTACTCTGGTAAAGAAGAAAAATCACTACTATTAATCCTGCCAGTTCTTTTAGCTACAGCTATTTATATGGTTTTGTTTTTAGTTTCCAATACAAAGATAAACTTTCAGACTCAACCTTCATTAACTTTAATCTTTGAAAGAGTTTTCTGGCTCAGTCCGCAAATCTTATTTCATTTTATAAAATTGCTTTTTCTCCCGATTAAGCTGTCAGTAGATCAGACATTTCTTGTAAAAATTGCTGATTCATTATTTGCCCCTTATGCAGTCTTTTGTACTGGTTTTGTTCTTTTGCTTCTGGTTCTGTCAATTTTTTCACTCTTTAATACCAAGAGGAAATTTCCTTTTTTCTTTATCATATTCTTTCCTTTTTTACTTTCTCTGCTGCCATATTCACAGGCTATAGCTCCGGTTTATAACCTTGCCAGTGAAAGATACCTGTATTTTCCTTCCTTTATATTAATTTTTGGAATATCACACCTTATATTTTTTATTATCTCAAATAATTTAAACAATAAGAAAATCGTTTACTTAACTTCAGGAATATTTTTAGTTATTCTGATTTCATATTCAACGAGAGGATATATCAGAACTCTGGACTGGAAAGATAATTTTACATTATATAAATCAGCTATTAATACTACTGACAACCCTCTTTATAAAGCATTCCGGTATAAAATGCTAACCCCGCAGGAAAAAATATTTTCAGCACATCCGGAAAAAGAAGTATATCCGGGTTTTCAGGAATTAGCCATTGACAATATCAGGCTGGCAATAAAAGGATTAGAAAAAGAAAAGCAACAACACCAGAATCATATTCCACAAGTTGTAAAAAGTTACGGTCTTGATCCTGTCACATTACTTACAAAAGCCGGTTATTTATTAGCTCACAGTGATTACACGATTAATAATGATCCTCAAAGAGCACTAAATATTATAAATCCATTTGTAAAAGATCTTTCTTTACTGGATAATGCCGGGCTGGCTTTTTATGCATCTTTGCATTTCTTTAATAAGTCACCTGATAAAGCAGAAAGAATCTTAAGATATGCACATAAAAAATATCCTTATTCAACACAGATTACATTTCCGCTCTGCCAGTTAATATATATGAAGACCGGCAAACTGGATGAAGTGGAAAAATTCACTCTGTTATCATATAAATATTTTCCCTATGATACATTTACTTTGCTTTATCTGATTAAACTATATAACTTAAAAGGTGATAATGAAAAATATGCTTTTTTTTCATATGCATATGGTTTAAGGCACCATTCGATTCAATCCCTGGAAATTGCCCGCGAGCTATACCTTATGTTAAATAAACCAGAAATTACAAAAAAGATAGAGAAAAGGATTGCCTGTCTTAAAATGAAACTAAAAAATCAGTCATGAAAAAATATATTAATTTAACAACCCTGATTTGCATTATAAACTGCTTTATAGTTTTTGTTTTTTATTCACATACCTTAAATTATGAGTGGAAAATCTATGATGAAAATGTAATTTTTCAGGAATTAGTGTTTCCCATCCCAAAATCATTTTCTGAAATATTTGAATACATAACTCTGTTTGGATTAAATCATCACTTTGAAGCAGGCAATCCGATTTACTCAAATATTACAAACCTTAGAAGTGATCCTTTGAATTCTCTTATAAATCTTTTTGTTTTTTGTTTGTTTCAGAAAAATTCATTTTTTTATCATTTGTTATCCCTGGTTTTACATACGATCAATACATCCGTATTATTCATACTTCTGCATTCAATATTTAAGAACTCGTCTAAAATTAGTCTTTTTTTAATCAGCCTTCTAACCCTTTTTTGGGCTTTACACCCGTTAAATGTCGAAGCTGTTTTATTAGCTACAAACTGGACTGCATTATTAACATACGCCCTGTGCTTTCTAACCTTTTTTATATGTTTGCACTTTAATCATTCAAAGGGGAAAAACAAATTAAACTTAATAATTACATTCTTTTTATTTCTAACTGCATTGTTTACCTGTGAATATGCAGTGACTCTGCCAATTATTACATCCTTATATTTATTATCACAAAACAATTATTATTTCAAAAAATTTGAGCCAAAAAGTGTATTCATAACCACTATTCTTTTATTCATAGCATTATCTGTTTTTATCGTTTGTTTTTTTCTTTCTCCTTCAAAGAATAACTTAAATTCACCGCATTTATTAGTAGCACTGGAAAGGATTTTCTGGCTTTCTCCTCAAATTTTCTTTCACTTTTTAAAGCTTCTAATATTTCCTATTCATTTATCCATAGATCAAACATCTTTTGTATATTTATCCAAGAGGTTGTTTGAACCTTATGCGATCAGCTGTTTTTTTACAATGTTTTTCTTTATAGGAGGACTTTTCTTTGCTTTCATGATTTCAAAGAAAGCTAAAGGGTTTTTATTTTTTATTATTTTTGCACCATTTTTTATAGCTTTACTGCCTTTTCTACATATTATTTCTCCTGTTTATAATCTGGCAAGTGAAAGATATTTATATTTTCCATTATTTTTTCTAACTCTTGGATTAGGACATTTAATATACTTTCTGTCTTCAAAGTCAAATAAAAAGCATCTGGCTATTTTTGTTCTGTCATTGTCTTTAATCACTTTAATTTATTTCTGCAGAGCATATCTTAGAACATTTGACTGGAAGAATAATTTTACATTTCTAAAATCTACGACAGACATTGCGCCGAATAACTTACTTAAAGGCTACCGGCAAGAATCCATTTCAATCCTGCTTAAATTAAACAATTTAAATAAAAAAGCAAAGGCTTATAATGAACAGGCTTTGAAATCCTTTAAAAAAGCTCTTTTAAATTTGCAAAAAGAGTCTTATGAAGAGCATCAGATCCCTGCAATCATAAAATTTTACGGTTTAGAGCCCAGGACACTAATAGCTAAGACTGCGTTTTTAATTGCACAGACAAATCTTGAAATAACCAATAACTACGAAGAAGCTTACAGTATTATTTCTCCGTATATTAACAGCATAAATATTTCAAGTTCACAAGTCCTGAAATTTTACTACGATACTCTGTTCCACACAAAAAGAATCCCGGAAGCAGAGCAATTATTATTAAAAGCAATTCATAGAAATAAAATCAGTCCTGCTGTATATGTTGCTCTGTCAGACTTGTATGAATATAAATATAATGATTTAAGGAAAACAGAGAAATACTTACTGCTGTCACATAAATATTTTCCATATGATGCCACTACACTGTTTGGACTGCAAAGATTATATAAGAACTTAAATAATGCTGAAAAATATGCTCATTTTTCATATCTTTTCGGACTCAGAGCACATGATTTTGCTGCCCTGAAAGATGCTGCGTATGTTTACACAAGATTAGGTAATAAAAATAAATCAAAAACAATTATTAATAAACTGCTTAAATATTATCCTGTAGATGAGCAGACATTAAGAATAAAAATTTTATATGAGCAGAAGTTTGGCGGAATAAATCAGTGAAATTCAAAAAGGATTATATATTTTGTGCAATAACAATAATTACAGTTTTTCTGTTTTTTCTTCATACTCTAAGTTATCCATGGAGACATTTTGACGAACAGATTATTTACAATGAAACCATATTACCTGTACCTGTTTCTTTTTTACAAATAATTGAGTTTATTTCAAATTTTGGACTAAACAATTACATTGAAGCATCAAACCCATTCTATACAACCATTTCAAATATGAGGTGTGCTCCTTTCGGTGCTTTATTTTTCTTTTTTATCTTCTGGCTTTTTCAAAAGTCTGCTTTTACATATCATCTGTTTTCTCTTTTAATTCATTTGCTTAATTCGTTTTTGTGTTTTCTTATACTTAATAAAACAAGTTTAAAAATATTTAACTCAGGTCATTCTTCAAACCTGATAAGACTTTCACTGATAACGATACTCTCACTTTTCTGGGCATTACATCCTGCAAATATAGAAACTATTTTGCTGGCTACAAACTGCGGCGCACTTGTAACTTACTTATTCTGTTTACTATTTATTTTTTATTTTACTGACAATAACAGCTCATTAAACAATAGAATATTTTTGTCTTTGGTATATTTTATTCCTCTTCTTTTAAACGAATATTCAATCACACTCCCGTTTATACTGCTAACGTATTTATGTGCCACTTCAATATTCTACAGTGATTCAAATTCACTCAAAGAAACATTTATAAAATCAATAAAAAGAATGTTTCCTTTATTTTTAACACTTATATTATTCACAATTTATTTTTTATCACTTCCAAATTTAAGGATTTTTCAGGACAAAAACTTATCCTTATCGATAGAAAGAATTTTCTGGTTCTCGCCGCAAATATTTTTCCATTTTATAAAGTTAATTGTCTTTCCGCTGCATCTGACCATCGATCAAAGTACTCTGGTTAAAATATCAAATACCTTGTTTGCACCTTATGCAATTTTTTGTTTTCTGTTTTTGTTTGGATTAATTATTTTCTCCATAATTTCCCTGTTACGGTTAAAACAGGGAGCATATTTTCATTTTTTTATTTTATTTGTACCGTTTTTTCTTTCACTGTTTCCTTTTTTACACATAATTTCACCTTTGTATAATCTTGTCAGCGAGAGATATTTATACTTTCCTTCATTTTTATTTATGTTCGGGGTTTCACATATATTATTTTTTATAGCAAGCAAATCTTCCGTAAAAAAACAAATTGTAATAACCTCTATAATGTTCTTCCTGATGATTTCTTTTTCCTGCAGGGCTTATCTCAGAACACTGGACTGGAAAGACAGTGCTTCACTTTTTATGTCAGCGCTTAAAGAAGCAAAAAGTAATCTTACTAAAGGGTTAAGAATGCAGATGCTTGGAGGAGTTTTATATTCTTATTACAACAACACAGCTTTAAAAGAAGCCGGTGAAAAATATATTGAAGATGGCTTGCATCTCTTAGAAGATTCACTCGACAAATTAGAAACAGAAAGAATACAGTATGAAAACGAACTGCCTCAGATAATTAAGTTTTATGGTTTAGATCCAAAAACTATTCAGGCAAAAATATCATATTTAATTGCTTTTACACAGCTTGGAATGGAAAGAAATCTGCAAAAAGCATATGAAATTATGAGACCATACATGGAGGATCTGTCTGTTATTGACACACAAATTCTGGATTTATACGCAGGACTTTTATTTTCATTACAAAAAACAGATAAAGCTGAGGTCCTGCTAAATCACGCATTAGAAAAGAAATTAAGTCCGAGAATACTTCTCCCCCTTTCTGAAATATATAAAAATAAATATAAAGATCTCTCAAAAGCAGAAGCTTTACTAAAAGAATCTTTTAAGTATTTTCCGTACGATTCAGAGACACTTCAAAGCCTGAAAACTTTTTACTTACAGACTAACAATCTTCCTAAATATGAGTTTTATTCATATTTACATGCTTTACGAACTCATCAAAAAGAAAGTTCAGGAACTTATATAATCAAAAAATGACAAATAAAACAAAAATATTTTTAATTGATCTGCTAATTTGCATAATTATAGTCCTGGCATTATTTATGCCGATGCTTAACCGCCCATGGCTAACATATGACGAAAGGATAATTTATGACAGCATATATTTTCCTGCTATAAAATCTTTTGGGGAAATCTTTGAGATCTTTGGAAATTTTGGCTCTAATTTTAATGTCTTTTCTTCAAATGCAATATATTCTTCAAACTATCTCACCAGAAGCTGTCCGCTAAGCCTGATGTTAAATCTGCTTACCAGTTTGTTCTTTGGGAAAAATCCTGTTCTATATCATTCTTTCAATCTGATTTTGCATTTAATAAATATCTGCTTATTTTACTTAATCCTGCGATTTTCCTTTACAAAAACAATAAACAGATTTTTATTAATAACCCTGACTTTAATCTGGGCGGTCCATCCGGTAATTCTAGAGTCAGTTTTACTCTCTACAAATTTTGGAGCAACTTTAAGCTACTGCTTCTTCTTTGGTTTTTTACTGGATTTTTTGATAAATAAAAGCAAAAATACTTCTTTGATTAGAGAGCTTTTAATTCCTGTAATTTTTCTTATTCCAATGCTTACAAATGAATACATTGTTACTTTACCTCTTATACTTTTTGTCATTTCTTTTTATGAAACCTATAGAAATAATTCATTGAAAAAAGCAGTTAAACTAAGTCTCAGAGAAACTAAGCCATATCTTACTGGCCTTATTTTTTATTTGATTATTTATTCGTTATCAAACAACAGGATAATTCATCCATTTATCGGGAATCAGTTAGCAGCTCTTACAGAAAGAGTTTTCTGGCTTGCTCCTCAAATATTTGTTCATTTTTTAAAACTTATATTTTATCCGGAAATTCTATCTACAGATCAAACACTTTTTGTTCATCTTGGTAAAAGTTTATTTGCCCCGTATTCATTGTTTTGCATTTTAATATTTACTTTGTGGTTTTTAGTCCCGTTATATTTATTTATTAAAAGCAGAAAGGCATCAAATATTTTTCTTTTATGCTGGACTTTTTTCTTTGCCTTATTACCTTTTTTGCACATTCTCGCACCTTCGTATTTATTAGCATCTGAAAGATATTTATATTGCCCGTTAGCTCTGTTAATTTTTGGATTTTTAAAACTTATCTTAGATCATAAAAAAATATTTACGGCGTCATCAATATTTTTAACTTTGGCTTTGGTGCTTTGTATATCAAGGTCATATTGCAGAACATTAGACTGGAAAGATAATTATTCATTTATAATTTCCACTTATCATTCCACTAAAGATCCTCTCCTGAAAGCCATCAAGCTAAATATGCTCCTTGACATATCAAAAGGGCATTACGAAGATATTTTAAAGCTATTAGAACAGGCAAAACAGATAAATATAGAATTAAAAAACAAATATCAGGATTCTCTGCCGCTTGTTATAAAATCATACGGACTTGACTATGATGCAACCCTGGCTAAGATTATCTCTCTACAAGCTATTGTCAAATGTTTGCCGTTAAAAGAAGATTATCATACTGGAATTAAACTATTAAAACATTATATTAATAACAAACCGGAATTATTAGATCCCAGAATTTTTGAGATTTATACAAATTGGTTAATTAATGACCAGAATATTTCTGAAGCAAAACATATTTTATTAAAAGCAAATTCTACATATCCTCACATTTCTTCAATCTTAATGCAGCTGTTTGCTCTGACAATGAAATATGAAAATAACAAGAAGAAAGCAGAAAAATATCTTAAAGAAGCATTAAAATATTATCCTCTTGACACATCAATTCTTGGCAAAGCAATTCTTTTCTACCAGGAACCAAAAAACAGTTTACTGGTAGCAAAGTACTCATATTTATACGGTCTACTAACACAGTCAAAGACTGCTTATGAGCAGTCACTGTCAAATTATCTCGATGTCGGAGATATAAGAGATGCCGGAAAAACCGTATTTAAACTTTTAAAAATCTCTCCTGACGATCCTGAAACTTTGTATTTAATAAGTAATTATTACTACAAAACAAACGATAATAAAAAAGCTTTTTCATATCTTATAAAAGCGTATTCAATTGGACTCACGAAACCAGCTGGTCCAAAACTTATGTTTAATATTGGCTATACACTGGCAAAACTTCATTTACTGCTTGGAAATAAAGAGGCAGCTATAACTATTTCAAAAGAAATATTTAACTTTACAGATAACGACAATAAGTCTTTAATTAAGCTTGCTAAACTTTATAAGTCTCTTGATTTAAAGGAAAACCTGAATGCATGTTTAAAAAAGATAAATTTAACATTGTAAATCTTTTAATTTGCCTGACTGTAATTCTATTACTATTTATTCCAACCCTAAGCAGACCATGGTTAATTTACGATGAAAGGGTGATTTTTGACAATTCATTTTTCCCTTCGCCTGTCAGTTTTTCTGAAATTTTTGAGACGTTTAAAGAGTTTGGATTAAATTTTAACTTCTTATCTTCCAATGCAATCTATTCTTCAAATTCAGTAATAAGATCATCTCCTCTTAGTTTAATATTAAATACACTTGTAAATTTCTTCTTAAAAAAGAATCAGTTCTGTTATCACTTACTTATACTGATTTTACACATTATTAATACATCTCTTGTTTATTTCATAATAAAGATTCTTACAGATATTTCAGGCAATAATTCAGTAAAACTCCTGCCGGTGCTTCTTACATTAATCTGGGCTATTCACCCTATTTACATATAGTTTTTTCTTTGCATTTTTTCTTGATTTTCTGAAGAATAAAGAGCAAAACAAGTTAATTAAAAGAAGAATTATTATCCCGTTAATATTCCTTATCCCGATGTTTAGCACTGAATGTATGATTATTCTTCCGTTTGTATTTTTTATTGTTTCATTTCAACAGCTATTTCAGACAGAAGGCTTAAAAACATCTTTTAAAAGATCCTTTGAATATACTATTCCTTACTTTACAGGTATTACTATTTACCTGATTTATTTTTTATTCTTATCGCACATTAAGAGCAATCATCCTTCAGGGGGTAATGAGTTTGTAGTTTTTTTAGAGAGAGTATTATGGTTAAGCCCGCAAATATTTTTTCACTCATTAAAACTTATTTTCTATCCGAAGTTATTATCAGTCGATCAGAGTCTTTTTATACATCTGGGGAAAACTCTTTTTGATCCGTATGCAGTATTTTGCTTTTCTTTTCTTTTTATGTGGTTACTGGTGCCTCTTTATCTTTTTGTATTCAGGAGAAAATTCCCTGATTTGTTTTTTCTAAACTGGACTTTTTTCTTTGCATTATTGCCTTTTTTACACATCCTGATGCCTTCATATGCACTTTTTGCAGAGAGATATCTGTATCTTCCGTTTGCATTTTTAATTTTTGGTTTAGCAAAACTACTTTCCAGGAACCTGAAACTTATTCAGGTATCATGTTTGTTTTTATGCATTTTATTAATCCCCTGTTTTATGAGATCACATTACAGAACATTAGACTGGAAAAATAATTATTCGTTTATTGAATCAATTTATAAAGCAGGCAAAGATCCACTGCACAAAGCAGTTAGACTACATATGTTGGCTAATACTATCTTGTCAGATAATCCACGTAAAAAAGAAGAAACCAGAAAGTATTTTTTTAAAACACTTGAGCTGTTAAATCAGGCAAAACAAGAAAACAAAATCCTGCAATTAAAATATCAAAAGAACTTACCTCTAATAATAAAATCTTATGGATTAGATTATAATTCAATACCAGTAAAAATCGCTTATTTAGAAGCTTATACACGATGTAATAATCTTTATGAGCCTTTTACCGTTGGAATAAAAATACTAAAACCTTATATGAAAAAGCCGACAAAAGTAGATCCGGTAACTCTGGATTTGTATACGCATTTGCTGTTGCTTGATAAACAATATATAGAAGCAAAAAAAATTTTATTGGCAGCAAATTCGATTCAACCTCACTTATCTGTTATTTTACTGACACTATTTGAAATTGCAGTAAGATTTGAAAATGACAGACTTCATGCGGAAAAATATCTTTTAGAAGCGTTTAAATACTATCCGTACGAGATTGCTGTTCTTGAAAGGGCTCTTGTTTTTTATGAAGAGCAAAAAAATCTTTTATTGAAAACAAAATTTGCCTACCTGCTTGGCTTGAGAACACAGTTAAAACCTGCTTATCAGGAAGCAATGTATGGTTTCCTGGACTTAGGGCAGTTAAAAGGAGCTAAAAAAACGCTTAACAAATTGTTGAAAATTGATCCGCATGATCCTGAAACCCTTTATCTCCTTAATAGATATCAGAATCAGTTTGTCCTGAAATAAGGATTTGAAACTCAGGTTTTAAACGGATTCCGTCAAATTATAACTTTATCTTAACCTAAGTCATATTATATATGGTGAAAATCCGGGGTAACCTTTGTTTTAACGAAGATTGTTTTTATGAGTATTAGCGGCATAAATAGCCTTTCTACCGAGCAGCTCAAAGCTGCTGATATGAATCAGGATGGCTTTATTACTGACAAAGATTTAGAAATCTTAGATAAGTTTGTAAAAGAGCTGAATAACTCTGATAGTGACGAAGATATTGAGAGAATTAAAAAAAGATAAACTGAAAAATAAATAGAAACCAAGAGTGATATAGCTTAAACCCTTACCGGGACTGATTCTTCTGCTTCATTTAGTTTTTTTGTTTCAATAATAAGTCGATTTTTAAATGTTGTTTCGTCTGGCTTTGCAGATAGCCTGGCTAATTCATCAATTGTATCCAGTACCAGACTTGCCGGAAATTCTTTTGGTTTAATAACTAATATTTTATTATGTTTGGTCGTATTTGTTCCTTCATAATAACCAATAAGTTCTTCTTTTAGTTTTTCTCCCGATCTGAGCCCTGTGTATCTGATTTTTATTTGCCGGGGATCATATCCTGATAATCTGATAAAGTCTTTTGCCAGAACATCTATATTTACTTCATTACCCATATCAAGCACCATAATGTCTGAAGTTTTTCCTGCTGCACTGGCTTTTATTACAAGCTGAGCAGATTCTGACATTGTCATAAAAAATCTGTATGCGTTTTTATCAGTAACGGTAACAGGCAAATTATTTTTTAACTGATTTTCCCAGACTGGAATGACACTGCCCCTGCTTCCAATTACATTTCCAAATCTGACTGAAATATATTTTGTCTTTGGGAATTGTTTAGCATAGGTGTTGACAATAAGCTCAGCAAGCCTTTTTGTATTACCCAGAACATTAATCGGATTTACAGCTTTATCAGTAGAAATATTTATAAAGGTTTCAATATTTAACATTCCTGCGATTTCTGCCAGATTTTTAGTGCCTATTACATTATTTTCAAATGCTTCCATTGGATGGTCTTCCATTAACGGAACATGCTTATGTGCTGCTGCATGAAAAATTAAATCAGGAGAAATGCTGGCTAAGTACCTGTAAAGAAATTTGTAATGTCTGATATCACAGATAACTGGAGTAAATGGGATTGAGGTTAAATAGCTTAATTCCTGTGAAAGCTGAAAGATACTGTTTTCACCTCTTCCAAGAATGTATATTTTCTTTGGAGAGAAATTAGTAGCTAATTGCTTTGTAAGCTCACTGCCAATTGATCCTCCTGCACCTGTGATTAAAATTGTCTTGTTGTTTATAAAAGCAGCTATTTCAGGAGTAGATAAATCTACTGGTTCACGTCCAAGAAGGTCTTCCAGACTGATTTTCCTGATTTTTTCAATTGTAACTTTTCCCTCAGCAAGCTGATCTACGCCGGGGATAATTTTGGTTTCAAGTCTTGTTACCTGACAAAGCTCAATAATTTCCCTGATTTGATTTGGAGGTAATGATGGAATTGCAATTATTATCTGTTCAATATTGTACTCTTTAACAGCGTTATTTAAATTTTTAATATATCCGGCTACTCTTACTTTGTCACTGATTTTTATTTTTTGTTTTCTTTCATCGTCATCAAGTGCGCAGATTATTTCTATATCGAGTTCCGGGTGTTGTATAACCTTTCTTACCAGTTCCTGAGCTGCCTGACCTGCACCGATTAAAAGAGTACGTTTTTTTGCTTTCTGATTGTTTTCTTTTTGTCTTTTTTTAATTGTTCTCCTTGTGATTTGCCATTTTCTAAGTAATCTTGCACAGGAAAGAAAAATCAGGCTTAATGATGAATCAATAATTATTACACCAATTGGAATTGCAAAGAGCTGGTTATAAGCATTAAACCCAATAATACGTGGTATAGCCAAAATTAAAGATGAGCAAAGAACTGGTTTTGTAAGTTCTAAAATTTCATTTAGCTCCGTATACCTCCACATCCTGCTGTAAATTTGAAAAATAAATAAAAAAAGTAATCTTAAAGAAAGTACAATTGGCAAAACAAACGGAAGCTGTGAACCCCAGAACCATCCCTGTGTTTCAGTGGATATATTGTGCTCAAGCCGTAACTTATAAGAAATTATCAGGGATAAAGCAAATAATGAGAGATCAATTATCACTCTGGATATTCGTTTTAAAGAATATATCCATTTTCTTTTAATCAAAGAATATCTCCTGTTATTTATTTTATTTCTTTGTGGAGAGTGTATTTTTTCAGATATGGATTATATTTCTTTAACTCTAATCTTTCAGTTTGTTTTCTTTTGTTTTTAGTGGTTGAATATCGGGAAGGAGTTTTGCCTTCTTTTCGCGCTTCCGTACACTCCAGTGTAACTATTACTCTGTCACCTTTTTTTGCCATGATTGTGTCCTTTATTTATAAGCCTTTTTATTATATAACAATAAAACGTGTTTATACATTACTTTTTTCTATACAGCAGTCTTTACTTTGATTTTCATTTAACTTTCTTACAGCTTCAGCAAGATCATTATTTGATAAGTTGTTCTCAATTAAAAATTTCTTAATAAGCTGACTGTCAGCTGACCAGCCAATTTTTAACAGGTGCTGCAAATGCTCAGACGGACCGTAAGTTTTATTTCTTGTTATGCTTTCTGCATCCAAATTCAATTCATTCATTGTTTTATAATTAAAGGTTACATTTAATTTAGAAAGGCTTCAACTTGTTTGAAGCCTTATAAAAAACTACCTCTTTATTATAGTAAATTAATTCTCCATCTGCATATTTAACAGACGGATTAAAATTTATTAATGTTAAACTGCAGTTTGCATTAGTAAATAAAGCTAATTCTTCGCCACCTAAATTCCTAAAGGACCCTATCTGAGTTTTTATACTTCCGCCATGAGTAAATACTGCTACTTTTGAATTATAATCATTTTCAATTAATATTTTTTCTATTGCTCTTTTAACTCTTTTTTCATGTGATTCAAAACTTTCAAACCAGCATGGCCTTACGTAATAATTTTTGTGCCACTTGGTATATTCTTCCGGATATTTTTCTTTAACCTCATTGTATGTAAGCCCTTCCCAGATCCCAAAATGTGCTTCACGTAAATCAGCATCAGTCTTAATTTCAAGATTTAACTTTTGGGCAGTTGGCATAGCTGTTTGAATGGCCCTTCCGAGATCACTTGAATAAATAGCTGTAATATCCCCACTCTGAAAATATTTCTGTAATTCTTTTGCTTGTTCTTTTCCTAAGCTTGAAAGACCTTCGTCAGTTTGTCCCTGGACAATATTTTCTTTATTTCCTTTGCTTTGAGCGTGTCTTATAAGTATTAACTGCATGTATTCCTAAAGTATAATATAGTAAATAACAATGAGCAAATCAAATTTAACAGAGAAATCAGCAAAAGAAATAAACAGACTTTTTTTAAATAAAGAGATTTCAGCAAAAGAAATAGTTGATGCTGTTTATAAACAAATTGAAATTGTTGAGCCACAAATTCAGGCATTAAACTCTATTACAAAAGATCTGGCTTATAAACAGGCAGGAGAACTGGATAAAAAGATTTCAAAAGGTGAAAAACTCAGCTCAATTGCAGGGGTTCCTATAGTAGTTAAAGATGTAATTTGTGTGAAAACTTATCCTGCTACTTGCAGCTCAAAAATTCTTGAAAATTTTATTGCTCCGTATGAAGCTGCTTCTACAAATAAACTCTGGGAAGCCGGCGCTATTTGTATAGGTAAATCAAATATGGATGAGTTTGCAATGGGAAGCTCTACTGAAAATTCAGCTTTTAAAAAAACAAAAAATCCCTGGAATTTAAATACTGTTCCTGGCGGTAGTTCAGGGGGATCAGCTGCCTCTGTGGCATCAATGGAAGTCCCTGTAAGCCTTGGAACAGATACCGGTGGTTCTGTAAGACAGCCTGCGAGCTTTTGTGGTGTTGTTGGTTTAAAACCTACTTACGGAAGGGTTTCAAGATTTGGATTAATTGCATTTGCAAGCAGCCTGGATCAAATAGGCCCGTTTTCAAGAAATGTCTATGATACTGCACTGGTTTTACAGCATATAAGCGGATATGATTTAAAAGACAGTACATCTTTAAATGTTGAGGTTCCGGACTATATAAATAAAATTACTACTACTTCTCTCAAAGGTAAAAAAATTGGTCTTATTAAAGAACTTATGGGAGATGGAATTGATTCTGAAGTCAAAAAATCAATTGAAGCTTCAGTGAAAATTTTCAATAATCTTGAAGCAGAAGTTGTGGAAGTCTCTCTGCCGAATGTTAAATATTCAGTACCTATTTATTACATCATTGCTACTGCAGAAGCAAGTTCAAATTTAGCCAGATATGATGGTGTTAAGTACGGTTATCGTACAGCAGGTGCAAAAGAATTGTTGCCAATGTATGCAAAAACACGACAAGAAGGATTTGGTGCTGAGGTAAAAAGAAGAATTATGCTGGGGACTTATGCATTAAGCTCAGGTTATTATGACGCATATTATAAAAAGGCTCAGCAGGTTAGAAAACTGGTTGCACAGGATTTCTTAAATACATTTGAAAAAGTTGATCTTTTAATTTCACCTACATGTCCTACTACGGCATTTGAATTTGGTTCCAGAGTTGATGATCCTTTATCCATGTATATTTCAGATATTGCTACTATTCCAGCCAATCTTGCCGGCTTACCTGCTATTTCGATACCATGCGGATTTGATTCCAGGAAGCTTCCAATAGGCCTGCAGATTATTGCACCATCATTAAGTGAAGAATTGTTGCTTAGTGCTGCTTATTCTTTTGAATATGCTTGTAATATTAACATTACATGCAGGAGTTTTTTAACAGCAAAATGAAATTAATTTATGCTTTTTTAACGATAGCATTTCTTGTGATTTTTTCAAATCCTGTAATTGCTGGTTTTTTTGGGACAAATCAAATTTCATCAAGTAGTTCCGGTAATACTCAATTAACGACAGATGACATTCCCATAAGAGATGAAGCTTTTAAAATAATGGAAAGGCGTAAAATGGAAGCACATAAATTAATCAGTGAAGGACTGGGACTTATGAGAGAAGGTGAAAAGAAAAACAATGAAACCTTAATTACTAAAGGACGCATAAAAAAAGAGATTGGTACAAAACAGTTACAGGTATTAAAAGAGCAGGCTGAACAAAAAAAGAAAGAAGATAAGAGTTATGGCTGGTAATAGCAGACATCCTAACCTTTTTACCCGCGAAAATGCTCTTGTTTTATTGATAGATTTTCAAGAAAGATTTCTCCCTATTTTACATAATCGTGATGAAACGATAAAAAATATAAAACTGCTTTTAGGCGGTGTAAATATTTATAGCTTGCCTATTATAGTCACAGAGCAGGTTCCGGAAAAACTGGGTCCTACAATAAGTGACTTTAAAGAGTATTTGCATCACGCCAAATTTTTTTATAAAAAAACAATGAGTTGTTGTGGTCAGATCGGATTTCTTGAAGAGCTTAAGAAACTAGGCGTAAAGAGAATTGTTGTTTGCGGTATTGAAGCTCATGTATGTGTTTTACAAACAGCTCTTGATTTAATTTATCATGGTTTTCAGGTTCACTTAGCCTGTGATGCAATAACCACACGGATTCCATATAATAAAGAAATTGCTATTGAAAAGATGAAAAGCTCAGGTGTTATAGTCAGTTCGGTTGAAACTGTTCTTTTTGAAATAACATATACAGCCGGAACGGAAGAGTTTAAAAAATTACAGCGACAATATGAACTGTTATATAATTGACACAAGTTACAAGGAGAATGACCATGAAGATTGCAAATGATATTACAGAATTAATTGGAAACACACCTCTTGTACGTTTAAATAAATTAAATAAACAATATGGACTTGATCCTTCTGTGATTATTGCCTGTAAGTTAGAAAGTCAGAATCCGCTTGGTTCTGTAAAAGACAGAATTGGTGTAAGTATGATTCATGAAGCAGAGAAAGAAGGAAAAATTAAGCCTGGTCAGACAGTGCTTGTAGAGCCGACTAGTGGAAATACTGGAATTGCACTTGCTTTTGTAGCTGCAGCAAAAGGTTATAAATTAATTCTTACAATGCCGGATACTATGAGTATGGAAAGAAGAACACTGTTAAAAGCATTTGATGCAGAGCTTGTTTTAACTCCCGGAGCACTGGGAATGAAAGGGGCTATTGCTAAAGCTGAAGAAATTGTAAAGGCAACCCCAAATGCTTATATGCTCCAGCAGTTTAAAAATCCTGCAAATCTTCTTATACACAGAAAAACAACAGCAGAAGAAATCTGGAAGGATACTGATGGAAAAGTAGACATAATTATTAGTGGTGTTGGAACAGGCGGGACAATTACAGGATGTGGTCAGGCTTTGAAACCTAAGAAACCAGCATTAAAACTTATTGCTATTGAACCTAAAGAATCCCCGGTTCTTGCCGGTGGACAGCCTTCTCCTCATAAGATTCAAGGCATTGGAGCTGGTTTTGTCCCTGATATTTTGGACAGAAAAGTTATTGATGAAATATTTCACGTTACTAGCGAGCAGGCTCTTGAGTATGGACGCAAGCTGGCAAAAGAAGAAGGGATCTTAGCTGGAATTAGCTCAGGAGCTGCTGTTTATGCAGCACTTGAAGTAGGTAAAAGGCCTGAAAATAAGGGTAAGTTAATAGTAACCATATTACCCAGCACCGGAGAGAGATATTTATCCACGTTATTATTTACTAATCTTGCTCAGCCTGTAATGGCTAAAGCAGGAGTTTGATGTATGAGCTTGATTAATCAAGCTCATACAAAAAGGAACTCATGTTACTCTGGCTTAATGATGAAATAAAAAATATCCGAAAAAAAGATCCGGCAAGCAAATCATGGCTTGAGGTTTTACTCTGCTATCCTGGATTACATGCAATGATATTTCATAAGTTTGCACATGGTTTGTACAGGCTTAAAATTCCTATTATTCCAAGACTTATTTCTCATATTTCAAGATGGATTACAGGAATTGAAATTCATCCGGGGGCTGAAATTGGAAAGAGAGTTTTTATTGATCATGGAAAAGGAGTGGTTATAGGTGAGACAAGTCAGATTGGAAATGATGTAATAATTTATCAGGGAGTAACTCTTGGCGGGACCAGTACTAAAAAAGTAAAACGACATCCCACACTTGGAAATAATATTGTTTTAGGATGCGGAGCAAAGGTTTTAGGAAATATAAAAATCGGGGATAATTGTCAGATAGGAGCAAACTCAGTAGTCCTAAAAGATGTACCTGCAAACTCAACTGTAGTGGGTATTCCGGCAAGAATTGTGCTTTATGAAGGCAGAAAAATATCAGAGCGCGATTCTCTAAACCATAATCTTCTCCCTGATCCTGAAGCTGATGCTATTAATTGTCTTATGACAAAGATAAAAGAACTCGAGTCAGCCATAAGGATTTTATCAAAGGAAACAGATTCTTCAAAAGAAGTTGAAAAGATTCTGGATCAGCAACCAATGCCAAAACTTTCAGAAGAAAACCATTCTGCACCCAAAAAAGATACCATACAAAATATTGATGAATTTATACATGGGATGGGAATTTGAAGCTTATTATATTTGTC
>Ga0209343_10003476_pt1 | contig 19837 bp, 21 predicted proteins | sample RifCSPlowO2_02_FD_184026 | JGI IMG/M metagenome (GOLD analysis project Ga0209343, IMG submission 184026) | Groundwater microbial communities from Rifle, Colorado - Rifle CSP2_plank lowO2_0.2 (SPAdes) (version 2) | ecosystem: Environmental > Aquatic > Deep subsurface > Groundwater | place... | reverse complement strand
ACGCAGCACATGACGCAACACCTCCGGCGCCTCCCCGGTGACGTCGCCATCGGCATCGAGCATGACGAAGGGTGCTTCGAGGGCATAGCCGACTCGTAGCGGCAAGCCGTGCTGGTAACGGGTCAGTGTGTCTTCGCCACCGATCTCCAGAACGCTGACCGCCAATACGCTCGTCAGTAGAACCAGAAAGATGGCTGCTACGAGGTATGGCCGCTTCAGGAAAAAAATGCTTCCTTGCCTCATTTGCTACAAAGCCTCCCGGCCGATGCCTATCTTCATTGCCCTCGTTCCCTGTTGGGAATGGCGCGCTTCACAGGTGTAAGGATAGCCACTACAGCACTATGCCTATAAAAATATCGAATAAGCCGACTGGCAGGGGCAGATGTCGTATTTTGCGGGGGCTGGTGTCGCATCGGTTCGACTACTGTCGACCGAGTCGGTGCTGGACACGCAACTGGTACTGGCTGGTCATCCAGAGAAACAATTGGAGCCACGACATTCATAATGCTAAGCGTCTACCTTGGGCCCGAAGCTGCCGCTGCTAACCGGCAGAAACCGGCCCAGGCTGTGTACAAACGCATACCCCGTTTTGAAGTCTGCGTTGCTACGTAAATTCTGCCGGTATTTGGTTAATCAGCAGACCTGAAATTTACCCAGGAGCGCGATTACTGTTCTGCTTCAGACCACCAAACCTACTCGAAAACGTAATGAGATGGTCACCCCCCACACTCCGCGAGGGCTATGCTCTCGCTGGGTTTATCTCGGAGGCCATCGCCATGAACAAAGTTGTACTGGTGGGAGCGGTCTTGACCGCGAAAAGGCCAACCTCGCCGCGCCATCGTTACGCGAAATGACCCGGCGCCATTGCCGCAGCACATTCGTGGCCAAGGCCGCTCCCGCGAACACGATGAATGCTTCCCGGCAAGACCCAGGCCGCCAACCGACGATCAAGACAACAAGCTGACAACGGCGAAGCGGCTGATGTTGGCTTGCGCCAACACCGTCTGGGTGACGGCGGCATAGCTGGAGGGGCTGCGCTGCATCAGGTCGAACACCGAGCGGGAGAAGTCCAGCGCCCACTGCTGCTCGTCGGCGTCGGCCTGCCGCGCAAGGAATTCGCGGATCTCGCGCTGCCGCTGGCCCAGCTGTTCGCGCAGCGCGCCGACCTTCTCCAGCCCTGCCACCACGGTATCGAGCATGCGCCGCAGTTCGCGCAGGGAGTCCAACGGTGGCTCCTCGGGAAACGTCAGCAGCTGATCTTCCTGGCTCTGCACGCGCAGGAAGCGGCCCTTGGCAAAGAGCTTGTCCTCGCCCTGCACCGCCAGTTGGTCCTTGAGCTGCTGCCAATCGCTTTCGCGCGCGGAGAACCTGAGCCGGCCGCTGTCATCGAGTTCGGCACGGATGCCGGATTGGCCAAGACTGCCATTGAAACGACGCAGAATCTGCTCGTCGCTCATGTCGTCGTCGAGCACCACGGCCACCGGCTCGGCCAACTGACGACCACCACTGAACAACAGTGTTTCGCGGCCGGACTGGCGGATGGCCTCAAGCGAATCCAGTCCTTGCAGACTGAAACGGCTGCGAACCGGCTCGCTCAGACTCAGCTTGAGGCTGGAATCTAGGGAATTGGCCGAACGCTTGCTGCGCTCGCGCAGTAGCTGCTCGACCTCCTGCATGGCATGGCGAATGGCGTCCGGGTCGGCATTCGATGTCGGCGAGCTGATTACCCGGCTAAGGCTGAGCTTGAGTTGCGAAAGCCGGCCATGTAGGTCATTCAGGTAGCTTTCCGCCGACTGCATGGAAGACAGCTGCTGATTGAGCTTCAGGCTGAAGCTGGCTCTCTTCTTGTTGGCGGCTTCGGTATGAGCGGCATCGCCTGGCACCGGCGCGCGACGCGACGGCGCTGGCGCATCTGGAAGCAATGCTTGCCGACGCTCCTGCAGGTTGATTGCGGAAACAGCAAGAAGCTGCTTGCCAATCTTCATTCACGCTACCTCGGTCAGAGCATGCCGAACAGCGACAGCCCGTTGATCTTCAAATAGGTCTTCTGCGTCGCCTGCAGCGACAACTGATAGTTGTTCAGATCGATGCTGGCCTTCGCGTAGTCGAGCTGCGACAACTCGCCTTCGATCTTTTGGTTGACCAGAGACACGTCCTCGTTGCTGCTGGAAAGCAGCGTCAAAGTGTTCTGCCGACCGCCGAGCTCGGAAACCGCCCCGAGCAGGTTGCCATGGGTCACATCGAGGCTGTCGATGCTAGCCGTAATCCTTGCGCGCACTGCTGGATCGGAGGCGTCCAGCGCCGGATCGGCAAGCGTCTGTACCAAGGCATGCAGGTCGTTGAGCATGTCTACGCCGCCCCCGAAGACCTGCGCGGCGGTGACATTTTCCTCCACCAGCACCCCATTGGCGACTGCCGCCTGGCGGTATTTGTCGTTGCCAGTCATCAGGTAGGTATCGCTCGCCGCATCGAAGGTCAGCGCCGGCCTGTCACTGAGGGTTCCGGAGAACAGATAGCGTCCTTCCTCGTCGCGCACGTTGGCGAAACTGACGATGGCCTTCTCGAGATTGCCGAGCTCGTTGGCGATCGCCGCCAGGTCCTCGCTGGTGTTGCTACCGTTTGCGGCCCACAGAAGTAAATCTCGCACACTGAGCATGGTGTCCGATGCGGACCTGAGATTGGTTTCCTGCTTGGACAGGTTGCTCGACACGTTGGCGATGTTGGTGCGGTACTGGGTCAGGGTCGCTTCCTCGCGCTGGATGCGCAGCACCCGCACGGCAGAAATCGGATCGTCGGACGGCAGCAACATGCGCTCACCGGTGGCCATCTGCTGCATCAGTTTGCCGAGCTTGGCCGAGCTGGTGTTCATCGAGCCGTGCATCATGGCGGTGATCTGGGCGTTGGAGATGCGCATGGTCTTTTCTCGTCAATCGAGCCGGGATGGGCCGGCTCAGAACATCGCCAGTACGGCGTTGAACAGATCGTTAGAAGTACTGATCACTTTCATATTGGCCTGATAGGCCTGCTCGTAGGCCATCAGGCTTACCGCTTCCTCGTCCAGATTGACCGCGCTGACGCTGTCGCGCTGGGCCTGGGCCTGCTCGGCAACGGTAGTCGCTGCACTGAGGTCCGCCTGGTTCTGTCGACTGGCACTCGCAACTCGGCCGATCAGTCCAGCGTAGGCATCGTTGAGCGGCACCTGGCTGCCACCACTGGTGACGTCCGTCAGCTTGGTTTCCAGCAGCGCCAACAGCACCTGGTTATTGCCGACCTCATCGTTCCCTGAAGAGAACGCCAGCTGTTCCGGCGACAACGGGTTCACCGTGAGCATCGCGTTGGTGCTGCCCGGGTTGTGAACAAACAGCGGCTGCCCAGGATTTCCATTGAGATCGAAGCCGGTCGCCAGGGTGTCGTTAACGGCCTGCGCCAGCGCACCGGCCATCGCGTGAAGATCGTCCTGAGCCGGGCGCAGCGCGCCGTATTCCATGTCGTAGAGGCCGCCCAGCGATCCGCCCAGCCCCTTCTGCACCAACGGGAACGATGTCTTGGCAAACACCAGTGACACGTCCTGCTCACCCGCCGGGTTAGCAGTGACCTTCAGTTGTCCGGCGGTGCCACCCGCCACCAGCGGCTGGCCGTTGACCAGCGACACGCTGAGGGTACCGTCCGGCGTCTCCTGTACTCGGATCCCGGCATATTGGCTGAGGTCCTTGACCAGGTTTTCCCGGTAGTCACGCAGAGTCGAGGTGTCGCGTCCGGAAGACTCCATCTCGCGGATCTGCATGTTCAACTCGGCTATGTTTCCGGACAGTCCGTTCATCTCGGTGGCCATAGCCACACGCTGGCCTTGCAGTGCGTTGAGCTGGATGCCGATGTTGGAGTTCAGGCCATTGAAGCGCTGACCCAACTGCTTGGCTTCGCCCAGAATCTGCTGGCGCAGGGCGATAGATTCCGGCGTCGAACTGGCTTCACTGAGCGCGGCATAGAAGATGTCCAGGCCGACGCTGACGCTGGAGCCTTCGCTGTCGATCAGTCCCTCGAGCGCGGTGAGGTATTGCTGACTGGTGTTGAAATAGTTCTTATCGGTGCTGGCGCGCCAGAGCTGCTGGTTCTGGAAATCGTTGGACAAGCGGCGGATGGAGCTGACCTGTACGCCACCGCCGACACTCAACACACCCTGCCCGCCGAGCGAACGCTGCTCTGCCGCCAAGCGGCTGAAACCGGGGGTGTTGACGTTGGCAATATTCTGCCCTGTCGCCGACAGGGCAATCTGCGAGGCGCGAACGCCGCTGTAGCCAATTTGACCCAAAATACTCACGACACGACTTCCTTCGGCTCGATCCGGATCGGTTGTGCGAACGCCACGGACAGGTGGCCGCCGCCGACAACACGATGGTGCTGAGTGGATAGAGCGACCGCATCGGCAGCGGAATTAAGTGTCGGCTGCAGAGGATCGCTCAGCGGCTGGATCTGCGCCCGCGGCTCGACCGGCTTCGGTGCCGCAGCACGCAGGTCGTTGAGGATATTGCGGGTGTAGTTACGGGTTTCCGCGTAGGGGATTTTCTGTACCCAGGCACCGGTGCCGATTTCGCCCTTGCGCGGGTCACCGTGGCTCTTGAGCCACTCGTCGACCTTGCCGGGGCCGGCGTTGTAGGCGGCCAGCGCCAGCGCCTGATGGCCATCGTAGCGATCAAGCATCTTGTTCAGGTAGGCGCTGCCCAGGCGCTTGTTGTACTCGGCATCACTGGTCAGCCGCGCCTCGCTGAATGGCAGGCCCAGCTCGGCCGCCATGTCCCGCGCGGTGCCGGGCATCAGCTGCATCAGGCCACGAGCGCCCTTGGGCGATACTGCGGCGATGTTGCCGCTGGATTCGTGTTTGACCACGCTATCGACCAGTGACTTGAAGCCGACCTTGCCGCTCTCCCAGGCGCTGTCGAGCGCATCGACGCCGCGCTGCCAGGTGCCGCGCAGCGCATGCAGACCGCCACCTTGCAGCCCGCCACCGGCGTGACTGGCCAGCGCAGTGGGTGCAGGCACTGTGCCTGATGAATCGCCGCTCAGCTGCTGTACTAGCATGTCGGCGATCCCGGTCTGCCGCTTGCCGGCCAGGGTGTCGGCCAGCACTTCGTCGTAGAAGTCGCGCATGGTGTCCAGCTCGCGGCTGCGCATGGGATTGCCGGCGCCTAGGACGTCACCGGCCTTGCGCATTTGCTTGAGGATCTGCTGCAGGAACATAGCCTCGAACTGCTCGGCGACGACTTCCAGCTGCTGCCGCCGCGCCGCGGTCGGGCCGTCGGCGCGGTTGCGCAGGGTGTTGAGGTGCTGGGGGAGGGATACGATGCTCATGGCAACCTTACATCACTATCAGTTCAGCGTTCAGTGCGCCGGCGCGTTCCAGCGACTGGAGAATGCTCATCACATCGTCTGGCGTAGCGCCGAGACTGTTGATGGTGCTGATGATGCTTTCCAGGCTGGCGCCTTCGGGCCACTTGAACATAGCCTTGCGGTCCTGCTCGATCGCGACGTCCGACTGCGGCGTGACCACGGTTTCGCCGCCAGCAAAGGCGTTCGGCTGGCTAACCTGCGGGCGCTCGCTTATGGTCACAGTCAGGCTGCCATGAGCGACCGCGGCGGCCTTCACCCGCACGCCCTGGCCGACCACCACGGTGCCGGTGCGGCTGTTGAACACCACCTTCGGCCGGGTGCGACCCTCCTCCACTTCCAGACGCTCAAGCATGGCCATGAAGCTCATGCGCTGGGTACTGGTAACCGGCGCGCGAATCGAAATTTTGGTGGCGTTGAGTGCGGTTGCGGTGCCCTTGCCGAAGTAGGCGTCGACGGCATCGACCACCCGAGTCACCGTCTGGAAGCTTGGCTGGCGTACGTTGAGCATCACGTCCGGACGCTCGGTGAAGTCGCTGGGAATCATCCGCTCGATGGTAGCGCCGTTAGGGATCAGACCGCTGTTCGAGGTGTTGATAGCCACCTTGGAGCCGCTGGCTCCCTCGGCATTGACACCGCCGACGATCAGCGCGCCTTGGGCGAGCGCATAGATCTCACCGTCCACGCCCTGCAGCGGGGTCATCAGCAGTTGGCCGCCGCGCAGGCTCTTGGCATCACCCAGCGATGACACTGTGACATCCACGCTCTGACCGGCGCTGTAGGATGGCGGAACCGTGGCGGTAATGGTCACTGCGGCGACGTTTTTCAGCTTCGGGTCGACGTTCGGCGGCAGGTTCACGCCGAACTGCTTGATCATGTTGACCACCGACTGGCTGGTGAACTTCACCTGATTCTTGTCACCAGTGCCGTCCAGGCCGACCACCAGGCCATAGCCGATCAGCTGGTTGCCGCGGATACCTTCGACATCCACCAGGTCCATCAGGGGCACGGCCTGAGCCGGCAGTTGCCAGCACAGCGCGAGGGCGACGAAAAACAGCTTCAGGGATCGCATCGGGCTAGTCATTTCAAGGCTTCACTTAAAGAGGGAACAGCGGCGAGGCGAAGAAGCGCGTCAGCCAGCCGGCCGAGTTGCTGTCGTTGAGTACACCACGCCCAGCATAGGAAATCTTGGCGTTAGCCACGCTCTGCGAGGACACCTGGTTGTAGCGGTTAATATCGTCGACCCGTACCAGACCCGCGAGGCGAATGAACTCATCGCCCTGATTCAGACGCAGGGTCTTTTCACCCTTGATCAATAGCGTGCCGTTGGGCAGCACGCGGTGCACGGTCACTGCGATGGAGCCCTGCAGGGTATTTTGCTGTGAACTCTTGGCCGAGCCCTTGAAGTCACGCTCGGCACCGGCCGAGGTTTCGACATTCGGGTAGGCCTTGCCGAGCACCGTTGGAATGTCGATCCCGACGCTGGATTCCTTGCCGAAGCTGGTCCCGGCGCTCTTGCTCGACTGAGTGGATTCGTCCAACACCACGGTGAGGATGTCGCCAACCCGCACCGCACGATTGTCGCTGATCAGCGAGCCGCTGTAACCGGAGCGGAACAGGCCGCCACCGATGGTCGGCGGCAAGCTGTAGTCGAGCTCCAGCGGCTCATATTCGTTGGACGGCTCTTCCGGCAGCATCTCGTTGAAGCTGGCGCAGCCGCCGAGCAAGAGCAGTGCGGCGAGCAGGATCGAAATACGCATCGTCAGCACTCAGACGGTCTGGTTGAGGAACTGCTGCATGCCGCTGGCGGCGTCGAGCACCTTGGCATTGGCCTCGTAGGCACGCTGAATGGCAATCATCGCCACCATGGCCTCGACCACCTGCACATTGGAGCCTTCAAGTACGCCTTGCTTGAGCTGGCCGAGGCCTTCCTCGCCCGGCACGCCTTCCACGGCCTCACCGCTGGCGACGGTTTCGCGATAGAGGTTGCCACCCAGCGCTTCCAGACCGCCCGGGTTGGTGAAGTTGACCAGGGTGATCTGCCCCAGCTCGGATGGCAGGGTGTCGCCCGCCAGAACTGCAGTGACAATGCCATCGACACCGACGGTGAAACCGGTGCTGCCCTGCGGCACTTCAATGGCCGGGGCCAGGGGCAGCCCTTGAGCATTGACCATCACGCCTTCAGCGTTGAGCTGGAATTGGCCGTTTTCGGTGTAGAGGATGTCACCGTTGGGCGACTCGACCTGAAAGAAGCCACGCCCGACGATCGCCAGGTCCATCGGTTGACCGGTGGTCTGGATACTGCCTTCAGTGAAGACTTTCTGCGTACCGGCGACACGCACGCCACTACCCAACTGGATGCCGGACGGCACGGTGTTGATCTCGTCAGCCTGTGCGCCGGGCTGCTTCTCGATGCTGTAGAACAGATCCTCGAAGACCGCGCGGTCGCTCTTGAAACCGTTGGTGTTGACGTTCGCCAGGTTGTTGGCCACGGTCGCCATGGCCATGTCCTGGGCGGCCAGGCCGGTCTTGCTGACCCAAAGTGCGGAATTCATGCGTTATCTCCCGATCAGCTGCCGCGGATCATTCGGTTACCGGCGTCGGAAAGGTCCTCGGCGGCTTTCATCATTTTTACCTGGGTTTCGAACAGGCGATTGAGGCTCATGGTCGAGACCAGCTCGTCGATCGCCGAGACGTTGCTCGACTCAAGAAAACCGCTGACCAGGCGCACATCTTCGCTGGGTGCGGCGGGTTCGCCATTGCGGGTCACCAGCAGGCCGGCCTCGTTCTTCATCAGGTCTGCCGCTGCGACGTCGACCAGACGGATGCGATCAACCTCGGCCATCATCCAGTCACCCGGCGCCATGATCGACACGGTGCCGTCGTTACCGATTTCCACCCGGTCATGCTCGGGCAATTCGATCGGCCCGCCCTCGCCCATGACGGCGCGGCCGTTTAGGGTCAGGCGGCCTTCGGCATCGACCTGCATGCTGCCCTGGCGGGTATAGGCCTCGCCCTCACCGTCTTGGAGGACGATCAGGCCGGTGCCCTTGACGGCGAAATCCAGCTCGCGACCGGTGGCCATCAGCGGACCGGCAGCGAGATTGACGCCGTTGTTCTGCACCACGGCCATGTGCCGACTGTCGTAACCGTAGCCCTCGACCGCTACCGCCTGCGCACGCTCCATGTCGGCGCGGAAGCCCGGTGTATTGACGTTGGCGAGGTTGTTCGAACGCACCTGCAGCGACATCATCGTGCGGCTGGCGGCGGTCATCGCGGTGTATCCCAAACGATCCATGGATCAGCCTCAGAGCGCGTTGAACAGAACCTGGGTCAGTTCCTTGTTGGTGGAAATGACCTTGGTGTTGGCCTGGTAATTACGCTGGCCTTCCATCAGGCCTACCAGCTGCTGGGTGAGGTCGACGTTGGAGCTCTCCAGCGCGCCGGCCGAGAGGCTGCCAAGCTGGCCAACACCCGGCGCACCGACCAGCGCCACGCCCGAGGCGGCGGTTCCGGTCCAGGCGGTGCCACTGATGTTCTTCAGACCTTCTGGATTGACGAAGCTGGCCAGTACCACTTGCCCCTGGAGCAGACGCTCGCCGTTGGAGAAGCTGGCGTAGACCTTGCCGTCCTTCTCCACGCTCATCCCGGTCTGCTCACCCGCAGCGTAGCCAGTGGCGCGGTTGCCGGTGACGTTGAATTGAGAGCCGTACTGGCTGGTACCACTGTAATCGAGCTGGATATTCAACGGATCGACGCCGCCGCCAAGGGTCGCGACCAGCGCTACCGGGCCGATCGGCGCGGCCAACGAACCGTCGGTATTGAAGGACAGCACCTGCGGGCTGGCGGCAATGGCCGTGCCGTCAACGTAATAGTGGGCATCCCAGCTGTTATCGGCGGTCTTGGCGAAGTACTGGGTCAGGGTGTGTTCTTTGCCCTGGGAGTCGAACACCTTGGTGGTGTAGGTAGAGTTGTAGCTGTCGGCGACCTGCGGATCGAAGGCCACGGCGGGCACTGCCTGATTGGCGTCGAGGTTGGCAACGAAGCTCAGCACATCGGTGGCCTTTGCGGGCAAGCCGCCGGCTTTCATCTGCAAGTCACCGATCACACCGGTCTGCAGATTGCCTGCCGCATCGGTGGGGTAGCCCTGCAGACGCTGACCCAGGCTGTTGGTCAGGTAGCTGTCCTTGTCGGTACCGAACATCCCGGCGCGGGTGTAGGCCACATCGCCATTGCTGGCGCGGGTGACGAAGAAGCCACCGCCGGAGATCGCCAGGTCCAGGTTGCGGTTGGTGGTGGTCAGCGCACCGCCCTGACTGATGCTCTGGGTGGTGCCGATGACCTCGACCCCCATCGCCTGGGTCTCGGCATAGAGGCTGCCGAAATCGGTCCGCGACGATTTGAAGCCGACGGTGCCGGAGTTAGCGATGTTGTTGCCGATGGTGTTGAGTTGTTCGTTGACGGAGGACAGGCCGGTCAGGGCGATATTGAAGCTCATGGGCTGATCTCGATACGTAAGTTGAAATGAGGACTGGCGAACCGCGAGGCTCAGCCGCCGAGCAGCCCAGCGTCGGCCTGGGCGAATTCAAGGATGTTGTAGAAGGGCACCAAACCGACGCCCTGAACCTGAAGCACCGGCCCCTCGGCACTGACGCGCACGCTGGAGACCTGGCCGTCGACTTCCACCTGCGGGAATTCGCCGTTTTCCGATTCGATGCTGACGCTGTATTGACCGTCGCGCAGGCCATGCTTGGCCGAATCGATCACGAAGGGGACCTTGCCGGCGGACTGCGCGCCCAGCTCGATACGGGTCTGCGTGCCGTTGGAATCGGTCAACAGCAACGCGGTGCGGGTCGATGCATGGGTCAAATCGAACTGACCGCTGACGGTCTGCCCGCTCAAGTCCAGCGATTCAACCGCCACGCTCACCTGCTGGCCGACCAGGCCAGCGGCGGTGAGGGTCTGCAGGTTGTCAGTCAGCACCAGGTTGTTCTGCGCCAGGGTCGCCAGATTCTCCATGCTCTTAACCTGCGACATCGCAGAGAACTGGTTGAGAAACTCGGTACTGTCGACCGGCTTGGTCGGGTCCTGATACTTGATCTGCGCGACCATCAGGCTGATGAAGTTGTTCTCCATCTGCGTCGCATCGCTGATGTTCACCGCCTGTTTGATCTGCTCTGTGCCGTTACCGGACAAGCCGCTGCCCTGGGTCGCGTTGACTGTGGCCATCAGGAATCTCCAAGTCTGAGCAGGCTCTGCTGCATGCTTTTCACGCGGTTGAGCACCTCGACGCCGGTCTCGAAGCTGCGTGTGGCCGACATCATGTCGGTCATCTCTTCGATCTCGTTGATGTCGGGGTAATAGACGTAGCCGTTACCGTCAGCCAGCGGATTGCCTGGTTCGTAGCGGCGCTTGGGTTCGGCGCCGGAGGTGACTACGTCGAGCACCTGTACATGGGCACCGCCGAGGCCCACGCCCCGGGTCAGCGAGTTGTTCTCGTACACGGCGGCGAACATCGGCTTGCGCGCCTGATAGACGTCGGCGGCATTGTTGGCCGCCGAATCGGTGTTGGCCAGGTTGCTCGCCACAGTGTTGAGGCGTACGGTCTGTGCGTTCATGGCCGAGCCGGCGATGCGGTAGATTGAATCGAATGACATAACTTCAACGTCCCTCGATGGCCTGCTTCAAACCACGAAATTTCATCGTGACGAAGGTCAGGCTGGTCTGGAAATCCATGGAATTGCGCGAGAACTGCGCCTGCTCGGTTGACAGTTCGACGGTATTGCCGTCCTGCGAGGCTTGCCCAGGAACGCGAAACATCAAATTCGGGGCAGTGTCGGCCAGGCTCATGCGCGGCGACGTAGCGCTTTGCAGCCGCTGCATTTCCTTGCTGAAGTCGATGTCCCGGGCCTGGAAGCCGGGGGTGTCTTCGTTGGCCAGGTTCGCCGCGAGAATCTCGCTGCGTTGCATGCGCAAACCCAGCGCGCGTTCGTGAACGCCCAGGGCCTCATCAATCCGTATACTCATTCACCGATACCTTTGCAGCACGAGCGGACCGAATGACAGTCCGCAGCTTTGCAGGAGTTCATGCAGAATTCGTGCCGAACCATATAACGTAGGTAACTGGCTGTTTTACATGACTAATTACTTCAACTGCAGCGCCCCATCAGAGTTCCTCCTTCCGCATCGAAAGGTCCTGGACAAGCGAAGCGGAAAGACCGTTTCCGCCTGGTTCGTCGCCGCCCTGCTCATGCTGGCCGGTGCTGCCCAGGCGCGCGGGGACGCTACCGCACAAGTGCAACAGGCGGTGGTAGCTCACTTACGCGCCATGCTCGAGCGGCAGGCAGAGCGCCAGGGCTGGCAGGACATGCAGCTGCGCTACGAAACCAATCTGCCGACCAGTGCGACCAACCAACCGCTCTGCGTCAATGCCCTGCAGATTCGCGCCACCGGCGACGCGCCCTCGGCCATGGAGCGGCAACAACTGGAGATCAACTGTCCGGACGCGCCCGGCTGGTCACTGAATGCCACCGCCCAGGCTCACGTGTTTCTGCCCGCCGTGCACGCCGAGGGCATCATCGACCGCGGCCAAACCATCCGCGACAGCGATATCCGGCTGGAGCGCATCAACATCGCCAAGGCCCGCCGCGGTTATTACAACCGCCAGGATGAAGTCATCGGCATGGCCGCCAAGCGCCGCATCCGCGCCGGCCAGACCATTACCCCCGCCCTGCTGGAGCAAGCCATGGCGGTCAAGCGTGGGCAGCCGGTCAAGATCGTCGCCAGCAACGAGGGCATCGAAGCCTCGACCTCAGGCGAAGCCCTGGGCGACGGTCAGCCCGGCGAAGTGATCCGTGTGCGCAACACACGCAGCGGCAAGGTGATCGACGCGAAGGTGCTGGAGGCAGGGGTGGTGACCAGTACCTTTTAAGCGAGGTGGCACGGAGTAATGCGGGAATCCTATACGGGCGAGCATTGCCCGTGAGCCTGGTCACGATCACGTGTGTGGCCCTGATCGTTAGCAGGCTGGCTCTTATCAAAAAGCCTGTATGTCATTGATTCTATTGCTTATGACGCCCCCTTGAGATGGGCCTTTTTGTTGGAGGGTCTTTAGCCGCGACTGGACTGGCAGATTCTCGCGGCTAAAGCTCCTCCCACAGGTATCCACAAGCCAACAGACACGTTAGCCCCCTCAGTTTGCTGCGCGACAGCGCGGCGTTTGGACGACGGGCGATCTCCTACAATCATGTCGCTAATAAGCGGATATGTGCGTCCGTCGCCTCAATGTGCCGCAGGGTCACGGCCTGCAGTGCGTTCAGCACACATTGATCGTGCTTCAGCCCGCAGGACGCACCTTGTAGGAGCGAGCTTGCTCGCGATCCTCACTTCGAATTCGAATCGCCGGCACGGCTGGCATGCGCCCCGTGCGGGCCTGTGGAATTTGGGCGGATTAATCCGAGGCGCCTAATTAGCGGACCCGAAGAAAATCTAAAATTATTGACGTCAGGATTTAATCCCTCGCCAGGAGATGTCGCCTTACCTTTTCAGCAGGCAGTCAAGCCAGCTCCTACAGCCCAATCGCACGAAGGATGATCATCATGGCTCTGTCCATTCACACTAACTATTCCGCCCTGACCACCAACACCAGCCTGAACAAGTTCAACAGCGCTCTGGCCACCAACCAGCAGCGTCTGGGCACCGGCCTGCGCATCAACTCCGCGGCTGACGACGCCGCCGGCCTGCAGATCGCCACTCGCCTGAACGCGCATAGCCGCGGCATGGGCGTTGCCATGCGCAACGTCGGTGACGCCACTTCCATGCTGCAGACCGCTGAAGGCGCACTCAGCGAAATGACCGATATCGTCCAGCGCATGAAAGATCTGTCCACTCAGTCTGCCAACGATACGAACAGTGCCGCCGACCGTACCTCTCTGCAAGCCGAGTATGACGAGCTTGGCAAGGAGCTGTGGAACATCATGGAAAACACTAAATACGCTGGTGATACCTTGTTCACTGGCGCTGCTGCCACAGGCAAGTTCAGCGCAGCGGCCGGCGTAGCTCTGCAGATTGGCTCCAGCACTGCTGAAAAGATGACTGTCCAGGCTGACGTTAAAGTCGCTGCTGTGCAGACCACGCTCGCTGCTCGTTCTGCTCAATACGCAGCTGTTCCTGCGGGACCTGGCACTGAGATAAGCACTCAGGCCGCCGCTAACACCAATATTGACGCTCTCGCTGGTGCCCTCAACGACATCGGCTCGCTGCGCGCCACCTTCGGTGCCACCATCAACCGCCTGGGCCACGTCAACAACAACCTGGCCAACATGAAGGACAACACCGACGTGGCCAAGGGCCGGATCATGGACGCCGACTTCGCCGTTGAAAGTGCCAACATGAGCAAGAACTCCATGCTCATGCAGTCGGGCATCTCCATGCTCAAGCAAGCCGGTCAGATGCCAGGCATGGTCATGGGCCTGCTGGGCTAAGCCGCACGCACCACTGCCGGTCGCAACGACCGGCCTCGAAAAGCCCCGACTGGTTCGGGGCTTTTTTCGATCTGGATTCCTGGAAAGCAGCCATCCGACTATCGGTTGGTCTGCGCCTGGAAAGGCTCAAACATTAGATATGCCCATTCAATCCCTCCTGAATACAATTGATTCGCATGGCATATATGCCGTTCATCAGCAATCGGGGCCACGCTCAGCTCATATCCGGTCAACGATTTCCTGTAGCAACCAGCTTGCGAAATCAAAAAAATGACGCCAATATGCCGCCGGCAAGTTTGCGAACCTCATCACACTAGAGTGTTCTTTACCTCTTCGAGTCAGGCGCTCATGACCTCATCTTTGACCCCTCCAGCCACCGATGCCCTCATCTGTCCCCTGTTGAAAACTGGCCGAGACGGTTGCTCGGCTCGTTTCGAGCGCACTCTCTACCAGCTAGTGCGGAAACATGAAGAAAATGAGGAGAGGCTGGACCTCGGTTTTTCCGGCAGCCGCGTACTCGAGCGCCTGCTGCAAGTACCCGGCGAGGTCGTGTCCCGTGATGAGTTGATGGCTTACGCCTGGGAAGGTCGGGTAGTCGGCCAGGGCAGTCTCAATCAGCAGATTTACACCCTGCGCCAGGCACTGTTCGACAGCCGCAACCAGATCATCCAGACGTTGTCGCGACGGGGCTACCTGTTCAATCCGCAATACCTGATCGTCGACGAAGCAGCTCCACCGGTCGCTGAGGCGCCTGCGCCTGTTACCGCAGCGCCCGAAGCACCGGCCACCCTGCTGATGGAACTGCCTGCACCCAGCGCGACGGCAGCGCAAAGCTCGGCCAAACCAACTCGACGCGCTCGCTCATGGCAAGCCGCTGCTCTTACCGGCACCGGCATGATGGTGTTGCTGGGCTTGGCGACCCTCGGTTTTCGCCTGACCAGCACACCAACGCCCTCCTTCACGCACACACTCGATCTGGACGGTCTCGAAATGCTCTACGTGGAAAAGAGCCAGCACCTGCTCGATTCGCGGGTTAAGGAAACACGAATGCTGGTCGATACGATGAGTGAAATGAGTACTGGGCCGCCCGATTGAACGTCAATATGTCCCGGGATTTCTATGGGATTCGTTGCCTGCAGGGCGACGATTGGCTGAAGGTTATCCAGACGATTCCCAGCGACCACCTACAAGGGTGCCTGCGATGAGCAGCCAAAACGAAACCGGTGCGGTCAGGCAAGCGCATGTTGCGAGTGATGGTGCAGCGGTCAAAGTCAGTCAGAGCCTGGTCTTCAATAAAGGCCGTTTGTACTCGATGACCCGCAACTCACCGGTGATCGTCGAGGCGCCCGAGCGACTGGGGACGGATCTGCTGGGCTGGGCATCGCTTATGGTGGAAGAAGGCCTTCCTCATGGGCTTGGACCGGACCGCAGGACCAGTTGATGAGCTGATGCTCAACCTGTTCTACGGCTCCCATAATGGCCCCCAGATCGCCCTCGAACAGGTTGGTGCCTGCCTGCATGGCGTCGAGACCCAGCAAGTCTACTGCGCCGACGATCATCCGCACCGCAGCTGAGGCACGCGTTTTCTAATTGGGGCTTCGCCGATCGCCAGCAAGCTGGCTCCTACAAAAGCCGTGATGCGCGCCAGCATGTCGCTGGATTCGATTCCGCTCTAGGTGAGCTTTCCGGGTGCAAACTCATCGATCCCGTAGGAGTCGGCTTGCTGGCGGCCGAACTCAATCCTTACGGAAGCTTCCTCGCTAGATCTTCTTTCCGCTATAGCTCGCCCCGCTTTCGGAAAAGCGCACCTGGCCGTAGCTGTCGCCGAACAGCTCTTTGTACAGCGCTTCGGCCGAGGCAGTCAGCAGCAGGATTTCCACCCGGCGGTTGGCGCCGTTCTGTGGGTCTTCGGGGTGCAGTGGCATGACGTCGGCCTGCGCAGTCACCTGCAGCACCGCGCGCTCGGTCAGGCCAGCATCGACCAGCGCATTGCGCGCGCGCAGAGCACGGTCACCGGACAGATTCCAGTTGTTGTAGCCGTTCTTCTGCCGGTACGGCGTAGCGTCGGTGTGGCCGCTGATGATCAGCTTGTTGTCCACTTTCACCAGCACCTCGGCAAGCACGCCAAGAAGCTTTTGGAAATGGGGATTCAGCGTCGCGCTGCCGCGCTGGAACATGAAGCGCTGCTGATCGTCCTTGATCAAGATACGCAAACCTTGTGGGACCACCGTCACTTCGACGTTGGCCAAGGCATCGACCTGGCGGGCCACGTCGCGCATCAGATCAGCCAGGGCTTGCAGCTCTGAAGTCGAGCTATAGCGCTTCGCCACGGATTCGCTGTCCTGGCCCTGCTCGCTTCCAGACTGGCCTTTCTGGCCGTCTTGGTCGGCGTCACCTTGATGACCAGCGGATTTAGGGGCCCGTAGTGGGACACCATCGAACTCCATCGGCGTGGGGCTGGTGGCATCGAATACACCATTGGCACCATCCACCATAGGGTTGGTCTCCTGATCACCAAAGCCGGGAAAGGTCTTGTCCATCGGCGGCTGGATGATCCACAACACCATGAACAGCGCCATCATCGCCAGTGTGAAGTCGGCGAAAGCTACCTTCCAGGCGCCCCCGTGTTCTTGCTCGTGGCCCTTCTTGCTGCGCCGCTTGATGATGATTTCGTGCCCATCGGCCTTGCCTCGGGTTTTCATGCCGCGTCCCTTTCTTCCTCGTACTGGTTGACCCAGACCTCGAGTTGACGGAATGCTGGCTTGACGTCCTGCTCGATCAGCTTGCGCCCGGCATCCACCGCCAGCAGCGTGGGCTTGCCGGCGACATGGGCGACCAGGGTGGTGCGCACGCATTCCAGCGCGGAGAGCTCGGTCTTGATCCGCTGGCTCATGGCATTGGAGAGCGGCTCCATCAGGCAGTAGCAGAAGAAGATACCGAGGAAGGTACCAACCAGCGCGGCGGCCACATGGGCGCCGATTTCGGCCACGCTGCCGCCGATGTTGCCCATGGTGATGATAATGCCCATGATCGCGGCGAGAATACCGAAGCCGGGCATCGCTTCACCGATCTTGAACAACGAGCGCGAAGGCTGCAGTAGGGCGTGCTCCATGGCATCGAGTTCCTGTTCGAGAAACCCTTCGAGCTCGTGAGCACTGATCTTACCCATGGCCATCAACCGAAAGTTGTCGGCGATGAAGGCCATCAGGTTCTTTTCTTGCAGAATCAATGGATAGCGAACGAACAGGTCGCTTTCTTCCGGCTCCTCGATATGCGAATCCAATACCTTGAGGCCACCCACATCGACCATCTCGAGCAGCTCATAGAGCAACATAAGCAGCTGGCGTTGGAATTCTTCACCCCGACGCTGATAAACGAAGACCCCTTTGATCTGCGACAGCATCTCGAGCAGGACTTCCTTGGGATTGCCCACCACCAGACTGCCGACGGCGGCACCGACGATGATGAGCACTTCCGCTGGCTGCCAGAGTACCCGCATGTCACCGTTAGCCATGGCGTAGCCGCCCAGCACACAACCGATGATGATCAACGCACCTATTACTTTTTGCATGACGTTACTGACTTCTCTCGGTTAGGAAGCGACAGGCCTTGCCGATCGCCTGTTTGCTCAGCTGGCAGACCCGGGCATCGCTGACTTCCAGCACCAGGGCAATCTCTTTCAAACTCAACTCGTGCTGGTAATACAGCGTCAGCACCAGCCGCTCGCGTTCGTCCAGCTGCGCCAGCGCCTGTTCCAGCACGCGCTCCCTGATCAGGCGCTCCTCGAACAGCTCGGTGGTGTCGGGAAAATGCTCGTGGCCGCTCTGCAACAACTCATCGAGACTTTCGATGGCTTCGGACGAGTCGGCCCAAAGGAAGTCCTGATAAGCCTTTTCGCCCAGGCCAGTGTGCGCCTTGATCTCTTCGTCGCTGGGCTCGTGGCCTAGCTGGCGCGACAGGTCGCGAATCGCATCGCGTACCTTGTGGGCCTGCTGGCGAACCTGGCGCGGGCGCCAATCCTGACGGCGCAGCTCATCAAGAATTGCGCCCCGGATGCGCAGGGAGGCGAACTTGCCGAACTGCTCGTCCGGCTCACCATAGCGGCGCAGGCCTTCGAGCAGCCCCATCATGCCAATCTGCTCCATGTCCTCGCGGTCGAGCACCTGGTTGGCCTGCAGCGACAGCTGCCGGACGATGCGTTTGACCAGCGGCAGATACTGCATCAGCCAGCGCTGCTCGGTGGCCGGGGCGAACACCGACGGACCGGCCGGCGTGGCACCGTAGTAGTCGGCGGGGCAAGTGGCACTCATGGCGGGGCCTTTATTGCACGATCAGCTTGCTGATCAGTACGTGGTCGAATGGAACAGCAGCGTTCCTGCCGGAAAAGTCCGCTAACAAATTGCTTTCCAAACGGCTTTGAATCTCGGGGATTTGCAGTGCGCGCAGCTCTTCGAAACTGAGCCCAGATAGATAGGAGACGACAGAATTACGTACCAACGGCTCAGCTTGGGCGAAGGGGATTTGATCGCCGGTCGCTTTGGCTTGAAGCACCAGATCGAGGACGAAGTAATGCTCACGCGCCTCCCCCCTTACACCCACGATGATCTTCGAGACGGGGTAGTACTCGTACTCCACGAGCTCAGCCGGCTTGGCAACAAGACCCTCGGATGCAGAACCGCCCTGGTCCGACTTGAGCAGCCAATAAGCAGCACCCACTCCACCCGTAACGGTGACGATGTTGAGTACCAGCATCACTAGTACAAGACGGGACGTTGACATGCACACACTCACAATTGGCTAATTAGGTTGAATCGGGTCAAACCGTGATCAATACATCCCGGGCACGACCGCTCTCCCGGCTCTGCTCCTGCTCGTGCGGACGAGCCGCCAATGGCAGCTCCTCACCGGCCAGCGCCGCGCGCTGGCGCTGTTGGCCCTGCTGACCGCCGCTGTCGGCGCCCACCTGCACGTTGACCTGCACGAAGTGCTGGCCCACCAGTTCATGGCGCAGGCGATCGCTGGTCTGTTGCAGGAGTCGCGCCACATCGGCGTTCGCAGCGGTCAGATGAACGTTCAGCCGGCCCGACTCATGGCTGAGCATGATTTCCATGCTGCCCAGCTCTGGCGGATCGAGGCGGATGGTGGCTCTCTGGATCTTCTGCTGGATCTGCAGATCGACGTTCTCACGCAGCGCATGCAGCATCTGCTCGCCCCACTTGGTTTCCGGCGCCTGCAGTTTCAGGGCGCGATCGGCCGCTTGCGCCGGCGTCGCCTGTGCGCGATCGACCGCACTGATCAGGGGATCCCCCGCTTCCAGCGGCTCGGCTGCGTTCAACAGCGGCTCCAGCGCAGCCGTCGGCAGGACGCCGGATGTTGCGGGCGCGGCCACGGGCAGCCCCAGGCTCTCCTCGGCGGTGGGTTTCGGCATGGCCGACATTACCAGGTTCGCCTCGGCGGCTTGCCGCTGAAAGCCGCCCGTCATCAGAGCTTGAAGCGGGTCGGCCTGAGCGGCCTGAGCGGTCTCAGGTTTCGGACCAACAAACGAATTTTGCCCCTGTGTCCGCGCGAGCAGCTCATCGGCTGGCGAGGCGGTCGCGACTGGCAAAGCCTGCAGTACCAGCACCCCAGCTGTCGGCAACGCTTGTGGAACCGGAGCAGATGCTGCACCCAGTCGCCCCGCATCGCGGGCCCGAATCTCGGCCAGCTGCTGATCGATCATGCCCAGCAGCCACTGTTCGGGCGTCAGCTCTTGCGGCGCCTCGGCGCCCTGGGTGGCAGCACCTCCCAGCTGCATCACGCGACCCTGCTCAACTGCCGCGTCCGGAAGTGCGCCTTGCAACAAGGCCACAGAAAACCCATCCGACAGGGTCTCGCTCTCGCTGGATGCAAGCTGCATGCGCTCACCGAAACCATGAATGGTGTCGAGTGCCAGCTGTCGTCCATCGGTAGGCGGGCCACCGTCGGCTGCGCGT
>Ga0209343_10003475_pt1 | contig 19841 bp, 15 predicted proteins | sample RifCSPlowO2_02_FD_184026 | JGI IMG/M metagenome (GOLD analysis project Ga0209343, IMG submission 184026) | Groundwater microbial communities from Rifle, Colorado - Rifle CSP2_plank lowO2_0.2 (SPAdes) (version 2) | ecosystem: Environmental > Aquatic > Deep subsurface > Groundwater | place... | reverse complement strand
AACGTTATGCCGATCTTGTTTCTGAAATCAAAAAATCTCTTGAACGTGTCAGTGGTCTTTCAGCTGAAGATGCAAAACGAGAATTAAAAGATGCGTTGCTTGAGGAAGTGAAGAGAGATGCTGCGAAGAGGATTCAGGAAATCGAACAGCAGGTAAAAGAGGATGCTGATAAAAAAGCGAAACATATTATCTCAATTGCGATTGAACGTCTTGCTTCTGAATATAGTGCGGAACGAACAGTCTCCGTTGTCCAACTCCCAAACGATGAGATGAAAGGAAGAATCATTGGTCGTGAAGGGCGTAATATCCGGGCCCTTGAAGCAGCGACTGGTGTTGATATTATGATCGATGATACTCCTGAGGCTGTCATTATTTCCGGATTTAATCCTGTGCGTCGAGAAATTGCGCGACTTACTCTGGTAAATCTCATTGCCGATGGTCGTATTCACCCAACGCGTATTGAAGAGATGGTTGCGAAGGTGACCAAAGAAGTTGAAACTTCGATGAAAGAAACAGGAGAAAAAGTTTGCCTCGATCTCAATATCACGAATATGCATCTGGAATTAATGAAATTGTTGGGGGCTTTAAAATATCGCTTTAGTTATGCGCAAAATATTTTACAGCACTCCATTGAAGTTGCTCATATCTGCGGCATGATGGCTGCTGAACTTGGACTGAATCAACAAACAGCAAAGCGCGCAGCCCTTTTGCATGATATCGGCAAAGCAGTATCACATGAAGCAGAAGGTGGCCACGCGCTTGTGGGAATGGAGTATTGCAAAAAATATGGCGAGGCATCTGATATTTATCACGCGGTCGGTGCGCATCATGAAGATATTCCGCAAGAGACAGCGCTTGATTTATTAGTTGATGCAGCTGACGCACTTTCAGGTGCGCGTCCGGGTGCGCGTCGAGAAGTGCTTGAAGCGTATGTCAAACGCATTGAAGAACTTGAGCGTATTTCCACTTCATTTAAAGGAGTTGAAAAAGCGTACGCCATTCAAGCGGGACGCGAAATTCGAGTCATGGTGCAAAATGAACAGCTCAATGATGCTGAGTCTCTTGTGTTGTGTAAAGATATTGCAAAAAAAATCGAAGAAGAGATGACCTATCCAGGGCAAATCAAGGTAACGGTCATTCGTGAGATCCGGTCAACTGAGTACGCCAAGTAACATGAGAATTTTAGCAATTGGTGATATTTTTGGAAAACCTGGTCGAAAAGCGATTCAAACTCTGGTGCCGCAGCTTATCGATCGGCATCAGGTCGATGTCGTTGTTGCCAATGCAGAGAATGCAGCGCACGGGAGAGGTCTTACGCCTGACATTGCAGAGGCGATTTTGAAAAATAATGTCGATGTGTTAACGGCTGGGAATCATACGCTCGAGCATCAAAGTATTTATCCTTCACTCGAATCTGGCCCCCTTTTACGTCCGGAAAATGTAAAAGCGAATCTTCCGGGAAAAGGTTGGTTTCTCTTCACGACCAGAAAGGGGCCAAAACTTGCGGTCATTTCACTTCAAGGAAGAGTTTTCATGGAAGGAAAGGGGGCTGAAGTGGGTGATCCTTTTCAAGCCATAGATCAACTTCTTCCTGCTCTCAAAGAAAAAACTTCCTGTATTGTGGTCGATTTTCATGCTGAAGCGACAAGTGAAAAACGCGCGCTTGCGTGGTATCTTGATGGTCGAGTATCTGCGTTGTGGGGGACGCATACACACGTTCAAACGGCGGATGAACAGATCATGCCCAAAGGAATGGCATATATTTCTGATCTCGGGATGACGGGGCCACATGCTTCAGTTGTTGGTCTCGATAAAGATATTGCGCTTGAAAGATTTCTGACAGGCAAAAAAAGTCGATATGAAGTTGCGGAAGGTGATGTGCGACTCGAAGGAATTTTGCTCGACATTGATGAACGGTCAGGAAAAACTTTTTCCATTGTAAGGATACGCGAATATGTCGAAAAAAACTTTTGAAGAGCAGATTGCGCTGATCAAACGAGCAACAGTAGATTTCATCAATGAGGAAGAACTTCTCAAAAAGTTGAATCGAGGAAAGCCGCTGACAATCAAAGCAGGATTTGATCCCACATCACCAGACCTGCATCTCGGTCATACGGTGGTGATGCAGAAACTAAAACAATTTCAAGATTTCGGTCATCGTGTGGTTTTTGTCGTCGGAGATTTTACCGCGCGTATTGGAGATCCATCCGGTAGAAATGAAGCAAGACCACATCTGACTGAAAAAGAGATTCGAGAGAACAGTAAGACATATACGGATCAAGCATTTAAAATTTTAGAAAAGAAAAAAACGAAAGTTTGTTTTAATTCTGAATGGCTTGGAAAGATGAGTGCTGTTGACGTTGTTCGATTGTCTGCGCATGCGACGGTTGCTCGTATGTTAGAGCGCGATGATTTTAAAAAAAGATATACTGCACAATCTTCAATTTCACTTCATGAATTTCTTTATCCTCTTCTTCAAGCGCAAGATTCTGTGGAACTCAAAGCAGATGTGGAACTCGGAGGAACAGATCAAATTTTTAATTTGCTTCTAGGACGCGAGCTTCAGCGCGATGCAGGTCAAGAACCGCAGATTGTGATCACCGTTCCGCTTCTCGTAGGCACTGATGGTGTTCAGAAAATGAGTAAGAGTTATGGAAATTCAATTGGCATCACAGACACTCCGCGTGAAATGTTTGGAAAAGTAATGTCACTTTCTGATGATCAGATGTGGGAGTATTATAAGCTTCTTTCAGAAAAAGATTTCAGTATGATTGAGCGTATGAAAAAAGAGGTTCAAGAGGGAACACTGCATCCCAAGCAAGTAAAAATAAATCTCGCATCTGAAATGGTAACTCGTTTTCACCATCAACAATCTGCTGCTGATGCACATAAAGAATTTGAGCGCATTTTTTCCCAAAAGAAAAATCCAGAGGAAATGCTCGCAATTTCTATTCAGAAAGAAACTCCGCTTTATAAATGGTTGGTGGAGGAGGGAGTCGTCAAAAGTGGAAGTGAATGTCGACGGCTTATTGCGCAAGGGGGCATTCGAGTGAACGAGGAAAAGATAAAAGATGCTCATTTAAAGCTCCCTTCAGGAGAACATGTGGTTCAAGTCGGAAAACGCCAATTTGTGCGTGTGAACGTCTCTTCCTAAAGGATAAAACATCAGTTCAGAATTGGTTTTTAAAGGACTGATTTTTCAAGATAACTTGGAATGTTGTTTGAGGTGCGAAGAATAAAAGAAAAAAGTGAAATTTCGAGAAGAATGCTGTTGACAGTCTTATCGCTTTTTTTATAGAAACGACCTCCCTTGCGGGGATAGTCCTCCGAAGAGTGAATTATTGAAAAGTTTTTTTGCTGAATTATCTATATCTCTCATGGCGGGAGATCGTCATGAGGAATGTTTTTGTTCTGCCTGCTCTTTGAAAACTGAATAGCGTCTCAATTTTTTAATTGTGTTGAGCGGGGTCATTCCTTTTTAGGAATGACAATCTTGTCATATAAAAAAAGTGCAAGGCAAGTAACAGTAGCTTTGCATATTTAAAGTTTAACTTGAGAGTTTGATTCTGGCTCAGAACGAACGCTGGCGGCGTGCCTAACACATGCAAGTCGAACGCCCTGCACCGCAAGGTGCAGGGAGTGGCGCACGGGTGAGTAACGCGTGGGTAACCTCCCCTTTACTGTGGAATAACCTCGGGAAACCGGGGCTAATACCGCATACGTCCATGCACCATATGGTGTATGGGGAAAGGTGACCTCTCCTTGGAAGTTATCGGTAAGGGATGGGCCTGCGTGCCATTAGCTAGTTGGTAGGGTAATGGCCTACCAAGGCTTCGATGGCTAGCTGATCTGAGAGGATGATCAGCCACACTGGAACTGAAACACGGTCCAGACTCCTACGGGAGGCAGCAGTGGGGAATATTGCGCAATGGGCGAAAGCCTGACGCAGCAACGCCGCGTGAGTGATGAAGGCCTTCGGGTCGTAAAGCTCTGTCGAGAGGAAAGAAAAGCTTGTGAGCTAATATCTCATGAGTTTGACGGTACCTCCAAAGGAAGCACCGGCTAACTCCGTGCCAGCAGCCGCGGTAATACGGAGGGTGCAAGCGTTGTTCGGAATTACTGGGCGTAAAGCGCGTGTAGGCGGAAAGAGAAGTCGGGTGTGAAAGCCCTGGGCTTAACCCAGGAAGTGCGCTCGAAACCATCTTTCTAGAGGTCCAGAGGGGATCGGGGAATTCCCAGTGTAGAGGTGAAATTCGTAGATATTGGGAAGAACACCGGTGGCGAAAGCGCCGATCTGGATGGATCCTGACGCTAAGACGCGAAAGCGTGGGGAGCAAACAGGATTAGATACCCTGGTAGTCCACGCCGTAAACGATGTGCACTAGGTGTTGGGAGACTTGACCCTCTCAGTGCCGACGGTAACCCATTAAGTGCACCGCCTGGGAAGTACGGCCGCAAGGTTGAAACTCAAAGGAATTGACGGGGGCCCGCACAAGCGGTGGAGTATGTGGTTTAATTCGACGCAACGCGAAAAACCTTACCTGGATTTGACATCTGGAGAAGGCTTCAGAGATGAGGCTGTGCCCTTCGGGGAACTCCAAGACAGGTGCTGCATGGCTGTCGTCAGCTCGTGTCGTGAGATGTTGGGTTAAGTCCCGCAACGAGCGCAACCCCTGTCCTTAGTTGCTACCAGTTCGGCTGAGCACTCTAGGGAGACTGCCGGTGTGAAACCGGAGGAAGGTGGGGACGACGTCAAGTCCTCATGGCCTTTATATCCAGGGCTACACACGTACTACAATGGCCGGTACAAAGGGTTGCCAAACCGCAAGGTGGAGCTAATCTCAAAAAACCGGTCTAAGTTCGGATTGGTCTCTGCAACTCGGGACCATGAAGCTGGAATCGCTAGTAATCGCTGATCAGCATGCAGCGGTGAATACGTTCCCGGGCCTTGTACACACCGCCCGTCACACCACGAAAGTTGTCTATACCAGAAGTGCGTCACCTAACCGCAAGGAAGGAGCGTCCCAAGGTATGGGCAATGATTGGGGTGAAGTCGTAACAAGGTAGCCGTAGGGGAACCTGCGGCTGGATCACCTCCTTTCTAAGGTGCTTTGTGTTTGTCTTCGGACAATACACGAACACAAACCCGGTCAAAGGCTTAACCAAAAGAAAAACAGACGCTATTCAGCTTTGAGAGTAGGTAAGGCCCGGGCTCGTAGCTCAGTTGGTAAGAGCGCACGCCTGATAAGCGTGAGGTCGGTAGTTCGATTCTACCCGGGCCCACCAAAGGGGCTGTAGCTCAGTTGGTAGAGCGCCAGCTTTGCAAGCTGGATGTCAGGGGTTCGAATCCCCTCAGCTCCACCAGCTTTTGCTGAGGCTCAAAATTTTTTTTGTGTTCTTTGACAACTAAATAGCGAGTAGAAATAAGTTCAAATCAATTTCGAATGAGGTCTCTTCAGGCAAGTTCTTGGTTAAGTTATTAAGGGCATGTGGTGGATGCCTTGGCATTCGGAGGCGAAGAAGGACGTGCCTAGCTGCGATAAGCTACGGGGAGCTGCTTAGGAAGCTTTGATCCGTAGATTTCCGAATGGGGAAACCCACCTGTCTTTATCGACAGGTATCATGCACTGAATTCATAGGTGCATGAAGCGAACGGAGGGAACTGAACCATCTCAGTACCTCTAGGAAAAGACATCAATTGAGATTCCCTAAGTAGCGGCGAGCGAAAGGGGAACAGCCTAAACCGATTTCACTTCGGTGAAGTCGGGGTTGCGGGACTGCAATATGGGATTGTCGGAGGATAGGTGAACGATCTGGAAAGGTCGGCCATAGCGTGTGATAGCCACGTAATCGAAATCCGAAGGCACCCTAGCAGTATCCCAAGTACCACGGGACACGAGAAATCTTGTGGGAATCTGGGTGGACCATCATCCAAGGCTAAATACTACCGAATGACCGATAGCGAACTAGTACCGCGAGGGAAAGGTGAAAAGCACCCCTAGTGGGGAGTGAAAAGTACCTGAAACCGCATGCCTACAAGCAGCTAAAGGGCTATGCCCATCTTCGGATGGGAATGTCTGATAGCGTGCCTTTTGCATAATGAGTCAGTGAGTTACTGTTTGCAGCAAGGTTAAGCTCTACACGAGCGAAGCCGTAGCGAAAGCGAGTCCTAACCGGGCGATGAAGTTGCGGGCAGTAGACCCGAAACCAGTGTGATCTAGCCATGGGCAGGATGAAGCGCGGGTAACACCGCGTGGAGGTCCGAACCGGTGAACGTTGAAAAGTTCTCGGATGACCTGTGGCTAGGGGTGAAAGGCCAATCAAACCTGGAGATAGCTGGTTCTCCCCGAAATATATTGAGGTATAGCCTCGCATGAATACTCTCGGAGGTAGAGCACTGAATGGGCTAGGGGTCTTACCAGATTACCAAACCCAATCAAACTCCGAATGCCGAGAAGTACTGTGCGGGAGGCAGTCCATGGGTGCTAAGGTCCTTGGACGAGAGGGAAAGAGCCCAGACCGCCAGCTAAGGTCCCAAAATGATAACTAAGTGTGAAAGGATGTGGAAGTGCATAGACAACCAGGAGGTTGGCTTAGAAGCAGCCATCCTTTAAAGAAAGCGTAACAGCTCACTGGTCGAGTGAGTCTGCGCCGAAAATTCAACGGGGCTAAAGTTATCTACCGAAGCTGCGGATTTCCTGCAGGGTTCGCCTTGCAGGGAGTGGTAGGGGAGCATTCTGTAAGCCTGTGAAGGTCGACGGTAACGACGACTGGAGGTATCAGAAGTGATTATGCTGACATAAGTAGCGATAAAACATGTGAGAAACGTGTTCGCCGAAAGCCTAAGGTTTCCTGGGCAAGGTTAATCCGCCCAGGGTTAGTCGGGGCCTAAGCCGAGGCCCAAGGGAGTAGGTGATGGAGAACAGGTTAATATTCCTGTACCACTGCCGGCATGTTATTCGACGGAGGGACGGAGCGTGTAAGGTCAGCCACCTATTGGATGGTGGTTTAAGCGTATAAGGAGGCGTTCAGGCAAAATCCGGACGTCAATCCCAAAGCGTGATGACGAGAGGCGTTAAGCCTCACAAAGTGACCGGTTCAAGCTTCCAAGAAAAGCTTCGTCGTGATGTCGGTGGTGCCCGTACCGTAAACGGACACACGTAGGCGAGTCGAGAAGACTAAGGCGCTTGAGAGAACCCTTGTTAAGGAACTTTGCAAGTTAACACCGTAACTTCGGAAGAAGGTGTGCCTCTGAAAGTGTATCTATAAGAAGAGAAGCTTTATGAGGTCGCAGTGAACAGGTGGCGACGACTGTTTATCAAAAACACAGGGCTCTGCTAAGTCGAAAGACGACGTATAGGGTCTGACGCCTGCCCGGTGCCGGAAGGTTAAAGCGAGGGGTTAGCCGTAAGGCGAAGCTCTGAACTGAAGCCCCGGTAAACGGCGGCCGTAACTATAACGGTCCTAAGGTAGCGAAATTCCTTGTCGGGTAAGTTCCGACCTGCACGAATGGCGTAACGATTGCCACACTGTCTCAACAGGGGGCTCAGCGAAATTGTACTGGCAGCGCAGATGCTGCCTACCCGCAGCAAGACGGAAAGACCCTGTGCACCTTTACTACAACTTGGCAGTGAGCTTCGGATAGGTTTGTGTAGGATAGGTGGGAGGCTTTGAAGCCGAGGCGTTAGCTTCGGTGGAGCCAACCTTGAAATACCACCCTGATCTCTTTGAAGTTCTAACTTCCTTCCGTAATCCGGAAGAAGGACATTGTCTGGTGGGTAGTTTGACTGGGGCGGTTGCCTCCCAAAGAGTAACGGAGGCGCACGAAGGTTCCCTCAGGCTGATTGGAAACCAGCCGGCGAGTGTAAGGGCAAAAGGGAGCTTAACTGCGAGACATACAAGTCGAGCAGATGCGAAAGCAGGTCCTAGTGATCTGGTGGTCCCGTATGGAAGGGCCATCACTTATCGGATAAAAGGTACGCCGGGGATAACAGGCTGATCGCCGCCAAGAGTTCACATCGACGCGGCGGTTTGGCACCTCGATGTCGGCTCATCACATCCTGGGGCTGGAGTCGGTCCCAAGGGTTTGGCTGTTCGCCAATTAAAGTGGTACGTGAGCTGGGTTCAGAACGTCGCGAGACAGTTCGGTCCCTATCTGCTGTGGGCGAAGGATACTTGAGAGGAGCTGTCCCTAGTACGAGAGGACCGGGATGGACGTACCTCTGGTCCACCGGTTGTCGCGCCAGCGGCATAGCCGGGTAGCTATGTACGGATCGGATAACTGCTGAAAGCATCTAAGCAGGAAACCGACCTCAAGATAAGGTATCCCTGAAGGTCACTTGAAGACGACGAGTTTGATAGGCGGGGCGTGGAAGCGCAGTAATGCGTGGAGCTGACCCGTACTAATCGACCGATCGACTTAACCATTTATTTTCCTGCCCATTGCGCAGAAGCAGTGGGCAGGGGAAGCTTAGAGACCTCATTTGATGTTGATTTGAACATAAAATTTCCGGTGATTATAGCGAGGGGGTCACACCCGATCCCATTCCGAACTCGGCAGTTAAGCCCCTCAGCGCCGATGGTACTTCACACTATGGTGTGTGGGAGAGTAGGACGTTGCCGGATTAAATTCGAAAAAAGCCCCGTGGAAACGCGGGGCTTTTTTTATCTAAAAAACACGCAACTTCTTTGAGAAACCTGCGATACGAGGATTGAGTCAAACACTATAAGGAGGATTTTATGGGGAGTCGCATTTTCGTTGTTCTCGCATCACTTTTATTCATCGCATCCTGTTCTGCTTTTGATAGTAAAAGTAAAACAGTAAGTGCTCCTCCTCCAGCAGATCCTGATGTTGCTGCTGCAAGCGCTTATCAGGGATTTTATAGTGGAGAGATGACGAATGAAACAAATACCTGCCAAGCAGATGTGGTTGTCGAGGGACCGCTTTCAATCGATGTGATTCAGGCAGGTGATGTGGTGAGTATTCAGTTTGAAGATGCCACTGAAGGTCGCGGCACTCTTGCAGGAAATAATGCGACAATTTTAATGGAAGAGGGAGAAGTAAGCAGTGTTTATAATCTTTCGTTTAATGAAGAAGGCGCAGAAGGTTCGCTGGAAATTATTGAAACAAAAGTTGATGGACAATTAGGAGATCCTTGTGCAAAATCTTCTCTCAAACTTACAAAGGGAGAAAAGCCAGAAGGATGGGGAGTGGTTGTGGTTCCAGCAGAGGAAGACTCAGAAACGCCAGCCAAATAATAATTTTTCAGAAAGAATTTTCAAAAAGGGCGATTCATCATGAATCGCCCTTTGTTTTTGTGCGATTTATACGGCGGAGCTTCATTGACTCTCATCATACTTCTCGATAGATTCCTTTTTCTTCAATGAATAAAAAAGGAGAATTCATGTTTCGATATTTCTATCTCTCTGTTTTTATAGTCTTTCCCTTTTTTCTTTCTTCTCTTGCTTACAGCACGCAAGCGATACATGCAAATCTTGAACATATTACTCAAACAGCAGAAGCCTCCTTTGTGGGAACGTGTATTGATCGACGAGTAGAGCTTCTTCCCGATGCTCGTTTCTCAGGTGGACTCCTTGTTACAAAGTATACATTTCGTATTGGACAATGGATCAAAGGACCTCAACAGAAAAAAGAGGGAGAACTGTTCGAGTTTGTTCAATATGGAGCTACGAGAGAAGAGGCGGCAAAAATGAATGTCTCTTTTATTATCGGTCTCCCTCAATTTGAAAAAAATAAAGAATATGTTCTTTTTACAACGCGACGCAGTCCCGCGACAGGACTCTCTTCTACCGTTGGTCTTGAACAAGGAGTTTTTGATGTGGTGGTTCAAGCAAATGGGACAAAATCAGTCACGAATAAATTTTTAAGCACATCTTTATTTCAGAATTTACCCGTAAAACAAGGAGTTCAAAAAACATTGACTGCCGCGAAATCAGCATCGAGTCAGGATGGTTCCGTGATTTCACTTCAAAGTTTTGTAGACCTCGTGAATGCTCTTGGGGAGAATGCGCGATGAAAAAAATTCTTTATACTTTTTTATTGCTCCTGTTTTCTTTGGATCTCTCTGCAGGAGGTCCCATTGCCATTGATACGGTGAATAAGAGTGGGACCGCACAACGATGGGATAAAAATACAGTGGAATGGTTCCATGATGATGGCTCACTTGCGACCAATGTGAATAATCAAAAAGCGGTGCAATGGGTGCAAGAAGCTTTTTCAACTTGGAGTAATGTCACCATGCAGACAGCAGATGGTCGTTCCGTTAAGACAGTGGATATAACGATAAAGTCGGGGGGGAGTCTTGGAAAGGATGTCGATAAAACCAACTATCACGAATATCTCTCTGCAACAGAGGGACCTTCCGCTGTTATTTTTGATCCTGACGGATCTATTCTCGAAGATATTGGCATCGATAAAACTCTGATCATTGGAGTGACAGCTCCACTCCTTTCTTCCGGAGATGGTAAAAAAATATTGCGAGGCGTTACTATTTTAAGTGGATATCTTCTCGAAAATAATCGGCTTGATCCCGATCAAGCCCGCGCGGAAATGCTTCATCGTGCCTCTGGACTTCATGAAATAGGACATTTTTTAAATTTGGATCATGGTTCAACAATGGCGGCCGCTGCTCTTGCCTGTAAAAAAGACGGTGCTTGTGTTGATGGAGAATTTATTCCGACCATGTTTCCAGAGCTGAAAACACCCCTTCAAATTAATTTAGCTCGCGATGATAAAGTAACTATTTCGTGGATGTATCCGAGCACAACTTTTCATTCAGAGTTTTGTATCATACGCGGCCGCGTGGAGGATGATAAAAGTATTCCTCTTCGCGGTGTTAATCTTCTTGCGCAGCGTGTGGGCGAATCTGAAGGACTGACGAAAGAAGATGTGCGTGCTTTTGTCTCTGGTGTGCTGTATCCAGGATGTGAACCAAACAGCGACTACACTCTTTACGGCATTGTTCCTGAAAAAAAATATCAAGTGCTCTATGAACAACTCCCATCACAATATATAGGCCAGTCCGGATTTGAACCGCTTCCCAATCCTCCTCAAGGATTTACGGCTGCAACGATTGAAACATCGGATGGAAAATCGACCGTTGAATGTAGCAAGGGGGGCGAGGTGATGGAGATGCCCGTCGTAAAAGTGACGGCTGCAAATCCGTGTAAAAATTTGAAACCAAATAGCAATACCTCTGCGTCAGCGGGTTTACCAAAAGAGGGATCCAGTGGTTGTGGATTAATGCGAGGGAATAACAGCACCAATGTTTTACTGGGAGTCAGCATTATAGCTTCAATTTTTATGATCGCGAGAAAACGACGTTACTTTCAAAAGGGAGACGGCTCATGCGTTACTCAGAACTCTTGATTCCAACGCTTCGCGAAGCTCCGAGTGATGCCGAAGTCATAAGCCATCAACTCATGCTACGAGCTGGTTATATTCGAAAGCTTGCGGCTGGAGTTTATACGTATCTTCCTCTCTGCTTACGAGTGCTTCGAAAAATCGAAGGTATCATTCGATCTGAAATGGAAAAAAGCGGCGCCCATGAACTTCTTCTTCCGATTGTCATGCCAGCAGAACTTTGGAAGGAATCCAAAAGATGGGATGTGTATGGAAAAGAATTACTTCGCTTTAAAGATCGACATGATCGAGAATTTTGTGTTGGTCCAACTCATGAAGAAGCAATTACCGATTTAGCGCGTCGCGAAATTCGATCCTATCGCGATCTTCCGAAAAATCTTTTTCAAATTCAGACAAAATTTCGTGATGAAATTCGTCCTCGTTTTGGACTGATGCGTGGGCGTGAATTTATCATGAAAGATAGTTATTCCTTTGATCGCGATGAACCTCATTCTCTTCAAACCTATCAAAAAATGTATGAGGCGTATATTCGCATCTTTAAACGATGTGGACTCGATTTTCGCGCTGTTGAAGCTGCAACCGGCGCTATCGGTGGCACAAAGTCGCACGAGTTTCAGGTGCTCGCGGCATCAGGAGAAGATCAAATCTTTGCCTGCACGAAATGTGAATATGCGATCAATAGTGAGCTCAAAAATTCTGAGAAATGTCCTCGTTGCCAATCTTCATTAGAGAATTTTCGCGGCATTGAGGTAGGGCAGGTCTTTTTTCTGGGAACGAAATATTCGGAGGCGATGAAAGCAAATTTCCTGGATGAAAAAGGAAATGAAGTTCCGCTTGTCATGGGATGCTACGGTATCGGTATCGGTCGCACTGCGGCAGCAGCGATTGAACAGAATCACGATGAGCGAGGAATAATCTGGCCGCTTCCGATTGCTCCTTTTCAAATTGAAGTGATTCCTCTCGGAACAGAATTTGAAGTTTTGGAAGTTGCGAATAAGATTGCACAGGAGATTCAAGCAAAGGACTTGGAACCACTTCTTGATGATCGTGATGAACGGCCCGGAGTGAAATTTGCTGATGCAGATTTAATTGGGATTCCTTATCAGGTTGTTGTGGGGAGTAAGGGACTGAAAGAGGGTGTGGTGGAATGGAAGGAACGCAAAACCGGAACAGTAGAAAAAGTAAAATTTGATCACGTACGCACACATTTTCTTAAAATTGTGAAGTGATGAGAGAAGACCTGGAGCGCCGATGGTAGAAAAAAAAGTTGAGTATCGGGATCGATTGATCGTCGCACTTCTCGCAGATCGTATGAGAGATGCTGAGAAGATGGTAAAACTTCTGAAGAAGGAAGTTCATATTTTTGAGATTGGGCTTCCCACCTATACAGCGCTCGGTCCTGATGTCATCAAGATGGTTCATGATCACCAATGTAAGGTTTTTCTCGATTTAAAATATCACGATATTCCTTCGACCGTGGAACTTGCGGTAAGGCATGCGACAAAACTTGGGGTCGCGATGTTAACGGTGCATGCGACTGGCGGAACAGAAATGCTTCGACGCGCTGCGCATGCTGCGGAGGATGCTGCTGGAAGTAAAACCGAAATGCCGCTGCTTCTTGCCGTGACGGTGCTGACAAGTATGGAGACGCTCGCGGATGTCGGAGTGCAATTTGAGGTGCGCGAACAGGTGGTTCGTTTAGCGCAGCTCGCAAAAAAATGTGGATTTCAGGGCGTCGTTGCGAGCCCGCTTGAAATTAAACCTGTGCGAAAAGCATGTGGTGAGCGTTTTCTGATTGTGACTACCGGTGTGCGTCCTCTTGGAAGCGCACCCCTTGATCAACGTCGGTTTGCAGCGCCAGTGATGGCAATTGCAGCTGGAGCAGATTATCTGGTGATCGGTCGTCCTGTGGTTCAAGCCAAAGATCCACACGCGGTAGTGCAGCAGATTTTGAAGGAAATTTCCTAAAATTCCTCCTGGGGAGATATCCCCCCAAAAGGGGCCTGGCGGCCCTCCTTTATGTTCTTTAGCCTCACATTTCTTCGCCTGAAGGGTTTATAAAAAACAATTAAAAATCAACTAATTACGATGTATTCTTCAAGTTTTTTCGTGTTTGGCATGTACTTCGCATTCTTGAAGGTTGAAGCGACCGAAGTAAGGAGGATGTATGGCACACAAATGGAACATGGAAGGGATGCTTGAGCAGAGAGATCAAAAGATGATTGCGATTCTTCCGATCACCGGCGAGGCGACGGAAAGTTCATCGCTCAAATATCTTCTCGATCTTCAATTGAAGATGGCAACAAGTTCAATCAATCACGAATATGCGCGACTTGAATATGATGACAAAGGAGTTGCTCATGAACGTCGTGAAGAACTTTTAGAATATATGCAAAATTGTCATCAAGTGTATTGTGAGGCGCGTGAAAAACTTCAGAACTTTGATCCATATGCGCTCGACGAATTTGAACGCGATTTGATGCTTCAGAAACAGCAAACTTTTTCGGAAAATGAGACTCGCAAGTTTGATGCTTAATAAAGAACCCTAACCCTCCTTTCTCAAGAAGGGGGACGGTCGTGAGACCGCCCCCTTTTTACTTTCCATCGGGCCTCGCTTTGCTTGTTTCTCGTTGATCTCCATATAAAAGACCAATAAGTGTCAGACACTTATTGGTAATTCAACGTCATGGCGAAAGATAGAAATGAGATGAAGCTAAAAAATAAAACGATCATCATCACGGGTGCGAGTCGTGGTATTGGAAGAGCCATTGCGCTGAAGTGTGCACGTGACGGCGCGAATATCGTTATTGCATCGAAGACAACGGAGAAGCATCCGAAACTGGAAGGGTCGATTTATACGGTTGCAGAAGAAGTTGAAGCAGCCGGTGGAAATGTTCTTCCCATCCAAGTCGATGTGCGCGATGAAGCTCAAATTGAAGTAATGGTTTCGAAAACTGTTGAGAAATTTGGTGGCGTTGATGTTCTCATCAATAATGCTGGGGCCATTCATCTGGCTTCTCTCGAAACAACTCCCATGAAGCGGTATGATTTGGTGCAATCAGTGAATGCGCGAGCTGTTTTTCTGTGTGCACAGAAAACACTTCCTTATTTAAAGAAATCAAAAAATGCTCACATTTTGAATATGTCACCGCCGATAAATTTTGAAACAAAATGGCTGAAGCAAAATCTTGCGTATATGATTTCGAAATATGGAATGACAATATGCACGATTGGTCTTTCGTCAGAGTTGAACCAATATGGCATTGCCGTCAATTCACTCTGGCCAAGAACATCGATTGCGACAGCCGCGATTCAAGTTCATTTCGGTGAAGAGATGATGAAACAAAGTCGTACTCCAGAAATTATGGCTGAAGCCGCATATGAAATGATCACGACAACCGGTTGTCAGCTCACAGGAAAAACACTTTTTGACGAAGATGTTCTTCGTGATCGTGGCAGGACTGATTTTTCCAAATACGCTGTTGATCCGACAAAGGAATTACTCATTTTTTCTTGAGGGCATGGAATGCTTAACCAATAAGTGTCAGACACTTTCTGGTTATTCTCTCAATTCTTTTTTTAGTTTCTGCTTTCTTCTATCAAAGCATCTGAGTGATGACTTTGAAAACAGCTTCCCCTAGTTTTGTATGGGAATCTGCATCAAGATGAAAGCCATCAATTTCACTTGTCGTAACAATTTGACCGGCATCGAGGAAATCGCATGCATGATTTGCTGCTACTCTTTGAAGACGTGAAGACAATTCTTTTGATCTGGCTTGAGCTGTTGCACCGAACATATCAGCAAAATCGGTGAGATGTGTTATTGCAGCGGGTGAGATGAGAAGAATTTTTGGAGATGTCCCATTTGGGCCCGCACCACTACTTTTGATAATCTCTATTAGTGATGCGATACCCAAAGAAACATCATAAGCAGAAAGAGAGAAACGAGTCTTAAAATCATTTGTGCCAAGCATGAGTATGACAATATCAACAGGGGCGTGGCTCTCTAAACAGGGTACGAGGTATTCCTTTCCATTTCGAAATGGATTCATTGGATCGTCCCACACGGTTGTTCGTGCATTAAGTCCTTCCTCAATAACGTCACATTTGTTTTCAAATTTTTGTGCGAGGATACCCGACCACCTTTGATCTTTGGAAAATCGAAGATTTCCCGGAATGAATTTTTTCAGCATTTCACTACTGAGAGGTTTACAGCCATAGGTGTTTGAGTCGCCATAACAAAGTATTGTTTTCATCGTATTCCCTTTCTCCTCTCCGTAAACTTCCACCACGGTTTCGGTCTGCCACCATTCATGAAATCAACAGCGGCCATGAAGGTATCGAGAAGACATGGATCATGGTGCGTGCGAGTCACGATATTTATTTTTTGATAAAGTTTCAGCGGATCTTTGCCGCGCAACTGTATCGGCTTCGTGATACCAATCAAGCGCAGATCATTTGCAACTGATTTTCCAATATTCGGAATTTGTTCAAGATGTATTGCGTCAGACGCCGTCGTTGCTTTTTTCATAAGCGTTCTTCTTTCAAAGAGTTTCATAAAAGTGAAGCATTTTTTAGTATTCGCATCCTCTTTGCTCTTGTTGACACCTCAAATGGAGGTGTTTATGAAGAGCGAAATGGAACAATTTCAAAAATATTTCATCCGCCTTGAGGCAGCTTCTTGAAATATACAAATACTCTCAAATTACCTCCTCGTTTTAAACCTCCGCGAGAAGTGGTTCGATCGAATTATGTGCTCGAAGTTCTTGCACCACAGCATAATGACATGGATTATGAGGCTTGGACTTCAAGCATCGATGAGCTTCAGGGAATATTTGGTCCTACCAATGATTGGCCTACGAAAGAATATACAAAAGAACAAAATCTTGAGGATCTTGAAAGGCATTTGAGAGAATTTGAACAGAGTGTTGCGTATGCCTACACCATTTTAAATGTTGAAAGAACTTCTTGTATCGGATGTCTTTATATTCGACCTACTTCAGCAACAAACTATGATGCTCGTGTTGATTTTTGGTTTCGAAATTCGAGCAAGAATATCGAGTCTCACTTTTATGAAGAATTAAAAAGTTGGTTGGGAAAAGAATGGAGATTTCAAAATATTGCTTTTCCAGGAAGAAATCTTTCTTGGGATGAATATAATAAACTTGTTGAAAAAGAATCCTGGTAGGCTTTTATAAAAGCCTTGAGGCTCAATCATGAAAACCGAAATCATCTGCGGAAAGAATGCGATTATCGAAGTGCTTCGAGCGGGGAAGCGGAAGTGTTTTGAAATTTATCTTGCGAGTGGGAAAAAAGAAAAAACTGCAGATGAAATGGAAATGTTTGCGCGAGAATACAATATTCCCTATCGATTGGTTTCTCGAGAAGAGATCGAAAAAATTTCGCGTGTCGAAAAAAATCAGGGGATTGCTGCGAGAGTCGAGGCTTTCGCCTTTTCTGATCTTAAAGATATTCTCGCCTCTTCGAAAGAGGGGAATGTGCTTCTCATTCTCGATGGCGTTCTTGATCCCCAAAACTTGGGTTCTTTGCTTCGAACAGCTCATCAGCTCGGAGTCGCTGGTGTTTGCCTCCCAAAAGATAACTCGGCTCCTGTAGGACCTGCGACGACGCGTGCTGCTTCAGGTGCCACAGAATGGCTCTCAATTGTTCAAGTGACAAATGTGACTTCTACGATTAACCTCTTGAAAGAAAAAGGCTACTGGATTTATGGGGCCGAGGGGGGCGAAGAGAAAAACCTTTTTGAAACAGACTTTAAAAATCATCCTATAGCTCTCGTGCTCGGTGGAGAAGGAAAGGGGATGCGACGGCTCGTGAAAGAATCCTGCGATGTTCTCATTTCTATTCCGATGTCAGGAAAACTTGATTCACTGAATGTTTCAGCTGCAGGAGCTATCATTATGTCGCAAGTCATAAGCCAACGTTCAAAATGATGATCTCTTTTTTTACTCTTCATCGCGTTATGAGCGGTCTTTTTCTTTTTTGGTGGATCTCTCTTTTTTGGACTTTTTCCTCTGCTTGGCCACGACTTTTTGATGACTGGAAAAATACGCTTTTCTATTTTGGTGCGGGAATCTGCATTTTATTTCAATTGATGCGACGGTCTTCAAAGCCATTTGTTCAATTCAGTGCAGCTGGAATTTTTCTTTCTCTTTATTTTATTGTTCTTCTTTGTTCACTTTTCATTTCTTCTGCTCCCTATGAGAGTTTTCTTTCTTTCAGTCGTTTGCTGTTGTGGATTGGCTTGGCATGGGCGCTTCTTCAACGGAAAGACTTTCCATTCCGAAAACTTTTCATCTTTACCACCATTTCTACTGCCCTTATCGTGCTGCAAACATTTCTTGAAATTACAGACGTATTTCATCTCTGGACTTACACAGTAATCTCAAAATTTTTTACTCCCATTGGTCACACGAGTTACTATGGCGATGTAATGATGGCTCATCTCCCTTTGGCGGTATTTCTTTTCCTTACGGCGTCACGAAAATGGGAAAAATTTTTTTGGGCCTTTCTCTTTGTTATGATTTTTGGAGGTCTTTGGGTTTCGCTGAATCGATCAAGTATTCTTGGAGCATTTGTTTCTGGTCTTCTCTTTCTCTTTTTTCTTTTGCGCTATCGATATCTACGCTGGAAACCAATAATGATCGCAACTGCGGTGATCGCCATCTCTCTTTTTCTTTTCACGAAATATCATTCTTCTTTTCTTTCCAAAAATGCTTCCGATACTTTCGATATTTTTTGGAACATGAAGTTCGATTTGAAGAAAGGTTTTTCGTCACAAGAAGCTTTTCATCGGTTCACGTCAAAGCGTTTAAAAGCTTATGAAATTACAGCTTCAATGATCCGAGAAAAGCCGATGTTCGGATGGGGAGCTGGAACGTTTCGTTTCACTTATCCCGAATATGCGAAAGGTCATCTCAACAGTAGTACGGTTTGGTTTATGCATCCACACAATGAGATGCTTCATCAAGTCGCCGAGTTAGGTGTTTTGGGCGTGATCGGTTTGTTTGGTTTTTTTGTCTCCCTTTTTGTTGTTGGAGGAAAAACTTTATCAAAAACAGAGAATGGGCATGATCAACTTTTGATCCTCACAGCGCTCGCTGGACTTGTGGGATTTCTGATCAGTTGGCAATTCAGTGTTAGTTTTCTTTTTTCGCTTTCCCGTCTTATGATGGCTCCCTTTGTTGCGATTTTATGGAGATATGTCTCTCCAATCCTCACGGTTCCGGCAATAAAGCTTTTATCTTTTCGAAAAATAGCAACGGCGGTTGTGTTTGCATCAACGTTGTTGCTTTTCATGTATCATCTTTCACTTTATTTTTTGTATGAAAGTAAAAATCCGGAAAATCCTCATCGCCTTGTATCGGCAAAATATAGTTATGTTTTAGCACCAACCGCTTTTGATCCTCTTTTCAACTATGCCAGTATGAATTTTCTTGATGGCCATTTTCAAGAAGCTTTTCCTGCAATTGAGAAACTCTCTGAAGCTTACCCATATGTTCCATCGGTTCTTTTGCTCACAGCTCAAGCTCGGCTCATGGAAGGAAAGGTCTATGAGGCAGAGACGCTTTTGCAACATGCCATCCGAAACGATCCGAAATTTGACGCCGCCAAATCGTTTTTGACAGCGCTACAGCATCAATAATGATGAAGAAAAGACCCCTTTTTTGTGGAAAACCCCTTGACATCGTTTAGGTTCTCTCCTAGTTTTCGCCCACTTTAAGCTGGCTCATTCAACTCGAGGTTAATTTTATTTCAACATATTGCGATTTAAGATGATGGAAATGCAGGGGTTTGTCTTCCTGCATGAATTTGTTCTTTTAAAAAAGAAGCTGAAGAAAAAGTTGAGATTGCTGGCGTAGCTCAACGGTAGAGCAACTGATTTGTAATCAGTAGGTTGGAGGTTCAAATCCTCTCGCCAGCTCGGAGAGGTTCCCGAGCGGCCAAAGGGAGCAGACTGTAAATCTGCCGGCTTTTGCCTTCGGAGGTTCGAATCCTCCCCTCTCCACAAGTTTTGCGGGAGTAGCTTAATGGTAAAGCTCCAGCCTTCCAAGCTGGCCACGAGGGTTCGATTCCCTTCTCCCGCTCTGAAACGTTACTGGTGAAAGATCGGGGAGAAACGAGCAGTGGGAGATGATTGAGGAGACCGACTGAGACGTACTCAGATTGTACGTCGCAAGGAGTGTCGACGAAAACAACGAACCAATGCGAAGTTTATCGCCGATTGACATTGCCGAGATAGCTCAGTCGGCAGAGCGCATCCATGGTAAGGATGGGGTCACGGGTTCGAATCCCGTTCTCGGCTCAAAAATTTAGCGATTCGTTTTTCGTTCACGAAGTCCGTTCAGAATTTTTTATAGGGAGGATTGTTATGTCGAAGGAAAAGTATGAGAGGAAGAAGCCGCATGTGAACGTGGGGACGATAGGGCACGTGGATCAT
>Ga0209343_10003474_pt1 | contig 19844 bp, 19 predicted proteins | sample RifCSPlowO2_02_FD_184026 | JGI IMG/M metagenome (GOLD analysis project Ga0209343, IMG submission 184026) | Groundwater microbial communities from Rifle, Colorado - Rifle CSP2_plank lowO2_0.2 (SPAdes) (version 2) | ecosystem: Environmental > Aquatic > Deep subsurface > Groundwater | place... | reverse complement strand
CCGAGGCAATCGCGCGGCGCGTGGCGGCCGCGGACACGCTCTTCGCCGCGCTCGACATCGTCGAAGTCGCGGGCGCGGCCGGGCGCCCTGCGGAGATCGTCGCGGGAGTGTTCTTCGATCTCTCGGTGCGGCTCGGGCTGGCGTGGCTGCGCGAGAAAATCGGCGCGCTGCCCGGCGAGAGCTACTGGCAGTCGCTCGCGAGGGGCGCGATGCGCGATGACCTTTCGGAGCTGCAGCGCACGCTCGCCGCGAACGTGCTTGCCGGCGGCGACGGCGCCGACGCGCCGCGGCTGGTCGCGGCCTGGCAGGAGCGCAACCGCGGTACCTTGGAACGTGCCACGAAGCTGCTCGGCGAGCTGCGCGCCAGCCCTTCGCCCGACCTCTCGATGCTCTCGGTCGCGCTGCGCGAGCTTCGCAATCTAGCCTGACGGAAAATCGGGGTCAGAGCCCGATTATTCAGGTTCTCGCATTCGATCTCGCATTGCCCGCCGGCAGCGCTTTCCCCAGTGCCGCGCCGCGCGCTCTTCGCGCACGGTGCTCTCGCCTCAAGTTCGCGGACGTCAACCGTCTGCGTCCCGATTGCCCTGATCTGGGATCGACTGGGCAGTCACACCGGCGAGCCCGTCGCCACGTGGCTGGTGCGCATCCGCCGCTGCGTGAGTGCCGATCAACTGTCGCCATACGCCTTGGAACTCAATGCTGTGAAGTTGATCTGGGGTGAAATCAAATCCAATCCCCTGGCGGACTTCGCGCCGAGCGAGCTTGACGAACTGCCCGCCCAGTCCCAAGTCGCGACCTTCGCGATCGGAGATGACGAAACTTTGGTGCTCTCCTTCATCAAACACTGCCCGCTTCCTTGCGCCTTAAATCGGACATTGATTGTGCCGTGGTCAGTAACAACGGGTCGTGGCCTTCCCGCCGCCGGGGATAGTCAATATAGTACGCAGCATTAGGCTGTATGACTCAGGGGGTGGTGGGCCGTGACACTTCGAATCCTTCATCTGTCTGACATTCACTTTTCTACAAAGCGCGACGACGAACAGATCGTCCATACCGACGTCCGAGACCAGCTTTTATACGACCTTGAGAATTACGTTGTCCCGCGACTAGCGAAGATCGACCATGTTCTTGTCGTGGGCGACATCGCGTTTTCTGGGAAGCGCGATGAGTATGTGAAGGCGGCAGAGTGGCTTGAGCAGGTCACCTCCATTTGCGGATGTGATCGCACAGCCGTGCTCACCGTACCTGGGAACCACGACATCGATCGCAGCAGAATAAAACCGGCTATGAAGATGATCCATGGTCGACTGAGGAATTGCTCCCTAGCCGAGGCCACGCATGAACTCGTAGAGCTCGCTCAATCCAACGACGGCTCGCTGACGGACAAGCTCACAGACTACCAGGCGTTCGCGTCAAGCTATGGATGCCAGTTTAAATCTCCAGCTGAACCGCATTGGAATCGCCCTCTGTCGCTGAGCGGTCAGTGCAACCTCAATATCGTGGGTCTTTCCACGGTTCAAGTATGTGACAAAGATGACCAAAAGGGCGGTCTTCTTCTTGGGCGAAATCAATACATCGTCGATCGCGCCCCGCGCGTCGAACAGATTGTTCTCATGCATCATCCGCTGGAGTGGCTCAAGGATCGAAGTGAGGCGCATGAATACTTATCTACACGTGCGCGGGTCTTGCTTTTCGGCCACGAACACCTTCAGGAAATTCACATGATCGTCGAGGCGACACAAGAGGACCGTCTTGTGATTAGCTCGGGCGCGGTTACTCCTGAAAATGCGATCGAGCCATATGTCTATCGCTATAATGTTCTTGAGTTTTCGCTAATCCAGCAAGAACGCGATCCACGACTCGCAATCACCATATACCCGCGAGTATGGATTCGCGAACGCACGCGCTTTGATGCTGACTCTGCCCGTCTAGGTGGACGAGAATCGGCGATCTTTGAATTGCGCTGCCCACAGTTTAGACTGTTGCCGAATCACGCGGCGGGCGCTCAAGTGAGTGCTGCTGCGGTTGCCAACGGTGACCCAGTCATGCAAGCGGTTTCGGCAGAGGCATTCGCCCATCTCAGTTATTTCTTCTGGCGCTATCTGGGATGGCAGGATAGGCTAACAATTCTCGTACAGGCTGACGTTTTACCGCGAGGTTCCGACGCGCCACTTCCCCAGACTGTGGAGCATCTGGCACTCGAACGAGCGAGAACAGAAGGAAAGCTCGGACAACTCTGGGAGCTAATGATGCCGTTAGTCCCTGCTGAAAGACGGGAACCCAATCCGTTCACTTAAGTATCGCTCTGGAGGCAATGATGCTCTCTCGCCTTTCTGATTATTATCGAATCGTAAACCCGAATCCTCCGGATTCGTTGATCACTCAGCGACGAGATGCGATAGTTGATTTTCTGCCTCGCTTAACTGAGTCGGAAACCAGGTGGGGCTGCATTGACATCGCAGCCTTTGATCTAAGACCGTCGTTAACCGGCATGCAGGCGACCACAATTGATTATCTCGTCGCAGCAATTAAGTCAAAACAGCCTTCGTTCACATCGGACGTTGTCGCAAACGCGCTTGATCTTCGCGTGTGCGCTGGCGTTGCTCTAGGCGAGTATATTGCTACGAAGTCTGCGAAGGACGCTGCGGCACTGGTCATATCCGCAATCGGTACAAGGCCGCTGCCGGAAGAACGACACTTGGCGGATTTCACTTCGGCTTTACTGACCGTTGCTCGGCAAGCACTTGAAGCCGGTGCACTCGAAGCTCGAACCCGTCCGGCTCTAGAAATTGTTGATGTCGCAGGCACCGATCCGGGAACCATCGCGAAGAATCTAAATAGTACCCTAAGTGCCTTCAATTTAGCTGTCAATCAGAACCTTCAGGCAGATCGAGAAGAGCTACAAATTCTCTGGTGGATCTTTGGCGGCCAAACGACGACTCTAAGTAAGCCATTTCAATCCATTGATCTTGGACAGCGGGCATTGGCCGCAGGCATTGAGCTTGCCGAGCTTGTGTTACTGCCGCCAGGGCCGAATTCGGCTCAATTTATCTTTTCCGTGTTGCAAGAGGATCGCGGCCTGAAGCTTAGCCAAATAGTGTCGTCGTGTGGCACTGACCTTCTCCAACCGCTTTCTAAGAAAGCGAAAGTGAGCGAGGCACTTCTGAGAGATTGCCCGGCGTTATTACCCCTCACGTGGCTGGGCGGGCGCCTGATAGACAGCGGGATGGCACCGGGCTGGGAAATGGAGTTCGAGCGGAAAACACACATCTCGCCCAATGTTGAACGGATGGCGGCACTTTGGGCAAGTCAGGTCTTCAATGAATGCGTCGCCGCCCGTCTCCTAGTGGCCACTGCGGAAGCTTAGGAGTGAGCAAGTACGCCTGTTCCAACACGGACTGCACAGTCGCAGTCACGGACAAGTGCCTGTTGTCCCATGTTCCGATTGAGACATGTCCAAACGTGCAGCTAGGGGTGATTGCCGAAAGCGAACCGCCGCCGGGTAAAAATGCGGATGTAACTACAGTCTTCCACGGAAATGAACTCGGGTTCCAGCAAGCTAGCGTGTTGTTAGCTGCTCGATATGGGCATCTCATTGGTGTCCTTGGCGCATACGGAACTGGGAAAACCTGCCTTTTATCTTCCATGTACTTGCTAGCAAGCTGCGGCGAACTTCGCCCCACATTCTTGTTTGCTGGGAGCGCAACGCTTCCCGGCTTTGAAGGGCGTCTTCGACTACTTCGCAAGTGGAGCGGAACGGGATTGCCCGATCAAATCATGGATCACACAGTAATGGCGGATCCTCGCCAGCCGGGCCTGCTGCATCTTGGACTCCTTCAGACTAAGCCCGTCCGCGTTCTGCGGAATTTCTTTTTTACGGACCTTCCTGGTGAATGGACCACGGACCTCATAAAGCACATTGACGCAGCAGAAAGACTCCGTTTTCTGCGACGCGCCGATGCTCTCGTGATCGCGCTCCCGGCACCCTTGCTACTGGCGGTGGAAAGCCGAAACTCGCAGGTTCAGCTTGGCCGCATGTTGCTTCAAAGGCTTCGCGAAGCAGTCGGGATTGATCGCGGTCTGCCAGTAATTTTCGCGATCACCCGATGTGATCAGACAGGCCCCGAGGTTCCTCCTGCCGTGTACAAAGTGGTAGAGGCGGCGCGTGACCTTGGGTTTCCAAACGTGTCGCATCTGCCGGTCGCTGCATTTTCAGATCGGCGCGACGTGCCCTCCGGTTTGGGCGTCGCATCACTTCTTGAGACGCTTGTTCAGGGCGTGCCGCAAGATTTCCCTCAACCCTCCCGCGTACGTAGAGGATCCAGGATGTTTGCGAGATATCAGGTCTCTCAGGGTGGAACAGTGTGAGCATCTCAAGAAATGTCCTTTTTGTAGGTGGGCCCGGATCCGGAAAAAGTAACTACTTGTTCCGCACGTGGATTGCGATCGAGCGCAAGACAGGTTCGATTGTGCAGAATGGCCTTCCACCCGATCTAGGATATCTGCATGACGGCGCATCTGTGCTACTTGACGGCCGATTTGCGCCGCACACGTCCCGAGACACTGGCCATACGTCTTCAATCCCTATCGCCGCACGCGAGCGGCCCGATGACACGAGTAATCTCATAGTTCCAGATGCTTCGGGGGAGCTATGGCTGGATCTTTATCAAAAGCGAGAGTGGCGTGTTGAATGGGACGAACTTGTCGCGGAGGGTACTGGGTTTGTGATATTTGTTCGCGCTGCATCGCCGCACAATGTCCCCGCACTAGATTGGATCACTTGCGAGCGAATCTATGGACCGAGTGTGCAAGCGCAAGCCACCGAAATTCCCACGCAAGTACTGCTCGTCGATTGGATCCAGATACTACGCTCCATTACGGATCGAAGGATCGGTCGCAATTACGCATCGCATCTTAGTGTTGTAGTGGCTGCCTGGGACCGTGTTCCGAGCGATCGCCAGAGGGGTAGTCCGCACGACTATCTCACAACAGAATTCCCGCTACTTGCACAGTTCCTGGAGGCAGATTCACACGGGTTCAGGGCAAAGGTATTTGGGCTGAGCATCGTTGGAGGCGATCCAGAAGTCGATCCAGAATTTCTTGCACAGTTTCGGCAATCAGATCCGGCGGCCCTCGGCTACGTTATTAGCGAGGGGGTTGGCGGTGTCACGCGGGATGGGGACATTCTCCAACCAATCTATTGGGCACTTGGCCTCTAGAGATGGGTTCAGACGTCCTGCAGCAAATGATTCATGGCTATTCACACGGGCATTCGCTGCTTGCGGCGAGCATCCAGCTCGACCGTAAGGATATGGATCTCATTGGAAGGCTAAGCGACCTATCCGGAACTCTTGGTCCACAACTAGAAATTACTCCTTATCTCACGCTATACCCGCTTCCATCCAAGAGATTCTTTGCAATAGGGCGCACGTGGCCTGACCAACTGGCGCCCAGGGCGGGATGTGTGCTTACTCACACGATCTTGGTTCCGATCAAGCTATGGACTGAGGAAAGCTCCCCGATACGGTTTTCTACGGCCCTACGTGCCCCCGACAGAGGATCATCAGCAGGTGATTTGGACCCTTTGCATATTGACACAAATAGCGTTGATCGCCGTTCGGTCCATGAGCCTTTCGCGGCTTCATTTGTTCAACGCTATTTCGGCGAAGGTTTGACTCCAATTGCGTGGTTCGGAGCGCTCGATCCTGAACTGGCCGCATGGCGTGTCATTCAAGCGCTGTGGCCTAGTCTGCGAGCTCAGTTCGCCTGTTGCACATTCGCGCTTCAACCCAGAACTCTAGAGAATAGACCCTTTGACCTCCTCTTTGCGCCAATAGTAGCCTTCTCTCGGTTCGGCGATTTTGCTCGCGAACACATCGTCGATGGTCGGGCCGCCTCAGATGGCGATAAGACCGAGCCATGGATTCGGTCTTGGTCAGACTGCATTTTCAGCGACGAGGATGTCGCGCTTTCTAGACATGTGCGCTCGTTGGCATACGGACTAGATCCATATCCGACTGCGATTAGGCAGGTATTTTTCTTCCTGCAACTTGAGGAACGTGCATCGAACTCAGCGACTGCTGCGTTGGGTGCCCTTGACCTGCTGGATACATTGGCCCTTCAACCACCTCGGGAACAAGATGAGAAGCGCGCTCTCGCATATGCTGCACTGCGCGCAATTGAGCGCATGGAGCCTCATCAAGCGCTCGAGGTTCTATATCTCCTCTGTCAGCGTCTCGAGAGTCCTTCAATCGCACAGGGGCAGGCACTTGCGGGGCAGATTAGGCACTTGATCCTACAATTGATAAGGGCGAACCCCAAACACACAATTGCGCACGCCGACTCTCTTACGGCACGCCATGCGGATGCAGCCCCGCGACTATTTCTACTTGGCGTCGGGGACGCAGTTCTGGAACTTCTTGGAGAGAATTCTCATACGGCGTCAATCCTGATCGAGCAATGTAGATTAGGTGAACGATTGATTGTTCATCGACCCGAGGTCGCTGCGGTTCTTTTGCGAGCAGCGCGGCAAGCCCATGGTGATAAGGTTGTGTCGGTACTAGTGAACTGGTCAAGGACAGCACAAAGTGTCGGTGTTCGGTCTGCATTACGTCGCCATCTTCTCCCGGAGGTTGGAACCTCAGACGACGCGCCGCTTCTGGAGGAATTGCTAAGAGACTTGGGGTCTGGAGATGTGCCAGAAATTTGTACGCTGATTGAGACGCAGGACGCCTTCCGTAACCGCGTCTTGTCTGAAATCGTCCGTAGATGTGTTGGCGAGCGACATGCGAGCTCCGTACGACAATGGGCTAGCTCGAACTTATGGAAGAAGTATCAAACTGCTTCGGTTGTCGCGGCTGCATTTGCGCCCACAGCAGATGGTCTTAGCGAACTGCTCGCCAAGCAGCAAGGCTGCATGGCTAACCGTCAAGTCCTCTTGGCCGCGTTTTTGGAGAGAATCACTATCTATTCGCTGCCCACGTGGCTGGAGTCTCGCCTCAGTAGCGATCCAAGCCTCTGGTCGTTACTACTGACGGGCGACGGTCGTTCAGAAGTGGTTGATGTTGTATTGAGATTGGTCAGGGGCCTTAGACGTTCCGCAATAGCCCGAGCGCCTGATGCACGCATCGTAGTCGGACGATTTGGCGAGAGGGCTGCAGACGTTGTACAAGAACATGCTGTACGGCAGCTCATCATCGATTTCCTCGAGAGGTTATCGGACGCCGACGTGCTACAAGAATGGTTGCTAGAACCTTGGGTAATTCGCTCGCTAGTACGTGCTGCTCCGGGGTCAATTCGCACAATCGTTGCGGAGCGAGTAACGCACTCCTCGGTAGCGTGGACACGCGCGTGGGAAATGGTCAAGAGTATCCCCGCGTCAATCGCATATGAGAACGGCCCATTGGTCCAAGAATTGATATCCGTACTGCTCGAATCTAGGTTAGACGAGTGGAGTGTTGCATCAAGCGAGAGCTGGCGGCAGTTACTTGCCAAAGTGTCCCAGGGTGATCACCCGAGCCTAGAACTGTGCGGCCAGGCGCTTCACTTTGCGCTTCGCCACACTCGCCTTCCGTTGGCTGAAATCGCTGGGGAGACATTTTTCCCGGTTCATGAAGCCGCAATGAAGGATCAATCGGTTCAGCCGTCTTTGCTTTCGCTGGTTTTTGGAGATTGGGACAAAGCCAAGGATCTACGGCGGTCTTTGGTCGACTCATTTACACACAGCGACTGGGACCCATCCCAATTCGCACTGTCTGCGCGCGAGCCTTGGCTTCTAAGAAAGCTTTCCAAACGCATGCTCCGACAGTGGCACGGGTTCGAGTACCTTGAGCGCGCATATTCGGGACTCAATGCAATTGCGACTTCGAAAGCCAAGGAACTTGCCGGAGTGCTAAGCGAAATTTTGCGAGACCCTCAGTTCACTGAGGATTGGGACTAGCCAAGAGAGGTTGTGCGGTCTTCGTCACGTGGGCGCGACAAAAGGTGCCCGTGATTACACTGATCGACGATCCCGCGGTCGCGTGCGTGAGATCTTCGTCCGTTCACGTCGCGCGCTGGAAGCCTGAGACGCCGGCGAGGCCGCGGCCGGTGCCGCCGGACGCGTGGCCCGCGTATACGAGCCTGCCACTGACATATCACCGCGTTCTCGACATTTCTTGAAGCTGCCCAGGAACTGGGCGGCCGGTGAGCGCACGGGCAGGCGCCTGATAAGCCGTTGAAGCTGGCGGTTGCCCGCAGCTCATCGGAAAGGTCTAATGCAAAGTGCCTTGGAGCCTGACCGAAAGACCCTGTGACACGCAACTAGGCAAATGGTAGCCTTTTAGGCACGAGCAACTGGAAAACATGCTGACCATCAAGCACGTGTTCTTCTGTTTCCCCGGCAGAACGCTGCTGGACGGTGTAAGCGTCGAACTCCGTACCCGCGCTATCACCTGCCTGCTCGGCGGCAACGGTTCGGGCAAGACCACCCTGTTCAACCTTATCACCGGTTTTCTGCGACCAGACGCCGGTACCATTTGGCTCGGCGATACCGAACTCACCCATTGCGCTCCTTTCCGCATCAGCCGACTCGGTGTAGCACGCACATTTCAGGACCTCCGGCTCATCGGCAAACTGTCCGTGCACGAGAACATGCGCCTTGCCCTTTCCGGCCAACCCGGTGAACGTCTTCGCGACGCCCTACTACCGCCCAGTATCCAACGCGACCGCGACGGCGCCGATCGCCGCAAGGCAGACGCGCTGCTCGCCGAGTATTTCCTCGCCGACGTCGCCAATCATCTCGCCTCCGATATTTCCTACGGCCAGCAAAAGCTCCTTACCCTCGCCTGCTGTGCCGCGCTGGACGCCAGCCTGCTCTTGTTCGACGAACCCGTGGCCGGTATCAGCCCCGAATATCGCGGGCGCATCGCCGAACGCCTCGCCAGCCTCAAGGCGGCGGGCAAGACTATCCTGCTCATCGAGCACCAACCGGATTTTCTGGAGCGCATGGGCGACGCCTTCCTTTTTCTGCAGGCGGGCCAGCTCCACCGCTTCGACACCCTCGCCGCACTCCGCGCCGCACCGGTCGCGCGAGACGCCCTTAATTGATATGGCCCCAATACTGTCAGTGCGAAACCTCTCGACCGGCTACGGCAAGAAACAGGTGCTCTTCGACGTAAGCCTCGACGTGATGCCAGGCGAAATCCTCCTCATCACCGGCGGCAACGGCTCCGGCAAATCCACCCTGCTAAAGACCATCTACGGCCTGCTCCCACCTTGGAATGCTGACGCCGAAATTCTCTTCCGACCCGCGCCTAACGGCCCAATTCTCCGCACGCAACCCCCGACGCTCAACCTCTCGAGAGGCCTCGCTTATCTGCCGCAGAAGAATGCTGTATTCGAGGATCTCACTGTCGAAGATAACCTTCGCCTCGCCGGTCACACTTTGAAGGACTACCACAAATTTGCTGCGCGTCACGATGAAGCTCTCGCCTCCTTTCCGGTGCTCAAACCGCTCCTTCGCCGAAAGCCCGAGAAATTGAGCGGCGGGGAGCGGCAAATGGTGGCGATGGCGATGGTGCTGCTCCATCAGCCTCGACTGCTGCTATTGGATGAGCCGTTGGCAGGACTTGACTCGAACAATCTTCAACTGCTCAGGGCAATTGTCCTTGCAATACACCAACAGCGCGGCTTGGCTCTCATCATTGTTGAGCATCGAGTTACTGAATTCGCCGCTTTGGCGCATCGGACAATACGCTTCGGTCTCGGCGTAATCGTAGAGAATAAGGGGCAACAGAAGCCGCTTGGCGAAAGCCCTGCTCCATTGCTAACCTGAAAAGAGCCAACTATGAAAGCCTTGCAATCACGCAAGAACCGCGGCGCGAGCTCGACACGTGCCGTGATTTTGGTCGTCATCGTTTTCGCGGCTATCGCGGGCTACTTTCTTCTGAAGCCGCAGATAACTCAGACCGAATCGCAGCCGTTTGTCATTGGTGCGATTAACCCAACCACCGGCCCGTTCGCCGCCTACGGCGGTCCGGTGCGGGATGGAATACTGATGGCAGTGGACGAAGTGAACGCCACGGGCGGAATAAGCGGCCGAAAGCTGGAAGTGGCGATGGAGGACGATGGCGGCGACCCAAAGAAGTCTATAAACGCCTTCACGAAGCTGGCCACTGTCTCAAAGGTTCCTGCCGTGATTGGCCCTCTGTCGTCTGGAGCCAGCATGGCGACTGCTCCGCTGGCAGACCAATACAAAGTTGTACAGATTTCCACGCTGGCCGGCACCATCGACCTCACCAAGGCTGGCGATTTTGTCTTTCGCATCTACCCGTCGAGCGAAGTCGGCTCGCGCTACATAGCAAAGCAGGCGGTCGAGCGGTTCAAAGCGAAACGAATCGCCATCCTCTATCCGAACAACGCCTTCGGCGTCGCCTCCCGCAAGTTCACCACTGAGGTGGTCAAGGCATCGGGTGTCGAAGTCGTGGCCGAAGAGACGTTCAAGGATGGCGACCGCGACTTTCGCACACAGCTTGCCAAGATTTCTGAGGCGAAGCCAAATGTGATTCTGTGCAGCGCCTACTACGAGGAAGGCGCGCAGATTCTAGTGCAGGCCAAGCAACTCGGAATCAACGTGCCAGTCTTGGGCGAGGATGGCTGGTTTGGCCCCATCGCCGCCATCGCGCGTGATGCGTTGCCGAATCTGTATTTCGCCAATGTCGCCTTTGGGCCGGAATACTCGGACAATGTGGAGATGCAGCGTTTCATTGCAGCATTTGAGAAGCGTCATAAGCGCAAACCCAACTCCTTCGCTGCAGCAGGTTACGCCGCCGTTCAGCTCATGCGCCACGCCGTCACCACGGGCGGAGCCGATTCCGTGAAAATAAAGGAGGCGCTCTACAAAACAGACCTTTCAACCGTGTTCGGGCAAGTTCGCTACGATGCCAATGGTGACAACGTCGGAGCGACCTACGGCTTGTTCCAACTAAACAGCAAAGATGAACCCGTCTTAGTGAAGTAACAGAACAATGGAGGTGCTACTCATGAAGACCGTAATTATGCAGTTTCCAAGAAGGCCAGCGCACCTAGACAAAGTATCGTTGGCGGATGCGCTTACGGCTGGAACGAAAGTGACGGCCCCTAACGAAGACCCGGTGCGCGTTGACCTGATTGAACTGGATCCTTACGTCAAAGTGATAAAGCCGTCCCGGAGCTCCACCATCTACGACAAGATCGAATGAAAACAAAAGTGAAACAGCCAGTAGCAGGGCAGCTAATCGTCTTCACCGACGCTCTGGGCAGCACTGAAACAGATGAGGGTGCCCTTAGCAGCGCATCGAACCGCCGGGGGATACCAAGGGCCCACAGAGCAATCATTCAACTTCGCGAAAACCTGTTCCGTGGTCAAATCAAGTCGTTAAAGCCGAAGCATGCTTGGAGAATTATTAAGAGTGTTGGTGATGCTTTGGTGCTCAGCGCTGAGATTCCAGAATCGCCCAATGCGGGCAAAGCCGTTGAAGCATGTGTTAAAGATTTGTTCGAGGCCTGGAAGCACTTCAATGGGCAGGCGGTAAGGATTCGTATCGCCGTTCATTACGCTGAGTCGTCGCATATTGTCTCCGGGAGTGCACTATCCGCTAGGCTCCGAGATCATTTTCATTCGCTCCCGTCCGGGCTGAACACCCTGAATGCGTTCATCGCCTCGCTGAAGTCAGATATCTTTGGGCCCGGCATTAACCGTTCAGCAAGGCTTGCACATGCACCATCAGGCTCGCTCTTCGTGCTCAGCGACAACGTTGTGCTGAAGATGCTGAACAGACCCAAGGCGTTTTCTGTCGACGAATTGCAGAAACTTTACTCCGTGCAAACGGTGCTCCATCCCACGCTTCCTCTCAGGGGCCCGATTCCGCTTGTCAAGGTCAAGGGTGTAGGTTCGATAGGAATTAAGGAACCTTGGTGGATTTGGGAATTGGTTGATGACAAATATTCGGACGCGCAAACGTTCGCGGCGGAGAATAAGCGGTTTCAGGTGGTCCGTTTGGTTCAAGCAATCTTGCCAGAACAAAAGACGCTCGAAGACAGGGCGCGAAGCAATAGCGTTGCAACGGCTCCCGACAAAGCCTTCAATAAGCATTTAGACACAACGCTCGCACTTTCTTTTTTTTCCGATCTTGTTCTTAGAGTCGAAGATGTTTGGACTTTCTACAGACCTTCCGACGATCGGGATTTTGATGACCAGAAATTGCCAGATCTCAAATGGGATAGCATCAGGAAGAAGCCCTCGAAGTTTCTGCCGTATTACGTGGTGTTTTCAAGTAGCCCTAACGAGGCGACGGATGTAATTGTCCGCGAAGCCCTGATTGACATTCCGAGGGCGGTCGGGAAAGCGAATTTTGAAGCCATCTCATATCAAGTTCAACGCGGCACGCGTTGGGCAAACGAACAAACGGTGAAAGAGGGAACAGAACCTACTAAGACACTCTACTTGATCTTTTTTCAAGTGAGATCCTCCGCAGTGTATGACGCTGCAAATCCCTCGACGCTATTCCAAGGAAAAAAAAGGGACTTTGGGGACGACGGTTGTAAGTGGAATCTCATATCGTGGGGAGTGGTTAGTGGCGATAAAGACGGGTTTCTACTTGTATCCCTTGCAGACGGCGACCCCGCAAGAGCTGGGAAGGTATTGCAGGAATACCTTAAAGTGCAGTGCAAGGATGACAAGAGGGGTCGACAGGAGTTTTGGGAGCGTATTGCGCCAATCAAAGTCCTCGTGTGCAAGCCACGAAATCGAATCGGACAGATGAACCTAGACTGGCTTAACGAATGTGTTAAACGGCCTTAGTGGAGAACCCCCCTGTGGTTCAAGTAATCTTTCCTCCGCAGTTCGAGCCGTTTCAGGCTTACTTATCAGGACCGTATCTCAAAGGGTTACTGGCGAGCTACGGTGAGGAAGCAGTCCTATTCGACGCAAACATCGATTTCTACGACTGGCTGTTGTCATTCAGGACACGAACCATTCCCTGGCAGACACGCCGTCACCCCAATCTGGAGTTTTTGCGTCGTCATGTGGGCGCTGCAGCAGCGTCACTGAAGCGCAATCCCGCCTCGCTGCTGGATTATCGGTGGGCCATCAACGTGGTGGACGAGTATCTCAGTGCGGTCGCGCCGGAGGGCGTCAAAGTCGGGCTGTCCTACCTGAAAGTCGGCAACCGATATTCCGACACGCACCTTCGCGCCTACCTGGACGACGAGAACAATCTATTTGCTCGCTACTTCGCAGATGCGACCGATTCCATTTTGGGGCCTGAATCCGTCAATACCTACCTTCTTTCCCTCGTTGTCATTGACCAGCTGGCTGCCGCAGTGGCTTTCACACGTGAAATCAGGCGTCGTCGGCCGCATGCACGGGTGTTCATCGGTGGTCCTATCGTTTCGCGTCTGCAAGTGCAACTCAACGCTGTGCCGTGGTTGGCCAGCACGTTTGACGGCATCATCTCAGGCGAAGCTCATCGCGTTCTGCCCAATCTATTGGGATTACCGCACCAATACTCCGGGCACGTCACAGCGGATTTTTCGGACTTGGATTTGGACCGCTACTGGTGCAGCCGCCGGGTTCTGCCCTATCTCGTCGCCCACGGCTGCAAATGGGGCAAATGCACCTTCTGCTCCCATCATCTTACGTACGATGGCTATCGCGCATCGCCCGTGCGCCAGGTTCTGGACGACTTAGAAGTTCTGACGAGTCGTCACCAGGCTGAATACGTCAGCTTCAGCGATGAATACCTGACACCCGTTCAACTGACGGAACTTGCGCAAGGTATCGAGGAGCGCGGGCTGAACATCAAGTGGCTGACATTCGCCCGCCTTGAACGCGAATTCCGCGATACTCGCTTTATGCGGCGGTTCTACGCTGCCGGCTGTCGGATGCTGATGTTCGGGTTGGAATCCGCCTCGCAGCGCGTGCTCAACCTGATGCGAAAAGGTACGCGCGTGGAGCACTTCCGCCCCATTCTTGAAGCTTGCAAGGAGGCGGGCATCTCCGTGCGTTACGACTTCATGGTCGGGTTCCCCGGAGAGACAGAGGAGGACGTGCAATGGACTTTTGACTTTCTTCGGCAGAACCGGGACGTCATCGACACACCTTTTTCCAGCTACTCGACCGCTATTTTCGAACTGCGCAGCGGCATTCCTGTGCTCGAAATGGCGGACCGGTATCGTGTCCTCCCTCGAAACCCTTTGCGCGGCGCGCTGGACGACCAGTATGAGTTCGAGAGCGTCGGTGGGTTGAGCGAAGCGGCGCGCATCCGTTGGCGTGAGCGGCTTATTCGCTACTCGAAGACCGAGTTGGACATCGAACTAGTCTGCCCTCAGAACAAAACAGACCAGTTGGTTCTCAAAGGCCTGTTCGACGAAGGGTCGTTGGACTGGCCGGTCTGCCAAATCAAACCGGAAGACTTCTCCACGCTTCATGTTCGTTTGGCGTGTGGCGTCGAGTTACTGTCGGCGGGTGAAGACTGGCGCGTCGTGAATCGCGCCAATGGAGGTGAATTAGAGATCACCTGCGACTTATTGGCCGTGTTTCACCTGTTCCAAAGTGGCGGCTCTTTGGCTCAGGCATTCGCCTCTCAGCTTCTTTGGGACGCAGCTATGTTCGCGCGCTTCTTGGGCTTCCTTTACCGAAACGACTACATCGTAGTGATGGAACAAAACGCTGTTCACAAGCCTTCAACAAAAACGGAATTCGCTCATGCCTGACACGATCGCCGTAGTCTTTGTTCGTCTTTGCGAATGCGAGGGGAATGTCACCGAGAGAATTGGCATCACGGCACTTTGACCGCGCTCGGACGGCGACAGGCCCAAGCGACACGCGAGAGAGTCGCTGGTTTAGGCGTGGCGGCTTGGTTTTCCGCGGATAACTCAGCCTGTCGCGAGACGGCGGAGATGATCGCGAAAGGAAGGGCAATCACCGCCATGCGGGAGTTGAACGAAGCGCCGTTTCCAGAATGGAAAGGCAAGACCTTGAAGGAAGCGCGTGAGCAATGGCCCAATGAATGGGATGGCTACTTTGATCCGAAACCCGGCACCGCTTCCACGCGGATCTTCCCCGGCGGCGAGTCGCTAATGAAAACCTGTGAAAGGGCAATGGGTGGGCTGAGGCAGGTTTACAAACGGTGCAAAGACGTCGGCAACGTCGGCATCGTAACGCGCGGAGAAGTTGTCCGCCTGGTCCCGCTCGCATTACTCGAAGCGCCGCTGGAGAACATGTTTCGGTTGCACGGCATGAACGGAGCCGTAACGATCTTCGAGTTTGACGGAACACGGGGCACATTCGTTTGCCTCAATGATCATCGCCATTTGCTGGAACTTGGAACGAAAGACATCCGCGACTATCCGGTGAAAGCGTAGCGTGATGCAGGTTTGGGCCAATACGCTGGCTTCCGCCGCGATTTACTCTCTTGTTGGCCTGAGCTTTTCGCTTCTCTATCAAACGGGAAGGTTCTTTAACTTTTCGCAGGCGTTAGTCATCACCATCGGAGCTTATGCGATGTTCGCGGTGGTTAGTCAGTGGCAGGCTCCAATATGGTTCGCCGTTCCCGTGGCGGTTGTAGTGGCAGGCGCTTTCGGAGCAGCGTTCGAGATTGGTCTATTCCGCACCCTCCGACGCGGAAATGTGGGCAGTTGGGGTTTATTGCTCGTCTCTCTCGGAATCTACACAGTGCTACAAAACGGAATCTCGCTTGGCTTTGGCGACAGTACTAAATCGGTTCGGTCTGGAGTCGTTCGTGTCGGCCACCAAGTCCTCGGTGCTTTCGTCACCGATATTCAAATTATCACTCTCGTCGTCTGCGTTGGCATCTTCGCTCTGATGATATGGCTCTTGAGCGCTACGCCCCTTGGGCGCGCGATTCGAGGTATTGCAAGCAATCCTGATCTTTGCACAGTTCTCGGCATCAACTCTGAGCGGACGATCCTTTGGGCGGTCGTAATCGCATCGGGGCTTGGGGCGATGGCTGGCGTACTTACTGCGCTGGACACGGACATGACACCTACGATGGGATTTCCGCTCTTGATGAGCGGCGTCATCGTGATGATCGTTGGTGGCGTCGGAAGTTACCCTGCACTTCTTGGTGCAGCGTTGCTTCTGGCGATGTCTCAGCACCTCGTGGCGTATTACTTCGACAGCAAATGGATGGACGCAGTGGCGTTTCTCATCCTCATCGCATTTCTCATTTGGAAGCCGCTCGGTTTTAGCGGGCGGCGGCTCAAGAAAGTGGAGGTGTGACGCGGTGGAGTACGTGCTGCATCTCCTCATCTTGGTGCTGCTCTATGGGATGTTCGCGTTAAGTATGAACGTGACATCTGGGTTCACGCTGCTCATCTCATTGGCGCAAGCTGGGTTCTTCGGCGTAGGCGCTTACGCGACGGCGATCCTCGCCACGCGCTACGGCTGGCCGCTGTGGGTGAGCATGCCGCTGGGGATGTTGCTTGCTGGCCTTGTGGCGCTGCCAGTGGCGTTCGTGGCGCTTCGGACCGTGGAGGATTACTTCATCATCTGCACGATGGGTATGGGAGTCGTCCTCTTCTCGGTGATGAACAACTGGATTGAACTGACGCGCGGGCCGCTGGGTATTCCGGGGATACCGGCGGTGACGTTCTTCGGATATCCGCTGACGGCCAAGTGGGAGTGGGCGATTCTCGCGGGCGCGTTTTACACAATGGTATTCTGGGTGACGCGGCGCCTCAAACAGTCGGCGTTGGGCCGCGTGCTGGTGGCCCTCAGCGAGGACGAGATCTTCTGCCAAAGCCTCGGGAAGAACGTAGGCTTGGCCAAGCTCCAGTCCTTCGTCCTCGGCGCGATGCTGGCGGCCGTGCCCGGCGCGCTCTATGCGCACTACGTTTCGTTCATAGACCCAACCAGCTTCACCATCCACGAGTCCATTTTCATCCTCTCCATCATCATCATCGGCGGCATGGGCAACCTGTGGGGTAGCCTCGCGGCGGCGGCGTTCATGATTCTGGTGCCTGAGGCGTTGCGCTTCGTTGGGCTGCCCGGCGGAATCGCGGCGAACGTGCGGCAGATGCTCTATGGCGCTATCCTCATCCTTGTGATTTGGTTGCAGTACGCCAAGCCTCGACGAAGCTCCCGAGTCCTGCGACCCCAATCGTGATTGAGTTGCGCGAAAGTAGAGCAGCCCCGGCGGCAGTAGGCCATGGGCACTGTCTACAGGCTGGAATCAACGACGCCCTGTTTCACGGCGTGCCTAAATACGGCCGTGAAGTCATTGACCTGGTGCGGGTCGATGAGGCCAACCGGCTGCGCCAGGATCGCGCGGCGTGCAAAGTGGCCAAGGGTGCGCGCTGGCTGCTGTTGCGCAACGGCGCGAACCTCGCCGGCGCGCAGAACCAGGTGCGGTTCAATGAACTACCGGCCGCGAACCGGGCGCTGTTCACCGTTTAGATGCTCAAGAATGACCTGAAGGCGTTGTGGGACTATCGCCATGCCGGTTACGCCAAGCGCTTCTGGAAATAGTGGTATCACAGTGCGATGCGAAGCCGCATCGGGCCGTTGCAGCGTTTCGCCCGGCGGCTCAAATTCTACCTGGGCGGAATCCTCACGCACTGCGGCTGGCTGCTGCGAACCAACCTGATCGAAGGCATCAGCAAGAAGATCAAGGTCATCAACTGAATGGCCTACGGTTTTCGCGATGACGCGTACTTCTTCCTCAAAATCCGGGCCGCGTTCCCCGGAACTCGGTGAACCAAAGAAAATCGGGGTCTGTCCCCGATCTTCTTTCAATGGTGCAGGATCTTCGACAGAAAAAGCTGCGCCCGCTCGGAGCGCGGCGTGCCGAAGAAGTCGTCCGTGGTCGCGTCCTCTACGATCTTGCCCTCGTCCATGAAGATGACGCGGTGCGCGACCTTGCGCGCGAAGCCCATCTCGTGGGTCACCACCATCATGGTCATGCCTTCCTGCGCGAGCTGGACCATGACTTCGAGCACTTCGTTGATCATCTCCGGGTCGAGCGCCGACGTAGGTTCGTCGAAGAGCATCGCGATCGGGTCCATCGAGAGCGCACGCGCGATCGCGACGCGCTGCTGCTGGCCCCCGGAGAGCTGGCCCGGGAACTTGTCCTTATGAGCAATGAGCCCCACGCGGTCGAGGAGCTTCAGGCCCTTGTCGCGCGCCGCGTCGGGGGTGCGGTTGAGCACCTTGATCTGGGCGAGGGTCAGGTTCTCGGTGACGCTCAGGTGCGGAAAAAGCTCGAAGTTCTGGAACACCATGCCGATGCGCGCGCGCAGCTTCGGCAGGTCGGTCCGGGGATCGCCCACCGAGATGCCGTCGACCAGGATCTCGCCTCGCTGGAACGGCTCGAGCGCGTTGACGCACTTGATGATGGTGGATTTGCCGCTGCCCGAGGGGCCGCAAACCACCACCACCTCGCCCTTGCTCACCTGCGTGGAGCAGTCGGTCAGCACCTGGAAGCTGCCGTACCATTTGCTGACGTTCTTGATGGCGATCATCGGGGCCTCAGCGGACGATGGCGATGCGCTCCTGCAGCCGCTTGACCACCACCGACAGGCCGAAGGAGACGAAGAAGTAGACCACGGCGACGAAGGTGTACATCTCGACCAGGCGGTAGTCGCGGTTCGCGACCTTGGCCGCGGCGCCGAGAAAGTCCGTCACCGAGATCACGTACACGAGCGAGGTGTCCTGGAACAGGATGATCGTCTGGGTGAGCAGCACCGGGATCATGTTGCGGAACGCCTGCGGCAGCACGATGCGGCCCATCGTCTGCCAGTAGTTGAGCCCCAGCGCATAGCCGGCCCAGACCTGCCCGCGCGCGATCGACTGGATGCCGGCGCGCATGATCTCGCAGTAATAGGCCGCCTCGAACATCATGAACGTCACCACGCACGACAGGAACGCGCCGACCTTGACCGGCTCCCGGGCGCCGATCAGCCAGGCGCCGATGTACGGCACCAGGAAGTAGAACCAGAAGATGACCAGCACCAGCGGCACCGAGCGCATCAGGTTGACGTAGCCGCCGGCCAGGATCGAAAACGGCCGGAAACTGGCAAGCCGCATCATCGCGAGCAGCGTGCCGAAGAAAATTCCGCCCGCCATCGCCATCAGGGTGAGGGTGAGCGTGAACGTCATCCCTTCCCTGAATAGATAGCCCGCGGAGCGCTGGATGACGTCGAAATCGTAGCCGGAAAACATGGCTCAGTGGCCGGCCTGCACGCCTTGCGCGGTGCCGATGAAACCGGGAACGCGGACCTTCGCCTCCAGCGCTCGCATGCCGAACACGACCACCAGGTTGGTGAGGAGATAAATGAGCGTGGCCGCGGCGAAGGCCTCGAACACCTGGAAACTGAATTCCTGCATGGCGCGGGCGCGCCCGGTGAGTTCGAGCAGCCCGATGGTGAGCGCCACCGAGGAGTTCTTGACGATGTTCATGAACTCGGAAGTGAGCGGCGGCAGCACGATTCGCACCGCCATCGGCAGGAGGACGTAACGGTAGGTCTGGGGCAGCGTCAGGCCGAGCGCCGTGCCGGCCATGCTTTGCCCGCGCGACAGCGATCCGATGCCGGCGCGCACCTGCTCCGCGACCCGCACCGAAGTATAGATGCCGAGGCACAGCACCGCCGGAACGTAAGAGCCCCAGGGCGGCGGCATCTGCTTGATCGCATCGCCGATCCCCGTCGGCACCAGCTCCGGCATGACGAAGAACCAGAGAAACATCTGCACGATCAGCGGCACGTTGCGGAAGATTTCGACGTAGGCGTTGCCCAGCCGCACCGCCCAGCGCAGGGGGGTGGTGCGCACGGTGCCGGCGATCGCGCCGACGACGAGCGCGATGACC
>Ga0209343_10003468_pt1 | contig 19861 bp, 15 predicted proteins | sample RifCSPlowO2_02_FD_184026 | JGI IMG/M metagenome (GOLD analysis project Ga0209343, IMG submission 184026) | Groundwater microbial communities from Rifle, Colorado - Rifle CSP2_plank lowO2_0.2 (SPAdes) (version 2) | ecosystem: Environmental > Aquatic > Deep subsurface > Groundwater | place... | reverse complement strand
ACTCAGGGAGGCAGGAGATAAGATAGAAGTTAAGCATATAGCCGAGATTTTAGCTGAAAACTAATGATAATTTTATTTAAGCCTCTCTTGCTTAAGCCCAAATTTTGAGTGAGCATTACCCCCCCCTTATTTAAATCTTTTTCTTGAATCTTAAGTAATAACTAAAAAGACTTGCCCATTCTTCACTCAATATAAATCCCTCACTTTGAAGAAGCTTTTTCATTTTCTCTTTCCGCTTAAGTTTTACCTCGAATTTGGGTTCAGCTATAAAAAGCGAGCCCTGCTCTTTTAAAACATCTTTAAACTTTTTAACTGCTCCATTTTTATCTTCAAGCTCATGGTAACAATAATAAATGAAAATAAAATCAATACTGGTTTGTAAAAGGTTAATTTCTCCTATGTCACCGATTATTGTCTCCATATGATTCAAACCCTCTCTTTTTATCTTGCCTCTTAATTTTTCTATCATCTCTTTCTGGAGATCAATGGCAATAATCTTTCCATCTTTACCGACAGCTTTTGACAGGTATGGAGTGAAAAAACCATTTCCACACCCAACCTCAAGAATTGTCATTCCTTCTCTTATGCCTGTTTTCTCAATAAGATTTTTTCTGTCCGTAAAAAAAGCCCTGATAGGATTGTCAAGGACAAAGGAAAGGAAGGAAGGGAATTTAGCCATATAATTAAATTTAGTTTGCTGGTGTAGTAATGTCAAGTGACAAAGCTCAAAGTTCAAAAAGAGATTTCTGAAAAAGTTTCTAATCAAAACTTATTGACACTGAAATCTAAACTTATATACTTATAACAAAATTATTCTAATCTAAACAAGAATCTAATCCCTTAAAAATTGAACCGACCATGACAAACAGATATGCAGGAAAGGAGGCAAAGAAAGGAAAAAGAAAGGAACGTTGATTTGCAATCTACGTTCCAAGGATAAGAAGGCTTCCTGTCTGCCGACAGGCAGGGAAGTAAACCCCGTTAGAAATCTTCAATTTCTAAACGGGGTAAACAATCACAAAAGGAGGAAGCATAATGTTAGATGAGAAAGATATTGAGAAAGGTATCTACATGGCAAAGGAGACAATGCAGTCTGCAATGAAGAAAGGCCCTATGAGGGTGGCAGTGATTATTGGAGCAATTCTGGTGTTTTTTCTGTTTTTGAAACCATGGGTTCAGATTGGAGCAGGTGAAAGAGGGGTTGTCCTCAATTTTGGCGCTGTTCAGCAGAATGTGCTTGGAGAAGGACTGCATTTCATAGTGCCTGTAATGCAGAAGATTGCCATAATGGATGTCAAGGTGCAGAAGGCAGTGACTGATTCCGCATCTGCCTCGGCTGATCTTCAGGATGTGACTTTATCGGTTGCGCTTAACTATCATGTCATACCTGATAAGGCAAATGTTGTCTATCAGACCCTTGGGGTACAATTCAAGGAGCGTATGATAGACCCTGCAATACAAGAGGTAATGAAAGCTGTGTCAGCGGGGTATTCAGCAGAAGAGCTTATTACAAAGAGGCCGGCAGTAAGCACGGCAATGAAAGAAGCCCTTTCTGAAAGACTCCTGAAGTATAATATAGCAGTTGATGCGTTTTCTATTGTCACATTCAGTTTCTCACAAGTATTTACGGAGGCTATTGAGGCAAAGCAAACAGCAGACCAGCTTGCACAAAAGGCAAAGAGAGACCTGGAGAGGATAAAGATTGAGGCAGAGCAGACGATTACAGCAGCCAAAGCAGAGGCAGAGTCCCTGAGGCTCCAAAGAGCAAATATTTCAACCGATCTTATAGAGCTTAGAAAGATAGAGGCAAATCTTAAGGCAATAGATAAATGGAATGGGATACTCCCCCAGGTTACAGGTGGTGGCGCAATACCATTTATTGGCGTAGGTGAGGTACAGAAAAGATAAAGGACGTTGATATACTATCTATGTCCTAAACGAATAATCATAAACCCCGTTAGAAAGGAAAAAGCTTTTTCCCCGCCATACATGGGGGCTTTCTAACGGGGTAACAAAGTAGAGAATCCCATTGCTTAGATATGTTATTCTGCTTACTATTGCAGGCATTGTAGGCGGCATTATAGCCAGAAGAAAAGGGCGCAGCCCGATATTGTGGCTTTTCTTATGTGCAATTGTTCCGTTACTTATTGCTGTTATTATTGTACTTCCACCTCTGGTATCTAAAGGATATACCAAAATATGTCCCTACTGTGCAGAGATTATTAAAGAAGATGCAATAGTTTGCAAGCATTGTGGCAAGGAGCAGCCTATAGAGATGGTCAAGGTGTCTTCTGATCGCTAACTCTCCATCTCAACAATATGGTATCCATAAAAACTATTGTTATATTATTGATTCTATTTGAAATGTTTCATTAAAGAAGTAGATTCATAATTAACACTTTCAGGAAGCTTAAAAAATAGGTTGTTAATGCTCACTAATCAGGTAACTCTTTTGGTATAATTAATAATAAAACACAAACCAATGGTAAGATAGAAGCCTTTTGGAAAATTATCAAGAATGAATTCTTTTATCCTAATTCTTTTGATTCTGAGAAGGATCTTATAATGAATCTTGGAAACTTTTTATTTGAGTATAATCACTTAAGAAAACATGGGGAATTGAATTATGAAACACCTTTTGATAAGCTCCAAAAAGTTACCGAATTATTGAGCTAGTACAATTATTGCAATAGGACCTCGAAAAGTTATTTACGAAGAGACCTTCCGTTTGATAAAAAAGGCAGGAAAGAATTAAGGTCATATCCCATGGACAACAACAAAAAAGACTGGATAGCCCTCAATTTGGTATCAGGCATTGGAAAAATCCTGTTTACCAGACTCCTGCAGCACTTTGGCACGGCAAGCAATGTTCTCAAGGTTTCCTATAATGACCTTATTAAAGTCAGGGGAATCGGAGACAAGCTTGCAAAGGAGATAATCTCTCTTAAAGACGGAAGGCTTATTGAAGAAGAACTGAGGCTGATAAATGAGAACAGCGTCGAGGTATTAACCCTCGATTCCCCGGAATATCCGGCAACTTTAAAAACAATACACAATCCCCCTCCTGTTCTTTATGTCAAAGGAAGCATTAAAGATTTTGAACCCGGAATTGCAATTGTAGGGTCAAGAAACCCAACCTATTATGGAAAAGCAATCACTGAGAAATTAACAGGAGAATTAGTGGCGAGAGGCTTTGCAATAGTAAGCGGTATGGCAAGAGGAATTGATACAGTAGCACATACCACAGCAATTGAAAAAGGAGGAAAAACCTTTGCAGTTCTTGGCTCAGGATTAAATGTGATTTATCCGCAGGAAAATTCAAGGCTTGCTGAAAGGATTTCAACATCAGGGGCTGTTATATCAGAATTCCCAATGAAAATGCCGCCTCACCGTGAAAATTTTCCGGTCAGAAACCGTATTATAAGCGGTTTATCCCTTGGAACCCTTGTCGTTGAGGCATCTGAAAAAAGCGGTGCATTAATAACAGCAAAACAGGCGCTTGAGCAGGGAAGAGAGGTATTTGCAATACCCGGCAATATCAATGCCAGAAACAGCAAAGGGACCAATTCGCTTATTAAAGAAGGGGCAAAACTTGTTGAAGATATCTCTGACATTATCAGCGAGCTGAATGTACCGCAAAAATCAAAAACAGGAGCCGGCAATGAGGCAAGCAGAGAAACCCGTTTGAGTTTATCAAAAGAAGAGACAATAATATATTCTCTTATAAACGAGAACCCTGTCCACATTGACGTAATAGCCAAAGAGTCCAATTTGCCGGTTAACAAAGTTTCTGCTATCCTTTTAAACCTTGAAATGAACGGGATTATTAAACAGGAAGCAGGAAAATTGTTTGCAAGGATATCATGGTAGAAACAAATATCAGAAGAAGAAGAATAATAATAACGGTTGTATCAATACTGCTCATCCTTGTTGCTATCACTTTTGTAGAGGTCTATACCCGCAACATAAAGGCTTCTTCTCCAATTGCAAACTACATCATCTTTTATTCATTTTATAATATAAATTTTATCCTCCTGCTGATTTTATTTTTCCTTGTAATCCGCAACCTTGTAAAGCTGTATTTTGAAAGACAGAGAAAAGTTCCCGGAGCAAAATTCAGGACAAAACTTATTGTCTCATTCTTCCTGCTTACAATAATACCCTCCGTTCTCCTCTTTTTATTTGCAAGAGTCCTTATATCCCAGACCATAGAGTACTGGTTCAGCCTTCCAATAGAGAATTCCCTGAGCGTGGCGCTTGAAGTTTCTGAAAGCTACTATAAAAATTTAGAGAGCAGGGCTCTTCATTTCAGCTGGCAGATGAGCAAGGAAGTCTCAGAAAAAAATCTGATAAGAAAAAGCAGAATAGACAATTTAAAGAATCTGGTAAACGAAAAACGCAAGGAATATAATTTAAGTTCTATCTCCATCTACAGTACAAACAAAAAAGAGCTTGTAAAAATCCTCGATCCCAAATTTCCGGAAAACAGATTCAAAAAACCCGGAGAAAAATTCTTGAGAAGAGCCTTTCGGGGGAAAAAAATCACTGAAATAAAACCTGTTGGAAAAGGCGAATTAATTATTGGAATTACTCCAATTAAAGCCCATGGAGATAAAACCCACATAATTGGCGCAGTTGCAACAAGCTTTTACCTGCCAAAAGGAATCTCTGAGGACATAAAATCAATAAACCTCGCATACAAGGAATACAGGGAAAAAAACATTCTTAAAAGACCAATTGCCAACAACTACATCGCAATGTTTGCTATTGTTACTATACTGATTATCTTTGCTGCAATGTGGTTCGGGCTTCAAATGGCAAAGGGCATAACAGGTCCTATTCAGCAACTTGCTGAAGGGACAAAAGAAATTGCCGGAGGAAACCTTGACTTTCATATTGACCTTGAACCAGACCCTGAAAGCCAGGATGAAATAGGAGTCCTTGTCAGCTCATTTAACCAGATGACTGACAGACTAAAAAAAAACAAGGCTGACCTTGAGGAAAAAAACATAAGCCTTAAAAATACCAATATTGAGCTGGAACAGAAGAGAACTTACATGGAAACTGTTCTTGAAAACATAACAACAGGTGTTATCTCTCTTGATAATAATGGAAATATATCAACCATAAACAAGGCAGCAGAAAACATGCTCCATGCCAATGAAAATGATACTATGAACAAACACTACACAGAAGTATTTGGCATTAAGCATTTTGAAACATTGAAGAAAATTATCTCTCAGATACTTGATGACAACGCAAGAAGCCTTGAAAAAGAAATAAACCTTAACATTGACGGAGAGGTTTTTATATTCATGACAAATATCAATATGCTCTTTGACAGTCAGGAAAATTATCTTGGCATGGTTATAGTGCTTGATAATCTTACAGAACTAATACGGGCGCAGAGAGTCGCTGCGTGGAGAGAGGTTGCAAGAAGAATCGCCCATGAAATAAAAAACCCCTTAACCCCAATAAAACTCTCAGCACAGAGACTGAAGAAAAAATTCCAGTCAAAAGCAGAAGATATGGGAGAAGTCCTTGAGGATTGCACAAATATAATAATACAGGAAGTTGATGACATTAAAAAAATGGTTAATGAGTTTTCCCAGTTTGCAAGAATGCCCACTTCAAGTCCGCTCCCGACCAATCTTCATGACATAATAAACGAAGCCATAGCGCTTTACAGGGGAACCCTGAAGGACATAACTATTGAAACAGAGTTTTCAGAAAAAGTTCCGCTGCTTCATCTGGACCCGGAGCAGATAAAACGGGTTTTCATCAACCTTCTTGAAAATGCCATAGAGGCGATGAAAGGGCACGGAGGAATATTTATCAAAACAAAGTATGTATCAGATTTCCAGATTGTAAAGATAGAAGTATCTGACACAGGTATAGGGATTCCTTTTTATCTTAGAGAAAAACTTTTTATGCCATATTTCTCGACAAAGAAGCAGGGAACAGGTTTGGGGCTTGCAATCGTAAATACAATTATTTCAGAGCATAACGGTTATATACGGGTAAAGGATAATGAGCCTCAGGGAACAACCTTTGTAATAGAACTGCCTGCGAGGTAGAATTAACTGAGAACTTATAACTAATGACTTATAACTATTAGAAAGGCAGGGCAGGCTAAAGCCTCCCCTACCCTTTGTTATTTTTTAATCAAAAAATTCCTCGAAGCTTTGCTTCGGGGTACAATTAGTATTTATTGTCATTCCCGCCTGCCGGCAGGCAGGCGAAAGCGGGAATCTAGAGACAAAAAACTGGATTTCGGGTCAAGCCCGGAATGACAGGTAATTGCAATTAGTTCTAAGACTTTGATACCTCGCAGCTCTGCTGCGGGGTAGTTCATTATAAGATTTTTTCTAAAAATACAGTTGTATTTTTTTAATAAATTGATTAAAGAGGAAAATATTATGCGAAAAGGACATGTATTGATTGTAGATGATGAACCAAGCATCAGTACAACCCTTGAAGGGATTCTGACTGATGAAGGGTATGATGTCTCAATGGCAGAAAACGGAACCCAGGCCCTTGAGCTTGTCAAATCAATTTCTCCTGATGTAATCCTTCTTGATATCTGGATGCCGGGACTTGATGGCATTGAGGTTCTCAAGACAGTAAAGGAATTCCAGTCAGACCTTGAGGTCATAATAATGTCAGGACACGGAAGCATAGATACTGCAGTGAGGGCTACAAAACTTGGAGCATTTGATTTCATAGAAAAGCCTCTCTCTCTTGAAAATGTTCTCACAACCATTACCCACGCCATAGAACAGCAAAGGCTTATAAGGGAAAACCTTGAACTTAAAAAGGAGCTAATCAGAAAGCATGAAATCATTGGAGAAAATCCTTTAATTGCAGAAATGCGCCGTAAGATTAAAAACGCATATGAAACAAATAAGAATATCCTGATTACAGGTGAAAACGGAACCGGCAAGGAACTCATTGCAAGGGTAATTCACGCTGAAAGCAGACGCCGCAGCAAACCTTTTATTAAAATCAATTGTTCCATACTTGCAGAAAATACTCTTGAATCACAGCTTTTTGGATTTGAGGATCAGAGTTCACAAAAAGCAGAAACCTTCAAAAGAGGAAAATTTGAAATAGTAGAAGGAGGCACCTTGTTCCTTGATGAAGTGGATAAAATCAGTCCCGGGATACAGAAAAAGATTATAGAAGTTTTTGAAAGCAAGAAATTGAAGCGAACAGGCGGGAAAAAGAATATCCCCATCGACTTCAGGTTCATTGCTGCTTCAAACAAAGACATGTCAGAAGAAGTCAGGCTTGGCAACTTCGACCCGGAATTTTATAAAATCCTCACAGAAATCTCATTTTTTTCACCATCACTGAGAGACAGAAGGGATGACATTCCACTGCTTGCAAACTATTTTATGAAAGAATTTTGTGAGGAATATGGTAAAAATATAAAAGAGATTGATGATGAGGCAATGGTAGCTCTGAGCGTTTTTAACTGGCCCGGTAATGTGAAGGAACTGAAAAACATCATTGAAAGGCTCGTAATAACCGTGCCAATGGCTAAAGTCACTTTTAATGATATCCCTGCAGGAATAAAAGGAGAGAAAAAAGATGGCTCTTCATATCGTTTTGAAGGATACTCATCATTAAAAGAAGCCCAGACTGCATGGGAAAAGGAATTTATTGCCTATCACCTTAAAAAAAATGAATGGGACATGTCAAAAACTGCAAGGGTTATTTCCCTTGGAAAACGCAGTCTTGAGCGCAAGGTAAAAACCCTTAGCATTAACATTGGAAAAACAAAAGCATTAAACAAAAGACGCCAGAAAACTCTGAAAACAAGTGTTGTGCTATGCGGTCAGGGACTTCATTCAGGTCTTAAGACAGGATTGATTCTGATTCCCCAGCCTCCGAACTCAGGCATAACCTTTGGCAATATTTCAACAGGAGAAACAGTTCCGGCATTTCTTGACTACGTAGAATCAACAGAGTTCGCTACATCTCTCAGGAGCGGCAAAAGCCAGGCTAAAACTGTAGAACATATAATGGCTGTACTTCATATATACGGAATAAATAACCTTCTTATAAAAATCTCTGATGAAGTCCCTATAATGGACGGTTCTGCAAAGGACTTCTGCGAGCTAATCGAAGACGGCGGACTGGAGGAACAGGATGAATATGTTGAAGAAATTATCATAGATGATACATATTTTATTGGCGACCCTAAGGGAAAATACATATCCATAGAGCCTGCACCTGAATTTTCTATCCATTACACAATGGACTATCCAAAGCCCATCGGTCACCAGGAATTTACTTTTGTTTTAAAGAATGTGATAAATTTCAAGGAAGAAATAGCTCCTGCAAGAACCTTTTGCTTCCTGAAGGATGTTGAACTGTTGGAAAAAAAGGGATATATAAGCGGCGGAAGAATAAACAACGCAATACTCCTTGATGATGAAAAAGTTATCAACACTGAATTGCGGTTTAACAACGAGTTTGTAAGACATAAGATTCTTGACATAATAGGAGATTTTTACCTTCTTGGCAGGCCTGTAAAAGGAAGAATAACAGCAAGGTTCTCAGGCCATTCTGATAATATTGCGCTTTTGAATAAAATCAAAAAACTGTGTTAAAATCCCCCTTTGTCCCCCTTTTTCAAAGGGGGAATATGGAATTCGATTCATTTATGAAATAGCAGATTGCCCCTTCTGCCCCCCCATTTTTTTAGAAATAAAAAAGGGGGGATGAGGGGGAATTTGATTTTAAATGAGAATAGAATATAATCGTTTTTAGAAAATTATGAAGTATTTTTACCTAACGAAAGGAGAACTGTGCTGCACCGTCGCCTTGGCAGAACAAATCTGGAGATTTCCTGTGTCTCTTTTGGCGGGCTTCCTGTTACTTTTATTCCGCCTGAAGAAGCAATTAAAGTTATAAACGCTGCAATTGATGAAGGGATGAACTACTTTGACCTTGATGAGGGTCCTGCCCAGTTTCACGATAGGGCATATATTGACAGCCAGAATAAAATCGGGAAAATTCTCAAAACACGCCGTAACGAGGTCTATATTGGCGTAAAGACAATGAGAAAAAAAAAGGATGAAGTGCTTGAGGACATAAAAAGGGCGCATGAACTTCTTGTCAGAGGCACATCAAGAAAGATAATAGATATTTTCCACCTTGCCTTTGTAGATTATGATTACCATTTAAAAGAAATAACCGCGCCTGACGGAGCAATAGAGGGTTTAAAAGAGGCAAAGAAACAGGGTTTAATAAATTATACGCTTGTTGCAGGGCATAATCGCGGAGTCCTCATAGACGCAGTTAAAACAGGTGCCTTTGATGCTGTTGAGTTCCCCTTTAACATAGTTGAAAGAGAAGTAATTGATGACCTCATTCCTTTCGCAAACACGATGGATATAGGAACAATTGTAATGAAACCCCTTGGAGGAGGGCAGTTTGGAGAGGTAGCAGCAGCACAGCTTAAATGGATTCTTGAAAAACCAATAACTGCTGTAATCCCGGGAACAAAGACTGTTGAAGAAGTTAAAATGAACGCTGCTTTTGGAAGAACTCTGCAGAAAGTAACTGAAAGTGAATTAAAACAGCTTGAAGAATTTGGCAAGCGTATGGCAAAAATTTACTGCCATAGATGCGGTTATTGTCTCCCATGCAGCCAGGGTATAATGATTTTTGGATTGCTGGATATCCTCCTTGCAGGGGTGTTGAGTTTTGAAAAGAAAAAGATCGCTTATCTTCAGGCAGTAGAAAAGGGATTTCTTGTGCCTGCCTCAAAATGCACTGCCTGCGGTGAATGCATTCCCCGCTGCCCCTATGAGCTCCCTATTCCTGACATCATGAAGCAGGTGGTTGAGAAATTCGGGATATAAATAGTTTTCACCAAATTACCCTTCAAACCTTTATCTTGACACATAGGGAAAATATCAATTATAATCCTGTCAAATAAGACTTATTTTTAATGTATTTTTAAAGATTTAGAAAGGAAAAAAATGAACCCAGTTCAGCAGAATCTGATTCCGGTCAACATTGAAGATGAAATGCGGGATTCATACATTAATTATGCAATGAGCGTTATCATTGGACGGGCCCTTCCTGATGTAAGGGACGGGTTAAAACCTGTGCACAGAAGAATCCTCTATGCAATGGATGAATTGGGACTTCAGTGGAACAAGCCCTTTAAAAAATCAGCAAGAATTGTCGGAGAAGTTTTAGGCAAGTATCATCCCCACGGCGACACGGCTGTTTACGATGCAATGATAAGGATGGTTCAGGAATTTTCCCTGCGCTATCCCCTCATTTACGGACAAGGAAACTTCGGCTCAGTCGATGGTGATTCTGCAGCAGCAATGAGGTATACTGAAGTCAGGATGGCAAAGATTGCACAGGAGATGCTTCTTGACATCGATAAAGAGACAGTTAAGTTCACACCAAACTTTGATGAAAGCCTTAATGAACCTGAAATCCTGCCTGCAAGGATTCCAAACCTTCTCATAAACGGCTCATCAGGAATCGCTGTTGGAATGGCAACAAACATTCCTCCGCACAATTTAACTGAAATAATTGACGGAGCAATCATAGTTCTTGAAAACCCCGAAGCAAGTGTTGATGACCTGCTTCAGGTAATCAAGGGACCTGATTTCCCAACAGCAGCATATATCTGCGGCACATCAGGAATAGTAGAGGCTTATAGAACAGGCAGGGGCAAGGTAATGCTCAAGGCAAAAGCCGTAATTGAGAAGCCGAAAAAGGGAGGCAAGGATATCATTGTCATAACTGAAATCCCCTACCAGGTAAACAAGTCAAAGCTTCTTGAATCAATTGCAGAGCTGATGAGGGATAAAAAAATTGATGGAATTTCAGATTTGAGAGATGAATCTGACAGAGACGGAATGAGGATTGTAATTGAGCTTAAAAGAGATGAAATCCCTGAAATAGTTCTGAACCAGCTTTACAAGCATACCCAGCTTCACTCAACCTTTGGAATTATAATGCTTTCAATGGTTAACGGCGAGCCTCAGGTTCTTGACATCAGAAAGATACTGTACCATTTTGTTGAATTCAGGAAGGAAATTGTCATACTGAGGACAAGATATAATCTGCGAAAAGCAGAAGAAAGAGCACATATCCTTGAGGGATTAAAGACTGCTGTTGAAAATATAGATGAAGTAGTCTCAATAATAAAAAAATCCGCAAATCCTGCTGAAGCAAAAGAAAAATTGATGAAAAGGTTCCCTCTCTCGGAGATACAGGCAAGGGAAATTCTTGAAATGAAACTTCAGAGGTTGACAGGGCTTGAAAGGGAAAAACTTGTTGCAGAATATCAGGAGCTTCTTAAAACCATATCAAAGTACAAAGCCATCCTTGTAAGCGAGGAACTTGTTAAAAATATTGTAAAGGATGAGTTCAGGGAAATCAGGGAAAAATACGGAGACGAAAGGCGCACCCAGATTATAGAGGCAGAAGCTGAAATAGACATAGAAGACCTCATAAAAGAAGAAGACATGGTTGTTACCATTTCGCATTCAGGATACATAAAAAGGAACCCGACAAGCCTTTACCGCAGCCAGAAAAGAGGCGGAAAGGGAAAAATTGGAATGATAACAAAGGAGGAAGACTTTGTTGAGACCCTCTTTGTCGCAAGCACCCACAGTTACATCCTCTTTTTTACAAACAAGGGAAAAATCCTTTGGCTGAAAGTCCATGAAATCCCTCAGGCTGGCAGAGCGACAAAAGGAAGAGCAATTGTGAATATTCTGAAATTATCCTCTGAAGAAAAAGTCTGCTCCTTTGTTCCTGTTAAGGAATTTTCCGAGGACAGATATGTGATAATGGCAACAAAAAACGGAGTTGTTAAAAAGACAAACCTTGATGCCTTCAGCAACCCAAGGTCAACAGGAATAATTGCAATTTCAATAGATGAAGATGATGAGCTTGTCTCAGCAGGAATAACAGACGGGAACAAGGATATTCTGTTAGCAATGAAAGACGGAAATTCCATAAGGTTTAAGGAAGATAATGTAAGGCCTACAGGAAGAGGTGCAAGGGGAGTGACAGGGGTTTCGCTTGAAGAAAAGGACGAGGTTGTAGGAATGGAGGTGCTTAGCGAGGGGGCAACCATTCTGACTGTCACTGAAAACGGCTATGGGAAAAGAACCGAGCTTGATGAATACCGATGTCAGGGGAGAGGTGGAAAAGGAATCATAACAATTAAAACGAGTGACAGGAATGGCAAGGTAGTAGGAGTTATGCAGGTCCATGACAACGATGATGTAATGATGATAACTTCAGATGGAAAGGTGATAAGAACAGAAGTAAAAGGACTCCGTGTAATAGGAAGAAACACTCAGGGCGTACGTCTCATTGATATGGAAATCAGTGCAAAGGTTGTATCAATTGCAAGAATAGTAGAGGATGAAAATGGAGATTAGAAATATTCTATATTAAAAATGCAATAGCAAGTGGGTTTTTACTATTTACCTTGAGTCGGCAATACTTTAAACTTCTTAACATTACTACTCCCATACGTAGTCTTTACTTTAACTGAAACAACTCTTCCGTTTTTTCCAACCACCATCTCAGGTACTTCAACAACAATGTTTTCAACATCCCAGGAAAGAATACCAGCCTCAACCTGATTAAACAGCACTAAGCTATTTTCATTTTCTTCACCAAAATTTATTCCGCTAATCTCAATTTCTGAATCAAATCTTCCTTTTTTAGGAAATATCTTATTAATTTTTGGTAACAGTTTTATGAATTTGAAAGGATATAAATTACTTTCATTTTCAAAGGCGGTAATTACCTTAATTTTATTTATTCCTGGTTTACATCCCCATGGCACAGAGATTTCAATGCTCTCATCTTTCCAGTCTAAGACAGGTGCCTCAATGTCGTCTGTTCCAAACTTCACGAAAACTACAAGACCTTCTGCATCGCAGAAATTTTTTCCAGTAATTGTTATATTGCTTCCATAACGACCCTTGCTTGGGTTGACTTGTGAAATTTCAGGAATCGTATTGCTGCATATTATAGTAGTAGTCGTAGTAGTTGTTGTTGAGGTCGTTGTTGTCGTAGTTGAAAAAGTTGTTGAGGTCGTTGTTGTCGGTGCCTCAGTTGTAGTCGTAGTAGTAGTAGTAGTAGTAGTAGTAGTAGTTGTTGTTGTTGTTGTTGTTGTTGTTGTTGTTGTTGTTGTTGTTGTTGTTGTTGTTGTTGTTGTTGTTGAAATTGCTGTAAAATTAACCCCGGTAACATTAGCGCCGGATACTGTTTGTGAACTTGATGAAGGTGTAAAAGTATAACCTGTCTTAGATGGCGTTACAGCATAACTAGCAGGCGGAACACCTGCAATTGTGTAAGTACCATTTGCGCCTGTCATAGCAGACCTTGTCCCATCCGAAACCGTAACACCGGATAAACCTGTACCACCTACTATCACAGTGCCTGAAATAGAATAGGTAATTAATGTTGCTGTAAAATTAACCCCGGTAACATTAGCGCCGGATACTGTTTGTAAACTTGATGAAGGTGTAAAAGTATAACCTGTCTTAGATGGTGCCACAGTATAAGTACCGGCAGAAACATTAATAATGGTATAATTACCGTTTGCATCTGTAAATGTAGACCTCGTCCCATCCGAAACTATAACACCGGATAAACCTGCACCACCTACTGTCACAGTGCCTGAAATAGTATAAGTTGGCTCAGTAATCAACGTTGCTGTAAAATTAACCCCGGTAACATTAGCGCTGGATACTGTTTGTAAACTTGATGAAGGTGTAAAACTATAACTTGTTTTAGATGGTATTATAGTATAACTATTTAGCGGAACACTTGCAATCGTATAAGTACCATCTGCACCTGTCATAGCGGACCTCGTCCCATCCGAAACCGTAACACCGGATAAACCTGCACCACCTACTGTCACAGTGCCTGAAATAGAATAGGTAATTAATGTTGCTGTAAAGTCAACTCCGGTAACATTTGCGCCGGATACTGTTTGTAAACTTGATGAAGGTGAAAAACTATAACCTGTCTTAGATGGTGTTACAGTATAAGTACCAACCGGAACACCTGTAATCGTATAAGTACCATCTGCACCTGTTATAGCGGACCTCGTCCCATCCGAAACCGTAACACCGGATAAACCTGCACCACCGACTATCACAGTACCTGAAATAGTAGGGTTAAAAACGATTGATCCTGTCCCTATATCAACATTGGCAGTAAAACTCTGACATTCATAAGGAAATTCTGTGAAAAACAGGATTAAAAATATTATAAGATAGAATATGATAGATTTAAAACGCATATATATTCTCGCTTTTGGTTTAATCATTTTACTTTGTACTTTGTAAAAATATTTTATTATCATTGATTTGTCAAGGACATTTTCAGCTTCACTTTTTTTTCTTATATTTTTTTCAAGCCTTTAACTCTTCACATATCTAAACCTATCGGAATAATTAAAAAGGTTCATAATATAAAATGTCTAAGAAATCAAGAAACTCCATTTTTTTTAAATGGTTTAATCTTTTTTATCAAATCAAATGGGTATTCAACATTCCCCAAAAGAGTTGAAAAAACCGCTTTTCCCTTAACCTGATATTCCATTTTTCCTGCAAGAAATATTTTAAATAATGACCCTGATATCTCTGTCAGCTTGACATCCACAGAAACATCTACAGTGGTCTTACCTCTTCCGGGTATTGAAATTCTGCTTTCAGTCTTTCCTGAGCCAAGCTCTTTATCGTTAACGAGTATGGAATATTCGAGCTGCTCAACAGTCAAGCCAATCCAGTTTGGATTTTTTATTTTAAAAGTTACTACTGCCTTGAACCCGTCATTGGTTAAATCCCTGATTGTTATCTTATCGGCCTTGAATGAGCACTTCTTGACTGCCCCTTTCAAGGAACACGAAACAGGAGAGAAAAGAAGCAACAGAACTATCGCTACTGCAGATAGCCTTCTTTTATTAATAACGGTTCTATGGAATAAAATATCCTTGATAAACATAATCAAAAATTAAAATTTTGGTCCGCAACAGTTCATCCCTTATTTTTTAGAAACCAACAATTCCTTCACAGCAGGCGGGATATAGACACTTTCAATATCATACCTTGAAAGCTCAATAGCAAGAATATCAACCTTTTCTGCAGCTGTAAGATTTCTGCTGATAATTATTCTTTCTTTCCCTTTAATCTTGCATGAACCGCCCTTAAAAGAGATTCCCTCTTTTTTAAGGTCTTCATAGCTTATTTCAACTGAAAGCCTTTCTGCCAATTCCTCTAAGTGGTGTAAAACTATTTCCTGTTTCATAGTTATACAGTATACATAAACGAGATTGCTTCTCTTCGCTTGCAATGACAGCAAGCTGAAATTTCCTTATCCCGGCGGCCATTCCATTTTTCTGCCTCCAAGAAGATGGAAATGAATATGAAAAACTGACTGCCCTGCACCGGCATTGCAGTTCATAACAACCCGATACCCAGATTCTCCTATGTTCTTATCAATGGCAATCTTTTTTGCAGCCAGAAATATGTTTTTAAGTATATCTCTGTCCTCCTCTGTAAGCTCTTGAGCAGTTGGAATATGTTTTTTTGGAATAAGCAGTATGTGAACTGGTGCCTGAGGATTAATATCTTTTATCCCTATTACAAGGTCATCCGAGTAAACAATCTCACCCTTGATTTCACCCTTTATTATCTTGCAAAAAATGCAATTAGAATCCATCTTTAATCTCCTGACTCAGTTTCTTTTTTGCAAATTTCTTTTTTAATGCCTTTATAACAACTTCAGGAACCATTCCTGAAATGCTCCCTCCATAAGAAGCAACCTCTTTGACAATTCCTGAACTCAGGTAAGAATATTTCTCTGTTGACATAAGAAATACTGTTTCCACCTTTTTCCCGAGTTTCCTGTTTGTTATAGCCATCTGAAACTCGTATTCAAAATCAGACACAGCCCTCAAGCCTCTGATTACCGCCCCCGCGCCAACTTTTTTCACATAATCAACAAGCAATCCGTCAAATATATCCACCTTTATCCCTTTACTGCCTTCCATTGTTTCCTTAATCATCTTCTCTCTCTCTTTAAGAGCAAACAGGGCTTTCTTTGCTGAATTCCTTGCAATGGCAACTATCACCTCATCAAATATTGCAAGTCCTCTTTCAATTATGTCTTTATGGCCATTTGTTATGGGGTCAAATGAGCCGGGATATACAGCTATTTTTTTAGATGGCATTTCAGTTCATCTCTTTCTTGAAAATTGAAATACTGGTGTCTCCTATTTTCTTTATACGGGCTAGCTTAAGCCCTCCAAACATTTCATGTAATTTATCTTTAAAAAAATGTTCTGCCAGAATAAGACCGTCTTGGTTGATAATATCAAAATCAGCCAGCAACTTCAATGATTCTCCGCACAATCCTGAAGCATATGGAGGGTCAATGTAAATTATGTCAAATTGTTTTCCATCCCTGTTAATGGCTTCGATTGCTTTAGAGAAATCCATTTTCAGAATGATTCCCTCTTTTTCCAAACCAAGTCTCTCAAGATTCTCTCTGAGAATTTTAGCTGTTCTGAATTCTTTTTCAACAAAAACAACCTCTCTTGCCCCTCTGCTCAGGGCTTCTATGCCAACGCTTCCTGTTCCTGCAAAGAGGTCTAAAAATGAAGCATTTGAAACCCTGTTGCCGAGAATATTAAAAACAGTCTCCCTCACCCTGTCCATTGTTGGCCTGAGGCTTCTGCTTTTTGAAGACTTTATCCTCTGACTGCCCTTAATACCGCCAATTATTCTCATTATCCTTAATCATAAGATATATCTCTATATAGTAGAAATATTTTTTTCTGTCAATTGATTAGCTCGCTAAAATATGATTTCTTGGCTTGATAATTCCTGAATAAATAATAGAATCAGACAAGCTTTAAATTTTTATTATCTCGTTGTAAGTTAGAAATGATTAGTGATATCAAGTCAAGTTGTTAATTTATAGTTCTGGGTTTTCATTTAATCGTTTCTAAAAGAATAAGAAACAAGGGGTATTGATGAAAGAAAAAGATTTGGTAAATGCTATTAAAAATTTATATCATATAAACCTTGGAGTCAGAAAAGGAGAAAGAGTTCTTGTTTTTTCGGACTGTATAAAAGAAAGCGAAAAAATATCAATGCGGGAAAGAAAAAGACGGGAAGAACTCTTGCAGACCGCAAAAAAGACCTTTGAAGCTGGTTCAGAAATAACCAGTACAACTTTTATAAGTTACGATGCAACATTGTCTCACGGCGCAGAACCTCCCGAGTTTATATGGGAAGAAGCATTTGGTAAAAAGATATATGCAGAGTTGCGGGACAGCGGATTGCTGTTAAAATTCATAAATAAAAGAGAGGAAGAAAAAGATCTTAAAGAAGCTGAAGAATTAATAATTGAAAACAAAAATGACGCAGTGGATGTTGTAATTGCAATGGCAAATTTTTCTGTAAGCCATACAAAATTCCGGGACTTCTTAACAGGGTTGACAGGAGCAAGGTTTGCAAGCCTTCCACTATTTGACCCTTCAATGTTTCTCACTTCAATGGATGTTGACTGGGAGATTGTCGCTAAAAGAACAAAACTGATAGCATATAAGCTTACTCAGGCGCATAAAGCTATGATTACATCTCCAAACGGAACCAATATTACGCTCGGATTAAAAGGAAGAGACGGGTTTTCTGACACAGGAATTTTAAAAAACAATGGGGATTTCGGAAATCTTCCCGCAGGAGAAGCCTTTATTGCGCCTGTTGAAGATACTGCTGACGGAATGCTTGTGATTGAATGGGCACCAACAGAAAAACTCTCAAGTCCGATTGTTTTTGAAATAAAAAATGGAAAAATATTCCTTGTTCGGGGCGTTTCAGAATATGCTTTGAGCCTGAGGAATAAGCTTGATGAAAACCCTCTTAACAAAACCATTGCAGAGCTTGGAATCGGAACAAATTACATGGCTTCAAGAATCGACAACATTCTTGAAGCCGAAAAAATATCCGGAACAATCCACATCGCCTTTGGAGACAACAAATCCTTTGGAGGAAAGGTGAGAACAAGTTTTCACCAGGATTTCATAGTGCTTGAACCCACATTAACCCTCGAATATGAAGATGGCAGCAGGGAAGTGATTGTTGACAGGAAAAAGATCGTATGCCTTGAAAAATAGGAAAAGCTTGAGGGTTTAGGTAAAAACTAAATTTTAACAGGGTGTTAAAAAATTCACAGCATTGTCATTGCGAGCGAAGCGCCTGCCTGCGGTAGGCAGGCAATGACACCGAACAGGCACTTTTTCAACAACCTTTTAATAACTATTTTATACAAAAAAAGTAGAATTTTATGGAAAATACAGAGAGCCTGAAAAAAGAGCTTTCATCCTGCGTAAAATGCGGAGCGTGTCAGTCAGCATGCCCTGTTTTCCTGCAGCTAAAAAGAGAGCATGGGGTTGCAAGAGGGAAATTTGCCCTTATCCAATCCCTGATTGACGGAGAAATAGAAGTTACTGAAAGGTTTGCAGAAGTAATGTCTCAGTGCGTTCTCTGCCTTTCCTGCAAGGAAACCTGTGCTGCCAAGATAGAGGTTGAGCAACTTATACCATTTGCCCGCCATGAGGTTTTGAAGAACAGGGGAATCCCCTTTAAAAAGAAAATAGCCTTAAGTATCCTTTCTTCAAAGGAGACTCAAAAAAAAATTATTTTTAGTCTGCTCAGAATCCTTGACCCTTTGTTTCTGAAAAAAATTACTGAAAGCAGTGGGCTCTATTACCGTTTTTCATTTTTCCTTGAAAGAGGAAGATTCATCCCCGGACTTGTCAGAAAACCATTCTCTGATAGATACAGGCAACCGCTTCAGGGTGATACAAAAAAGCCAAAGGTGTTTTTCTTTCCCGGTTGTATGATTAATTTTGTTTATCCAAACATAGGTGAATCTGCAGTTGGTATCTTAAAGAAAATGAACTGCACTATAATCTTTCCTAAGGAGAAAAATTGCTGCGGATTCCCTGCTTTTGCATCAGGAGATATTGTAGCTTCAAAAAAATTGGCTGAAGCAAACCTGAATGAATTCTCCAAAACGCAGTTTGATGCAATCGTTGTCGCCTGCGCAACCTGTGGGACAGCATTCAAAAAAATCTATGATTACCACTTTAAAAACCAGAATAATGAAAAGTTTTCACGATGGAATGAAATAAAAAAGAAAATATTTGATATTTCAGAATTCATTATTGAATTCGGCAAACAGGATTTAAGCAGAAAGCTTCCCATCTCAGGGAATCAGCAAAGAGTCACATACCACGACCCGTGCCACCTTAACCGCAACCAGGGCATAAGACACGAGCCGAGGGAGCTTATAGCGCTTAACAGGTCCGTAAGGTTCAAGGAGATGAGGTTCCCCTGCTCATGCTGCGGCCTCGGAGGCGGAGTAAACTACGCCAACTACGACCTTTCAATAGAGATAACGAAGAGGAAGGCCGAGAGCGTCAGGGACTCGGGCGCCCAGATCGTCGCGACCGCGTGTCCGGGCTGCATTGTGCAGATAAGGGACGGCCTCCACAGATACGGCGTGGACGCCAAGGTCGTCCACGTCGTCGAGCTCCTGTAAAAATTTCATTGGATTTGCCGATATACCGGCTGTGGCGTTTGTACGCGCATCATGCCGTACTCCACAAGGCTCTCCTTTCAGGGGAAAGGGTTTGATGACATATTTCGCCTTCTGCATCCACAACCATCAGCCGGTGGGGAATTTCGACAGGGTCATTGAAGAGGCGTACGAAGAGTCCTACTGGCCTTTCCTTAAAACCCTTTCAGACTATCCTTCCATAAAACTCACGCTCCAC
>Ga0209343_10003466_pt1 | contig 19865 bp, 19 predicted proteins | sample RifCSPlowO2_02_FD_184026 | JGI IMG/M metagenome (GOLD analysis project Ga0209343, IMG submission 184026) | Groundwater microbial communities from Rifle, Colorado - Rifle CSP2_plank lowO2_0.2 (SPAdes) (version 2) | ecosystem: Environmental > Aquatic > Deep subsurface > Groundwater | place... | reverse complement strand
TGCCATGATTCCACCCCTCACCGGAATAACTGTACGCATGTACAGCATAGGCCCGGCGATCACGGGCGGCCAGCTCGGCTGATCATCATTGCTAATCAGGTAAGCGTTTACTGTCGAGATTCGAGCGTTGATCTTTAGCGGTTAGCCTCGGCAGAGGGCTCCATTCGGCCAGGGCCAAGGTCTGGAAATGCTCCAGGCCGGTGTTGCCGAGCACGTCCCGATAGTGCAGGGCGGAGTCGTAAAAGCTGTCGAAGCTTGCGTTCATTTCCAGGTCAAACAAGCGTTCGGCGAGCGCTATAGGGTCGGGTTTGGCCAGGGTGCAGGCCTGCAGATGAAGCCGATTCAGGCGCTCCAGCACTTCCCCCAGCCCCCCGCTGGAGTCGTCGATCTGTTGTAACGCGTACTCGACGCGGGGGATGGCATATTCGCTCAGCTCGATAAGCAGCGCTGCGTGCTCGGGGGTCAGCAGCCGCTCGAGGGCATCGCTCAGTTCACCCAGGTCGGCGGCGAAGCTTGCAGCTTGTCGCCAGTCGAGAAAGTCCTCGACCTCGGTCGCCTCGTCGATGGCCTGGTACCAGGCCTCGGCGTTGTCGGTTGGGTCGTCGCTGCGTTTACCGAGGTCGAGCTTGAGCCGCAGGCTGCGCTGGAGCGCATCGTCGCGCATCGCGATCTCGAACAGCAGGTCCGCCAATACGGCCTGGGGTTGCTGGTTCAGCCAGGTACGAAGTTCCTGGTCGGGATCTATCGCGACCTCTGCTCGCTCCGGCTCCAGCGCATCGAGCCAGGCCAAACCGACGGCTACCACATGCTTGCAGAGGTTGCCCTGCATGGCATGGGGGCAGGTGCAGCTGAAGTCGAACTGCTCCCCCAGGCCGCGCAACTCGACCTGATAGCGGGTACTGCCCCGTACTTGCGCCCGGGCGCTGTCTGCACGGACGTCCAGGTTGCTGACCAAGCCCTCGGCAAAGTAGTGGAGGCCGCGCTCGGCGGTAATCGGGCCGGCACGGCTGATCAGGTCGTCGAGGGTCGGAGCGGCGGGAGAGGGCATAGTGGCGATGATCCTTGTGCGGGCCATGGTCTAGGAGACTGTCCGAGAATAGCAATTGGCTGCAAATTGTAGGTTGGCGCTGAGGAACGAAGCCCAACAACGTCAGCATGTTGGGCTTCGCGGAACTCAGCCCAACCTACAAAAATCCGCATTCTTGGACGGTGGACCTATATTAAGCGAGCTTGCCGCCGCATGAGAGAGCCGTACTGGCGCACGCCCCCTCGCGCAATGCTCAGGCGTGGCTGACACGGCTAGCAAGGGCCGGCCTGTCCCCGCGCCGGGGCAACGGATTAACCTTCCCTTGGTGCATTGTCTAAAATTGAGCATAAGGGAATGACGCTATCCAGAAGCCCACTTCAGGAGGTCTGCCATGAACACCTTGACCATAGGCGGCTGGTGCAAAGCCGGCGCCGAGAAGAAATCCACTCCCCTGGGAAATATCCATTTCCACGTCAGTGAGAGCGACCATCTGCGCCTGGAACAGGCCGAGGAGCAGTTGCAGAAGACCCATGCGCCCGAGCTGATGGTCGAGCTCGATATGAGCGCGATGGAGCTGATCACGCCCCAGGAATGCGGGCCCTTGGCCGATTGCCGCTATAGGGTCTATTTGGACCAGGACCAGCGCGGCCAATTCCATCTGGTCGGGCACCGGGCCAGCGACGGCAGTTTGATCTACACCAACGCGGTGATGGTCGACCAGCTGGGTTAGCCGCCTGTCCAGGCGTATCTACTGTGCCCTGAGCCGACTCGACGCCCTGGACGGCAAGTCGGCTCGTGCTGCCTAGGCCTGATGGCGCGGGGCGCTGCTGCCGCGCTTAGCGCACATCGATGCGCAGCGCCACTCCGCCGACTATCTTGCCGTTCTCCCGTTGCACCAGGTCGAGGGTAAAGCTGCTGCCGGGTTTGGCCTGCGCCGGCACCGTCACGCGCAGGCCCAGTCGCTGCGACTCCAGCGGTTGCAAGCGGATCGGCAGCTGCGCCTGCTTGCCCTGAGCGAAGGCCAGTTCCAGCGCGCCGGGAAAGGTTTCCGCGAGCCGCTGCGGAGTCTCGCTGGTCAGCAGTTGATCCTCTGCTGGCGCCGCCATTTGCGCGTGGCTGGAGCAGTCCAACTGCTCAACCGCCGGCGGCTGCGCCTTGGGCGCTGATGCGTCTGTCAGTGTCGGCAATAGCAGGGCATTGGCCCTGAGCTTGGCCGGCAGCGCGCGTTTATCCAGCAGCAGGCTGGCCTGAACAGCCTCCCAGCCTGCAGGGCGCAGCAACTCGAACTGCATGGCGCGCGACAGCCGCGCCCGCAGGTTGACCGCCAGAAATGGCAGCACTATCCACAGATTCGGCGCCAGATCGACCACGCTGAGGTTCTTCTGCGCCAGGTTGTTCTGCTGCCAGACATGGCGCCCGGCTTGCGGGTGGTCGAAGCGGCTGAAGACGGCCGCCAGCAGGCAGGGGTGGCTGCCCACGGGTGGTATGGCGCTACGCGGCAGGCGCGCCTTGACGATACGCGTCTCGCCGGGGCCCAGGTCGAAGTCCGCCGCCGCCGTGACCGCCGGGAGAAAGTCGGCCGGGTAGACGAACTGGCTGCCGGCGTATTGCTTGACGTTGAAACTCACCAGCAGATGCCGCGCGCTGGCCGTGGCGCTGCGGTTGCGCACGCGGGCGTGAATCCAGTTGTCCTGGCCGAACTCGAGGTTCTGGTGGGCCAGACCATCGTCGTCGTGGTTGCGAATCCACAGGTCCGGCGAATCCCAGAAGCGCCCGCTCCAGGCATTGGCGCCGGGGTCGGCCGTATCGTCGCGCAGCCACAGGTCGGGTAAAGGCGCCGGGTCGGCCAGGCCGTAGACGAAGCGGTGGAAGGCATCCACGCAGGTCGGGTTGCCGCCGCGGGCCAGCAGGAAGCACTCCAGCTCCTCGGTCTTCACCGGGCGCGGGGTGCGCGCCAGGTAGAAGCTGCGCATCAAGTCGCCCAGGGGCGCGGCGCCGAGCAGTGCGGCCATGCCTTTCCAGAAGCGCTCGCCGGCGCCGTAGGAGGAACCGTGGGTGACCCGCACCCAGGGGGTGCGCGGGCACAGCGCCAGGGCCGCCTCGGCGAAATTGAACGGCAGCACGCCCGCCGCGCCATTGTCCTGGTAGGTGGTCCAGGCCTCGTCGAACCAGGCATCGGCCTGGCTGGCCGGCTTCAGACCGCGCGCCCACCAGCTGTGGAAGGTCTCGTGGCGCAGCGGCCCGGTGCCGCTGGTGGTGCCGCCCTCGTACTCCATGCCGCCCTGGTGGATAAAGGCGGTGAAGCGGTTGCCGTGGATATAGCGGCCGGAACTGTTTTCGTTGTCGGCGAGGAAGCCGGCGATGGCATTGGCCTGGTTGACCAGGTTGGCGGCGTTGCTGGTCAGCTTCCAGGTGGTGATCGCCACATTAGTGCCGGACACCGGCAGCACCGTGTTGACCGTCGCGCTCTGCAAGCTGTCCGTGGCGCGCAACTCCAGCAGTGGCGATAAGGCGCTGTAGCGCGCCGGAAAATCGATACGCCAGTGATTGCTACCCAGGGATGTGACGCTGCCATTGCTGATCGGCGTGTGCGCCACGGCGGTGCCCGTCAGTTGCAACTGCAGGCTCAGCTCGAACTGGTCATGGATCAGGTTGGCCGGCACGAAGGCCTCCAGGTAGCGCCCGGCGCCCAGGTCGGTGAAGCCGAAGTTGAAGGCCAGCCGCGGCCCCGCGCTCCAGACTATCTGCGGCAGGTAGGAGCCGGCCATGGAGGCCTGCGGCACGCCGACCGAGTAGGTCAGGCGCAGGCTGTGGCTGCTGCCGGCGTCCAGCACCCGGTTGAGCACGCGCAGGTTGGCGTTGGCGCCGCCGCCGAAGTCGTGGCTGGCGACATCGGCCAGCGCCAGCGCCGCGCCATCCAGCCAGACGCCGGTCACCGTCTGGCGCAGGTCGAAGAGCGGGCAGCCGGCATGCCGGCCGAGGCGAAATTCCAGAGTGGCGTCGCCGCTGATCTGCTGGCTGGCCGCATCGAACCGCAGGCTGGCGTCGATCCGCACTATATCCATGGGCACCGCCCACAGGCCGTCGACCAGCTTGGGCGGCGGCGCCAGGGCCAGGCTGCCATTCGGCGCGGCCAAGGGCGGCAGGCTCGCCAGCAGCCCGGCCAGGCCGCTCACGCATTCGCCGTCGCTGGCCAGGCAGGCGCCGGTATTGCGCTTGAGAATGGCGCGCCAGCCATAGCCGCGCGCCGCCTGCACATGGGCCAGGGTCTCGGTGACGAAGATCGCCCGTTCGCTGGCGGCGCCGTGCTGCGCCTTGCCCAGCGCCAGGTCGAAGATCGGCTGCGCCGGCTTGCCGAGATTACCCGGCACCTCGCTGGACAGGCAGATCAGCGTCGGCTCGATATAGCGCGTCAGGTGCAGCGGCGCGAGTAGCGCCAGCACATCGGCCAGGGTCGTGGCGGCCGCCTGGTTGGACAGCAGGCCCAGGCGATAACCGCGGGCCTTGAGCACTTGCAGGCAGTCCAGGCAGTCGGCGTAGCGCAAGCGCACGCCACCCGGGCCGGTAAAAATCAGGCAGTCGCCCAGGTCGAAGAAGACCGTGGTGGGGAAGATGGGGTCTGGCATGGCGCCCTCCGATGGCGCGCCGCAACCGCTCAGCGGTTACGGCTATAGCTGAAGCGGCATCCCGCGGGGTCGGTGAAGGTCAAGGTGTCGCCGCTGAGGCTGTAGGCATAGGTGACGACTTCGTCATTGGCGGTGGACAGGGCCAGCTGCCCGGGTGCTCGCAGCGCCCAGGTGCCTTGATCCCACCAGGTGAAGGCGCCGGGCGGCTCGGTGCCGCCGACGTACAGGCCATTGGTTTCGAGACGCAGGTGCGCGGCGTAGCCCGCCGCGCATTGTTCCTGGCCGTTCTTGTGCCAGTCGCCCGGCAGTTGCGCATCATGCAGTGTCATCCTGAGGCTCCTGGGTCGTATTGCCGCGGAGCGCGCGGGGCGTTCTGCCCCGCGCATTCCGTTACAGCTACTGCCTACTTGGCGCTGGTCAGGCGGCTGGGCTTGGCCTTGGCCTTGTTCACCTTAGGCAGGCTGCCGCCGGCATCGCCGATCAAGCGCTCGAGCTTGCTGTGCTCGCTGCTGCTCATCACAGTGTCGTAATCGAGCAATGCCGTAGCCGCCTTGGCGTCTGGCTTGCGCTTCATAAAGCGACTGGCCAGGCGTTTGGTCTCGATCGCGGCGAAGTGCGGTTTGAGCACCGGTGAGTCCAGCGCGGCCTGGATAGCGGCTATGCCATCGGTCAGGTGATCCCCGCCTATGGCCAGCACCAGGTGCGCATCCGGGGTGGAGAGCACCCTGTGCGCGGCTTCCGCGTGGCTGGCATCGACGGCGGCGGTGACCATCACGCTGGTGCGGCCATCGAGATGGGCGAGCATGCCATCGATTTCCCAATGCACCTCGACCCGCACCTCGTGGATGCCCGGTACACCGAACAGCGCACCTTCTGCCCCGCGCATCAGGGTCATCGACTCCTCGATCTGCGCGCCCGGTTCGAGCACCTTGAACGGCGAGTTGTCGATGCAGTGGATGATGGTGCGGAAGCTGCGCACTGTGCCCGCCGGGTCGCTCACGCTGCCGCTGACACATTCGCTCTTCAGGCTCAGGCTGGCCGGCACCAGCAACGGCTGTTCACCGTTGTTGCGCAGGGTGACGCCGATCCGCACCGGCGCGCCCAACGGCAGTTCGCCGAGCAGCGGGGTGACTTCCAGGGCCAGGCCGAGCACTTCCGCTTCCAGGTCGGTGGGGCTGATGCTCGGGGTGGCGTTGGAGGCGCTGCCGAAGGCCACCGAGCCCGGACGCACGAAGGGGTCTGGATAGTGGCGCAGCTGCTTGAGGTTATCCGGGTGGAAGGCCCACTGGATATTGCTTGGGAACGGCGTGGCCGGTGTGGCGCCGGCGGCGATCACGTCGCTGGTGCACATAAAGCCGAAGTCCGCCGAGTTGTGGTACAGGCCCAGGGCATGCCCCAGCTCGTGCACCGCGGTGCGGAAATACGGCGCCGCCGCCGTGCCGAAACGCTGTCCGCTGACCGTGCCCCAGCCGGGGTCGATGATCCAGTGCGAGGAGATGCCGACGCCCTCGCGCGGCACGTTGTTGGAGTCCGTGCCGCCGTTGTCGTACATGATGCCGCGCGGCGTGGAGTCGATATTCTTCACCGCCAGTATGTGGTAACGCCACTCGCTGTCGAGGTTGACCACCGCGCGCCGGGCCAGCATGGCCGCGTGCATTTCCGCGTTGGACCAGGAGTTGCCGCTGGGTTCGGCGACATTGGTGTCGCTGAGGTGCACCGTGGTCTGCCAGCCCACCGCATCCATCAGGCTGGTCCAGGTATGGCCGGCGCCGCTGTTGGTGGGCCGCTCGGAGCCGTTGACCGTGTCGATCTCCACCGTGCAACGGCGCAGGTAGGTGGAGAGCCAGCCCATGCTCAGGCGCCCGACCACCACATTGGCGGCGTTTTTCACATCGCCTTCGGCATAGTCCGATGGCGACGGATAGCCCGCCGGCCCGGCCATGCGCACCATCTGCGCGGTCAGCGTGCTGTCCAGCACCCAGCTATTGGGCGCGGTGAAGCGGTACAGCTGGAAGCCCAGGCTGAAACTGCTGCCCAGGTAGAAATACTCCGGCAGCGCGGTGACCCGCACGTAGTAGCGATAGCGCGAGCGCGACAGGATCGGGATGCCCGCCGCCGGGCTCGGTCCCGCCAGCAGGATGGGCTTCAACGCCAGGTTGCGGCTGGCGCCGAGTTTGCTCTGCAGCAGCGGGAAGGGCGAAACGACGGGTATGGGCAGGAAAATCACCGGGCGCTGGTAGAGGTCGCCACTGGCCGTGCGCCCTTCGCTGTGCGACTCGACCCGAAGCGTGCCGTCATAAGACACCAGTGGCGCGCCGCAGGGCTTGTAGTTGAGCAGCCAACAACCGGCGCGCAGGCTACGCAGCTGCGGAAAGACGATCCGCCCCGGCCCTTGGAATTGCAGGTTGGGGTTGAGCGTTACGCTGGCGGGATTGAGGTCGGCGTTACCGATGCCGGGGCCATCTTCAGCACTGGGCGGGAGCAGGTCGGGCATGGGGGGGATTTTCGAACTTTCAGGCAGGTGAGACATTGCTGAACACTCCTATTCAACAAGGGGCGCACCCTGCCCGTAAAACTTCTCGCTGCGCGAGCCACTGCACTGCTGCGGTACGTCGCCCTTGGATTGATATCCATGTGGTTAAGCTCATGCGCACAGCGAGCCGCACATGAGGAAAAAGAGTATGGAGCGCAATTTCGCATAGAGCGTGCCGTCCATCCGACAAACCAGGCGGCAAGACGAACGGGTGCTGGCGTTTGGCTATAAGGGCTTGTCCGCCCGTCCAACCCGTCTGCGCTCCATGCCGGGGCGCAACGCAATAAGGGCTCGGCCAGTCAGTGATAGCGAGGCCAGTGTGGCGCGCAACAGTGGGCGGGCCACGGCTTATATCCGCGTGAGGCAGTGGCTAGTATTCTGCTGGCTAGAATGGGCATTGAGGCATTTCCGCGAGTGCCGTTGCCTAGCGTTCACCCGCAGCAAACCCCAGTCCGTGAAAGGGATAAGAGAAAGCATGAGAGCAGCCCGCGTTGCCTTGGTTAAACCCAGCCAGCCACGAGGCCGCAGCCGTCTGGCTGCATGGACGTTGCTGCTGGCCGGCATGGCCGTTGCCGCTACGGCGCAGGCCGACGACAGCAGCGCGCTGACCCGCCTGATCAACGACTATCGCCTGGCCCCGGCCAGCTGCGAGGGGCGGACCTCCGAGGAACTGCCGCCGCTCGCGGCTGACCCGCGGCTGGTGCTGCCGGTCGGTAGGGCGGGGGATTTGCAGCAGGCGCTGAGTGCGGCGGGCTATCCCATGGTCAATGTGCAGGCGATCAGCCTGTCCGGTCCGCGCGATGCGCTGGCGGCGCTGAAGGTGCTGCGCGAGAGTTTCTGCAAGGTCGTGCTGGACCCGCAGTTCGTCGATATTGGGGTGAATTGGCAGGACCGTGAGTGGCGCATAGTGCTGGCGCGGCCGTTGCTGGCAGGCCGCCTGGGCGACTGGCAAGCGGAAGGGCAGAAGCTGCTGGCACGGGTCAATGCCATGCGTGGGCAAGCGCGCCAGTGCGGCACTCAATCCTTCGCCGCGGCCGCGCCACTGGTGTGGAATGCCACGCTGGGCACGACCGCCGAAACCCACAGCCGGGCCATGGCCAACGGCAATTTCTTCGCCCACCAGGACAGTGACGGCCGCACCCCCGGCGACCGGGCGGAACTGGCCGGCTACAGCGGCCAGCGGGTCGGCGAAAACATCGCCGCCGGGCTGGATACGGTAAACAAAGTGCTCGACGGCTGGCTGGCCAGCCCAAACCATTGCGCCAACCTGATGAACCCGCAATTCAGCGAGCTGGGCGCGGCTTATGCGACCGACCCCAAGAGCTATGCGGGGATTTACTGGACGGCCGTGTTCGGCACGCCTTAAGCGGCTTTATGCGCACTGGACGCAAGTGGCCTCTCTGCCGCGTTAGAAGGTGGAACCAATCGAGCGCGACAGCCCAGTGATAAATGAGCAGAGCTTATTGGAGGCTGAAGATAAATCCCTCACCATTTTTGCAAGTGACTAATGTTGCAACCAGGCTTCGGCTTCCGCTTCCTGGCTCAGATCGAATGACTTGATCTGCAGACCCGGAATCAGCGCGCCTTCGACCTCGCTGGTTTTTCTCACCCATCCTTTGCCGGCCACGACTGCCATGCGGTCGAAGTGGCGAGCAACCCTGAACAGTTGCGGGATGTGCGACAACTCGACGGCTATTGCGCCCAGCGTCGGGAGCGAGAAATCGCCGACTCGATAAAGCATTCGGCCATGCTCGATGCCTTCGGATTTTAGGCGCAGCTCATCAATCGCGATTTTCATGCCATTGCTGTCGATTTTTCCGGCAAATTCTACGTCGACGCGGTTCTCGCCGTTTCGCATTACTTGGAACATAACGACTCCTCCACAGGGGGATGTAATTTCTACGATACGCCGCTTACTGGCGGACGTTAACTGAAAAAACGGCTTTCTGGCCTATTGCTCGAGGGCTCCATTCGGCCTGCGGATGCGGCGTTTGCGAATGCGTTTTGGGTCAGTTGCCAAGCGGCGTCTGACGCTTGGCTGTGGCGGGTTGCACCCGCCCTACAAAGCTTGCGCCGTTATCCAGCCCAGCGGCTTGTGCAGGGCGACGAGGTTGCCCGCGGGCTTTACACTGCAAGTCTTTCTCCATGCTGCTGAGCGCGCCATGCCAATCCAGTTAGTTCCCGCCACCCCCGAACAGTTGCCGCTGATCCGCAACCTTTATCAGTTCTATGCCTACGAGTCGTCGGACTGGGAGCAGGAAGATGTCGAACTCGACGGGCGTTTCTATGTGCACGAGGCGTATCTGGCGTTGTACTGGCAGCGCCCGGACTGGAGTGCGCAGCTGATTCTGGTGGAGGGCTTTATCGCGGGTTTCCTGTTGATCGAGCGCAGCGAAATCCCCGGGGTGGATGCGCTGGAGTTCGCCGACCTGTTTATTCTCAAGAAGTACCGCCGGCAGGGTATCGGTCGGGCGCTGGTCGAACAGGTGATACTCGCCAGCCAGCAGCCCTGGGTGGTTAGCCTGTATCCGCAGGACCCGCTGGCCGCGCCGTTCTGGCAGGCGATGTTGAGCGAGTTGCCATTTCGCGCGGTGCAGCAGTTGGCGGATGCCGACGAGCCGGAGTTGCTGACCTATCTGATCAATCCGCGGCCGCACTGAGGCTGGCCGCAAGGCTTGTGCTTTAGGGCGATTTCCAGCCTGGCAATTGGCTTGCCTGATGTAGGGGTTCTGCCTTTACGGCGCGCCCTACAAGGCTACGAGCTGCATCGGCGGGGCATGCTGGTCGAAGGGCATGTGCAGCGCCCCGGTGGAAATAGCCGTTGCGTTCCATCGGGGCGCTGCAGCTGTCGCGTTACTCGGCGGTCGTCGGGTCAATGATAGCTTTGACCGCCGATACCCGGTCTACCGGGAAACCGCCGCGCTCAGCGTGCTCGCGCACCAGCTGTTCATTGTCGGCGATGTAGACGCAGTACACCCTGTCGTCCGTGACATAGCTGTGTTGCCACTGCACCTTCGGCGCCATAGTGCTCAACACCGAGCAGGACTTCTGGGAGATGGCGTGCAGTTCGGCGGCACTGAGTTTTCCTGCGCCGGGGATGTTGCGTTCGATCACATATTTAGGCATGGCAAGAACTCCGTAAAGACTCTGGATGATCCGCATCGCCCGCAACAGTCTAGCAGTCGACCAGTCTGGGGATGATGCAGGCTGCCGCCGTTGATCGCGTGGGCTTTTGGTTGGGCGAAGTGCCTCGGGTGGGATTAATCAGCGGCCGCATCGAGCAGGGAAGTTGCGTAGGATGGGTTCGGATATGATGCGCCACCCCCAAAAACCGATTGAAAATCATCAGGTCACTATGTCCGTTAATGCCCTCTATACCGACCTGTCCGATTATTACGATCTGATGTGTGCTGATATCGACTATCAGGCACAAAGCCACTGTATCCACAGGCTGCAGAAGCTTTTTGGTAACGCTGGCACCCGGCACCTCGATTTGGCCTGTGGGACTGGGCCACATGTGCGCTATTTCATCGATTTCGGCTACACAAGCAGTGGGCTCGATATTAATCAGCCCATGTTGGACAAGGCCGCTATTCGCTGTCCGCAAGCGCGCTTCTCGTTGCAGGATATGTGCAATTTCACGGTGAGTGAGCCGCAGGACCTGATTACCTGCTTCCTCTATTCCATTCATTACAGCGGCGCAATTGAGCGGCTGAAAGCGTGCATCGCCAATGTGCATGGTGCGCTGGCTGCCAATGGGGTGTTCTGCTTTAACGCCGTCGATAAGAACAAGATCGACAACGATTTATTCGTGTCGCACAGCGCCAGGCACGATGACGGCCTGTTCAGCTTCAGCTCAGGCTGGAGCTACTGCGGTAGCGGTGAGCAGCAATCGCTGAAGCTTCGTATTGAAAGAACGACAGCAGGTGACCGCCAGCTGTGGCACGACGAACATCCCATGGTGGCGGTGAGCTTCGCCGAGTTGCAGGCGCTGCTGCAGCCGTACTTCGAGGTTCATATGCTTGAGCATGATTACGAAAAGATCATCCCGTGGAACGGTGCTTCCGGGAATGCTCTATTCGCCTGTGTAAAGATTTAGCGCGTAAGGGTAGGGTGGAAAACCGCGAAGCGTTTTCCACCTGGGATGTTCGGGCTACTCGCTTGCTGCGCCTTGCAGGGTGGAAACCGCACGGCGCAGGCCGCCGGTTTTCAGGCCGGCTCTGGCGTGCGGTTTAGCTGCAGCGCCCGCTGCAGCTGCGCCACCAAGGCATCGACCTTGTTCAGGCCCTGAGCCACCGACTCGGCAAGCAGCTCACCGCCCACTTCCTGACCCTCGATCGCAATCTGGTGCACCTGAGTAATGCCGATAAACCCGAGGGCGGAGATCAGGTTCGGTTCCAGGTGGTTCATATGGGCCATCTCGCCACCGACGCCAAAGCCGATACCGCCTCTGGCCGTGAGGATGACGGCATGCCGTGGCCGGTCGGCCAGCCTCGGCACGTAAGGGTCGAGCGGGTTGCTGTCATCGATGTCCACGGTTCTGCCTGGGCGCACAATCTGGTCGATCCACGCCTTGAGCGCGGCCGGCATGCCGAAGTTGTAGAGCGGCGTGCCCAGCACCAGCACGTCCGCCGCAATCAATTCATCGACCAGTTGGTCGCTCTCTGCCAGCGTTTCCCGCATCCACGGCTCGCGCTGCTGCTCCGGGGTAAAGGAGGAGGCGATCCAGTCATGGCTGATGAAAGACGGCGGGTTTTGGCCGATGTCGCGGTAGGTGAGGCTGTCCTGCGCACGGCGGGCCAGCCATTGGCTGACAAACCGGTGACTGAGGTTGCGACTGTGCGAGCCGTGTTGGTCCTTGCCGGCGAGGCCGGGGCGGGCGCTGGCATCCAGGTGCAGGATGTGTGGCATGTCGAGTCTCCTTTTCGAAGTTGAATTCATCTGTTATTCGCAGCAGACTCAGGCTAGGTTCAGCCCTCAAGGGCGACAACCGACGATTATTTTCCGATACGAATGAGAGAAACTCATGTATGGCGCAGCGCTGGTTACCTTCGCTTTCTGCCCTGCGGGCCTTTGAGGCGGCCGCTCGCCACGAGAGCGCCAAACAGGCCGCAGAAGAACTCTCGGTTACCGCTACGGCGATCAGTCACCAGATTCGCGCACTGGAAGAGTCGCTAGGCGTCGCGCTGTTTCTGCGCAAGCCACGCCAGCTCGAATTGACCGCCCAGGGGCGCGAGCTGCAGCAGGTGCTGGAAACCGCGTTCGACAGCATCAGCGCCACGGCGGTACGTCTCAGCGCGGTGCCCTGTCGCCAGGCCATTACGCTCAGCACCACGCCTGCCGTGGCGGTGCGTTGGCTGCTGTCCTGGGTCTGCCTGCTGCGCGATGCCCATCCGGATATTGACCTGCGCATCCACGCCTCCCATGAGCCGGTCGCGCTGGATGGCGTCACCGCGGATATCGCCATTCGCTATGGGGACGGCCGCTGGCCGGGGCTGGTGGCTGAAAAGCTGTTCGACAACAGCTTCATCCCGGCCTGCAGCCCGCTGCTCGGCTTGCATGCTGCGGCCGAGCTGCCAAAGCATTCGCTGATCCACTTCCGCAATCAGGCCGCTGTTTCTTCTCCCCTCGATTGGGCTGTGTGGCAGAAGAAGGCCCTGGTGCCGGGGCTGGATGTCGGCGCCGGGCTGGTGTTCTCCGACGAGACCCATGCCGTCTCGGCCGCCATCGGGGCGCAGGGTGTGGCGCTGATGAGCCGCCAACTGATTGAGGATGAGCTGAGGGAAGGGCGGCTGGTACAGCCTTTCGGCCCGGAGCTGGAAGGTAAGCCCTTCTTTCTGGTGTACCCGGAAAACCGCAAGAACGACCCGACCATTCAGGCTGTGCGGGATTGGGTTATGGCGGTGCCGGGAGGGCTATGTACGCTGTAGGTTGGCTGATATAACTGCCCCTCTGCGGGGCTTGGGCAGGCTTCGTGCTGCCCGTGCGATGTGGATATCCAGTTGGGTTGCCCTTTGTAAAGCGCAGGTATCTAGCCATGGCACCCGCTAGCCATCCGTGCCAAGATTTGCCGGTAGATAAGCGAGAGGTTATGCCATGGATCTGCAGGAAATTGAGGATGAGGCCCTGCACCTTCCCAAGAAGGAGCGGGCACAGCTGATCCAGCGTTTGGTCTTGAGTCTGGAAGCCCCCTCAGAAGAAGAGCTTCGATCAGACTGGTTGCTTGAAGCACGACGGCGAGCAGAAGAGCTTGATAGTGGCTCGGTTCAGGCTGTGCCCGGTGATGAGGTGATGAAGAAGGCCAGAGCCCTGATTCGATGAATTATTCTTTTCACCCGGCAGCGGAGGCCGAGTTTCTGGAATCAGTCGGTTATTACGAATCGAAGGTTCCTGGGTTGGGTGGGGCCTTCATCACGGAGTTCGAGGCCCTGGCCACATTGATTGGCGAGTCACCAAAAGCCTGGCGAGTTGAACTTGAGCCAGATATTCGCAGAGTTCCCCTCCAGCGTTTTCCGTTATCCATCGTTTACCGGGAAAAGTCTGACGGTTTTCAGGTCCTGGCTGTTGCCCATCACCGCCGACGCCCACAGTACTGGCTTGGTAGGCTTTAAACTAGCGCTGCGTAGGATGGGTTGAGCAGCGCGATACCCATGCGGTTGGCCGCCGCATTGGTTGCGTTTGGTCGAGCGGGTTGCGCCCCCTCGGGCGCCTCACTTTTCTTTGCTCGTGCAAAGAAAAGTAAGCAAAAGAAACACGCCCCGGCATCCGGGTCTGGCTACGCGAAACTTGATTCGCTTCGCTCACCCTTCGGGCCAGCCTGCGGCTGTTACTCCGCTTCGCTCCGTTTCCTCACTCCATCATTGCTCCAGGGGCCGGCGTACAAGGGCTGTCCCTGGCCCTTTACGCCTCTCGCCGCATCCATGCGGCTCGCTCCCTTGACTCGCTTCGCTCGCCCTTCGGGCCAGCCTTCGGCTGTTGCTTCGCTGCGCTTCGTTTCACAACGATTCCGCTGCTGAACGGGGAGATGGCGCGCCTGATAGTGCGATGGTGAGGCGCAGGCTTTGCGCCGTTTGATGGTTTGCTTGATGGGTATCGTTGGGTCAACCCATTCTACGAATCTGCATTTCACGCGGAACATCGGTGCGATCAAAGGCCGAGGCGTGCGCTTGTTCACGAAATCGCTCTAGCCCAAGTGTGCATAGGGTTATCCCTCGTAAACTGCCGAGCCTTAAATAACTGCATGCTCAGCCGCAGCAGTTCAGCGCGAAAGGTCCCGGACCAAGGAGAATGTACATGAGTGGAAAACCCGCTGCCCGTATCACCGACCCCACCGCCTGCCCAATCCCGGGGCATGGCACCAATCCAATCGCCACAGGTTCGGCCGATGTGATCTTCGATGGCCTTAGTGCCGCGCGCCTGAGCGATACATCCGTCTGCGGCAGCCCTATCGCCAGCGCCGTCTCGGCCACGGTATTTATTAACGGATTGAACGCCGCCACCTTGGGCAGCGTAGGTGCGCACGGCAATACCATCATTGCCGGTTCCGGCACTGTGATCATCGGCAACAGCGGCGGTGGCGCCGCATTCACCCCGGTAAAGCCGCTATCTATCGCCGCCGTCAGCGCAGCGGCCGCGCTTTTATCAGGCCAAACTGCTGCCGCTTTCGATGATCGTTTTGTATTGACCGACAGCAAGAGCGGCAAACCGCTTGCCAACCGGCATTATGCAATCAAGCGCGAGAACGGCCAGATGGAATACGGCCAGTCAGACGAGCAGGGCCTAACCTGTGTGATCTCCTGCGCTACGCACGCCGAATCCATTGAAATTTATGTCGAGGACTAAGCATGGAAGCTGAAGCGATCATCCTGCCCAACGGCCAGACCGCCAGGTTGGCGGCCACACCGACCCTGACCCCGCCCGCTGATCAAACGCCCAAATCAGTACCGGTAAAGAACTGCAGGGCAGTGGCGTTTTTCATTGGCGGTGCTGGGGACAAGGAGTCGTATTACTTTGCCGGGCCTTATAAAAACATTACCTACGCGCAAGACCCGTTTAACCAACGGATCAAAAAAGCGGGCAAGGAGAAGTTTTTTAAATCCTATTACCTTGGGTATAACGAAGCCCGCGGTGGTGACATCAAGGATTTTGTGGTTTCGCAAATACCGGATAAAGCGACGCCTGTTTACATCGTAGGGCACAGCTTGGGAGGGTGGAACGGCGCGCATTTATCGAACATTCTTTCCGGGCAGGGTTATCAAATAGAAATGCTGATTACCCTTGATCCGGTCGGCGAGGGCGCATTGGTGTGGTTGGGTTCGGACATTTATTACAAGAAGCCTGAACCTAAAAGTGGCTACTGGATCAATGTCCGGGCCACACCCTCTATCCCCGATCCCTCGGACTCAGTCGCAGATTTTGGCGAGCGCTGGACTGTCCAGAGCGGTCCCGATATCAATCATCGAATGGATACCAATCACGCCAACGCCTGGGATATGTTCCTTAAACCTATTCAGGATGAGGTGTCCGCGTCGGACTATATGTACGAGTCCATCATCAGCTATATGAGTCGCTAATATGTGGAAAATCTTTATCTCGGTACTGCTTGTACTATGTACGGCTTGCGCTAAAGACCATCACAAGCCCGTAGCTCAGCTCACTTATACAGATTTCGTCAGCATAGGTAATGGGCTGTATGACTTGGAGTTTCGCTCAGATATCGATCTGCTGAACCTGTTTCAGCGTGGCGAAGGCTTTATCGGCGGAATGATGCATTGTGCGCTATCCGATGATACGGACTTTTCCATCGAGCATGTTCTGCAACAGTCGGGCTATGGCTCTATTGAATCAGGGGCTCATGGCTCTTCAGATCAGGGCTTTGAATTTGTCGCTACCATCTCTTTTAGGGAAACCTTTAATGAAGGTAGGTCTAGTCGATCAATTACCGAAGCAGAGCTGAGGGCTCTGCTATCAGGGAAGGCAACTATCCCCTGCAAGTATGTGGCGACCATATATGGATTTAAACCCTATTACTCCGGGACGTTGATGGTGCCGGTGCGGGATGTTTTCCGTGAGTTGGATAGGTCCAAAGGTGCGGAGTGATTTGTTTCAGTTCGCCCACCCCCTTAATGGTGGTTGCCCGCCGCATCTGCTGCGTTTGATTGAGTGTGTTGCGCCCCCTCGGGCGCCTTACTTTTCTTTGCTCGTGCAAAGAAAAGTAAGCAAAAGAAACACGCCCCGGCATCCGGGTTTCGCTGCGCGAAACTTGATTCGCATCGCTCACCCTTCGGGCCAGCCTGCGGCTGTTACTCCGCTTCGCTCCGTTTCCTCACTCCATCATTGTTCCAGGGGCCGGCGTACAAGGGCCGTCCCTGGCCCTTTACGCCTCTCGGCTCGGGCATCCTGCTTCGCTCTACCTCCTGCATCCATGCAGTCGTCGCCGCATCCATGCGGCTCACTTCCTTCCACAACGATTCCGTTCGGCCTGCTGAACGGGGGAGATGGCGCGCTTGATAGATTGATGTTGAACCGCAGGTCCGGAGTCGTCTGGCTGTTCGCTTGATGGGTATCGCTGCGCTCCACCCATCCTACGAGTCGGCCGCAATTCCGTAGGAGCGGCCTTGGCCGCGATGCTTCTGCCTTTGTTCTTCTCTTGCTCTGCTTTGGCCTTTCGCTCTGCCTTCCACAAGTCGCCCAAACAACGCGGTCCCCGAATCCCGTCAGGAGGCCGAGCGTAGGTGCTGTGGAGAGGGGGCGTTTGGCATGGATGCCAAACGAGGAACGATGGGCCAGGGATGGCCCACCGTGACGACCCTCGGAACAGCGCCGGAGCGAGGGAAGTTGAGCGCAGCGAAACCCGGATGCCGGGCGCGCTTTCTCTTTGGTTACTTTCTCTTTGCGCGCGCAAAGAGAAAGTAACTCGCCGTAAGGGCGAAACCAGTAGAAACGGGCTGCGGTGAAATAAACCGGTCCTCTTTTTTCTTGTGGTTATGTAAAGAAAGTTTTTGAGAACTGATCTGCGAAACTATCGGTTCGGATATAGTCGCGAGTTTGCTCTCTATTTTTGGGTGTTGATTCGGAAATCATCCTCTCAATGTGTGTGGATACTTTTTCTATGTGATTAATTAGGTTTTCAGAATTTAATATTGTCTCTAGTAATTCTTTGTAAAATTTCTTTTGGCTTTTGGGTGAGGCGCTTAGTATTGTTGGGTCTTTCCAGAGATCTCTTGAGATTGAAAATAGTACATAGAATTTATAGATTGATTTGGAACGATCAATCTTTGATGTTCTTAGGAGATAATCGAATTTATATAGTGCGAGGGCTGCGGCGTGGTAGAGCTCTACGCTGTGATTAGCGAGAAATATTTTCGCTGAAAACTCTTTTCTGATCCCTCGGTGATCGCGTGCAGCTCTATGTGGTTGGTGAAAAAACATTGCTGCAGCAACTTTCATTAAGTCAGACGTCCGCATGACTCGAGTACGTTCTGCGGTAACATCTCTATATTGGTTCTCCCTTCTTTCGATTAGAATCTTTGCGTCACCATCTTGGGCGGAGCAATATATTTCAAGATCCTTCATGAATGGCAGTAGTGCCCAAAATTGATCCTCTCTAACTTCGTTTTGTTTGTTGGTTCCAATAATGATGCTGGCTACAAATTCTGCGTCAGAACTGCCAATAATTCGAAAGGGCACCATTACATTGCCCGCTTTTTCTTTGACGTTTGCGAGGATGTTTGTGGTTTGGCAACCATTTACTATTTGAAAGTCGCTTATAGTGAATGAGTCGCCCTTTCTTGATACTTCCTTTGCAACGACAGTTATTCCGTTGTTTTTAAATACAAAGGATGAGTGATCCCCTGAGCGGAGTTCAGTGATGATTGATTTATTAATATCTGATTCTGGGTTGAAGTCTCTGACGTTGTCGTAAAACACAGATCTTATAATGTGACGCTCGCCGTTACTGTCTTCTTCACTGAGTGCTATTTCTAGGATTTGGTCGGCGGAAATGTATCCTATGTACGCCTCGTCAACCTTTTCGTGTGGCGGCATAGTGATAGCTTTGGGGAAATTTATGGTTGCTGTTATGGAGTTTGTTGCTGATCTGAATCCATTCTGAATGTCCTTTGCTCCAAGTAGCTCTATTGCTATTGATGAGAAGATGTTAAGTTCTTCGATCCTTTTCTTATTGCTGTCTATGAGCGCTTGTATTGGTTGGGATATTTGGCCGGATCCAGTAGTGCAGTAATAGCATCTTAGTTCTGGATTTGATCGGGTTGCTGATTCGAAAACTAACTCTCGAGCTGCTGAGAGATCGTTAATCTGGTCGCCGCTTAGTAATTTTAAATCTGTAAAGAAGTCGTATGTTGCATCTAGGAATTTTGCTATGTTGCCATAGTCGAAGCTATCTGATGTTTTAGACTGAAAGAAGTGGAATGCGGTGCTGTGGTTCTTGCCTGTTGATAATATGGACGAAGCTTCATCTGCATCGGTGCAGACGGTGCCTTGTATGCAAATGGCAAGCCCGTCAATCCCGAACTCACTTCCCTTTAGGTGGACTTTAAAGGGGTCTATATTTTCTCCTAGTATTCCATTCTCCACCGAAAATATTGACATTGTTTCAAATGCTTCAGCTTCGTCTTTGTGCATCCCTGGATTGGCATGCATGAATTCTTTTAGCTGGGCTTTAATGATTGGGTTCATTATTGATTTTTGCCTGGTCTAAGTATTCTTTTGAGAAAATTTTAAAGCTCATAAAAAACCCCGCACTAGGCGGGGCTTCAAGTCTCTACTCGCCACCCCAAACATCCATTTCAGGTAAAGCGCTCTTAATCTCTTTAGTGAGTGACCGGAATCAATCCCAGCTCAACGCCCCACCAGTTTGATATTCAATAACCCGCGTCTCGAAGAAGTTCTTCTCCTTCTTCAGGTCCATGATTTCCGACATCCATGGGAACGGGTTAGAAGTACCCGGGTACTCTTCCTTCAAACCAATCTGAGTCAGACGACGGTTGGCGATAAATTTCAGGTAGTCCTCCATCATCGCCGCGTTCATGCCCAGTACGCCGCGGGGCATGGTGTCGCGGGCGTATTCGATTTCCAACTGGGTGCCCTGAAGGATCATCTGGGTGGCTTCGTCCTTGAGCTGGGCATCCCACAGGTGCGGGTTTTCGATCTTGATCTGGTTGATCACGTCGATGCCGAAGTTCAGGTGCATGGACTCGTCGCGCAGGATGTACTGGAACTGCTCGGCGACGCCGGTCATCTTGTTGCGCCGGCCCATGGAGAGGATCTGGGTGAAGCCGCAATAGAAGAAGATGCCTTCCAGTACGCAATAGTAGGCGATCAGGTTGCGCAGCAGTTCCTTGTCGGTCTCCACCGTGCCGGTGTTGAAGGTCGGGTCGGAGATCGAGCGGGTGTACTTGAGGCCCCAGCTGGCTTTCTTCGCGACCGACGGAATCTCGTGGTACATGTTGAAGATCGCGCCTTCATCCATGCCCAGGGACTCGATGCAGTACTGGTAGGCGTGGGTGTGGATCGCCTCTTCGAAGGTCTGGCGCAGGATGTACTGGCGGCACTCCGGGTTGGTGATCAGGCGGTACACGGCCAGGGCCAGGTTGTTGGCCACCAGGCTGTCGGCGGTGGAGAAGAAGCCGAGGTTGCGCATGACGATGCGGCGCTCGTC